>Ga0123332_1004406_pt1 | contig 12374 bp, 11 predicted proteins | sample BioC12SIPDNA_4_FD_89958 | JGI IMG/M metagenome (GOLD analysis project Ga0123332, IMG submission 89958) | Anaerobic biogas reactor microbial communites from Washington, USA - Biogas_R2_A C12 SIP DNA | ecosystem: Engineered > Bioreactor > Anaerobic > Unclassified | place: Washington, USA...
GGCACCCCTCCGCAAGTTCGCCGCCCTGGAGGGGAACGTCATGTTCGTCGGCGCCCCCAACCGCCTGGAGATATGGAACGAACAGCGCTGGCTCGCGAACCTCGAAGCCGTACAAGAGGCGCCCCCGGCGCCCGAGCTGCTGAGAGAGCTGATCGGGTGACCCTGGTGACCGAGCGCCACGTCAGCGTCATGCCCCAGGAGGTGCTCGACCACCTGGAGGTGAAGCCCGGCCGCTGGTACGTCGACTGCACGTTCGGCGCCGGCGGCCACGCCCGCAGGGTCCTCGCGCTCGGCGGCAAGGTCCTGGCGATCGACCAGGACCCGCACGTCGCCGAGGACCTCCGCACCGACCCCGCCTGGCGCGCCGCCCTGGCGGCCGACGACCTGCGCTTCGCGCACGGGAACTTCCGGGACATCGAGCGCCTCGCCTTCGAGCAGGGCGTGCGCGAGGCCGACGGCGTGCTGATGGACCTGGGCGTGTCGTCGATGCAGCTCGACGAGGAGGACCGCGGCTTCGCGTTCCGCAAGGACGGGCCCCTCGACATGCGCATGCACGGCGAGGGCGAGAGCGCCGCCGACGTCGTCAACACCTACCCCGTCGAGGAGCTCGCGGCCTTGATCTTCCGCTACGGCGAGGAGCGCCACAGCCGCCGCATCGCGCGGCGCATCGCCGAGGCGCGCGAGTCCGCCCCGATCACGACCACCGGTCAGCTAGCCGAGATCGTCGCCGGCGCCTACCCGCCTGGCCCGCGCCGCGAGCACCCCGCCCGCCGCACGTTCCAGGCGCTGCGCATCCACGTCAACGACGAGCTGGGCGCCCTGCGCGAGGGCCTCGAGGGCGCGTCGCGCCTCCTCGTCCCCGACGGACGCCTGGTCGTGATCGCTTACCACTCGCTCGAGGACCGGATCGTCAAGCGCTTCCTCCTCGACAGCCCGCGCTTCGAGGTCCTGACGAAGAAGCCGCTCACCGCCAGCGACGAGGAGGTCGCGCGCAACCCGCGTGCCCGCGCCGCGAAGCTCCGCGCCGGCAGGAAGGTCGCGCCGTGACCGACTACGCCGCGCAGCGGCCCACCCTCGCCCCGCAGCGCCGGGACGAAGCCGCGGCAGCGGCCGGCCGCGCCGCCGGCGGGCCGTTCCGGCTGGCCCTGCCCCTCTACCTCGCCCTCCTGGGCGTCCTCGCCGCGCTCGGCGCAGCGAACCAGGCGCAGCTCGCGCGCCAGGTCGACCTCGCCAGGCAGAAGGAGGCGCTGCTCGTCGGCGTCGCCCGCGCCGAGGTCAGGGCCGGCGCCGTCGAGAGCCCGCTGGCCGTCGCCCGCTGGGCGACCGCCGCCGGCATGGTCCCGCTGCCGCAGGGCAACGTCACGTCCGTCGTCGCACCCGAGCCCGCCCCCGCCGACGCACCTCCGGCCGGGACCCTGGAACTGAGGACCGTATGGCGCTGAGCACCCACACCGCCTTCCCCCGCGCCCACGAGCCGACGCGTCGCGTCGCAGCGGTCCGCGTCGCCAACCGCAACCCGACGGAGCTGGCGCTGAGGCGCGTCTGGCTCGTCAGGCTCGGCCTCTTCACGCCGCTCATCGCCGCGCTGGCCGGCTTCGCCAGCCACCAGCTGCGCCCCGCGGCCTTCCCCGCCCCGCCGTCCGAGCCGGTCGTGCGCGGCGACATCCTCGCCGCCTCCGGCCAGGTCCTCGCGACCGGCCCGGTCGAGGCCCGCAGCTACCCGCTCGGGGTCGCCGCCCCGCTCGTGGGCTTCACCGGGAAGGTGCAGCCCGACGGCAAGTACGGGCTCGAGGGCCTGGAGTACTCGCTCGACGGCCTCCTGGCCGCCGGTCGGGACGTGACCCTGACGATCGACGCCACCTACCAGGCCGCCGCCGAGCGCCACCTGGCGGCCTCGGCCCAGCGGTACGGCGCCGAGAGCGGCTCGGCGGTCGTGCTCGAGGCCGGCACCGGCCGCATCCTGGCCGCGGCGAGCTACCCGGCCTTCGACGCGAACGACTGGGCCGGAGCCGGCCGCGAGCAGATGCTGAACCGGCCGTTCCAGCAGGTCTACGAGCCGGGGTCCGTGATCAAGCCGCTGGTCGTCGCCGGGCTCCTCGAGTCGGGGAAGCTGCGCGCCGACGAGGTCATCGACGCCCCCATGCACCTGCGCGTGGGGGAGCAGACGTTCCGAGACGTCGTGAGCCACGAGCCGCGACTGAGCGTCGCCGACGTGCTGGCGCTCTCGAGCAACTCGGGCACGATCAACCTCGGCATGCGCTTCACGCACGCCGAGCTGCACGACTGGCTGATGCGCTTCGGTATCGGGCAGGACCTGCCGGTGAGCGGCACGTTCACGAGCTCCGGGCAGCTGAACCCCTGGTACCGCTGGGTGCCGCAGGACCACGCCACGAACACGATCGGCCAGAACCACTCGACGACCGCCCTGCAGCTCGCCGTCGCCTACTCGGTGTTCGCGAACGACGGCATGTTCGTGCACCCGGTCCTCGTCGAGGGCGCCGAGACCCCGCCGCCGTTCCGCGTGCTCTCGCCCGAGGTCGCCAGGACGATGCGCTCGCTCCTGAACCACGTCACCGAGGCGAGCGGGCTGCGCGCGGCCCGGGTGCCGGGCGTGGACATCGCGGCGAAGACCGGGACGGCCGACGTGTTCGACACCGAGCTCGGCCGTTACGTCCCGGGCGAGTACACGCTCAGCGTCGCTGGCATGCTGCCCGCCGACGACCCGCGCGTGGTCGTCGTCGTCACGCTCCACAAGCCCGACGAGGGCGCCACGAGCACGGTCGCGACCGGCACGCTGTTCCGGGACGTCGCCAGCGACGTCGTCGCCGCCTGGGGGGTCGTGCCGCGGCCGGAAGCGCTGGCGTCGACGCGGTGAGCGCCTAGGCGCAGCGGGGCGCGCCGCGCGGGAGGTCCGGGGGACCGCGAGAACGAGTACACATCATGCACACGTTGTGTAACGTGTGGATAGGATGGCAGGCATGGTCGAGGGTCGGTACAGCGCGGGGCGGGGCGAGGCCGAGGACGCGGCCGCGCTCCTCCGTCCCGAGGCGCTGGCCCGGCTCCTCGGCGGCCGCCTGCCCGACGAGCTGCCCGGCCCGGGCCGAGGGGTCGCCTACGACTCGCGCCGCGTGAGGCCGGGCGACGTCTTCTTCGCGCGCCAGGGCAGCGCGGGGCACGGCGTCGTCCACGCCGACGCGGCCCTCGCGGCCGGGGCGGCGTTCGTCGTCTCCGACGCGCCGCACCCCCGCGCCCTGCTCGTGGACGACGCCTGGGCCGCGATGGCCGCGGTGGCCGCGGCCGCCCGCGCGCTGCTGCGCGCGCCCGTCGTCGGGGTCACCGGCTCGGCCGGCAAGACGACAGTCAAGACGCTCCTGACCGCGGCCCTGGACGGCCGCTCGACCCCCGGCAACCTCAACACCGTCCCCGCCCTCGCCGCCGCGCTCGTGGAGGCGGCCCGCACGGAGGCCGGCCTCGACGTGCCCGGCGGCGACCTCGCGGGCGAGGGCCGGCCCGGCTCCCCGCTCGTGCTCGAGCTCGGCGTCGACCACCCCGGGGAGATGGCGGAGCTCGTCGCGTTCACGCGGCCCGACCACGCCGTGCTCACGACCGTGGGCGAGTCGCACCTCTCCCGCCTCGGCGACGTGGCCGCCGTGGCCCGCGAGAAGTCGGAGCTGCTCGCCGCCGCGCCCGGCGTGCTCGTCGCGGGCGCGGGCGCGGCCGCTCACCTCCCGCCCGACGTGCTCGCGCGCACGCGCGTCGCCCGGCTGCTGGCGGCCGGCGGCCCGGCCGGCGACGGCGCAGCGGCGCCACCGACCGACGGCGCCGCGACGGACGGCGCCGCCTACCCGGTCCCGCCGCGCGGCGAGGTCGCGGGCAGGCTCGACGGGCGCGTGCTGCGCGCCTTCGGCCACGAGCTCGAGCTGCCGTGGCCGGGGCGGGCGATGGCCGAGAACGCGCTCCTCGTCCTGACGACCGCACGCCTCATGGGCGTCGACGCGGCCCAGGCGTTCGCCCGCATGGCCGCGGCGCCGCTCGAGGCGGGCCGGCTGCGGACCCTACGCCTTGGTGAGCTGACCGTGATCGACGACAGCTACAACTCGAACCCCCTGTCGGCGGCGCTGGCCCTCGAGGTCCTCGGCGCGTCGCCGCGCCCGCGGGTAGCGTTCCTCGGCGACATGCGCGAGCTCGGCGACGTCAGCCGCCGGCGCCACCTCGAGCTGGGCGCGGCCACGCGCGGCCTCGACCTCGTCGTGGCCATCGGCCCCGAGGCCGCGGCCGTCGCCGAGGCGAACGGTTCCGCCCGCCACGTGCCCTCCTGGGCCGAGGCCGCCGACCTTCTCGACCTCGTGCCGCCGGGAGCGACGGTGCTCGTGAAGGGCTCGCGGTCCCTCGGCCTCGAGCGCCTCGTCGCGGCGATCGCGTCGCGTTGGGGCGAGGCCGCACCGGCGGAGGCGCCGGGGCACGGAGCGGCCGCGGCGGGAGGCGAGCGATGACCCTCCTCCTCGCCGCCGCCCTCGGCCTCGTCCTCACGGGCGCGTTCGTGCAGCTCGCCCGCTCGCGCGGCTGGGGCAAGGTCATCAGGGAGGCCGGCCCGCAGAGCCACCTCGGCAAGGCCGGCACCCCGACCATGGGCGGGGTCGCGTTCCTAACGGCCGCGTTCCTGGTCGTGCTGCTGCTCGGCCCGCGCGACGCGACGACCCTGGCCATGCTGGCCGTGACCGCGGCCGCCGCCGCGCTCGGCCTCCTGGACGACCGCGCCTCCCTGGCCCGCAAGCGGCGGCGCCTCGAGGGCGAGGACGTCGACGCGGCCACCGGCATCCTGGCGCGCTACCGCATCCTCGGCCACCTGGTGATCGGCGCGGCCTTCGCGACCTGGGCCGTGAACGCCGGCTTCCGCACGTTCGCGCCCACCTGGCTCGACCTCGCGCTCTACACGCTCGCCGTCGCCGGCAGCATCAACGCGTTCAACTTCACCGACGGCCTCGACGGCCTCGCGGCCGGCGTGACCGCGATCGTGCTCCTGTTCTTCCTCGGCTCGCCGTTCGCCGCCGCGCTGCTCGGCGCCCTGCTGGCGTTCCTCTGGTACAACTCTCACCCCGCGCGCGTGATCATGGGCGGTGTCGGCTCCGAGGCGCTCGGCGCCGCCGTCGCCGCCCTGGCGATCACGAGCGGCACGGTGCTCGTGCTGCCGCTGGTCGCCCTGATCCCCGTCCTCGAGGTCGTGTCCGTCGTCCTGCAGGTCGCGTACTTCCGGGCCACGGGCGGCAAGCGCCTGTTCCGCATGAGCCCGTTCCACCACCACTTCGAGCTCGCCGGCCTCAGCGAGCAGCAGGTGACGATGCGCTTCTGGCTCGTCACGGCGCTGTGCGTGGCCGCCGGCCTGGCCGTAACCGGGAGGGCGCCGTGGTGAGGCGCCTGGCGGTCGACGGCGCGGGCGCCGCGGGGAGGCGCGCGCCGGCGGCGGCCGGGAGGTCGCCGTGGTGACCGCCGGCCCCGGCGCGGGCGCCGCGGCGGACGCGGTCCCCGCGGGCGTCCTCGTCTACGGGCTCGGCCGCAGCGGGAGCGCGGCGCTGCGGAGGGCCGCCAAGGCCGGCGCCGGCGTGGCGTTCTACGAGCGCCGCCGCGAGGGCCCCGACGTCGACGCCGCGCTGGCGCTGGGCGCCGCGCGGGTCGAGGACGTGACGACGCTCGACCCCGGGCTCTTCCCGACCTGCGTCGCGGCGCCGGGCGTGCCGATCGACCACCCCGACCTCGTCGCGCTCAGGGCGCGCGGGGTCGAGGTGATCGGCGAGGTCGAGTGGACCTGGCGCCGCGTGCCCGGCCGCTACGTCGGCGTCACCGGCACCGCCGGCAAGGGCTCGACCACGACCTGGCTCGAGACCGTGCTGAGGGCTGCCGGCGTGGACGCCGTCGCCGGCGGCAACAACGACCCCGCGCTCGCCGCCGTCGCCAGGCCAGGGGCCACGCACGTCGTCGAGCTCTCGTCCTTCCAGCTCGAGCGCTGCCCGACGTTCGCGCCCGAGGTCGCCGTCGTCCTGAACCTCGGCGAGGACCACCTGGATAGGCACGGCACCGTGGCCGCCTACCACCGCGCGAAGAGGAACCTCGTCGACAACCTCGGGCCCGGGTCGACCCTCGTCTACAACGCCGACGACCCCGTCCTGCGGGAGTGGGCCGCCGCGACCGGCGCGCGCGCCCTCGCCTACTCGCTCGCCCGTGGAGCCGACGCCGACTACGACGCCGGCGACGGCACGCTCCGCCTCCACGGCCGGCCGCTCCTCCGCGCCGCCGACCTGGCCGTCGCGGGCGAGCACCAGGTGTCCAACGCCCTGGCGGTCGCGCTCGCCGCCTCCGCCCTCGGCCTCTCCCACGACCAGGTCACCGCCGGCCTGCCGCGCTTCGCCGGCCTGCCCGGCCGCTACGCCCACGTGACGACCGCCGGCGGCGTCACGTTCGTCGAGGACTCGATCGCGACGCGGCCGCTCGCCGTGGCCGCCGCCCTGCGCGCCTCGCCGCGCCCGCTGGCGTGGCTCGCCGGCGGGCACGCCAAGGGCGCCGACGTCACCGGCCTGCTGCCCCTCGTCGCCGAGCGCGTCGACCTGCTCGTCGCGTACGGCGCCTCGGGCCCCGAGCTCGCCCGCGCGTTCGGGGGCGTCACCCAGGTGACCGAGTGCCGCCAGCCGGACGGACGGGAGGCGCTGGCCTGCGCGGTGCGCGCGGCCGTGGGCTTCCTGCGCGAGCGCCACGGCGGCGGCACCGTGCTCCTCGCCCCGCTGGCGGCCTCGTTCGACCAGTTCGACGACTACGCCCACCGCGCCAGGGTCTTCCGCGACGTCGTGGCCGAGGTCGCCGCCGAGCTGGCACCCGCCGCGGGCGCCGCCGCGCCGGGAGGCGGGGCCTGATGGACAGGACCCTGCTGTTCGTCCAGGTCGCCCTCGGGGCGCTGGGCGTCGTCGGGGTCGCCGCCGGCGAGCCGTCGGCGGCCCTCGAGCAGGCCTCGCGCGTCGCGCTGGCCCTGGGCCTGACCGTGGTGGTCTCGCGTCTCAGCCCCCGCGCCGTCACGCGCCTGTCGCCCTACCTGTTCGTGGGCACGCTCGCGCTCCTGATCGCCGTGCTGTTCGTCGGCGCCTCGCCCGACGGCTCGGAGAGCCGGCGCTGGCTGATCGTCGCCGGCTTCTCGCTGCAGCCGTCCGAGTTCATGAAGATCGCCGTCATCGCCTACCTGACGGCGTTCTTCCACAACCACCTCGGCGACTGGCAGATCTGGCGCCCGATGCTCGTGATCGGCCTCGCCGTCGCCGCGATCGTCGCGCAGCCGAACCTCTCGACCGGCCTGTTCGTGTTCGTGCTGGCCTTCGCCGTGATGGTGATGGCGGGCATCTCGACCACCCGCCTGGTGTCGATCTCGCTGGCAGCCGCGCTGATCGGCGTCCTGCTGGGCGGCTCGTACCTCAGCCAGTTCAGCTACATGAAGGACCGCCTCGTCGGCTACGCCGACCTGTGGGGCCCGCAGGAGCTCACCCAGGGCGAGGCCTACCAGGCCTCGCGAGCGCGCGAGGCGATGGCCCGCGGCGGTCTCACCGGCATCGGCCCCGGCCGGCCCGTAGCCGTGCCCGAGGTCGAGACCGACTTCGTCGCCGTGGCGATCGCGCAGGCGCTGGGCCTGCTCGGCGTCGCGGCGCTCGTCACGCTCTACCTGGTCCTGGCCGCGCGGGGGGTCGCGATCGCGCGCGCCGTCACCGGCCCGCCGGCGCTGCTGGCCGCGGGCGCCGTGGCCTACGTCTGCGGCCAGGCGGCCGTGAACCTCCTCGTCGCCTCCGGCCTCTTCCCCGTCACCGGCCTGCCGCTGCCCGGCGTCAGCTACGGCTTCAACAGCCTGCTGTCCGTCGGCGTCGCCTTCGGCTTCATCCACGTCGCCTACCGCCAGGCGGCGGCCGCGGCGACGGAAGCCGAGACCGAGAACGCCCTGCTCGTGGGGGCCGCGCGGTGAGGGCCGCTGCCGAGCCGGCGCGCGTCGACCTGGTGCTCGCGACGGGCGGCACGGGCGGGCACGTCTTCCCCGCCATCGCCGTCGCGCGCGAGGCCGCCGCGCAGGGCCTGTCCGCGCTGGTGCTCGGCGCCAGGGGCGGGATGGAGGAGCGCCTGTCCGCCGAGGCGGGCGTCGGCTTCGTGGGGGTCAGCGCGGGCAAGTGGGTCCGAGGCCGCCCCAGCCCGGCGCAGGCGCTGCGCGCCGCCGTCGGCGTCCTCGAGGCCGTGCGCGCCCTCAGGCGGCTGCGGCCCCGCGTCGTCGTGGGGTTCGGCGGGTTCGCCTCCTTCCCCGGGGCGGCCGCCGCCGTCAGGCTCGGCCTCCCCCTGGCGCTGCACGAGGGCAACGCCTACCCCAGCGCCGTGAACCGCTGGCTCGCCGGCCGCGCCCGCCTCGTCGTCGCGGCGCAGCCGGAGGCGCTGGCGCACCTGAGGGGGGTGAGGCGCTCGCTCGTCGTGCCGTTCCCCGTGCGAGAGGAGGGCATGGGGCGCGAGGCCGCTCGCGCGGCCCTGGGCCTGCCGGGGGACGCCGTGGTCACGCTCGTCATGGGCGGCTCACAGGGCTCGGCCACGCTGAACCGCGAGGCCCCGGCCGCCTACCGGCGCCTCGGCCCGCGCGCGCCCGACGGGCGCGAGCACCACGTCGTGCACGCGGCCGGGAGGGGCCGCGCCGCCGAGGTGGACGCCGCCGACCTGCCCGGCTACCACGTCCACGAGTTCGTCGACGCGGCCGCCGCGTGGTCGGCGGCCGACCTGGCCCTGACGCGGGCCGGGGTCGGGACGCTGTCGGAGGCCGCGTACCACGGCGTGCCGCTGGTGATGGTCCCGCTGCCGAGCGCCGCCGAGGACCACCAGCTGCACAACGCCAGGGCCGTCGCCGCCGCCGGCGCCGGCGTCGTCGTCGAGGAGAGGGAGGTCTCCGGCTTGGAGGGCGCCTGGCGCTCGCTCCTCGAGCCGGCGGCCAGGGAGGCGGCAGCAGCCGCCGCCGCGCGGCGGACGCCCGCCGGCGCGGCCCGTCGTATCTTGTGCGCCGTCATGGAGCTGGCGTGACGACACAGCAGACCCAGGCGCCTAGGGCGCCCTCCACCCTGTCGCAGATGGACCCCGCCAACACGCGCCTGCACTTCGTGGGCGTGGGCGGCGTGAGCATGCAGGCGCTGGCCATGTGGTGTCGCGAGGACGGCTTCGCCGTGAGCGGCTGCGACCCGCGGCTGGACGGCGTCAGGGACGCTCTCGTCTCGGCCGGCATCGAGGTGCACGACGCGCACGACGTGAGCCACGCCCACGACGCCGAGGTCGTGGTGCACAGCATGGCCGTGCCCGCCGACCACCCCGAGCTGGTCGCCGCCAGGCAGGCCGGGGCCCTCGTGGTGAGGCGCATAGAGCTGCTGGGCGAGCTGTTCAGGCGCCGGCGCTCCATCGGCGTCACCGGCTCCCACGGCAAGAGCACCACCACGGGCATGCTCGCCACGATGCTCACGGCGCTCGACCCGGGCACCTCCGTGCAGCTCGGCGCCAAGCTGCCGTCGGTGGGCGGCAGTCACCGCTACGGCGCCGGCGGCTGGCTGGTGGCCGAGGTGGACGAGTCCGACGCCGGCTTCGCCGACCTGGCGCCCGAGGTGGCCGTGGTCACCAACCTCGAGGACGATCACATCGCCGGCGACTTCCTGGAGCGCCGCAACTACCACGCCAGCGTCGCCGACCTCGAGGCGGCCGCCCGCCGCTACGCCCTCGGCGCCCGCGCCCTCGTCTACTGCGCCGACTGGCCGGACCTGGGGCGCGTGGTGGCGGGCCATCCCTACGCCGTCACCTTCGGCGTCTCCGACGGCGCCGACTTCCGCGTCACCGAGCTGGACGTCTCCGAGACCGGCAGCGCGTTCACGCTCGCGCGGCGGTCGGGGGCGCCGCTGCGCGTACGCCTCGGCGTGCCCGGCAGGCACAACGCGCTCAACGCCGCGGCCGCGATCGCCGCCCTGACACTGGCGGGCTTCGACGCCGAGGCTGCCCTGCCGGCCCTCGAGGCGTTCAGGGGCGTGGGCCGCCGGTGGCAGGTGTGGGGGGAGCGCCGGGGAGCCCTTGTCGTCGACGACTACGCCGTGCACGTCACCGAGGTGCGCACGGTGCTCAGCGTGGCGCGCGCCACCGGCCGGCGGGTGCGCGCCGTGCTCCAGCCGCACAGGTGGGTGCGCACGGCCCGGCAGTGGAAGCAGCTCGCCGAGGCGGCGGCGCTGGCCGACGAGGTGCTCGTGCTCGAGGTCTACGCGGCGGGCGAGGCGCCGATCCCCGGCGTCTCCCCCGACCTCATCGTCGACAGGCTCACCGAGCTGGGCGTGAAGGCCGCGCGGCACGACCTGGCCTCGGCCACCAGGTACCTGAAGGGTGTCGCCGCCGCCGGCGACCTCGTGATCACGCTCGGCGCGGGCGACGTGTGGCGCGTCGCCGAGGCGCTCGTCGCGGAGGAGCCGGGTGCCTGAGCCGGCCGTCGCGCCGCGCACGGTCCCGCTCGCGGCCTACACGACGCTGAAGGTCGGGGGCCCGGCGGAGCTGTGGGAGGTCGAGGACCTCGCCGGCCTCAGGGAGGCGACGAGCGCGCCCTTCCGGGTGATCGGCGGCGGGTCGAACCTCCTCGTCGCCGACGCCGGCGTGCCCGAGCGCGTCGTGCGCCTCGGCCGCTCGTTCAACGACGTGCGCGCCTGGGACGGCAGCCCCGACGTGTGGCTCGGCGCCGCGACCCCCCTACCCGGCCTCGTGCGGCGGGCCCAGCGGGCGGGCCTCTCGGGGCTCGAGGGCCTCCTCGGCGTGCCGGCCGTGCTCGGCGGCGCCGTCGCGATGAACGCCGGCACGCGCTTCGGCGAGATGTCGGACACGCTGCGGGAGGTCGAGCTGTTCGTGGACGGCGCGCTCGAGCGCGTGCCCGCCAGCGCGCTGGACCTCGCCTACCGCCGCGCCGAGCTGCCGCCGGGCGCCATCGTGACCCGGGCGCGGCTGAGGCTCACGCCCTCGACGCCCGAGGCCGTACAGCGGTACATGGACCGGGTCGACGCCGCCCGGGAGGGACAGCCCAAGGTCAAGTCGGCCGGCTGCGCGTTCAAGAACCCGCCCGGCGAGTCCGCCGGCCGCCTGATCGACCTCGCCGGCCTCAAGGGCCGGCGCGTGGGCGACGCGATGGTCGCGCTCGAGCACGGGAACTTCGTCCTCAACCTCGGCGCGGCGACCGCCGCCGACGTGCTCGCCCTCGTCGAGGAGGTGCGCGCCGAGCTCGCGGCGAGGGGCACGACCCTAGAGCTCGAGTGGCGCCTCTGGGGGTTCTGATGCGCGGCCTGCTCCTGGCCCTGCTGGTGCTGACCTCCGGGCTGGTCGTCGCCAGCCGCTTCTGGCCCAGGGTCGAGCGCGTGGTCGTCGTCGGCAACGAGCGGTTCACGACCGAGCAGATGGGCAGGATGGCCGGCGTCGCGCCGGGCGACCCGTTCCTGTGGGTGACGCGCCACACCCTGGCCCGCCTGGCCGCGGAGCCGTGGGTGCTGTCGGCGACGGTGGTCAGGCGCTGGCCGGACACAGTGGAGCTCCACGTGGTAGAGCGGGAGCCGGCCATGACCGATGGCGTCACGGCGTGGGCTTCCGATGGTACAGTCCTTCCCGGCGTCCCGGCCGCAGAGGCCGCGTCGTTACCCGTGCTCAGGGGGTGGGGGGAGGACCGCAGCGCGGAGGCGTTGGAGCTGGAGAGGCTCCTCAGGCCCTTCGGAGTGCAGGTGATAAGCTACTCGCCAGAGGGATTCGAGATCCAGTTGATAGGCACAACGCTTCACACACCGAGCGCCGAGGCCTTGCGCAAGCAATGGTCGGCCTTCGTCAACAACCCCGGCGGCAGGGTGGCCGTCTACCCGTGGGGGGTCGCGACCAGCGATGAGTGACGCGCCTTGGAGGGCCACGCCATGAGCGACGAGCGGATCATCGTCGGCCTCGACATCGGTACGACCAAGATCTGCACGGTCATCGGCGAGGTCGCCAAGGACGGCGTGCTGGACATCATCGGCGAGGGCACGGTGCCGTCCGACGGCCTCCGCAAGGGCGTCGTCGTGAACCTCGAGCGCACGATCGTGGCCGTGAAGCAGTCGGTCGCCGACGCCCAGCGCATGGCGGGCGTCGAGGTCAGGTCGGCCTGGGTCGGGGTGGCTGGCAGCCACCTCAAGGCCATCACGAGCCACGGCATGGCAGCGATCCGCCGCGGCCAGGAGGTCACGCGCCAGGACATCGAGCGCACGATCGAGAACGCCAGGGCCGTCCCGCTCGAGCAGAACATGGAGGTCCTCCACGTCATCCCGCAGGAGTACGTGGTGGACGGCAACGAC
>Ga0123332_1004407_pt1 | contig 12373 bp, 5 predicted proteins | sample BioC12SIPDNA_4_FD_89958 | JGI IMG/M metagenome (GOLD analysis project Ga0123332, IMG submission 89958) | Anaerobic biogas reactor microbial communites from Washington, USA - Biogas_R2_A C12 SIP DNA | ecosystem: Engineered > Bioreactor > Anaerobic > Unclassified | place: Washington, USA...
TCTGCCGGCGTCTACTATTTCGGTCGAATGGCTGAGACGGGGGTTGTTTCGGCTGCCTCGATCCAGCCGTCCTCTTACGAGCGGTACGAATGAACCGGCAACTGATTTCGTGGATTCTGGGGTGGGTTGCGATCTTGATCGGCGCCTCAATGCTTATGAGCCTGCCATGGGCGTTTCCCGCCTTCGGGCAGGTGGAGTATTTTGACGCAAAAGGTTTTTCCGCGATGCTCGGTTCGATGGCGCTGTGCGGCGCCGCGGGAGCAGGGCTGCTGTACCTTGGCCGCAGAGGGCGTCTGATGCGCAAAGAGGCAATCGCCGTCGTCGCCCTAAGCTGGCTGATGGCGACCGTCTTGGGCGCGGTTCCTTTCTGGCTCAGCGGCGCGGCCATGGGGCGCGACGGCGCGGGCGAACCCGTCCGCATCGGGTTCTTTCAGGGCATTTTCGAGTCGGCGTCCGGGTTCAGCGGCACAGGGGCCACGATCATCACCGATCTGGAAGATCCCGAACTGATGCCCCGCCCGATTCTCTTCTGGCGATCGGAGACGCACTTCCTCGGTGGACTGGGAATCATGGTCTTGTTCGTGGCCATTCTGGGATTGGGCTCGGCGGGCAAGGTTCTCATGCGGACCGAGATCACCGGACCGAAGCAGGAGAGCCCTCATACCCGCACGCAGCGCGCCGCCATGATCTTCGCGTCGATTTTTGTCGGCATGAACGTCGTGCTCACCTTGCTGCTGCTCTTGGAGGGGATGAATCTGTTCGACGCGCTGTGCCATGCCTTCGGCACCATCGCTACCGGCGGCTTCAGCACATACAACAAGAGCGTCGAAGCCTTTGGCAATGCGGGCATCGAGATGACCATTGTGGTCTTCATGATCCTGGCTTGCACGAACTTCTCGCTGCTCTACTTCCTGCTGGTGTGGAAACCGGGGCAGCTCGTCGGCGACGTGGAGGTTCGTGTCTACCTGGGCATCCTGGTCGCCGCCACCGCCCTGGTGGCCGGGGTTGGCATATGGCACGGAGATTTCCACACCTTCGGCGAAGCGGTCCGCTACTCGCTCTTTCAGGTTGTTTCGATCCAGACCAATACCGGATTCGGCACGCGCGACTTCGACCAGTGGAGTTCCACCAGCCGTGCGGCCTTAATACTGCTGATGTTTATCGGCGGCTGCGCGGGCAGCACGAGCGGCAGCGTGAAAGTAATCCGCTATGTGCTGCTGACGAAGATTCTCTGGCTGGAGTTGGAACAGGTCTTTCGTCCAACCGTGGTCCGGCCCGTACGCCTGGGCAAGAAGCCGCTGACCGACCCGGAACTGCGAGACAACGTGCTGATCTTTTTCTGCGTCTGGATGGTTTTGTTCGTTGCCGGTTGGTTTTTGCTGGTGGCGCTGGAGCCGGAAGCGACCTGGCAGGGCGAGGGAACCAACGTGCGCGAAAAGCTGACCGACACGGCCAGCGCCGTGGCGGCGACACTCAATGGCGTCGGCCCGGGACTGGGCATAGTCGGCGAGTCGCAGAACTACGCGCGGTTTCACACTCCCAGCCTTTTTGTTCTCACCTGGCTGATGCTCCTCGGCCGCCTCGAGGTGTTTGTGCTTGCCGTGCTGTTCGTACCGCGGTTCTGGCAATCCGGTTAGAGGCTTTCCGAGAGGTTCGTCAGCACGGCCACCGGGAAGTCGGCGAATGCCGCGGCCAACGGCAGACGCCCGTTGTCGAAGCGGCACTGCCGCCCCGTGAAGATGTTCTTCATCGGCCACGGCGCCAGCGCCGAGACGTTCAACTGCGTATCGCCCCAGACGCCCTCTCCCAACGGGGGCGGCGGGATGCTGCCCACGTCCGCGGGCGTCAACTGCGCCAGGCGGCGCGGTACGGCAACGACGGCGAGTTGCTCCGGCCGGCCGGGAGCACTTGCCAGTTGCCAGGCAAACGCGCAGACGTAATCCATCCGCGCCCCTTCGGCTTCCAAGGGGAGATAGCTGCCGGCGTGGAAGAGGGCCGCGTGCCGTCGCCGAAACTCCAGGAGTTTCCAGGTAACGAAGAGCTTGGTGCGGGGATCGCGGGGATTGCGGGCGAGGTGTTGTGCCAATCCGACGAGGCTGGCGTCGTCGGCCATGTCGTCCTGGAGTTGGCTGAGCATATCCCGATGGCGGTTGAAGGGGACCGGGCGACGGTTGTCGGGATCGACGAGACTGAAGTCCCAGACTTCCTGCCCCTGGTAAATGTCGGGCACACCGGGTGAAGCCAGCTTCAAGACAACCTGCGACAAAGCCGTGTAGAGACCCCAGTTTGCCACCTGCTCGTGGACGCGCCGGAGATCCTCGACGAAACGATTTCGCGGCCCTTCCTCCAACGCCGCGGCGACGAATTCCCGCACGGCCTGATCGTAGTCGGCGTTGGGGGTGATCCAGCTTGTGTGCCGCTTCGCTTCGTGCGTGGCCTTTTCCATGTAGGCCTGCATTCGCTCGATCACTTGCCGGTGCGTCGGGCCGTCGGGCGGTTCCAGAGGCCAGATCCCCAGCAGGGTTTGGTAGAAGAGGTACTCATCGTTGCGGCTGGGGGCGGGTTGGCCGTCGACGTCGCGGCGATAGCGGCGGTTGAAGCGGCCCCATCGATTGACCGAGTCGCGCCACATACGAGGGATTTCCGAGAGGACGTTGATCCGGGCCCGGACGTCTTCGCTCCGCTTGGTGTCGTGGGTGCTTGTGCAGGTGAGCGACCAGGGACGCTGTCCCAGCCGCGCCAGGTTTTCTCCGTGAAACTCCTCAACGGAGAGGGCGCCTTCGGCCGGTTCGCCGCCGACCTCATTCAACGACACGAGCGGGATGTAGCGATAGAAAGCGGTGTCTTCCACCCCCTTGGCCATCACCGGACTGGTGACTTGCTGGAATCGTCCCACGAAAAGCTCCCGTTCTCGATATCCGGCGTCGTTCATCTCCGGTGGTTGTTCCAGCAGCAGGACGTCGCGGATGAAGTCGAAAGCGGCGGCATCGGTGGCGGGATTGCGGCGTTTGGCCTGGGCAACGGCGCGATGGACGAAGTGGCGGTCTCGCTCCGGCACGCCGCCGGGGCCGATGTACGTGCGGTAGATCGGAAAGAAGGCGAGGATTTCGCGCAGCGCGGAACGGAGCGTGTTGAGCGTGAAGTCACGGGAGCGGCGGTGACGTTCGGAGATGCGATTAAGCCGGTAGGAGAGCAGTTGCAACTCGCTCGACATCGCCGCCCGCAGGATCAACTGCTTCGACTGGTAGACGATCTCGCGGAAATCCATCCCGTCGGCCACGAAGCGGCCGTAGGCCTTGGTGATCTCCGGCAGCCCATGGGGGTCAACGAGGAGCCGATTGACCGTGTTGAGGAAATCGTAGCCGGTCGTACCGGCCACGGGCCATTCGGGCGGCAAAGGCTCCTCGGCGCTGAGGATCTTTTCCACAACGACGTAGAGCGGAAGCCGCGAGGCGGGAGTTTGATGGATTTCCAGGCCGCTGTTGCCCGCCTCGCCGTCAGACGCGAAGGCGATCGACGGAAAAACGCGAGACGGGTGCAGGCCGCCGATTTGTTTCCACATGGCATGGAGGAAATGCGGGTGGAGGTCTTCCCATTGCGGAACCACCTCCTCGGCCGAAGCGTTGTCGGCGTTTTCGGCCTCCGGGACCGGCGCCGCCGCGAACGTCGGCGGAGCGACTGCGGACCCGACATGCTCGGGCGTTGAGGTGGCTACGGCAAGATCCTGCCGGATCCGCGCGAACTCGGCGCGGCCGAGGGCTCGCAGGTAGCCCCACTGAAGTCGCCAGAGATAGCCCATCGGGTCAAAGAGACCGTCGATGTGATCGATCCGCAGTCCGCCCGCCTCGCCGCGGACGATCAGGTCGAGCACAAACTCGTGGCTGGCCTCGAAGACCTCCGGCTCCTCCATCGAGACGGCGGCCAATTCGTTGATGTCGAAGAAGCGGCGGTAGTTGATTTCATCGGAAGCGGCCTTCCAGTGCGACAGCCGGTAGACTTGCCGATCGAGCAGGACGTCGAGCAGGTCGAAGCTTTGCGGATGTTGAGGATCGCCGTTGAAAACCGCCAGGTTCCGCTCGACGAATTGGGCGATGACGGGTGATTCGCCGGTGAGCCGATGGAGCCGAACTTTGATCACTTCTTTCTCGCGGCGGCGTTCTTCCACGCGGTCGGGCGCGGTTTCGATGCGATCGGGAAGGTATTCCAAGGCCGTGAGAATGCTTTCCAGCTCGCGGAGATGTTCGTCCTCCGCCGACAAAGTCTGCTTCAGTTCGTCGAGCTGATGCACCAGCAGGAGACGGTACGTGCTGGGGTCGAGCGGCAGTTCGCGGTCATAGTACCTCAGCACGAAGGCGCCTTCCTGAAAGACGATCCGCAGATCGCCCGATTCGAGAACCCGACCGTACTGGTCGCCCAACAGCGGCAGAAGGATCTTGTTTCTCAGTTCGTCTTTGACGGGCCGCCAGTCGATGTCGAAGTAACGGGCGTAGGGGGAACTGGGGCCGTTTTCCAGCACGTCGCGCCACCAGACGTTCTCGGGATCGGCGCTCATGTGGTTGGGCACGATGTCCAACAACTGGCTCATGCCATGACTGTGGAGCGCTTCGCACATGGCGCCGTATTCGTCTTCGGTTCCCAGCTCCGGATTGAGCCGGGCATAATCGACGACGGCGTAGCCGTGCGGGCTGCCGCTGCGGGACTTGAGGTAAGGCGAGGCGTAGAGATGGCTGACGCCCAACATTTCAAGGTAGGGAGCAATCTCGGCGGCGTCGCCGAACTTGAGATTGTCCTTGTTCAGTTCCAGCCGATAGGTCGCCTCGGGCCAGGCGGAACGGTCGAGGATCTTCGAACCGATCGCCTCGACGAGCCGATTCACCCAATCATCCATCCGTTCGCTCATGATCGCCATCCGTCTTCGCCGAAGAGAACGAGTTCGTAGGGGTGGAGTCGACCGATCCGCCGTTCGCCCTCGCGGCTGCCACCATACCATTTGGATTCGGAACTGAGAAGCAGCGCCCGCGGGCCGAGGTCGATAGCCGGCAACGGCTGGATCTCGGCGGTGAGGTTCGCCACGGCCAGCAGACCGCCCTCGCCGCCGCGGCGGATGACCAACACCGCCGACGCTCCGCCTTCCACCGGCACCACGGAAGCCTCGGTCCGCTGTCGCTCGCCGAGCGGCGGCCAGGTTCGACGGGCGGTGAGCAAATCCTGGTAGAGTCGCCGCAGGCTTGCCCGCGAACTTCCTTCCGGCCAGGACCAACTGAGCCGGGCCGATTCAAAGGTGGCGGGATCTTGCGGGTCGGGGATTTCCGTGCCCCACTCGAACGCCAGCGCCGCGAACTCGGCTCGCCGCCCCTTGCGGACCGCCTCGATCAGCCCCGGATCGCCGAAGGAGCAGAAGAACGGAAAGGGACGCTCTTCGCCGTACTCTTCGCCCATGAACAACAACGGCAGGCAAGGGGACAACAAGAGCAGGCCGGCCGCCAGCCGCCGGGCTTCGGGCGGCAGTGTGGCGGCCATGCGGTCGCCTTGGGCTCGGTTGCCGATCTGGTCGTGGTTGTGGATGCAGACGACGAATTGCGAGCGGTCCGCGTCGCCCACTGCGTTGCCGTGGCGGCGGCGGCGAAAGCGGCTGTAGACGCCGTCGTAAATGAAGACGTCGTTGTAGGCTTTCGCCAAGTGGGCCGGTTCGCCGAAGTCGGAGTAATAGCCCTCGCGTTCGCCTGTCAGGAGGGTGTGGACGGCGTGGTGAAAGTCGTCGGCCCAGCAGCCGTCCAGCGCATAGCCGCCCCGCTCGACCGGGTCGATCAGCCGCATGTCGTTCAAATCGCTTTCGGCGATCACATGGACCGTGCGACCGCCGCGGGCGGCTTCCGCCTGGACCGCCGCTTGCAGTTCGGCGAGGATGTGATGGGCGCTGAAATCGAAAATGGCGTCGACGGCGTCGAGTCGCAGCCCATCGATGTGGAAATCGCGGATCCACATCACGGCGTTGTCGACGACGAGCTGCCGCACCGGCCCGCAGTCGGCGTCGTCGAAGTTGATCGCGTCGCCCCAGGGAGTGTGGTAGCGGTCGGTGAAGTAGTGGCCGAACTTCCCCAGGTAGTTTCCCTCCGGGCCGATATGGTTGTAGACCACGTCCATGAGGACGGCCACGCCGGCCCGGTGCGCGGCGTCGACCAGTCGCTGGAGCCCCTGCGGGCCGCCATAGGTGTTCTGGACGGCGTTGGGGTGGACGCCGTCGTAGCCCCAGTTGCGTCCGCCCGCGAACTGGGCCACCGGCATGATCTCGATGGCGGTCACCCCGAGTTCTCGAAGCTGCGCCAGGCGTGGCACGATGGCGTCGAACGTCCCCTCGGGAGTGAACGTGCCGACGTGCAACTCGTAAATCACCAGGTCTTCCCGCGCCACGCCTTTCCAATCGTCGTCGGACCAGGCGTACTCATCGGGGAAGAAGACGGCCGACGGCCGGTGCAGCCCCTCCGGCTGCCAACGCGAGACCGGATCGGGATATTCGCCGCCGTCCTTGAGCTTGTAGGCATAGCGGAGACCGGCAGCGACGCCATCTCGCCGGTGTGTGAAGAAGCCGTATCCTTCCGGCTCCATCGGGATCTCTTGCCGCTTGCCATTGGCGATCACGACGAGCGAGACGCCGTCCGATTGCGGCGCCCAGATGCGCCAGAGGACGCTGCCGTCGCTTTGCCGCGAGACTCCTTGGGGCTTACGGTCCGGTAAGTCCGGGCGGTTGTGGGTGGAAGCGAGGTTGATCGTCATTGTGGCTATTCCTTCTTGCCGGTTTGGCGTCGTCTTCCCGGCATGGCGAGTCTAAGGGGTCGGGAGTCTTTTTTTTCGTGTCGGCCTGGCAAGGCTTTCAGGCATGCCGAGAGCTTTTCCGGCCGACACGAAAAAAAAAGACTCCCGACCCCTACCCGGCGTTTGGTCACTGCGATCGTTCCTGCTTGTCGGCTTGGGCTCGAAATTCGTTGACGGTATTGAGAATGTGGATCACATTGGGCAGTTCGCGAAACTGCTCGAAGCTGTAGCGTGCCTTGCGGCGCCAGTTGGGACGCTCATCCCACGTGCCGGGAGTGTTTTGCGGCAGGGTCTCTTCCCAGAGATCCTCCAGGTTCACCAGCACGATCGGCGCCGGGCCGGCGGCGAGCAATGCGAGGCAGGCCTGCAAAACGGCTTCCGGATCGAGACTGGCGGGGGAGAGCACGTCGAGTCGGCGGAGCAGCGCGACCAACGCGCCGCGCATCGCCGCTCGCTGGTCTCTGGCCTCGCTGGCCCCTGGTTCGTCGAGCAGGCCGAGGTCGAGGCGGTCGTCGATTTCCAGGCCGGTCCAGAACGAGGCGAAGGGGGGCATGTCGTGTGTGTTTATCGAGGCCGCGGCCCGCGCTGAAACGGGCGCAAGCGGCCGTTGGTCGTCAGGCTGCAGTTCATACTGGACGACGTACATGTCGCCGACGTTGTGCTGTTTCATCGCCTCGTTGAAAACGTCGGGCACCGTGCCGAGGTTTTCGCCAATGATCCGCGACTGATGGCGGTGCGACTCCAGCGACAGCAGGGCGAACAGCTCGTCGCGCGGATAGCGGACGTAGACGCCCTCGCTCGGCGACATCCCCTCGGGCACCCAGAAGAGCCGATGGAGACTCATGGCGTGGTCGATTCGCAGCACGCGGGCGTAGGCCAGGTGGCGCCGGAGCGACGCAATCAGGTATTGGTAGTGTTGTTGGCGAATCGTCTGCGGATTCAAGGGCGGGAAGCCCCAGTTCTGGCCCTTGGTGAAGAAGGTGTCGGGCGGCGCCCCGCCCGCAGCGCCCAGGGCGAAGGAATCCCGCCAGCGCCAAACATCGTAACTGCTGCCGCTGACGCCCAGCGGAAAGTCGAGATACCAGAGCAAGTCCGTCGATCGAGCGGTTTCGCTCATTTCGCGAAGCTGCTCTTCGATCTGCCACTGCGTGTAGAGATGGTAGCGATGAACGGCTTCGTCATAATCGCCGGACACGATGCGCCCGCCGCGGAGCGGTTCGGGCCACTCGGTCCACGTGCGGCCCTGGCGTTCGCCGACGGCGCGAAAGCGAGCGAATTCATCGACGCGCGGGTGCTCGCTGCGATAACGCTCCAATTGGCTTCGCCGCGCATCATCGCCAAGGAAAAACTGCTTCGCCAACTCCCAGAGAATTCCCCGCTTGATGCGCATCTGACGCCGGTAGTCGACAAGCCGTTCCAGCCGCAGGGCGTGCTGGTCTTCGCGAATCTCGGCGTTTTCCAGGATGCGGCGTGCGGCGGCGCAGCCGGCGAATTCGGGGATCCGCGTCACATCGAGATAGAACTCGTTCCAGAACAGCCGGCTGGCGGGCGAATAGGGACTGGGATCGCCGTCGAGTTCCCAGAGGGTCGATAGCAGCGGCAACGTGGCGACCAGACTGCCGCCTTGCTCGGCAACCCACTGCATCAGCGCCTCCAGGTCGGAGAAATCGCCCGCGCCCCAGCTCGACTCGCGATGCAACGCATACAACGGCAGAAAGACGCCCCAGAAATGCCGCTTTCCGCCCGGCGGCTCGGCATAAGCCATGCGAGGCGCGGAGATGATCAGGCTCCGCGTCTGCCGGTCGCCCAGCTCGACAACCAGCCGGTGGTATCCCCAGGGCAACTTCTCCGGCAGGTCGAATTGAAAGGCCAGGTAGGCTTCGCCGTCAACGTCTCCGCGGCGGATCGGCGAGAACTCGTCGAGCGATAGATCGTACTGTCGGCACTGGCCGTCCTCCAATTCCATACGGAAACTCGCGGCCGCCGACGCCTGTCCCGACGCAACGCGGATCCGGATTCGAGCCGGCCGGCCATCCCAGGCAACGACCACCGGTTCGACCATCGTTTGCCAACACTGCCGTCGCCGCTGGCGCAAGGCGTCGGAGACGTCTCCGATGCGCTCGACCGGCGCGCCGAGAATCCGCAATGTCTGCAAGAGCGACTGCTGCTTTGCTTCCCAGCGGCGTTTCGCCACGTCGACATAATCCAGTTGCACCGAGTAGAGGCGAGCCAATTGTCTGAGGTCGTCCGTGTTCATCCTTTATCTCCCGTTTCTCGCTTCACCGCCGTGCTGTCGCCGATTACCCGCTCGAAGACCGCCACCGAGCGGGCGGAGAGTTTCAGAGCCAGTTCTCCACCCAAGGGGGTCGGGAGTCTTTTTTCCGTGTCGGCCGGTGGGAATGCTGTCCACATGGAAGACTGTTCCCCGGCCGACACGGAAAAAAGACTCCCGACCCCCTCCCGCGTTGCGCTCTCGTCGGAGCGAAGTCGCAGCCGCCATTCCCCCGCGGGCGCGGATACGGCGACTTCTGCAGGCTCATTGCCGAAATAATAGACAGCTATCACCTCACTGCCCGCGGCCCAGCGGCGGCAGACGAGCACCCGGCTGGCTTCGTCCCACGAGACCTCGCGATGATCCTTGCTCAAAAGGGCCAGCGCCGGCACGGTCTTGCGCAGGTGGATCAATCGCCGATAGAAATCCAATAGCTCGCGATGCCGCGGCTCGTCGGCCAGCATGCGGTTGAGGATCGCGCGGCGGAAGGTTGCCTCGTCCTTGGGATCGGGGATTTCTCCGTGCCATTGGAAGCGGGTGAATTCCGCGCGGCGGCCTCGCCAAACCGCCTCGTTCAGCGCGGCGTCCTGGTGATCGACGAAGTACGGAAACGGCGCCGTTTCGCCGTACTCTTCGCCCATGAACAACAGCGGCACCGCCGGCGACAGGAGCACTAAGGCCGCTGCCAATTTCAAATCTCCGAAGGGGATGAGCCGGCTGAGCCGCTCGCTCTGGAGCCGATTGCCGACCTGGTCGTGGTTCTGGGAATAGACAATGAACTTCGTCGCCGGAATGTCTCGGGAAGAGACGCCTTGGCGTCGGCCGCGGTAGTGCGAGTATTGGCCGGTCAGGGCCCAGCCGTCGCGGAAAGCGCGGCCGAGGTGGTCCAATGTGCCGAAGTCGCGATAGTAGCCGTTACGCTCGCCGGTCAACAGCGCGTGCAGCGCGTGGTGGAAATCCTCATTCCACAGCCCGTCCAACCCGTAGCCGTCGCTGGCCGCTGATCGGATGTGGAGGGTGTCGTTCTGGTTGCTCTCGGCAACCAGGTAGACGCGTCGGCCGAGTCGCTCCGCTTGGCGGTGGACGGCCCGGGAAAGCTCGCGAAGGAAGGGGCGAGCGGAGACGTCGAAGATGGCATGGACCGCGTCGAGCCGCAGCATGTCGATCTCAAGCTCCCCGGTCCAATAGAGGGCATTCTCGATGAAGTAGCGAACCACGTGGTCGCTCTGGTGGCCGTCGAAGTTCATCGCCTCGCCCCAGGGAGTGCGATAGCGATCCGTGAAATAGGGGCCGAACTCGGCCAGGTAATTGCCCTCCGGCCCGAGGTGATTGTAGACCACATCGAGCGCAACGGCCATGCCGCGGTCGTGACAGGCCCGCACCAGTCGCCTCAGTCCTTCCGGCCCGCCATACGAGTTCTGTGCCGCGAAGGGATAGACGCCGTCGTAGCCCCAATTCCTCGCGCCGGGGAATTGGGCCACCGGCATCAACTCGATGGCGCTGACGCCCAGGTCTTTCAAACCATCGAGATAGGGGATCACCCCGTCGAAGGTTCCCTCCGCGCTGAACGCACCGACGTGAATTTCATACAACACATAGTCGGCGATCGGCAGGCCCGTCCAGTCGCGATCTTCGCGGGCAAAGCCGAGATCGACCACCTCGGACGGGCCGTGGACGCCGTCGGGCTGAAGCCGCGAGGCGGGATCCGGTCGGCGGCGTCCGCTGTCGAGCCGGAAGAAGTATCTCGCGCCCGCTCCCACCCCGTCGACGATGCCGTGGAAGTAGCCATCGCCAACCGGCTCCAATGGCCGGCTCAGCGGCGCCGGCGTGACGATTTCCACCGCCACTCGGCTCGACTTGGGCGCCCAAACGAGAAACCGGCAGCGGTCCGGCCCCAAGCAGGTTGCTCCCAATCGGCCCTGGGGATGCTCGCTAATCACGACGTCCATCTCTTCTCCGGCTCTCAACTCTCAACTCTCTTCCCCTTGAAAAACACGATTCCCAACGGCGGCACGGTCGCCACGAGCGAGCAGGGCTGTCCGTGCGAGGGAACCGGCGATCCTTCGACCCCGCCCATGTTTCCCCAACCGGCGCCGCCGTAGAGCGGCGCGTCGCTGTTGAGGATTTCTTCCCAGTAGCCGCAGTGCGGCGCGCCGACGCGATAATTGGAGCGGGGAACGGGCGTGAAATTGACGATGACGATGATGTCGTCGTCGGTGGGGAAGCCGCGTCGCAGGAAACTGAGCACGCTCTGCTGGCTGTCGTGGCAGTCGAGCCACTGGAATCCCTGCGGGTCGGTGTCGAAGACGTGCAGGGCCGGGTACTGGCGGTAGGCGCGATTGAGATCCTCCACCCACCGCTGCACGCCGGCATGGCCGGGGTCGTCCAACAGATCCCAATCGAGCGCCGCGTCGTGGTTCCATTCGCGGCGTTGGCCGAACTCCCCGCCCATGAAGAGCAGCTTCTTCGCCGGTTGCGCGTACATGTAACCAAAGAGGGACCGCAGGTTGGCGAACTTCTGCCAATCGTCGCCGGGCATTCTGCCCAGCAGCGACCCCTTCCCGTGGACCACTTCGTCGTGCGACAGCGGCAGAACGAAATTCTCCGTGAAAGCATAGATCTGGCGAAAGGTGATGGTATCGTGGTGGTACTTACGGTGGATCGGGTCGATGCTCATGTACTGGAGCGTGTCGTGCATCCAGCCCATGTCCCATTTGTAACCGAAGCCGAGGCCGCCGAGGTAGGTCGGCCGCGAGACCATCGGCCAGGCGGTCGATTCCTCGGCCATCGTCACGGTATCCGGGTAATTCGCATAGACCGCTTTATTCATTTCTCGCAGGAACTCAATCGCCTCGAGGTGTTCGCGTCCGCCGTACTGGTTGGGAATCCACTGGCCTTCGCGTCGCGAGTAATCGAGGTAGAGCATCGAAGCCACGGCGTCAACCCGCAGCCCGTCGACATGGTACTTGTCGAGCCAGAACATAGCGCTCGAGAGCAAGAAGCCGCGGACTTCGTTGCGGCTGTAGTTGAAGACGAGGGTGCCCCAGTCGGGATGAACTCGCTGGCGGATATCGGAGTGTTCGTAGAGATAGGTGCCATCGAAGTACCCCAGTCCGTGCTCGTCGCTGGTGAAGTGCGACGGCACCCAGTCGAGGATCACGCCGATCTCGTGCCGGTGCAGCGTGTCGATGAGGAACATCAGATCCTGGGGCGTTCCGTAGCGGCTGGTGGGGGCGAAATAACCGGTCGTCTGGTAGCCCCAGGAGCCGTAGAAGGGGTGCTCCATCA
>Ga0123332_1004409_pt1 | contig 12372 bp, 8 predicted proteins | sample BioC12SIPDNA_4_FD_89958 | JGI IMG/M metagenome (GOLD analysis project Ga0123332, IMG submission 89958) | Anaerobic biogas reactor microbial communites from Washington, USA - Biogas_R2_A C12 SIP DNA | ecosystem: Engineered > Bioreactor > Anaerobic > Unclassified | place: Washington, USA...
GCCTGGGACTGGTCCGGGCGGATCATCGACGCCGCCGGGATCGACCCGGCCAAGCTGCCCGAGCTGCGCCGCTCGATCGACGTGATTGGCGGCGTGCTGCCCGAGGTGGCCGGCGAGGTCGGCGTGCCCGCCGGGACGCCGGTCGTCATTGGCGGCGGCGACGGCATGTGCGCGGCGGCGGGCGCGGGCGTCGTGCGCGAAGGCGCGGCGTACAATTACATCGGCTCGTCGTCCTGGATCGCGCTGGCGACTGAGAAGCCGATCTACGATCCGGATTACCGCACCTTCACCTGGGCGCACCTGGTGCCCGGCATGTACAGTCCGTGCGGGACGATGCAGATGGCGGGCGGCTCGTACCAGTGGGCGCGCGACCAGGTGTTCCTGGTCGAGAAGATGGCCGCCGAGGCGATCGGCACCAGCCCCTACGAGTTGATGAACACCGCCGGCGCGAAGTCGCCGCCCGGCGCCAACGGCCTGCTCTACCTGCCCTACCTGCTTGGCGAGCGCAGCCCGCGTTGGAATCCCCGCGCGCGCGGCGCGTTCATCGGCCTGACGGTGCGCCATACCCACGCCGACATGGTGCGCGCCGTGCTCGAAGGCGTGACGATGAACCTACGCGTGATCCTCGAGGCCTTCCGTGCCCAAGGCGCGCAGATCGAAGCCATGCGCGTGATCGGCGGCGGCGCCCGCGGGCGCTTCTGGAACCAGATCATGGCCGATATCTACGGCGTGCCCGTGCAGCGGCTGGCGATTCTCGAAGAAGCGACGTCGATGGGCGCGGCGCTGGCGGGCGGCGTGGGCGTCGGATTGTACAAGGACTTCGGCATGAGCGAGACCATGAACGCCATCGCCGAGGAGATTCGCCCCGACCCCGCCGCCCAGGCGGCCTATGCTAAGACGTACCCGATCTTCGAGGCTGCCTATCAGGCCCTGCTGCCAGTGTACGATATGCTGGCCGAGGCCGGGCTATGATCATCCAGACCGTGACCGGAGCCTTTCCGGCGGCGGATGTGACGCTGGCGGACGGGCACGCGCACGTCTGGATCGAGCCGCCGGCGGGCGTCGCCCCAGAGGCGCGGCTCGAGCTCAACCACTTCGACCGGATCCAGGCGGAGCTGACCGCGTTCCGCGCGGCGGGCGGCACGCTGGTGGTGGACTGCCAACCGGGCGGCGCCGGGCGCGACACGCGCCGCGTGCGTCAGCTTGCCGAAGCCACCGGCCTGTGGATCACCACCACGACCGGCTTCCACCAGCAGAAATATTACCCGCCCGATGGCTGGCTGTGGTCGGCCACCGCTGAGGACGCCGCGATCCATTTCGTCGAGGAGCTCACCATCGGCACGGAGGAGTCCGCGGGGGCGATCCCGGCCACGACGATCAAAGTAGGCTACGAGGGGACTATCGCCGGGCAGACGCGCGTCCTGATGGAAGCCGCCGCCGAAGCGTCGCGCCAGACCGGCGCGCTGATCTTGTTCCACACCGAGCGCGGCCAGAACGTCGAGGCGCTGATCCCCTTCTTCGGCGACCGCGGCGTGCCCGCCAGCCGGCTGTACATCTGCCACGTGGACAAACGCCCCGACGCCGGCCTGCATCGCGCCCTGGCGCAGGCCGGGGCGCTGCTCGGCTATGACACGTTCGCGCGGCCCAAGTACGATCCGGACCAGGGCGCCTGGAAGCTGATCGCGGCGCTGGTGGCGGATGGCCTGGGGGCGCACGTCGCGATCTGCCTGGACCTGGCCCTGTCCGAAATGTGGCGGACGTATGGCGGCGGGCCGGGCATGGTGTTCCTGCCGGAGGTCGTGCTGCCGCGCCTGCGCGCCGAGGGCTATCCCGGCGACGTGATCCGTCAGCTCACCGGGGGCAACGTCGCCCGCGCCCTGGTCCGCCAGCCCGCATCCTCTTAAGCAACCGAGTTGCAGGCAAGGAACCAATCATGACGGACCTGACCCCGCTAATCGAGCAGGCCAAACAGAGCGAGCTGTTCACCGCGCCGCACCTGGAAGCCGACCTGGCGGCCTTCCTGGCCGAGCAGTCCGAGCGGATCATGGCGCTGGCCGCTGAGGCGGTCGCGAGCGGCGTCCGCCAGATCTATTTCGTGGGCAGTGGCGGATCCTGGAGCGCGATGTACTCCGGCGCATATCTGCTCAACCGCTTCTCCGCGCTGCCCGCCGAGGCGCTGACCGGCTACGACCTGATCCACCGCGCGCCGCGCCGCCTGGACGCCCACGCCTGGGTGTTCGCCGCGACGTATTCAGGCAACACGGAAGACACGGTCGCCGGGCTGCGCTACGCGAAATCGCGCGGGGCGCGCACCATCGGCATCGCCCGACGCCGCGACTGCGCCATCGCCCGCGAGGCGGCCGCCATGATCGATTACGATTCCACCGCGCTGTATATCCTGCCGCTGGCGGCGGTCTACCTGTTCGCGCTGGAGGTCGCGCGGCTGGGCGGCTATGACGGCGCCGCCCCGGCCATCGCGGGGCTGCAGGCCCTGCCGCCGGTCCTGGGCCGGATTTACCGCGACAGCCAACCCCGCGCCGAGGCGCTCAGCGCACAGTTCGCCGACTCGACGTTGCTGTACGCCATCGCCGCCGGGCCGCTCTACGGGCTGGCCTATAAATTCGCGCTGACCGTCTTCATGGAGAACATCCGCATCCACGGCTCGGTCATCGCCAGCGACGAGTTCCGGCACGGCCCGGTCGAGATGCTGGACCGGCAGCGGGCGGATATGGTGTTCCTGTTGGGAACCGACGACACCCGCGCCATGACCCAGCGCGTGCTGGACCTGGTCAGCGGGCGTGACAACGTGCGGACCATTGTCTACGATGTGGCCGAGCACGCCGATGTGCACCCGCTGCTGGCGCCGTTCGTCCTGCTGATCCCGCTGCAGTGGTTCGTCGTGTATTCGGCCCTGCGCGCGGGCATTCACGATCTCGACGAGCGGGTCTTCATGGGGCGCGGCATTCTGTCCCAGGGCGGCGCGAACTGGCCGTAAACCGCGCCCGCTCGCGCCGCGCTGCGGGCTAGCGCCGCCGGGTGTAGCGCTCGATAAAACTGTACGGCGAAGGCAGCGGAATCGCGCTGGCGGCGTCCAGTGCGCTCAATTCCTCCGGCGAAAGCGTCCAGCCGGTCGCGCCCAGGTTCTGCTCGAGCTGTTCGGGCGTGCGCGCCCCGAAGATCGGCGCGGTGACGCCCGGCTGCTGGATCACCCAGCGGAGCGCGACCTGGGCCGGCGTTTTGCCGCGCGCGCCGGCGATCTCATCCAGCACATCGATGATCGCCCAGGTGCGCTCGGTCACGCGCTGGGCGGGCTGATCGTCCCAGCGATCGCCGCGACCCACCCGGCTGTCGGGCGGGGGTGGCGCGTTGCGGCGATATTTGCCGGTCAGCCACCCGCCCCCCAGCGGCGACCACGCGATCACGCCGAGACCCTGCTCGCGGCACAGCGGCAGCAGCTCCCATTCCGTGCTGCGAACCAGCAGGCTGTATTCCGGCTGGAGGCAGTCGAACCGCGCCCAGTCCTTGAACTCGCTAAGCATGATGGCGCGCATCAACTGCGAAGGCACGTAGTTCGACGCGCCGATATAGCGCACCTTGCCCGCCCGCACCAGGTCATCCAGCGCGCGCAGCGTCTCTTCGAGCGGCGTGGATGCGTCAAAGCAGTGCATCTGGTACAGGTCGATGTAATCGGTCTTCAGCCGCCTCAGGCTGACGTCGATCTGGTGGAAGAGGTGCTTGCGCGACAGGCCGGTGTCGTTCGGTCCCTGCCCCACCGGGAAAAACACCTTGCTCGCGATCACCACCTGCGACCGGTCCGGCTGCTGGGCAAGCCAACTGCCCAGGTATGTCTCGGACAGCCCATCGTTGTACATGTTGGACGAATCGAAGAAGTTGCCGCCCGCCTCCATGAAGGCGCTCGCCATGCGGTGGGCGGTCGGCTCATCCGCGCCCCAGCCGAACGTCTGCGTGCCAAAGCACATCTCCGACACTTTGAGCCCCGTGCGGCCTAAAAAACGGTATTCCATAGCGTATTCTCCCCATCAAAAACCACTTGTGACGCGCCAGATGGTACCCGCCACCGCCCGGATTCTCGCCGCTGGCGGCAGGGTCTGCTATGATGCCTGAGGCAGTGCAGCACAAGAATCAACAGTATTCGAAGCATAATGTGACTTGCCGCGTGGGGCAAGTTGAGGACTCCCCTATGCAATCGCAGAAAAAGCGGCTTTTCGCCATCGCCGTGCTGATCTTCATCGCGCTGGGCGCGATGGGCGGCCTGTTGAACGTGGCCTGGACCTATATGCAGGTCACGTTCGACGTCAAAGTGAGCGCGATCGGCGTCCTGCTCGTCGGTGGCACCGTGGGCAGCCTGATGGCCGCGTTCGGCAGCGGAGCGGTCATCGGCCGGTTCGGGATCGGGCGCGTGGCGCTGGGGGGCGCCCTGCTGGTGAGCGCGGGTCTGCTGGGCTTCGCGCTGGCTCCCACGTGGCCCGCGCTGGTCGCGATCATGTTCGTGATGTATATCGGGCGCGGGACGCTCGATGCCGGGATGAACAACTTTGTCTCGGCGCATTACGACACGGCGGCGATGAACTGGCTCCACGCGAGCTGGGGCATGGGCCTGACCGTCGCGCCGGGCATCGCCACGTTCATCATCGTGACGCTCGACCAGAGCTGGCGAGTGGGCTATGGCCTGATGGCTGGGGTCGCGCTGGGGCTGGTCGTGCTGCTCGCCGCCACGCGCCGCCATTGGGACGCGCCCGATCCGGCGGGCCAGGCAGACGCGCCCCGCCTGGCGCGGCACGCCACCATGCGCGAAACGCTGGGCCAGCCCGTCGCGCGCTGGAGCATCGCGCTGTTTTTCGTCTATGGCGGGGTGGAGATCGGCACCGGGCAGTTGACCAATACGCTGCTGGTCGAGGGTCGCGGCGTCGCCCAGGAGATCGCCAGCCTGTGGCTGAGCTTCTACTGGGGCAGTTTCACCGTCGGGCGCATGTTGATCGGGGTCCTCGCGCTCCGGCTCAAGGATCGCGCCATCCTGCGCGCCAGCACGGCCCTCACCCTTGCCGGGACCGCCCTGCTCGTGCTGCGCGGCGTCGAGGTGCTCAACCTGGCTGGTCTGGTCCTCATCGGGTTGGGGCTGGCGGCGATCTTCCCGATCCTGATCGCCCAGACACCGCAACGCGTGGGCCGGGCCCATGCCGCCAACGCGATCGGCTTCCAGGTCGGCTTCGCGGGCCTGGGCGCGTCGATCCTGCCCGGCCTGTTCGGGCTGGCCACCGAGCCATTCGGCCTGGAAGCAATCGGCTACGGGCTGGCGCTTAACGCGATCGTGCTGCTGGCGCTCGAGCGCTGGGTCGCCGCACGTTACAGCCCGGGCACTGGATAGTCCCCCGGAAGCCTATTCCCCATTCGATCGCGCGGTGCGCCAGCCTGGCCGCCGCACCTATTTCGTTACCTCCGGCGCCAGAACCAGATCACCAGGGCGATCAGCCCCAGCACGATTGCCGCGATGATGCACAGCCAGGCCGGGTCAACGCCCTCGTCCTCGCCGCCCGTCTCCGCGACCACCGGCGCCATGGTCGGCATGATCGTCGCCGTCCGCTCGAGCGTCTGTGTCGGCGCCAGCGTCTCGGCCGCCGTCGCAGTCGCCGTGGCAGTATCCGTAGGGGCGATGGTGGGTGGCTCTGTGGCCGTGGGCGTATCGGTCGGCGGCTCTGTCGCGGTGAGGGTCGGTTCTGGTGTGTTGGTCGCGGTTGCCGTGGCCGTGTCAGTCGCAGTCGGCTCCGGCGTCTCGGTCGCTGTGGCCGTGGCTGTGTCGGTTGCGGTCGGCTCGGGCGTATCGGTCGGCGTGGCTGTCGCGGTCGGGCGCGGCGTGCGCGTGGCCGTGTTGGTCGGTGTTGGCGTTGCCGTCCAGCGCGTGGCGGTCGCCGTCAGCGCCTGCGCGACGCGGAGCGCCGTAGCGGTGACGTCCGGCGTGCGAGTCGGCAGCGGCGTGTCCGTCGGCGCAATCGTCGCCGTGGCTGTTGGCGGTACTGGCGTATCCGTCGGTGCGACCGTCGCTGTCGCTGTGGGCGGCGCCGGTGTATCCGTCGGCGCGACCGTCGCCGTGGCCGTGGGCGGCACCGGTGTATCCGTCGGCACAACCGTAGGCGTGGCCGTGGGCGGCACCGGGGTATCCGTCGGCGGGACGGTGCGTGTCGCCGTGGGCGGTACTGGCGTGTCCGTCGGCGCGACGGTGCGCGTCGCCGTGGGCGGTACCGGCGTATCTGTCGGCGGCGGTGTCTGGGTGGCGGTGTTCGTCGGCGTGAAGGTTGATGTCATGGCCCGCCGCGTGGCCGTGGCATCTCTCAAGCGGGACATCTCGAGGGCTGTCGCGGTGATGTTCACGTCCGGCGTGGGCGTTGCCGTGTCGGTGGGCGTGTTCGTCGCGGTCGGCGTACTCGTCGCGGTCGGCGTGCTGGTCGGCGTCGCGGTGAAGGTCGGTGTCGGCGTCAACGTGTTGGTGGCGGTCGCCGTCGGCGTGTTCGTCGGTGTGGCGGTGGGGGTTGCGGTGTTCGTCGGCGTCGGTGTATTCGTCGGTGTGGGCGTGTTGGTCGGCGTCGGCGACGGCGTGATGAACAGGGCCGGATCGACGGTGAACCCGCGCGTGAGTGACATCTCGTCGCCGCTCGAATCGATCACCGTCACGTCCAGGGTATGCGCGCCCGGCCCCCACGCCAGGGCATCCAGGGTGAAGTCATAGGGCGGCGCGGCCAGCTCGGCTTGCATTGCGCCATCGACCTGCACGCGCACGCGTTCCACGGGCTGCTGCGCGCGGTCGACACTGACGCTCAGATCGACCGAGCCGCTCTCGACGAACGCGCCCTCGTCCAGCCCGGTGATCGTCACCTGCGGCGGCAGGTTCTCAACCTGGAACACAGCCTGCTGCGTGCGCCCTCCGCCTTCGGCATCCGTCGCGACCAGCTCGATCACGTGCTCGGCCGCCGGATCGAACATGTACGGATCGAGCGCCAGCTCGGCGCTCACCAAGTTCTCCCCGGCTGGCGCGAAGGCCGCCTCACTGGGCACGCCATCCACCAGCAACGTTACCTCACCCACGCCGCGCGGCGCTTCCACCTCCGCCCGGATCGTCACCGGCTCGGCCAGCGGGCCTTCCGGCAGGCCGTCCAGCGCGAGCTGGGGATACCGGTCGGGCGCGGTGTAGGCTCGCGAGGCGGTTTGGTCCGCGGTGGTGACCTCGACGCTGTGGTCGGTGCCATCTGGCTCGACTTCCGCGGCGACCGTGATCACGTAGTGCGTCCGCAGATAGCGCGACAAGAAATCGTACGCATTGACCAGCGCCGACGTGTCCGGGCTTTGGTACAGGTCGCCGCGCGTGCTGCCCGACAATGCGGTGAGGTACGACGGATCGATCCCATAGCCGATGCCGAACACGTAGAACGCGATGTTCTGATCCACCGCCAGCGCGATACCCTCATCCGGGGTATGCGTGCTCGCCCGCCCGTACTCATTGCCATCGGTCAGCAGCACAGCGAAGCGGCGCGGATTCGAGGCGCCGGCGGCCAGCTCCGCGGTGCCGTACGCCGCGTCATACAGCGCCGTGCGGCCCCCCGCCTGGAGGTTGTTCACGCTCGCACGGATCGCGTCCAGGTCGGTGGTGAACGGATGGACGACGGAGGTCGTGGTATTGAACGTGAGCAGCGCGACCTCATCGCCGGGCACGAGGTTGTCCAGGAATGCCAGGGCGGCCCCCTTGGCGTCCTCGAGCGGCGGGCCCATCATGCTCTCGCTGGTGTCGATCGCCAGGGCGACCGAGATCGGCAGGTTGTCTTGGGCGACGTTCTCGACCGAGACAATGCGCGCCGGCGCGCCATCGATGGAGATGGTGAAATCCTCGGCGGTCAGGCCGGTCACCGGCACGCCGAACGCGTCTTCGACGTTGACGAACAGGGTGAGGTCCGGCAGATTGGTGTCGGTGATTCCGCGGATCTCAATCGACGCCGGCCCCTCCTCCTGGGCCACGGCGAACGGGACCAACAGCGCAGCGCACAGCACAACACACAGGGCGACGAAACGCTTGATCATGAGTCAACTCTCCACACGTTGGGCAGGCCCACGCACGTCTGGTCCGCCGGGCTGTACGGCCCGGCGCCGAACCAGCATATTCATACCTTACATAGCATATCACAAACTGTCAGGTAGGAAAGTGCCCTTGCAGCACGGCGAACAGAATTCGATCATTCTTTGAAAGCCGGCGTGACAGGGATACCAAAACTGAGCCTTCAAAACGTGACCAGGACCCGGTACAATTGACCCTTCGTCCAGCTTGCGCCACGCGCTCGAAAGCTCCTATCTAAATGAACACCCGCTCCACCCAATCGATGCTGATCCTCACGCTGCTGCTGTTCGTCGCGTTCATCAGCCTCGGCCTGCCGGACGGGCTGCTCGGCGTGGCCTCTCCCTCGATCCGGCACACGTTCGGCCTGCCGCTGAACGCGATCGGCACGCTGTTCGTCGTCGGAACGGTCGGGTATTTCTTGTCGAGCGTGAACGGAGGCCGCCTGCTGGCGCTGCTCGGCGTGGGGCGCCTGCTGGCGTTGAGTTCGCTCCTCACGGCGCTCGCGTTGATGGGCTATGCGCTGTCGCCCGCCTGGGAGGTGATGGTCGCGCTGAGCTTCGTCTCCGGCCTGGGCGCGGGCGCCATCGACGCCGGGCTCAACACCTACGTGGCCGCTAATCGCAGCGAGCGGCTGATGCAGTGGCTGCACGCCAGCTTCGGCGTGGGCAGCACGCTCGGCCCGATCATCATGACGACCATCTTCCGCATGGACCTGTCGTGGCGGTGGGGCTACGCCGTCGTCGCGGTGGCTCAGCTCGGCCTAGCGATCGGTTTCGCCGCCAGCGCCGGGCGCTGGAAAGGCACGGCTGACGTCTCGGACGAGCGGACGGACGCCGCCAACCCGCCCATGTGGGAGACGCTGAAGCAGTCCGGCGCGCTGCTGGGCATCGCCATCTTTTTCGTCTACGCGGGCCTGGAATACAGTGTCGGGCAGTGGAGCTACACGCTGTTCGTCGAATCGCGCGCAATCCAGCCCGAAACGGCCGGCATCTGGGTGAGCATCTACTGGGGCACGTTCACCTTCGGGCGCATTGCCGCCGGATTCATCGGGACGCGCGTCTCCACGACGGCGCTGCTCCGGGCAAGCATGAGCGGCGCTGTGGCGGGCGCTCTCGTGCTGCTGTGGAACCCCGTACCCATCTCCGGCATGTTCGCTGTGGCCCTGCTGGGGCTGTCGCTGGCACCTGTCTTCCCGGCGCTGGTCTCGACCACCGTCACCCGCGTCGGCACCCGCCACGCTGGCAATGCCATCGGCTTTCAGGTGGGCGCGGCCAGCCTGGGGGTCAGCATCCTGCCCGCGACCATTGGCGTCCTGGCGGATCGCTTCGGGCTGGAGGTCATCAGCGGGGCGCTGCTGGTGCTCACGATCCTGGTGGTCATCGTCTTCGCGACGCTCAACGCCGCCCGCCAGCCGTCCGCCCCGCGCCGCCGGGTGCCTGGCAGCCAGCCCAACTGATCGCCGGTCCCAACCGCGGGCCATTTTGTCTATAATCTGACCAGCGCCGCGCGCCATCCTCCGCCCTTAGTATCCCTACAGCGCACCGAAGGAGGACGACATGATGCGTTGGATCGAATTCGGACCCGCCGCGCGCCGGCACGCCGCGCCCAGCTTCGAGCTGGCACCGCCGGACGGGGCGCCCATCACCCGGTCGCAGTTCCGCGCGAAAACCCAGCTCGTGCTGGTGTTCGCCCCGGACTTCGCGCAGCCGGACGCGAAGCGGCTGCTGCAGTCGCTGGCCGCACGGGGCGACGAGCTGGCCGAAGTGCCCGCCGTCGCCTACGCGATCAGCCCGGCGGCGCCCAGCGAGGCGGCGATCCCCGTCCTGGTGGACCGCCAGGGCCGGGTGAGCCAAGCGTACCGCGACCTGTTCCCGCCCGGCGAGGCGCCCGCGGAGAGCGAGCCGTTCGTGTATGTCCTGGACCGTTACGGCACGCCAGGTTTCGCCGGGTACGAACTGGCCGCACCGGATGAAGACGCCGAGGCGATCCTGGCCCGCGTGTGGGGCCTCGCCTATGAGTGTCCTGAGTGAGGCGTGTCCGAATGGCCCGTGTGGTCATTTTGAGCAAGCGATACGCCAACTGAAACATCCCCCGGACTGGTCGGGTTCAGTCGCATAATCGCTATCCGCATATCATGTGACAACCGTCACTCGTCGCTGGCAGGTCAAATACGGTATACTGCTCTGCCAGCGTGCTTGTTTCTTTAGGGGAGGTTGAGTAGACTACACCCCATGCGCGCGGAACATCATCCACGAAATGGATCGCCATGCTAAGTTCAAAGCTAGACGCGGTTCACACCGACACGCTCAACGCCGAGATTCGCGATCTGATCGCGGGGCTGGGCGAGGGCAAGGTCAGGGGCGTGGCCTATGATACGGCCTGGGTCGCCCGGCTGGCGCCCCGCTATCCGGGCTACGGTTTCGAGGGCGCGCTGGAATGGCTGCGCCGCAACCAGTATCCGGACGGCACCTGGGGCGGGCCCCTCATCCAGTATCACGACCGTTTTGTGTCGACGCTGGCGGCCATCGTCGCGCTGCGCGAAGTCGGGCGTGATCCGCGCGACGAGCGGCGCGTCAAGCGCGGCGAGAACGCCCTGTGGAAGATCGTCGGGCGCCTGGGGCGTGACGACAGCGACACAATCGGGTTCCCGATCATCGCGGCGGCGCTCACGCGGGAGGCGGCGCGGGTTGGGCTGGACGTCCCCCTGCCCCCGATCCGGTTTGCGGGCGCCTACCGCAAGAAGGTGCAGGCCCTGCTCGACAGCCCCGACCGCGACTGGTGCGCGAGCACGGTGAGCTTCTCGCTCGAAGCCCTGCGCGATGCTCTCCACGAGACGGACATGGTGCTAGAAGGCAACGGCTCGGTGTCGTCCTCGCCGTCGGCCACAGCGGGGTATTTGCTGTCCGTGCAGAACGGCACCGGTAATCAAGCGTTGCATTACCTTCAGGCCGTTCAACAAGATGATGGATCTGTCCCCGCTGTCGCACCTATCGATCTTTTTGAAATCGCGTGGACGATCAACCATCTGCGGATCGCCAGTGTTATTGAACCAGAAGACTTCCAGATAAAAGCGCCTCTGGAGCATCTATGGAATACATGGTCACCACTGACAGGCAGCAGTTACTCCTCGTACTTTTCCGTCAAAGACGCAGACGTCACAGCGGCAACATATACTGTGCTCAAGTGGGCGGGTTATCCAGTGAATGCTGAGACGTTTGAGTTCTATGAAACAGAGGATCATTTCCGCTGCTACCAAGAGGAGACCAATCCTGCTCTCAGCGCCCACGTGCGTCTGCTAGCTGCGATGCGTTTTTGTGAGGAGCATCCGCGTCAACCGGTATGGATTCGAAAAATCATCGAGACATTGCATCGATTCGATGACAATGGTTCGTACTGGTGGGACAAATGGCATGTCTCACCATATTATGTCAGCAGCGTGGCTCTTGGAGCATTGCACGGTATCGACGGCGACCTTTCCCGATCACGCTTGAAATGGATGTTAAGAACACAGAACGATGACGGTGGATGGGGCTATCTAGGCGATTCAACGCCCGAGGAGACAGCCTATTGCCTTCAAACACTGACCGAATGGCACATGAGAGTAGAGGCGATTGACAGGGCTGTTCTGGACTCGGCGGCCGAGTATTTATGGAAACACATCGACGATTATCATAAAGTACCACTTTGGATCGGTAAGAGTCTTTATTATCCAGAGGGTCCAGTCCGAGCAGCCATCTTAGGAGCCCTGGCTCAGTACGTAACCGTGTTCAGTTGACACGACAATCGGGGTTTACCTTGCACAATCATTCGCCTGCTGGCAGTCTTCATTCAGGTATCGCCTGGTGGTTGACACCCCGTGCTTCTGGACGGGATGAGGCCTTCCGCGAACGGGTCTTGCGCGCGGCTGTAGGCACCATCATGCTGCTCGTGTTGGTGAGTCTCATCACCTCCGCCCTGATCTTCAAAGACGAATGGCGCCCGCTATCATTCCCCACACTGCATATTCTCGGATTAATTATTTGTATTGCCGCGGCCGTTGCGATAATTGAGAATCGGATAGTCTTCGCCGGCTGGATGATGGTCCTATTCGCCCTGGCTGGCGCCGGGGGCGTCATGCTCCTCTCGCGCCAGAGTGGGTCGGTGGCGGGGATCTTACTCGCCGTGCCGATCTTCTGCATGGTCCCCATCGTGGCTGCAATGGTCCTGCCCTACCATTTGATCATCCCCATCAGCCTGGTGAGCACGATTTCCTA
>Ga0123332_1004410_pt1 | contig 12371 bp, 7 predicted proteins | sample BioC12SIPDNA_4_FD_89958 | JGI IMG/M metagenome (GOLD analysis project Ga0123332, IMG submission 89958) | Anaerobic biogas reactor microbial communites from Washington, USA - Biogas_R2_A C12 SIP DNA | ecosystem: Engineered > Bioreactor > Anaerobic > Unclassified | place: Washington, USA...
GAGACGCAGGTGGTGGTGTCGCCGAGGGGGGAGAGGGCGCAGTGGCTGTAGCGGGACGGGATCCCGACCCAGTTGTTGCCGCCGTCCGTGAGGTTCCCGTTTTAGGAGATGATGCAGTTGACGACGCTCCCGCCGACGGCATTGACACCGCCGATGAAGGATGTCGTCGCGCCGTCGTAGGTGTTGTCGTGGACGAGGCTGTTCGCCAGGACGCCGCCCGCGGTCACGTAGGCGCCGGGGCCGGGCTTGCCGTCGCCGGCGATGTAGCCCTCGATCAGTGTGACGCCCGAAAGGACCGCGCCCGCGCCGGTCACGGTCGCCGCGCGCTGCCTGTTGCTCCCCGAGATCACCACGTCGTCCCAGTCGCCGGTCGCGCCGCGGACCGTCACGCCAGCCGTCACCGCGACCGTCGAGGCGGGAGCGTAGGTCGACGCGCTGGCCGCGATCACGACCTCGTCGCCGCTCTGCGCGAGCGACATCGCGTGGTCGAGCGTCGTCGCCAGCGCCTCAATCGAGCCGTCGCTCCCGGCATCGCCGTCGTAGGCGACATAGATCGGGTCTGCGGAGGCCGCGGACGCCATGCAGAGAAACGCGGCCCAGCAATTCTCAATATGAGGCGATTGTTGCTTCGGGGTCGGGGTCGGTATCGGGGTCGAAAGTGCTTGGTCTTGTCGATACCGATACCGATACCGACGCCGACGCCGACGCCGATGGGTTCATCTTCGTATTTGGAATTGCTGAACGCGGCCAGCGCTGCCTTGATCCAGGTTGCATTCATGATTACAATCTAATGCCCTAAGTCAGCTTCACGGCAAGCTTCACGGCAACACCGGCCAGAACAAATATGAGAATTGTCATTAGCCTATCATAAGCAGCGTCGGGGGTCTATCGGTTAGGACAGCGGGCGCGGGCGCGCCGCAAAGGGGGTGGGATATTGTTGGTCCTCGTCCTCGTCCTCGAAGCGGTCGGATTTTTGACTGCGCGCGGCTCCGCGCGCTTTCTATCGCGGAGCCTGCTCCGCGGGTTACGTGCCCTCGTATCCCCAATCGCCCGAACTGGTTCTTGCCGCCGCAGGCGGCGGGAAAGAAAGCGCGTGCAGGCACGCGCAGTCAAAATGCGGCGGGGGTTCCCTCACCGCCCGAACTGATCCCCACCCCGAATTTGTAGGGTCGGGCTCCGTCCCGACCGTATTCAGGCAATTCTTGCAAAGCTACTAACCGATTGCCGATTGCCGCAACCTATGGATTGTGCTATTCAAGAACCCGGCAACATCCTTCAAGGATTCAGCAGCCATGGCCATGAAATCAGCATCGACATCCCGATTCCCCCGTCCCGTGCAGCCCGCAAACCTCGCGGAGCTCTGCCCGCCGCGCCCCGAAACCGCTGCGCCCTTCGAGCCCGGCGCCTACCCGCCCGCCGCGCGCCCCTACCTCGAGGCCGCGCGGATGGCCTACGACTACATGACTTCGCAGCCGGTGATGTGCACGCGGGCGGGATCCTGGACGGGCGTCTGGGCGGCGTTGCCGCCGGCGCGCCGCGCCGCAGGGATCGTCACTGACGCCGTGGTGGCGTCGTAGTCGAAGGCGAAGGCGGCGCCGATGCGGACCTTGGCGAAGACATCCCATTCGCCGGCCTCGGCGGGCTTGACGGTCCAGGAGACCGACTCGACGGGGGCGTTGGTGTCGAAGGCTGCAAGGCGGGCGTACTTGAAGCTGTCGATGCGGTCCTCCTGGACGCGGACGTTGGGCGCGCGGTCGAAGGCCCGCCAGTCGACCACGATCGAGCGGGCCTTGGCGGCCGCCCCGTCCTTTGTGTCCTTTGCGTCCCTGGCGCCAGGTGTGCTCTTCTCGACGAGCGCGGGCGGCACGAGCGCGAACTCGCGGACGTCGACGTACTCGGCCTCCTTGAGGATGCCGGGCATCACCCAGAGGCGTGCGCCGGGGAAGAGGCGGCGTTTCCCGAGGCAGACGGTTCGCCACTGTCCGTTCTCGGACTGGCGGGCGGCGATCGGGTAGTTGGCGATTTCGCCGCGGGCGTGCATGTCGATGCCGTTCGAGAACCAGGGGTTGTAGATGCCGAAGTAGGTGCCGGTCGGGTCGAGTTCGGCCGTCGCACCGCTGCGGAGCGTCGCGAAGACGTACCAGTCGCCCTCGAGGCCGGCGGGGACGGTGTAGCCGATCTCGGCGAAGCCGGGGTTCATCCACTGGAGATCCTCTTCCCGGTGGAGCGTGACGTGGATGCGGGCGTGTTCGACGCCGCCGGCGTCGCGGACGACCTGGAAGCGGCGTCCGCCGGTCATCTGTGCAGGGCCGACGCGGACAATGGCGTCGTTAGTCGGGAAGGCGGTGGCGGTGGACGCGTTGGCTGCGATCGTCGCGTAGCGCTGGCGGTAGCGGCTGAAGCCGCCTTGAGGTAGGTGTCGATCAGCGTCTCCTGGTCGGCGTCGGGGTTCCACGTGAGCTTGGCGTAGAGCCAGAGCTTCATCTCGGAGAGGTCGCCGATCTTGGCGTACTGGTTCTGCGCCATGATCGCGCGGACGCCGAGGCGCTTGTAGTAGCGGGCGCTCTGCGCGAAGATCTTGAGGTTGGGGAACGGAATCAGGAAGTCGCGGAAATTCGCCTGGTATTCCCAGACGTAGGGCGGGTTGCTCTTCGGCGAGATCGCGGCGATGTGCTGCATGCAGTAGGCGCCGCGCGGGTTGCAGTCGGCCGGCAGGCCGTGGTTGCGCCAGAGTTCGGCGACGAACGCGCCGACGTTGGGCTCCATCGTGATGTTGTTGCCCGACGGCTGGCGCTCGCCGTACGCGAGGATGTTGAAGCGCACGCCGGGGTAGTCCCTGGCGAAGTGCTTCGCGACGCGGTTGGCGAGGATCAAGTACTGGCAGGAGAAGACGTCCTCGCCGCCGACGTCGCGGTACTTCTCGACCTCGGCCAGGCACTTGTCGCACTCGCAGAAGGCGCTGCAGTCGCCGATCGCGACGGAGACCTCGGGAATGCCGGGGTGCTTTCCGAGGTACGCGGCGATCTCCTTGAAGAGCTGCTGGTACATCTCCTCGTTGGAGACGCAGACCCAGCCGAAGCTGCGGCGGTCGCCCTTGCGCAGATAGGCGAACCACTCCGGGTGCTGCTTGCGGAGCTCGCGGTCACGGAACCAGATGCCGCCGATCGAGTGGTTGATCGCGTAGACCCGCTTGCCGCCGAACTTGTTCCAGACGGGGTCGCCCGACGCGCCCTGCAGGCGCAGACGCATCATGTAGGGGACGTGGGACTCGAGTTCGGTCCAGATGTTGCGGAGCTTCATCCAGGGGGCGTCGCCCTTCGCGTAGTCGCCCGCGACGGCGAGCAGGTTCGTCGTCGGCGCATAGGTGTAGTCGTGCGAAACGAAGACGCAGCCGAGCGTCTCGAGCAGGTCGTAGGCGGCGTAGAGCGCGCCGAGCGGGCCGTCGCCCGTGACCTCGAGCGTGCTGGCGTCCTTTACGCGGACGCGGAGTTCCTGCTCCTCCGATGGCTGGTAAGGCGCGCCGACGAGGAGGGTCTTGTAGCCCGGCACCGGCTTCTCCGCAACCATGAAGGCTGCGCCCGAGAGGCGCCCGAGGAACTCTGCGAGTTCGTTTGCCGCGAAGGCGAGTCCGTTGGTGTCGCCCCCGTAGGGCACGATTACGGCCTGCGCCCGCCCGTCCTTCGCGAGGACGAAGTCCGGCGCCGCGGCCCGCGCCGCGAGCGGCGCGCCGAAGACGAAGCAGGCGGCAAGCAGGATGAAGTTGCTCCACGCCGGATGGCGCACGCGCGTCGTGCAATGCATAGTGGATCTCTCCTTCGGGACGGTCATGCCGAAAGGTCAGCAGAAAGTGAGCCCGGGGCGGTTCGCCTACCGCAGTATGCCTGGGAACGACGCTTGCACTTGCTTTTCCGCATCCAACACGCCATCCTATGCCTCAATCCGCACACCGAAGACACCCCTTTCCCATGGCTCGTATGTCGACCATTGATTCTCGTCTTGCCGACGTCCTCGCGGGCCGCGAGGACAACTACCTCCTCCCCTTCTACTGGCAGCACGGCGGCGACCAGTACCGGAAGATCCCCGGACAGATCGCCCGTATCCGCGAGAGCGGCTGCCGTGCGCTGTGCGTCGAGGCGCGCCCGCATCCCGAGTTTGCGGGTCCGACCTGGTGGCGGGACATGGACCTCGTCCTCGCCACGTGCGAACGCCTCGGCATGAAGGTGTGGATCCTCGACGACAAGCACTACCCCACCGGCTACGCCAACGGCGAGGTCGAGCGCCATCCCGAACTGCGCCCGTGGCTGCTCGTCGAGCGCCATGTCGACGTGGTGGGGCCGATGCCCGGCGCGTCGGTCCTGGTCCCCGATCCCATTCAGAAAGAGGAGGAGACCTTCGTCGGCGCCTATGCCTTCAGGCGGCGCCGCGACCGCGGGGAGGGCGACTTCGACGCCGACCTCGGCCAGTACCTCGAGGGCGATCCCGTGCGGCTCGAGCCGGACGCCGCCGGCAAGGTCGTGGCGTGGGACGTCCCCCCGGGCTGCTGGCGCGTCTTCTTCCTCTACCAGTCGCGCCGCGGCGGCGCGGGCTGGCGCATCGACTTCATCGACGCCCGTTCCTGCTCCGCGCAGATCCGGGCCGTCTACGAGCCCCACTACGAGCATTACCGGAAGTACTTCGGGAACGTCCTCGCCGGCTTCTTCTCCGACGAACCGCAGCTGGGCAACCGGCTCGTCGGCCCGCATCTCGTCGACCGCGGCATCTACGAGCACGGCATCGGACAGGAGGGACTCGCGCTCCCGTACAACGCGGAGGTCGTCCGGCGGATGTCGGAGGAGATGGGCGTCGACGCCGCGCCGTACCTGGGCGAGCTCTGGTACGAGAACGCGCACAGCCACGTCACGCGCCTCGCCTACATGAACGCGGTGACGCGCCTCTACCGCGAGTGCTTCGCGCAGCCGGTCGCCGAGTGGTGCCGCGCCCGCGGGGTCGAGTACATCGGCCACGTGGTCGAGGACATGAACGTCCACGCCCGCATGGGCATCGGCCCCGGACACTTTTTCCGCGCGCTCGACGCGCAGGACATGAGCGGCATCGACATCGTGCTGCACCAGGTGATGCCCGGCCTCGCCGGCTTTGTGACGGCCGCGAGCGGCGCCGGCGGCGCCTACTCGCCCGACTTCTTCCACTATGTCCTCGGCAAGCTGGGCGCCTCGCTCGCGCATCTCACGCCCCGCATGAAGGGCCGCGCGATGTGCGAGGTCTTCGGCGCCTTCGGCTGGGGCGAGGGCGCGACCTTCATGCGCTGGCTCGTCGACTTCCTGCTCGTCCGCGGCGTCAACTATTTCGTGCCCCACGCCTTCGCGCCCGACTACCCCGACCCGGACTGCCCCCCGCACTTCGGTGCGGAAGGCCACGACCCGCAGTTCGACGGCTTCACGGCGATCATGCGCTACCTCAACCAGGCGTCGCACCTCCTGACGGGTGGACGTCACGTCGCCTCCGCCGCGCTCCTCTACCACGCCGAGGGTGAGTGGATGAGCTCCGACGGCAAGGCGATGCTCATGCAGAAGCCGGCCCGCGCGCTCTACGACGCCCACGTCGACTTCGACATCGTTTCCGCCGACACGCTGCTCGCGGACGCCTGTGTCCGGGACGGTCGCCTCGCGATCGCCGGCGAGACCTTCGGCGCGCTCGTCGTCCCCGCCGCCGAGTACCTGCCCGAACCACTGCTCGCGGCACTCGCGGCGTTCCAGAAGGCGGGCCTCGCCGTCCTCTTCGCCGGCGGCGTGCCGCACGGTGTCCGTGACGCGCCCGTCCCCCTCGCGAAGCTCGCGGACGCCGTCCGCGCCGCCGCCGGAACGGATCTTGCGGTCGACGGCGACTTTCCGCTGCTGCGCCTCTTCCATGTTGCCCGCGACGGCCACGACGTCTTCATGCTCTTCAACGAGTCGCCCGATCGGCCCGCCCGCACGACGCTCCGCACGCCGGCCCGCGGCCCCTTCGCGCGCCTGCGCCTCCTCGAGGAGTCCGCCGTCCGCGACGCGTCGCCCGACGGCGCGGTCGCCGTCGACCTGCAGCCCGGGCAGTCCGAGATCCTCGTCTTCGGCGACGCGGCAAATCTCCCCGCTGCGCCCGTCTACGCGCACGGCGAGACACTCCGCCCGACCTACGCGGTCGAGATCGCCGAGTCGGACGACCTGTCGGCCTTCCAGCCCTACGCGACGACGGACACGCTCTTCAACCTCAATGCCCCCGACCGTCTCCCGGCCTTCTCGGGCAAGATCCGCTACCGTTTCGCGATCGACGTCGCGGCGGTCGACGCCGGCAAGCCCTGTGCGCTCGACCTGGGCGTCGTCGGCGAGTGGGCGCGCCTGTGGGTCAACGGCGAAGACACCGGCATCCGCGTCGGCGCGCCGTACCGCTTCGACGTGGGCCGGCGCCTGCGCGCGGGCTGCAACGACATCCTCGTCGAGACGGCCAACACCCTCGCGCAGAAGGTCCGCGACCGCTTCTCCTTCTATATGCAGCTCCGCCCCGCGGGCCTTCTCGGCCCGGTTGCGTTGTGGCGCTAGTCACGCTCTCCCCATCCGTCCAACCCCCAACAGGAACCTGTCATGAAGAAGTTCAAGCTTGCCGATAACGGCAAGGCCCGTGCCTGCATCGTGATCCCCGACGGCGCCACGCCCGTCGAAATCTCCGCCGCGTGCGAACTCCACCGCGACATCAAGCAGATCACCGGCGCGAAGCTCGCCGTCATCCGCGAGGGCGCCCTCGAGAGCGGCGGCGCGGCCGACAAGACCGTCGCCAACGCCGAACTTACGGCTGACGCCCGCGGGCACCGCATCTACGTCGGCGCGACGCGCGCCGCTGCCGCGGCCGGCGTCGAGCGCGCCGAATGGCCCTACGACGCCATTGCGATGAAGACCGTCGGCGACGCGCTCTTCCTCTGCGGACATCCCGTGCGGGGTGCGCTCTACGCGGCCTACGTCTTCCTGGAGGAAGTCCTGGGCGTGCGCTGGTGGACGGATACCGAGAGCAGCTATCCGATCGCCAATTCGCTCGCCATCGGCGCCCTCGACCACTTCCACGCGCCGAAGGTGCAGTTCCGCGAGACCTTCTACCGTGCCTGCTTCGACGGCAAGTTCCGCTCCCGCCTCAAGCTGAACTTCTTCACGGGGGCGGGCTACCGCGGCCGCAAGATGGAGAACGTCCCGCCCGAACTCGGCGGCGACCACCGCTTCTGCCGCGCCGGCCACGGCGACATCAGGCACGTCTACCACACCTTCTACGCGCTCATCCCCCCGAAGGTCTACTTCGAGGACCATCCCGAGTGGTTCAGCCTGGTCGACGGCAAGCGCACCCACGCGCGCGCGCAGCTCTGCCTCACCAACCGCGAGATGGAGGCCCAACTCATCAAGAACGCGTTGAAGTGCCTGCGCGAGGATCCGTCGGCCGACTTCATTCAGATCAGCCAGAACGACAACGCGGGCCGCTGCCAGTGCCCCGACTGCCTGGCCGTCGAGGCCGAGGAGGGCGGTGCGGCCTCCGGACCGCTGATCCGCTTCGTCAACCGCGTCGCCGAGGCGATCGAGAAGGAGTTCCCGAACGTCCTCGTCGATACCTTCGCCTACACCTACACGCGCCAGGCGCCTGCGAAGGCGCAGCCGCGCCGCAACGTGACGGTACGCCTCTGCGACATCGAGAGCGACTTCGCCCGTCCCCTCGCGGAAGGCAAGCTCAACGCGTCGTTCATGGACGACCTCGAGGCGTGGAGCAAGGTCGCCGCCGGCCGCCTCTATATCTGGGACTACGTCACCAACTTCAGCGCCTACATGCTGCCGCACCCGAACTACGACGTGCTGGCGCCGAACCTGCGGACTTTTGTCGATTACGGCGCGATCGGCGTCTTCGAGCAGGGAGACGTCTACTGCGCCGCCGGCGAGTTCGCCGACTACCGCACCTGGCTGCTTTCGCATCTCATGTGGGATCCCTCCCGCGACGCCGGCGAACGGCGCCGCGAGTTCCTGGACGGCTACTACGGCAAGGCCGGCAGGAAGATCGGGCGGTATATGGAACTTATCGCGAAGAGCGCCGCCGCGAGTCCCAACCGTATGCGCTGCTACCGCGACAATACCGCCCGCTGGATTCCGACGCCCGTTCTCGCGGAGGCCCGCCGGGTCATGGAGGCGGCGCTGGCCGACGCCTGCGCGCAGGACACCGCCGAAGGCTGCGCCCATGGCTACGCGACGCGCGTGCGGCGCCAGAAGCTCGGCATCGACTATGCGTGCATCCTCAACTGGTTCGACCTCCACGACCACCTCGGCCTCGCGACGGACGCCGATGCGCAGCGGCTCGCGAAGCTCGAATGGATCCGCGACTGCCGCGCCTTCGGCGTGTACGCCCACCGCGAGGTGTGGGGGAGGAAGGCGGAGATCTTCGACGACCACGTCGACTGGCTCCTCGATTTCGAGCGCGGCCTCGAGGAGTACCACCTCAACATGGAATAGCGGTCGCGACGGCGGCCTATTCGGATGGCCACAGGGTGACGCGGGAAGACCAGGGCATGGCGAGAGGGCGGAATGCGGATGGATCGTCCTACTGCAGCATCAGGAGCGTTCCGTTGTTGGCGCGGACGATGATGGAGCCGTTGTGGATGGCGGCGGAGAGCGTGGTGAGCGGCTGGCCCTCCTCGTCGACGAAGGTGATCTGCGAGGGCGCGATGCCGCCCTCGAAGGTCGCGCCGGAGATGTCCGCGAGCTTGAAGGTGCTGCCGTGCGACCAGTCGTGGGACACCACGACCACGAGGCCGCCCGGCCCGAACGCGAAGGTGCCGGTGAGCGCGAGGACCGCGGGCGCGTCGCCCGTGAGCACGAACCGGTCGAGGCGCACCGTCGCGTCCGCGGCGGCGGCGATTGCCGTGGCGGCGCCGTAGGAGACGCCGATTCCCACGCGCGTCGCGGGCGCGCCCGCCTCGGGCGCGATCGTCAGCGTCGAGCCGTCCGCGAGCGTCACGTCCGCGAAAGTCGCGGCGGCGAGCGTGGAGTTCGTGTCGGCGTTGCCGACCGCGATCGTCGCATCGCCGTCGAGCGCGATCGGCGTGTCGAAGACCACGTCGGCGTTGAGCGGGAAGTTCACCGCGAGATTCTCGACGCGGAGGCTCTCGCAGCGGTTGGTGCGGGTAGGGTTTGTGTCGATGCGGACTTCGCTGCGGCCGCTGAGCATCAGGTAGACCTCGTCGCCGAGCGTTTCCGCCGAAAGCGCCGGCATTGTGTAGGCAGTGCGCCAGTCCTCGAGGTTCTTGCGGTAGGAGAGCGAGAGCCTGCTCGCGCCGTCGTGGTCGAGACGGTAGTACTGGCGCAGGGTGCCGGGGACCTTCGGCGTGTTCGTGTCGGGCTGGAGGGCGCCAGGCAAGGTCTTGACACCATTGTTGTAGAACCCAAGGCGGCCGAGTTCGCTGCCCTCGTACATGAAGAAGTAGGCGGCGACGGCGTTCGGCAGGTTCGGAATCGTACGCAAGGGCGGGAGGCCCCAGCCGTCTTTCGCATTGTAGGGTGGCATCGCGCCCGCGTTCGTGCCGACGTTCTGCAAGACCGTGCTGAAGAACGGCTTCGCGAGGCATAAAGTCGCGTCGTAGTACCCGCCGAAGTCGCTGTAGACGAGATCGGCCGTGAAGCGGAAGGCGCGGTCGACGGGAATCGGCGTTTTGCAGACGGCGTGCCCGTTGGTTAGGATCGCGCGGAAGATCTGGATGGCCGTGTTGTCGTTGGTGAAGGAGGCGGCCTGGAAGACCTCCCAGTTGTTCGTGCCGACCGCAAAGGCGCGGTTGTCGGCGGAGGAGCGGGTGGCGTAGACCTCGGTCTGGAGCCAGCCGGAGAAGGCCGAGATGCGCTGGTCGAGGACGCCGGTCGTCGCCTTGCTGGTCGTCGTCGCGGCGAAGCCGACGCGGCGCGATGTGTTGATGCTGCCGAAGAAGTAGGGCGAGAAGTCCTGGCGCAGCTCGACGGCGCGGCCGTCCTGCTCCATCCGAACGGTCATGATCTTGCGGACGTACGTGACGGTGAAGTCGATCGGCGCGAGGAAGTCGAAACCGATCTGCCCGGGGGTGACCTTCTCGAGGCTTGAGGAATTGTTGCGGAGCACCCAGTGGAAGCCTTTCGTAGAGCCGGCCGTCTGGCAGAAGACAAAACCGTTGCACGCTTCGTTGAGGCCGAGTCCGCCGTACCCGACCGCGGGCAGCGCGGTGGTGGAGGTGCTCTGCATCAGGAAGGCGAATCCGTTGCCGGGAACCGCGCCCGTGAGCGACGGGAGCGCCGCGGAATAGGTGAACGTCACCTGCCAGGCGTCGAAGGGCTCGAATGTCCGGGAGTGCCAGGCGGCGGCCGACTGCGAAATGTTGGTCGTCAGCACGAGCACGCCATCGACGACCAGCGACTTGCCCGCCAAATACCAGGAGCCGTCGGTGTTCCAGTCGGGCACATCGTGCCGGTATCCCTGCGGAAGGATAACGGTGGACGTGCCGAGCGACAGGGTCGCGCCGGCGCCGAGCGTCAGGTCCGACATCGCGGCAAGTTCGCCTCCGTTCGCGTCGAGCGTTTGCGCGCCCGCAAGCTCGACCGAGCCCTGGAAGTCCGTCGGCGGACGCGGCGCGCCGTCCGCGACGACGACCGTGCCGTGGCCCGTGAAGAGCACGTTCTTGCCGAGCGAAGTCGTGGAGGCGAAGCTGCACCCCTCGGGCACGACGACCGTGCCATCGAAGCCCTGTGGCAGGATGCCCTCGAAACCGTCTGCGGCCGCGACGACCTTGCCCTCGCCGAAGAGCGAGAAGGCGGCGCCGGTGATCGAGTTCGTCGCCGTGACTTTGCCATGGACACCGAGTTCGAGCTTGCCGGCGAAGCTCTTGAGCGACGCGAGGTCGACGGGTTCGTAGGCGTGCATCATCGAGAAGCAGGCGCTCCCGCCGCCCGCGACGACGCTACCCTTGATCAGCGGATCGGTCACGAAGGAAAAGCCGGCGGCCTGTCCGTCCTCGATCCGCAATGTGCCGCCCTCCGCGAGCGAAAGGCCCGCGAAGCAGACGCCGTTCCAGATCGACCCGTCGGAAAAGACGTTCTCGCGCGTCCCGTTGACGAGCACCGTATCCATGCGGAGATAGTACAGGCGGTCACTTGTCGGCAAGGGAGCGTTGTTGGCGGAGAACCCGACCATGAACGGCAGGAATCCAGCCGCCGTCGGCGTGACGGTGCGTGTTGTCTCGCGGTAATCGGACGAATAGCGTGTCTGGTTCAGATAGGCATGAGAACTTCCGGAGATGTCGCCGAAGATCCAGTTGCGCGACATCGGCGACGGCACGAGGAAAATGGCCTTTGTCATGAAGGCGTAGTATTTGTTGGTCGCGGCCTGCATCTCCGGGGGCAGGTAGGGCGCCATGTTCGGCGAGCTCCAGCCGAAGGAGTTGGTGACGCCCGACGTGCGGAAGACCTTCGTGAAGGAAAGGCCGTTGGTCGCGAACACGGTCCACTTGGCCTCGGCCTTCGCGAAGGAATCGAACTCGGCGAGCTTGGTCCCCTCGGCGCGGGCGTCGAAGACGGCGCGCGTGAGGACGGCGTGGCGGTCCGCGAAGGGCGACTCGATCACGCGCGCCGTCGCATCGGCGGCGACCTCGAGGGTGCCGAAGGCGCCGGGGGCGTTGGTGGCGCCGTTGCCGGCGAAGGCGGCGCTGCCCGCGAGGACGGCGACCGTGCCGGGGTAGTAGCCGTTGACGGGCTGGAAGGCCGGTTCGGCGGAGCCGAGTTTCTCGAAGCGCGCACCCGCCGCGAGGGCGAGCGAGAGGCGCGCCGGCGCGGAGAAGGTCGCGGAGAGAGTCTTGCCCGCCGGTACGCTCACGGCGTTCGTGACGGCGGAGGCGACCGCGACGGCGGCGGAGTTGGTGAAGGCGACGGTCTCGCCCGCGGCGGGCACGGTCGCGGGCTCCCAGTTCGCGGCGGTGTCCCAGTCGCCCGACGCGCCGCCGATCCACTTCGCCGCATTCGCGGCGGCGGAAAGGAAGACGAACGAAGCCAGAAGGAGGAAGGTTTTCCGCCACGAGCGCCTGGTGGCAGATGTCGGAAGGCCGGAGTGCTTCATGTCTGTTCCTTCGCGCGTCGTTGTGAACCGCGTCCACCGGTTGATTGCACGAAAGAATATTATTACATTCCGGAGCGTTTGTCATCGGTTTGTCAATCCACTTGCTATATTAGCGACTCTCCGTTCTTCTTGAATCTGGAAAGCAGGAAGGCAGGAAGTTCGGAAGAGAGACGCGCCCCTTCCTGCCTTCATGATTTCCAGATTGGCCTGCGCGGGGAAATAATCGACAAACCCCGTACCGCAGTCGC
>Ga0123332_1004414_pt1 | contig 12357 bp, 10 predicted proteins | sample BioC12SIPDNA_4_FD_89958 | JGI IMG/M metagenome (GOLD analysis project Ga0123332, IMG submission 89958) | Anaerobic biogas reactor microbial communites from Washington, USA - Biogas_R2_A C12 SIP DNA | ecosystem: Engineered > Bioreactor > Anaerobic > Unclassified | place: Washington, USA...
GAGCCAGTTGTAGCCGGAGACGAAGTTCCCCCCCGGGTAGCGGATGGCCGGCACCCGCATTTTCCTGATCTCCTCGAGGACGTCGCGGCGGAAGCCGTGCTCGTCGGCGAGAGGGGAGCCCGGCTCGTAGATGCCGCCGTAGACCGACCGGCCCAAATGCTCGATGAAGGAGCCGAAGAGGCGGCGGTCGAGCGGCGCGATCTTCTGCGCCGGGTCGACGTAGATCCGCGCTGCGGCGCCGGCGGCGCCGGCGGCGCCCGAAGGTGCGGCAGGCACGGCGGCCGAGGCGCGGGCCGCGGGGAGGCGCCCGGCGGCCAGGGCGGCGCCGGCCAGGGAAGCGTTTTTGAGAAAGACGCGTCGGGATTTTCGCAACATGTTGTCGGCCCTCCGATCGGGCCGATTCTAACACAAGAGGTTAGGCGCTGGAAACATCCGGGTGCACTTTCTGCGGTTCAGACAGCGTGCAGCGCCCGGCCCGGGTGTTCTTGAGTTTCCGTTCCTGCTGAGCACGTAGAAATGAATTGCGAAAGCAACCGCATGAAAATAGGGGCATTTCTACCGAGGCTTGACGCCGCTATCGGGGCCCCATGACACGAGGGCGGTTCGTATGGTATACTAACCGGTTTGGCAGAGGTGCCTGTTATGGATGGGGAACCGAATTGGGCGGAATTGTCGCCCGGGCAGAAGCGCCGGCGGAGAGACCAGTGGTGGCTGTCTCCTGGAATCGATTTCGCCAGCCCGGAGGCCGAAAGGGACTACCGGCAGAGGACCCAGCGGCTTATCGACGCCTACAACGTCGATATACCGGACCGGGTGCCGGTCTCGTTGCCCGTGGCCGCCTGGCCGGCCTACCTTGCCGGGACCGACACCCGCACCGTCATGTACGACTACGAAAAGATGACGGCGGCGTGGCGGCGGTTCTACGACGGATTCGAAACCGACTCCATGATCAGCCCCGCGATGGTTCTGCCCGGAAGGGTCTACGACCTGCTGGATTTCAAGCTGTACTCCTGGCCCGGGCACAACCTCCCCGAAAGCGCCACCGGCATCCAGTTCGTCGAAGGGGAGTACATGAAGGAGGACGAGTACGGTCTCCTGATCCGCGACCCTTCGGATTTCTGGCTGCGGGTCTACATCCCGAGGGTGTTCGGCGCGTTCGAGCCCTTCAAGATGCTCTCGCCGCTCACGAGCATGGTCGAAGGCCCCGCGGGGTGGTTTATGCCGTTCATGCGCCCGGACATGCAGGCGGCGGCGCAGACGCTCATCGATGTCGGCAGGGAACTCGGCCGATGGGCCCAGGCCGTCGGCGAGTTCAACCGGTGGGCGACGGCCGCCGGGTACCCGGCGGGCAGGATGGTGTTCGCCAAGGCGCCGTTTGACACTATCGGGGACACCCTGCGGGGGACCAAGGGGATCGTGCGCGACATGTTCAAAAGGCCAGGGCAGCTGCTCGAGGCGATCGACGTCGTCACGGACTTCACCATACGGCAGACGGTCGAGCAGGCCAACTCCGCGCGGGCGACGTCGGCCCTGTTCCCCCTGCACAAGGGCGCCGACGGATTCATGTCGCCCAGGCAGTTCGAAACGTTCTACTGGCCGTCGCTGAAGAGGGTCATCGAGGGGCTCGTCCGGGAAGGCATCCGCCCCGAACTCTTCGCGGAAGGGTCCTACACGACGCGGCTCGAGACCGTCAACGAGTTCCCGCGGGGCGCGGTCTCGTGGATTTTCGACAGGACCGACATGGCCGCCGCCAAGAGAATCCTCGGCGACCGGTGCTGCATCGCGGGCAACGTGCCCACGTCGTTGATGGTTACGGGAAGGTACAAGGAAACGAAAGAGTATTGCCGGAAACTGATAGAGACGTGCGCCCCGGGGGGCGGTTTCATCCTCGCCGGCGGAGCCCACTGCGATCAGGGGAACCCTGAGAATCTGCGGGCCATGATGGACGCCGCGAAAGAGTTCGGCACGTATGGATCTTGAGTACAATTAGGAACCGGCGGCTCAAAAGCCGGTGTCTGCGCTGTATCTCCTCGCTTGGAAGCCCCGTGTGATCGACCACGCGATGCTCTGCGAAAGAATGTTCTGCGCGTATATATAGGTTGCGAGTTCTCATTATGTCTACCATATCCCTATCGGAATTGAATCAGCAGGTGCGCCCCATCGGGCTGAAGTTCGGGAGCCTTACGCTGGTGCTCGCGGGCCTGAGCATGATGGGCCCCTTTTCGATCGACACCTACCTCCCGTCGCTTCCGTCGCTCAGCCAGAGCCTCGGGGTCTCGGCATCCCAGGCCCAGCAGACCGTGACGGCGTTCCTGGCGTTTTTCGCGTTCATGTCCCTGTGGCACGGCTCCATCTCGGACGCCTGCGGGCGCCGCAGGATGACCATCGTGTCCCTCGGCATCTTCGCCGCGGCTTCGGCGGGATGCGCCCTGGCCGGCAGCATCGGGGCCCTGCTGTTGTTCCGCGCGCTGCAGGGTGCGACCGCCGGCGTCGGGATGGTGGTCGGCCGGGCCGTCGTGCGCGACCTGTACGAAGGGGCGGAAGCGCAGAAGCTGATGTCGCACGTCGCCACCATTTTCACCGTCGCGCCCGTTCTGGCCCCCGTCGTCGGCGGCTGGCTGCAGGTCTGGTTCGGCTGGAGGTCGGTTTTCGTCTTTCTCGTCCTGTTCTCCACGCTTCTGATGGCCTTCTGCTGGCGCTCGCTGCCCGAGACGCTCCCCATGAAGAAAAGGCACCGCCTGGCGCCGGCTTTCCTTATGCGCTCCTACTGGAAGGTGCTGACGAACCCGCCTTTCATCCTGTCCTGTTTGTCGCTCGGATTCTGCAACGCGGGATTTTTCATCTACATCATGAGCGCCCCGAGGTTTCTGATGGTCCACCTTGGGCTCGAGGAAACCGATTTCCTCTGGCTGTTCGGGCCGATCGCCGTCGGGATGATGATCGGGGCGTGGTTTTCCGGCAGGGTGGCGGGCCGGCTCTCGGGCCGCCAGACGGTCTACATCGCCTACGGCGTCATGGCGGTCGCCGCCCTGGGCAATGTCGCGCTGAATCTGCTGGTGGAGCCCGTCCTGCCCTGGACGATCCTGCCGCTGTTCGTTTTCGTGGTCGGGATGAGCGCCGCGATGCCGAGTTTGACCCTGATGGGGATGGACCTGTTCCCGTCCCAGCGCGGCCTGGCGGCCTCCTGCCAGGGGTTCATCATCCTGGGCTCGAATTCCGTCGTGTCGGCGACGATTCCCGCGTTCTGGGGCACCACCCTGTCTCTGGCCGCAACCGGCCTGGCCTGCACGGCCATAGGGCTCGCGACCATGCTGCTCTACGTGTGGTTTATGAACAGGGGAGGCCAGGCGCGCCATAGCGTTCCGGCCTGATGCGGGCGGGGCTTACCGGAGCGCGGCGAGGGCGGCTTCCGCGAAATTCCCGAGCCGGTCCCGGACGACGACGGCCGAGCGGTCGTAGACCGTCGGGTCCAGGTTGACCAGGACCATGCGGGCCCCGCTGGCCAGGGCGATCGAGGGCAGCTCCGCCGCGGGGTAGACCACCAGCGACGATCCGAGCACCAGGAGCAGGTCGCACTGCTCCATGGCCCCTACGGCGCCCTTCCAGGCGTCTTCGGGCAGCAGCTCCTCGAACAGCACGATGTCGGGCTTGACCGGGACGCGGCATCGGCTGCAGAGCGGCACCTTCAACCGGCCGCTTTCGATGGCGCGGTAGAACGGATCCATGTCGAAAGCGCCGCCGCATTGCGGGCAATGGCCCGTGCGGTAGGTGCCGTGGACCTCGAACACCTTCCGGGAGCCCGCCTTCTGGTGCAGTCCGTCGATGTTCTGGGTGACGACGGCGTCGAGCTTGCCGGCCTCCTCGAGCCGCGCCAGCAGCCGGTGCGCCGGGGTCGGTTCCGCGCGGGCGATGGTCCGGAACAGGCCGATGCTCGCGCGGTAGAACTGCTCGGGGGAGTCCCGGAAGGCCGACAGCGACAGCTGCTCGACCAGGTCCGGGTCCTGCCACATGCCCGAGGGGCTGCGGAAGTCCGGGATGCCGGCCTCGGTGCTGATGCCCGCTCCGGAAAAGGCCGAGATCCGGCCGGAGGCCTGGATGAGGCGGATCGCCTCCTGCGTGCTCTCTAGGGTCGACATGGCGGGTCCCAGTATATACCTTCCGGCCGGTTCCCGGCAGGGGCTGGCGGAAAAGCCGGCACATTTTGTTTCGGGAAATATCCTGCCGGAAGGGGGCCGAATGACGGTATACTGGGCGGAAAGTGTTGCGCGGGAAACTAAGGATGCAGCAGAGCAATCGAGATTTCAGGATACTGGTTGTCGACGATGATCCGGCCATGCGGGAAGTCCTCGAGATGCGGCTCCGGGAATGGGGATACGATGTCGCGGTGGCCCGGGACGGGAAAGAGGGGCGGCAGAAGGCCGAGGCGCTCGATCCGGACATCGTGATTTCCGACGTGATCATGCCGCAGGTTTCCGGGATGGAGCTGCTGCGTGTGCTCAAGGCGGGCGACAGCTCCAGGCCGGTGATCCTCATCACGGCCGAAGCCAGCATCCCCCAGGCCGTGGAGGCGATGACGCAGGGGGCCAAGAACTACATCGAAAAGCCGATCGATTACGCGAAGCTCCGGTCCCTGCTCGAGGACACGGAGCAGGAGATCGACCTGCGCCGGGAATCGCGACGCCTGGCCCTGCAGATCGAAACCGGGGCGGGTTTCGGGGAGTTCGTCGGCACCAGCAGGCCGATGCGCAAGGTCTACGAGCTGATCGCGAGCATCAGCGCCAGCGACGCCTCCGTCATCGTGACCGGGGAGAGCGGCACGGGCAAGGAGCTGGTCGCGCGCACGATCCACGAGCTCAGCCCGAGGTCCGGGGGCCCCTTCATCGCCCTCAATGCCGCGGCCATCCCCGAGAACCTGATGGAGAGCGAGATATTCGGGCACGAGAAGGGGGCGTTCACCGGCGCCACCGGGGTCCGGGCCGGCTGCTTCGAGCTGGCCGACCACGGGACCCTTTTCCTCGACGAGATCGCCGAAATGCCCCTGGCGCTGCAGCCGAAGCTTCTGCGCGTTCTCGAGGACCGGCGCGTCCGGCGCGTCGGCGGGGGCAAGGAGTTCCAGGTGGACGTGAGGGTCCTGGCCGCGACCAACCGGGAGCCGCGCGAGGCCGTTGAGAACGGGAAGCTGCGCGAGGACCTGTTCTACCGCCTCAATGTTTTGACGGTTTCCCTGCCGCCGCTGCGCGAACGGACCGGCGACGTCGGGCTGCTGGCCGAAGTGTTCCTACGGCAGTTCAACGCCAAACACAAGCGGAGCGTGGAATCCTTCGGGGGCGATACCCTGGAGCGGCTCGAGGCCTACGGCTGGCCCGGCAACGTCCGCGAACTGCGCAACGTCCTGGAGCGGGCGGTGATTCTCTCGAAGGGGCCCGAGATCGAGCCCTCGCACCTGCCCGAGTACGTCCGGGAACCGGCCCCGGCGGAAGCGCGGGATGCCGGCCCGACTGCCGGGGGGCAGACCGCCGCCGAGGCGGAGAAGGCGCTGATCCTCGGCACCCTCGAGGCGACCGGGAACAACAAGGCCGAGGCCGCCCGCCGCCTGGGGCTCGACGTGAAAACGATCCGGAACAAGCTGAAATCCTACGGCATCGGCTGACGGTCCGGGAAACAGCGGGCGCCGGCGCCCTGCAAAACCCCATGAAGATAACGACGAGAATCATTTCCGGCTACGGGTTGTTCATCGCCGTCCTGGTGGGCCTGGCCGCCTACCAGGTCCTGGCGGTCAACCGCATGCAGGCCATCAACCGCAACCTCACCGACGTCAGTTTCAGAAACGCCTTCGTCAGCCTCCAGGCCCTGCAGGACCGGGACCTGATCCAGGAGTTCGCCGAGAAGTCCCTGCGGCTGGCCGATGAGGACTACACCCGGCAGCTCGAGGAGTTCACCGGGGCGTTCGACGCCAAGCTCGGGCAGCTCGAGCGGGGGGCCGCCAGCGGCGCCGAGCGGGAGGAGGTCGGCCGGCTGCGCGAGACCTGGGACGCGTTCACGGCCAACCTCGGCCGGGTCCAGCAATCGCTGCCCGCCCGCGGCCTGGAGGCGCTGCCGGCGTCCGTCGAGAGCGACCTCGAACTGCTGCGCATCCAGACCGATTCGGTCTACGACGCCGTGATACGCTCCATGTCGAGCGAGCTCGAACGGTCGGCCCGGACCAGCCGCACGGCGCAGATCGTTCTCGCCTCCATCACCGTCGCGGCGCTGTCGATCACCCTGCTGGTGTCGCTGCTCATCGTGCGCTCCATCAGCAAGCCGCTCGCCCACCTGACCGAAGGGACGCGGGCCATCACCGAGGGGAAGTACTTCTACCGGCTCGACACGTCGCGCGACGACGAGTTCGCCCAGCTCGCCAGGGACTTCAACACGATGATCCGGCGCCTGAGCGAACTCGACGAGCTGAAGAAGGATTTCATCTCGCACGTGTCCCACGAGCTGAAGTCGCCCCTGGCGTCGATGCGCGAGACCGTGCAGCTGCTGATGGACCAGATACCGGGGCCCCTCAGCGACAAGCAGAAGCGGCTGCTCGAGCTGAACCTGCAGAGCGGGGACCGGCTCACCGCGATGATCCGCAACCTCCTGGACCTGACCAAGATCGAGGCGGGGACGATGGAGTACGAGCTGAAAAACCGGGACCTGGTGCCGCTGGTGCAGGCGGCGGTCGCCGGGTTCGAGGTGCGGGCGGGCGAAAACCAGGTCCGGATCGAGGCCTCCCTGCCCGAATCGCCCCTGTACATCCGGTGCGACAGCGACCGGATCGTCCAGGTCGTCGTCAACCTCGTCGGCAACGCGGTCAAGTTCTCGCCCTCCGGGGCGGTCGTCCGGGTCGTGCTGCGGCAGATCCGGGAAATCCCCCCGACGATGCCGAAGGCGTGGCGCCCGAGGGTGGCCGCGCCCGACGCGGCCGGGTATTTCGCGCTGCTTGCGGTGGAGGACTCCGGCCCCGGGATCCCCGCGGCCGATAAAGAGGCGATTTTCGAGAAATTCCACCAGGTCCAGAAGGGGAGGAAGGTCCAGGGGCAGGGCGTCGGGCTGGGGCTGGCCATCTGCCGCACGATTGTCCGGGTGCACCGGGGGGCCCTGTGGGTGGAGGACAATCCCGGCGGGGGCAGCCGGTTCTTCCTGCTGCTGAGCCCGGGCAGCGACCGAGACGCCGCCCTGCGCGCCTCCCAGCCGATATAGGCGCGCCCCGGGCGGCTGCACGAGAATCGCCCGTGCACGCGTGCCGTCTATTGTGTACACTCTGATCGGGTATCTATGCGGAGAATGGTTCCGGCAACACTTGTGAGCATGGTCTTCATGGCGGCAGCGTGCCATGACCGGATCATCGTGTACCCGCCTGCGGCTGTGCCCGCCGCCGCGCCGCCGGGGGCTGCCCCCGGCGGGCACGACGCCCCCCCGGCCCCTCCCGCCCTGGCGGCCGACGTGCCGGCCGCCCCGGCGGCACCCCCCGAGCTCGATCAGGCGGAGATGCATTTCAGGCTGGGGCAGTACCCGCAGGCCGTTCGGGCCTATGAGGCCTTCCTGGAGGGCAATCCGCAGTATGGATCGAGGGACAGGGTTCTGTTCCGTATCGCGCTGTCCCGGGCGCTGGCGCCCGGCAGGGACACGGGCCTGTCCGGCGCGAGGGCCGCGCTCGAGCGGCTTACCGAGGAGTTCCCCGGCAGCGGCTACGGAACCGATGCGGAACTGATCCTCGGGCTGATCTCGGACCTCCGGCGGCTTGGCCGGGACATCCGCACGCGCAATTCCAGGATCGACCGCCTCGAGGAAGAGCTCAAAAGGCTCAAGGAGATCGATCTCCAGCGCCGCCCCTCCCGACCCCCGGAGCCTTCGAACGGGGCCGACGACCCCGCCCCGCGCTGAGCAGCCCCGGCTACGGGTTGAATGGCGGCTCCCCGCAGACGGATTCGAGCAGATCCCGCGCCGCCTTCTCCTGGGAGGCCGAGCCCGAAACGGCGAGCCAGACCGCGCCCTCGGCCCCGCCGACGCCGCCGCCTGCGGCCAGTTCGGCCGCCGCGCCCGTCAGCATCGTGATCGCGTCGAGCTCCGTCACGATCTCCCCGGCAACGGGGAGGAGCCTCGGCCCCTCGGCCCCCGGGGCGTTGAGCCTGGCCGCCAGGGAATCCAGGCCCCCGGGGACGCGCTTCTCCACGCCGACGGGCAGGATCAGGCGCACGCGCCGGCCCGCGGCAACCCCGATCGCCACGGCCACGGTGCCGCCGCGGGGGTCGCCTATCAGCACGGCCGCCCGCCGCCGGGACAGGTCGACGGCATTGGCCCCCTTCAGGATCACGTCCCCCTCCCTGAGGCTTTCGGCCACGTCGAAAATCGTCGCACCCTTGCGCCATGCGCCGTCGACCAGGACCACGTCCCCCGGGAACGCGCCCGCGTCCGGGAGCCGTCCCGTCGCCGTCGTCGCCCGGCGGGGCGCCACGGTAACGCCGCGGAAGAACCTGTTCCTGTCGAACTCCCCGGCACGGCCGATCCGGGCCAGCAGCTCCTCGGCCACGTAGCCGTTGGTGGTCCCCGCGACGAGGACCACGGTCCCGGACCGCAGGGCGGCCCCCAGCGCGGGGTGGTCCGCCACGGCCCTGGCCACCAGCCTTTTGCCGGCGGCGGGCGTCAGAACGAAGGAAAACATAACGCCGTCCTTTCCCTACCGAACCAAGCGGGCGGCCCGAATCCCGCCGCCCCGGGGGCCGCGCTCGGACGCGGCGCCTAATCGAGCAGCGTCTCGACGCTGCGGATCTTCTCCTCCATCGTCTGGTCCCGGTCTGTGCGGGTGCCGAGCCGGAGCGTGCTGTGGATGCGCGGCACCCCCATCGCGTGCAGCGTCTGGTGGCACTCCCGGACCGCGGCCAGGACCGGCTCCCATTCGCCTTCGATGCCGGTTCCGTTGGCATGCAGGCACACCTTCAGCCCGGTTTTTACCAGTATCTTTTCACAGGCGGCGATGTAGGGCCCGAGGCTCACCCCGACGCCGATCGGAACAATGCAAAAATCCGCAATCACCTTCATGGCATCCCCTCGTTTTTGGGGCGTATTATATCCCCGGTTCCGCGTTTTCCGAATGCTATAATCCCCAATCATGCGGATACAGGGAGATACCGGCATGACGCTGGCCGCTGCGCTCGGCGTCACGCGGGGCGACGTGGTTTCCTTCGTCGGCGGGGGCGGGAAAACGACGTCGATGTTCAGGCTGGCCGGGGAGCTGCGGGAGTCCGGCCTCCGGGTGGTCACGACGACCTCCACCCACATCAACGAATTCGAAACCCGCCTTGCGCCCGCCTACATCACCCCGGAGGAGATGGCGTCGCTCCGGGAGTGCCTCGACCGGCACGGGCACTGTTTGCTCGCCGGGCGGCCCGACGGCAGGGGGCGGGTGTGCACCCTGCCCACCGGCGTCATCGCCGGGCTCCTCCGGCGGCCGGACGTCGACTGCATCCTGGTCGAGGCCGACGGGAGCAAGTCCCGGCCCCTGAAGGCCCCCGCGGCGCATGAACCGGTGGTCCTCGGCATCACGACGATCCTGGTCCCGGTCGCCGGGATGAACTGCATCGGCCGGCTTCTGGACGAGGAATGCGTCCACCGGCCCGAGATTGTCGCCCGCCTGGCCGGCCTGCGGCCCGGGAGCCCCATCACGCCCGAGGCCGTTGCCCGGGTGCTGGCGCACCCCGAAGGGGGGGCCAAGGGCCTTCCGCCCGGAGCGCGGCTCGTACCGCTGGTGAACAAGGTCGATGCCGGCGACATCCGCAGCGCCCGGGAAACGGCCCGGAGGCTGCTGCGTCGCCCCAATGTCGACTCGGTCGTCCTCGGCTCGATGGACCGGCACCGGCCGGTACGGGAGGCCTGGGTCCCCACCGCGGCCGTCATCCCGGCCGGGTATGGCGAGGTCCTCCCGGCGGTGCAGGCCGCCTCCGGCGCCGGGCTCGACCCCGTTGTCGTCGTGGCCGCTCCGGGAGCGGCGGGGCTGCCGGAGCCGTCGGCCGAGCCCTCGCTCCGCATCGTGCGGAACCCGGAGCCGGACGCGGGCTGGGGCGCGTCGGTCCGGGCCGGGATCAACACGCTCCCCCCGCGCATCCGGGCCGCGCTCCTGTTCCCCCCGCGCTGGTCCTGGATCGACGCGGGGACGGTGGAATCCTTCCTGCAGGCCCACCGGAGGACCCTGGCGCCGCTGTGCGTTTCCCGGCCGGGGGGGCCGATCCTGGTCGACCGGTCCCTGTTTGCCGAGATCCGGGCGCTCGGCGGGGAAAAGGACTTGCACGTTCTTATCGGAAGGCACCGGGGGAGGGCGGCCGCCGTGCCGGACGCCCGGGGCATTGCCGGCCCGTCCGGCGCCTAGGAGGCACCCATGGGGAAAGCGTCGTCCTTTTTCGAGTGTCAGCATTGCGGGTACGCGTCGGCCAAATGGCTGGGGAAGTGCCCCGATTGCGGCAGCTGGAACTCCTTCGTGGAGGAGCGGCGCACCGCGCCGCCGCCCTCGGGCTTCGCCCAGGGCGCCCGCAAAAGGGGCGGGATCACGAGGCTGGCCGAGGTGTCGGCCGAGACGTCCCCCAGGCTCCCGACGGGCGACGCGGAGTTCGACCGCGTGCTCGGGGGCGGGATCGTCCCCGGATCTCTCGTCCTCGTCGGCGGGGAGCCGGGCGCGGGCAAATCGACGCTCTTGCTGCAGATCGCGCACAATCTCCGGGACCGGGGGGAGCGCGTGCTCTACGTTTCGGGGGAGGAATCCTCCCAGCAGATCCGCCTCCGGGCGGACCGGATCGAACCCTCCCGGCCGGATGATGCCCCGCCGCCGGCCGGGGATATCCTCGTCCAGGCCGAGTCCAGCCTCGAAAGCATCCTGGCGGCCATCGGGGAGGCGGACCCCTCGGTGGCCGTCATCGACTCGGTGCAGACCACGTTCTCCGAAGCGCTCGATTCCTCGCCCGGGAGCATGGGCCAGGTGCGCTACGTGGCCGGCCGGCTCCTGAACCTGGCGAAGGAGTGCGGGATGGCCGTTTTCCTCATCGGCCACGTGACCAAGGACGGCGCCATCGCGGGCCCGAAGGCACTCGAGCACATCGTCGACGCCGTTCTCTATTTCGAGGGGGAGCGCCACCAGAACCACCGCATCATCCGCGCCGTCAAAAACCGTTTCGGGGCGGCCAACGAGGTCGGCATCTTCGAAATGACCTCCCGGGGCCTCGTCCCGGTGCGGAACCCGTCGAGCATCTTCCTCCCGGACAAGGAGACCGTCGTCCCCGGCAGCGCCGTCGCCTGCGCCGTCGAGGGGACGCGCCCGCTGCTGGTGGAGGTTCAGGCGCTGGTCGTGGCCACGCAGTACGCCACGGCCAGGCGCGTGGCCACGGGGGTGGACTACAACCGGATATCGGTCCTGGTGGCCATCATGGAGAAGCGCCTCGGGATACACATGAACGGCTGCGACATCTACGTCAACGCCGCCGGGGGCCTCGAAATCGACGAGCCGGGCGCCGACCTGGGCATTTTTTCGGCGATATTTTCGAGCCTGCGCAACCGCGCGCCCGACCCCGGCACGGTCCTGGTGGGGGAGCTGAGCCTTTCGGGCGAGGTCCGCCCCGTCAGCCAGGCCCAGCTCCGCGTGCGGGAAGCCGCCGCCATGGGGTTTGCCCGGTGCATCCTGCCCGCCGGCAATCTCCCCCTGGCCGAGCCCCCGGGGGGCATCCGCCTGCTGCCGATACGGACCGTCGAGGGCCTTTCGGATCTGCTGTTTCCCTGAACCCACGCGCCGGGGGCGCCCCGGGGCGCCCCTGCAGTCCGTTCCGGCAATAACGGCCGATTCCGGAGAAAGATTTACCATAATGCCGGAAGCTGTGATAAATTCAATAAAAGTACGTGATTATGCAGTTTCGTTGCTGGAAGGTTTGAGCCGCTGGATGATTCTGATGACAAATTCGGCCTCGATCATAAAGAATTCTTTCAACCGCTGTCGGAGTTTTACGGAAATGCGGCCGGTTTTCCTACTATTCGTCTGGCCATTAATAATCGATTCCATTGATATCAGGTGGAGTACATTCAAGGAGTCCGTAAATGGATCTCTGGATTATACGTGCACTTTTATTCGCGGCAATCCTCGCAAGCGGGTATTTCCTTCGGCCTTTTGGGGCGGATGTTCGTCTGGCGCTCGTCTATAGCGGCATTCTGGGCATCATCATCATCCTGGCGGAGATGCGGGTCCGGCGGCTTTCGGTGAAGACGCTGCTGGGGGCCGCCGTCGGTTCGATCCTCGGCATCCTCGGAGCCAGCCTGGTCAGCCTCATGATCGGGCGGATGAGCTTTTTCGACCCC
>Ga0123332_1004415_pt1 | contig 12356 bp, 14 predicted proteins | sample BioC12SIPDNA_4_FD_89958 | JGI IMG/M metagenome (GOLD analysis project Ga0123332, IMG submission 89958) | Anaerobic biogas reactor microbial communites from Washington, USA - Biogas_R2_A C12 SIP DNA | ecosystem: Engineered > Bioreactor > Anaerobic > Unclassified | place: Washington, USA...
CCCTTGCTTGCGGGGAACGAATAAGGCAACGAGGATGTTGCCAATACTGATGGCCATGGTGCGCGCCCGCGTGCGCACCGACGTCGAACAGACCTGGGAGGTGCGTGCATGCCTGTGCTTGACGCCCCTGCGACCCCAGCGCTCGAAGACACGACACGTGCCCGCGTCCTGCGCCTCGTCGCCGCGACAGGCCCGACGACGGCGCCAGCGCTCGCCGAACGGCTCGGCCTCACCCGGGCCGGGGTGCGCCGGCACCTTGCCGAGCTGTTCGACGACGGACTGATCGCCGAGCACGAGGTGCCGCGCTCGGCGCGTGCCGGACGAGGCCGCCCCGCGCGGCACTACGTCGTCACGGCCCGCGGTCACCAGGCCCTCCCGACGGGGTACGCCCAGATCGCCGCGCAGGCGATCGGCTTCCTCGCCGAGGTCGCCGGCGCCGAGGCGATCGAGGGCTTCGCCGAGGACCGCGCCGCGCGCCTCGAGGAGCGCTACGCCGCGAGCGTCGAGGCGGCCGGGGACGAGCCCGCCGCGCGTGCCGCCGTCCTCGCCGAGCGGCTCTCGGCGGACGGCTACGCTGCGAGCGCCCGTCCCGTCGACGGGACCGCGACCCTCCAGCTGTGCCAGGGCAACTGCCCCGTGCAGGACGTCGCGGCCCAGTTCCCCCAGCTGTGCGAGGCCGAGACCGCCGCTTTCTCGCGGCTGCTCGGCGTGCACGTCCAGCGGCTCGCGACGATCGCGGGCGGCGGGCACGTGTGCACGACCAACATCCCCCTGACCCCGACCACCTCCCGAACGGAAGGAGCGACGGCATGAGTGCGTCGACCGAGAGCGCCACGCCGATGACGAGCGACGAGGAGATCATCGCCTCGATCGGTGCCTACGGCTACGGCTGGCACGACCCCGACGACGCCGGAGCGACGGCGCGCCGCGGCCTGGACGAGGAGGTCGTGCGCAACATCTCGGCCTTGAAGGACGAGCCCGAGTGGATGCTCAAGACCCGGCTCAAGGCGCTGCGCCTCTTCGAGCGCAAGCCGATGCCGACGTGGGGCTCGGACCTGTCCGGGATCGACTTCGACCAGATCAAGTACTTCGTGCGGTCGACCGAGAAGCAGGCCACCTCGTGGGAGGACCTGCCCGAGGACATCAAGAACACCTACGACCGGCTCGGCATCCCCGAGGCGGAGAAGCAACGCCTCGTCGCGGGCGTCGCGGCGCAGTACGAGTCCGAGGTCGTCTACCACCAGATCCGTGAGGACCTCGAGGAGCAGGGCGTCATCTTCCTCGACACCGACACGGCGCTGCGCGAGCACCCCGAGATCTTCCAGCAGTACTTCGGCTCGGTGATCCCCTCGGGCGACAACAAGTTCGCCGCGCTCAACACCGCGGTGTGGTCGGGCGGATCGTTCGTCTACGTCCCGCCGGGCGTGCACGTCGAGATCCCCCTGCAGGCCTACTTCCGGATCAACACCGAGAACATGGGCCAGTTCGAGCGGACGCTCATCATCGCCGACGAGGGCTCCTACGTGCACTACGTCGAGGGCTGCACCGCGCCGATCTACAAGTCGGACTCCCTGCACTCGGCCGTCGTCGAGATCATCGTCAAGAAGAACGCCCGCGTGCGCTACACGACGATCCAGAACTGGTCGAACAACGTCTACAACCTCGTGACCAAGCGGGCGACCGCGGCCGAGGGCGCGACGATGGAGTGGGTCGACGGGAACATCGGCTCGAAGGTCACGATGAAGTACCCCGCGATCTACCTCATGGGCGAGCACGCGAAGGGCGAGACGCTCTCGATCGCCTTCGCGGGCACCGACCAGCACCAGGACGCGGGCGCCAAGATGGTGCACGCCGCGCCGCACACGTCCTCGACGATCATCTCCAAGTCGGTCGCACGCGGTGGGGGTCGCACGTCGTACCGCGGGCTCGTCCAGGTCCTCGAGGGTGCCGAGCACTCCGCCTCGACCGTGCTGTGCGACGCGTTGCTCGTCGACCAGATCTCGCGGTCCGACACCTACCCCTACGTCGACGTGCGCGAGGACGACGTGTCCCTCGGCCACGAGGCGACCGTGTCCCGCGTGAGCGAGGACCAGCTGTTCTACCTCATGTCCCGAGGCATGCCCGAGCCCGAGGCCATGGCCATGATCGTGCGCGGGTTCGTCGAGCCCATCTCGCGCGAGCTGCCCATGGAGTACGCGCTCGAGCTCAACCGCCTCATCGAGCTGCAGATGGAAGGGTCCGTCGGCTGATGTCCACGACTGCACAGACCAGCCCCGAGGGTCTGGTCACCGATCACTCGCGCGCCGTCACCGACGGCGCCCACTCCCACGGCGCGGTGCCCGGGAGCTCTCGCGCCGAGCGTGCGACGAGCTTCGAGCTCGACGACTTCGCGGTCCCCACGGGACGCGAGGAGGAGTGGCGCTTCAGCCCCGTCGACCGCATCGCACCGCTGTTCGCGGCCGGGATCACGAGCACGGGCGTCCAGACGACCGTCGTCGCCGCGCCCGAGGTCACGGTCGAGATCGTCGACCGTGCCGACGCGCGCCTCGGCGTCGCGGGCAAGCCCGGCGACCGCGCGGCCGCCGCCGCGTGGCAGGGCGCGCAAGAGGCCACGGTCGTCACGATCCCCGCGAACGCCGTCGCCTCGCAGGTCACCTCGGTGCGCATCGAGGGCTCCTCGACCGACGACGTCGCCTCGGCGCACCTGCTCGTGCACGCGAAGGAGCACTCGGAGTCGATCGTCCTGATCGACCACCTCGGTGCGACGACGCTCACGCAGACCGTCGAGGTCGTCGCGGAGGCCGGCGCGCACGTGACGATCGTCGCGATCCACGACTGGGCCGACGGGAGCGTCCACAACGGTGCGCACCGCATCGCGATCGGTCGCGACGCGACCGTCAAGCACGCCGTGGTGACCTTCGGCGGCGACGTCGTGCGTGTCACGCCCGACGCGACGTTCACGGGTCCCGGCGGGGAGGTCGAGATGCTCGGCCTGTACTTCGCCGACGCGGGCCAGCACCAGGAGCACCGCCTGTTCGTCGACCACGCGGTCGAGAAGTGCAAGTCGCGCGTGACCTACAAGGGCGCCCTGCAGGGCGACGGCGCGCACGCGGTGTGGGTCGGCGACGTGCTCATCCGGGCCAACGCCGAGGACACCGACACCTACGAGCTCAACCGCAACCTCATCCTCACCGACGGCGCGCGCGCGGACTCGGTGCCCAACCTCGAGATCGAGACGGGTCTCATCGAGGGGGCCGGGCACGCGAGCGCGACGGGTCGTTTCGACGACGAGCAGCTGTTCTACCTGCGCTCGCGGGGCATCCCGGAGGACGAGGCGCGCCGCCTCGTCGTGCGGGGCTTCTTCGCCGACCTGATCCACCAGATCGGCATCCCCGAGATCGAGGAGCGACTGCTCGAGCACATCGAGGCCGAGCTCGACGAGCTCGCCCCGCACGAGCTCGGGGCGGGGAAGTGACCGCTCAGCTCGCCTGCTACACGCAGGACCTGCCGCCCGGGTCGGCGCTGCGCGTCGAGCTCGAGGGCCCTTCGGGGCCCGTCGAGGTCGCCGTCGTGCGCACCGAGGAGGGCAGCATCCACGCGATCAACGACATCTGCTCCCACGAGCAGATCTCGCTCGCCGACGGCGAGGTCGAGGGCTGCACGCTCGAGTGCTGGCTGCACGGGTCGAAGTTCGACCTGCGCACGGGCGAGCCGCTGAGCCTTCCCGCGACCGAGCCCGTGCCCGTGTACCCGGTGACGGTCGACGGCGAGCGCGTGCTCGTCGACGTCGACGCCCCCCTGAACTGACGACCCACCCCCTGAGGAGAACCATGTCCACCCTGGAGATCCGCGACCTGCACGTCAGCGTCGAGACCAAGGAAGGCGCCAAGCCGATCCTGCGCGGCGTCGACCTGACCATCAAGTCCGGCGAGACGCACGCGATCATGGGCCCGAACGGCTCGGGCAAGTCGACGCTCGCCTACTCGATCGCCGGCCACCCCAAGTACGAGATCACGGGCGGCTCCGTGACGCTCGACGGCGAGGACGTGCTCGAGATGAGCGTCGACGAGCGCGCCGTCGCGGGGCTGTTCCTCGCGATGCAGTACCCGGTCGAGGTGCCGGGCGTGTCGGTCACGAACTTCCTGCGCACCGCGAAGACCGCGCTCGACGGGCAGGCCCCGCCGCTGCGCACCTGGACCAAGGACGTGCGCGAGGCGATGGAGCGCCTGCGCATGGACCCCTCGTTCGCCTCGCGCTCGGTCAACGAGGGCTTCTCGGGCGGTGAGAAGAAGCGCCACGAGATCCTCCAGCTCGAGCTGCTCCAGCCCAAGTTCGCGATCCTCGACGAGACCGACTCGGGCCTCGACGTCGACGCGCTGCGTGTCGTGTCCGAGGGCGTGAACCGCGTGCGCGAGACGACCGACGCGGGCGTCATGCTCATCACGCACTACACGCGCATCCTGCGGTACATCAAGCCCGACTTCGTGCACGTCTTCGTCGACGGCAAGATTGCCGAGGAGGGCGGCCCCGAGCTCGCCGAGCGGCTCGAGGAAGAGGGCTACGACCGCTTCCTCACCGCGGCCCAGGCGGGCTGAGCAGGCGGTGACCGCGGTGCACGAGCAGGACCGCCTCACGGCCGCGGAGCTCGCGGCCGTGCGGGCGGACTTCCCGCTGCTGGCGCGCACGCTCCCGGGTGGACGTCCCCTCGTCTACCTCGACTCGGGGGCGACCTCGCAGAAGCCTGACTGCGTCCTGGACGCCGAGCAGGACTTCTACACCCAGCGCAACGCCGCCGTGCACCGCGGTGCCCACCACCTCGCGAGCGAGGCGACCGAGGCTTTCGAGGCCGCGCGCGGGCACGTCGCGTCGTTCGTGGGCGTCGACCCAGGCGAGATCGTGTGGACCTCGAACGCAACAGCGGGCCTCAACCTGCTCGCGTACGCCTTCGGCAACGCGACCGCGGGACGCGGGGGAGCCGGTGCCCGGCGCTTCGCGCTCGCCGAGGGTGACGAGATCCTCGTGACCGAGGCCGAGCACCACGCGAACCTCGTGCCGTGGCAAGAGCTCGCGGCGCGCACGGGCGCGGTGCTGCGGTGGGTCGAGGTCGGCGACGACGGCCGGCTGCGCACCGAGCAGCTCGACGAGCTCGTCGGCGCGCGCACGCGCGTGGTCGCCTTCACGCACGCCTCGAACGTCACGGGTGCGGTGACCGATGTCGCGGCCTTCGTCGCCGCGGCTCGCCGGGTCGGCGCGCTCACGGTGCTCGACGCGTGCCAGTCGGTCGCGCACCTGCCGGTCGACCTGCGCGCGCTCGACGTCGACTTCGCGGTGTTCTCGGGCCACAAGATGCTTGCACCCACGGGTGTCGGGGCGCTCTACGGGCGCCGCGAGCTGCTCGCCGACCTCCCGCCCGTCACGACGGGCGGCTCGATGGTCCAGGTCGTCACGATGACCGAGTCGACCTACATGGAACCCCCGCAGCGCTTCGAGGCTGGCACGCAGATGGTCTCCCAGGCCGTCGCGATGGGCGCGGCGGCGCAGTACCTGTCCGAGCTCGGCATGAGTGCGGTCGCCGCGCACGGGCGCGCGATCACCGAGCTGCTCCTCGAGGCCGCGACCGCGGTCCCGGGCGTGCGCGTGATCGGCCCCCTCGACGCGCGCGACCGCATCCCCAACGTGTCGTTCGTGGTCGACGGCGTGCACGCGCACGACGTGGGCCAGGTGCTCGACGCGGCGGGCGTCGCGGTGCGCGTAGGGCACCACTGCGCCCAGCCGCTGCACCGGCGCTTCGGGGTCGCGGCGACGACCCGTGCGAGCGCCGCGGTCTACACGAACGAGCAGGACGTCGCGGCCTTCCGGGAAGCACTTGGCACCGTCCGGACGTTCTTCGGTGTGGAGGAGGTGGCGTGACCGTGAGCACCACGAGCAGCGCGATGGCGCAGCTCTACCAGGAGCTGATCCTCGACCACGCCCGCACGCCCGAGGGTCGCACCCTGGCCGAGGCCGCGCTGCCCGCCGACGGCGTCGCGTGGGCCGAGTCCCACCAGGTCAACCCGACGTGCGGGGACGAGATCACCCTGCGCATCGAGCTCGAGCCCGGGACGGACCGCGTCGCCCAGGTGCGCTGGGACGGTCAGGGCTGCTCGATCTCGCAGGCCTCGGCCTCGGTCCTCACGGGCCTTGTCGAGGGCGCGAGCGTCACGGACGCCGAGCGGCTCGGTGAGGACTTCCGCGCTCTCATGCAGTCTCGGGGGAGCGAGGTCGACGCCGCGCTCGCCGAGCGGCTCGGTGACGCGACGGTGTTCACCGGGGTCGCCCAGTTCCCCGCCCGGATCAAGTGCGCGCTGCTCGGCTGGGCAGCGTTGCGCGACGCACTCGCCCATGCCACTGCGGTGGCCAAGGAGGAGACACCATGACCACGACCACGCCGACGCCGCCCACGGTCGCCGACATCGAGGAGGCCCTGCGCGACGTCATCGACCCCGAGCTGGGGATCAACATCGTCGACCTCGGCCTCGTCTACGGGGTGCACATCGAGCCGGACAACAACGCGATCATCGACATGACGCTCACCTCGGCGGCGTGCCCCCTCACGGACGTCATCGAGGACCAGACGGCGCAGTGCCTCGACGGCCTCGTCAACGGCTTCCGCATCAACTGGGTGTGGATGCCGCCGTGGGGTCCCGAGAAGATCACGGCCGACGGACGCGAGCAGATGCGAGCGCTCGGCTTCAACATCTAGCGCCCCGCCCGCGCGCCGCTAGAGCGAGCCCGCCTCGAAGGTGTCGCACGCGGCGAAGTCGCCCTGCTCGTAGCCGATCGTGAACCACTCCTGACGCTGCTCGCTCGAGCCATGCGTCCAGGCATCGGGGTTGATGCTCCCGCCCGAGGAGGACTGGATCCGGTCGTCACCCACGGCCGCGGCGGCCGAGAGCGCGTCACGCAGCTGCTCGGCGGTGATCGGCTCGAGGAAGATGACGCCCGTGTCCGGGTCGGGCACGGTCGCGGCGTGGCCGGCCCACATCCCCGCGAGGCAGTCGGCCTGCAGCTCGAGGCGCACCGAGTCGGAGTCCTCGCCCGTCCCTGACCGGTCGGCCCGGTCGAAGTAGCCCGTGACGTTCTGCACATGATGGCCGTACTCGTGCGCGACGACGTACATCTCAGCGAGGTTGCCGCCCGAGGCGCCGAAGTCCGAGCGCAGCACGTCGAAGAAGCCCAGGTCGAGGTAGATGCCTTGGTCGGGCGGGCAGTAGAAGGGGCCGACCGCGCTCGTCGCGGTGCCGCACGCGGTGTCGACCGAGCCCGTGAAGGACTCCGCGCCGGGGATCTCGAAGGCCTCGACACCGAGGCGCTCGGCCTCGGGGAGCCAGAAGGCGTCGAGCGCCTGGAGTGTCGCGGACAGCCGGCACTCGGGGTCGGTGTTGGCCTGCTCGACCGTGCACTCACCGATCGTGCCCAGGTCCTGGCTCCCGCCACCGCCACCGCCGACGAGCCCGCTCAGGTCCATCCCCGTGACCTGGGAGAGCACGAGCACGAGGATGAGCCCGACGAGGCCGCCACCGACCGCGACACCGCCGCGGCGGCCCGCGGACCGGCGGACTCGTCCGCCCTCGAACTGCCCGCCCTCGCGAAACGTCATGCTCGGACGATAGGGCGATCCGGCCCCCTCGGCCTCTTGAGAGCTCCGGCGCCGCCTCGGTGGGCGTCAGTCCGCGAGGCCGCGCGCCGCGAGAGCCTCACCGACCGTGTGGGCACGGGCGACGGTCCGCACCGCAGAGGGGACGAGTACGGCGCGCGGGCTGCGCTCGAGCCCGCGCGCGCGGGCCGCGTCGCGCGACTGCGCGACGACCTCGCCGAGCGCGGGGATCGTGCGCAGCATGAGGGCGACGGCGAGCGCGAGCACCTCGGGCCGCAACCCGATCCGGGCGAGCGGGCGAGCCCCGCGCACGAGCAGGTCGACGAGCCGGTCCGCGGGCGTCGTCGCGGTCAGGACGGTGCCTGCGAGCACGAGAGCCAGGAGCGAGGCGCTCACCTGGACGGCGACCTCCCAGCCGCGTTGCCACACCTGGAACGCCGCGAGTGCCGCGAGCATCACGAGCACGGGGACCAGGGCGCGCACGGACGTGCGCCAACGCAGTCGCGCGAGCGCGGCGACCGCGAGGACCGCGGCAAGCACGCCGAGCGCGATCTCCCACCCGGGCCTTGCCAGCAGGACGAGCCCGAGGACCGCGAGGGCCGCGAGCTTGGTCCCGGGACCGAGGCGGTGCAGCGGCGTGCTCCCGGGCTGGAAGAGCCCCAGTCCCGCCGTGCTCACGTCGCCCCCTGCGCGTCGTGTGCCGTCACAGCCGCGCCATCGCCTCGACGTAGCGAGCGACCGCGGCGCGGGGCGCACCGTCGAAGACGACCGCGCCGCGGTCGACCACGAGCACCCGGTCCGCCCGTTCGGCCGCCGCGAGGTCGTGCGTCACGAGGAGGACCTGGGCGTCGAGGTCCGCGAGGAGCTCGTCGACCACGCGTCGCCAGTGCAGGTCGAGCAGGGTCGTCGGCTCGTCCGCGACGAGGATCTCGGGCTCGGTCGCGAGCACCCCGGCGAGAGCGAGCAGCTGCTTCTGACCGCCCGAGAGGGAGTGCACGGGAGCCTCGACGTGGTCCGCGAGGCCGAAGCGTGCGAGCACCTCGCGCACGCGGGCGGCGCGCTCCGATGCGTCAGGGACCGTGCGGCGCAGGGACAGCGCGACGTCCTCGCCCGCGGTCGGCATGACGAGCTGGGCGTCGGGGTCGGTGAACACGAACCCGACGCGCGAGCGCACGGCGGGCCCCTCACGTGCGACGTCCATCCCGAGAGTGCGCACCCGCCCCGAGGTGGGCGTGCGCAGACCGTTGACGAGCCGGGCGAGCGTCGACTTGCCCGAGCCGTTCGCACCGATCACGGCGATGCGGCGCTCGGTGAGCCTCAGGGTGGTCGGCTCGAGGATCGTGCGGGTGAGGGTCCGACCCGGTGCGCCCGGGTCGGCCGCGGTGACGACGACGCCCGCGTCCTCGAGCTCGATCACGGGGTGGACGGCTCCGGGCGCCGGCCGAGCAGCTCGGGGAAGGCACGGTGGATCGACGCGGCGACGATCGCGGCGAGCACGAGCTTGACCGCGTCGAAGGGCACGAAGGCGAGGTTCACGACGAAGGCCTCGCGCAGGCTCATCTCGGCGATCGCGGCCATGACGGGCACGCCGACCGCGTAGACGAGGAGCGAGCCGACCACCCCGGCACCGACGACAAGGCCCGTGGTCAGCGCCCAGCTGCGCGCGCGGAACCGCTCGACGAGGAAGCCGACCGCGAAGGCCGCGAGCGGGAAGGCGAGCAGGTAGCCGACCGAGGGTCGACCGAGCACGGCCGGGCCGCCGAAGCCTTGCGAGAAGATCGGCAGGCCCGCGAAGCCGACCGCGAGGTAGAGCAGGATCGCGAGCGCCCCGCGACGTGCACCGAGCACGGCTCCCGCGAGCAGCACCGCGAAGGTCTGGAGCGTCACGGGCACGGCACCGACGGGGATCGCGACGATCGAGCACACGGCCGTGAGCGCCGCGAAGGACGCGACGAGCGCGATGTTCGTCGTCGCCGAGGTTGCGGGCAGGTCGGCTGCAGCGGGGGCGGGCTGGTCGGTGCTCACAGGGCTCCTGTCGAGAAGCTCGGGGTCGGTCGCCGTCGGCGCTCGGTCGGGGCCGCGGTCGGCGTTCACGCTAGCCGGTCCTAGACTTGCGGTCGCTGGAGGGCGCTGCCAAGGGTGTGCCTCCGGCTTCGGAGGAAACCTCAGTGATCACCGCTCAGGGCATCGAGCTGCGCGTCGGCGCACGCACCCTGCTCTCCTCGGCGACCTTCCGCATCGCTGCGGGCGACCGGATCGGCCTCGTGGGCCGCAACGGCGCGGGCAAGACGACGCTCACCAAGGTGCTCGCGGGTGAGGGGCAGCCCGCGGGCGGGACCGTCTCGCGCACGGGCCAGGTCGGGTACCTCCCGCAGGACCCCCGCACGGGCGACCTCACGCAGCGTGCCTCGGACCGGATCCTCTCGGCGCGCGGGCTCGACCAGGTCGTGCGGTCGATGCGCGAGACCGAGGCCGCGATGGCGAGCGAGGACGACGCGACGCGCGACGCGGCGATGGCCCGCTACGCCCGGCTCGAGGCCCGGTTCACCGCGGCCGGCGGCTACGCGGCCGAGAGCGAGGCCGCCCGCATCGCGGCGAACCTCGGGCTCGAGCAGCGCGTCCTCGCGCAAGAGCTCGGGACCCTCTCGGGCGGGCAGCGCCGCCGCGTCGAGCTCGCCCGGATCCTGTTCTCAGGCGCCGAGACGCTCCTGCTCGACGAGCCGACGAACCACCTCGACGCCGACTCGATCGCGTGGCTGCGCGACTTCCTGCGCGGCTATGCGGGCGGGCTCGTCGTCATCTCGCACGACGTCGAGCTGCTGCGCGTCGTGGTTACCAAGGTCTTTCACCTCGACGCGACGCGCGCCGAGCTCGACCAGTACGCGATGGGCTGGGACGCCTACCTCAAGCAGCGCGAGACCGACGAGCGGCGTCGCAGGCGCGAGCGTGCGAACGCCGAGCGCAAGGCCGCGGCTCTGCTCGCGCAGGCCGACTCGATGCGCGCGAAGGCCACGAAGGCCGTCGCGGCGCAGAACATGGCGCGCCGCGCCCAGCGCATGCTCGAGGGCCTCGAGGAGGTGCGTGTGGCCGACAAGGTCGCCAAGCTGCGCTTCCCGACCCCGGCCCCGTGCGGGCGCACGCCGCTCACGGCCACGGGGCTCAGCAAGTCCTACGGGTCCCAGGAGGTCTTCACGGGGGTCGACCTCGCGATCGACCGCGGCTCGCGCGTCGTCGTCCTCGGGCTCAACGGCGCGGGCAAGACGACGCTCCTGCGCCTGCTCGCCGGGATCGAGCAGCCCGACACGGGCACGGTCGATCCCGGTCACGGTCTCAAGCTCGGCTACTACGCCCAGGAGCACGAGACGCTCGACATGGACGCGACGGTGTACGAGAACCTGCGCGCGGTCGCGGGCGACCTCGACGACACCCGGGTGCGCTCGGTGCTCGGCTCCTTCCTGTTCTCGGGCGAGGACGCGGACAAGCCCGCCCGGGTGCTCTCGGGCGGGGAGAAGACGCGGCTCGCGCTCGCGACGCTCGTCGTCTCGGCCGCGAACGTCCTGCTGCTCGACGAGCCGACCAACAACCTCGACCCCGCGAGCCGGGAGGAGATCCTTGCGGCGCTGCGCGGCTTCGAGGGCGCCGTCGTGCTCGTGACGCACGACGAGGGCGCGGTCGAGGCGCTCGACCCCGAACGGGTCCTGCTGCTGCCCGACGGTTCAGAGGACTTGTGGAACGAGGACTACCTCGAGCTGGTCTCGCTCGCCTGAGCCTCTATGAGGGCGTCCTCCTCGTCCTCGGCCGAGGGGCGTCGCCGACGGCGCGGTTCGCGCACCGCGTGCGCACGGGTCTCGGTCGCGTCGTCGTCGCGGCGCTCGCGCCACGCGAGGATCCCGAACCCCACGAGCGCACCGAGGGCGAACATCCACCACTGCATCGCGTACGAGCGGTGCGGGCCAAGGTCCGTGCTCGGCACGGGAAGGGGCCCGAGGACGACGTCGGGCGCGGGAGTCTCGGCGACGAGCCCGCCGTACGCGCGAGCGACGAACGAGCCCGTGGTCCCGCTCGCCGCGAGCACCTGCTCGGGGTGGATCGTGTGCACCTGCCCTGCGGGTGCCGTACGGCTCGAGCGGGACTCGGCGGGGCGTACGCGCGCCTCGACCGTCACGGTGCCCTCGGGCGGGGCGGCCACGTCGAGCTCGCCCGTCGCGTCGGTCCCGATCGGGACCCAGCCCCGGTCGATCACGAGCAGCGCACCGTCGAACGGCGAGCCCGGCTCGTCGACCTCGAGCGCCGCGAGCACGTGGAACGCGGGCTTGCCGTCGACCGGGCGGTTGCGCAGCAGGACCGTCGACCCCGGGACGTACCGGCCTGTCACGGCCACGGGGCGCCACGTGAGCGCCTCGGGCAGCGCGGCGTCGGGGGCGGCGATCAGCTCACCGAGCTCGGCGGGCTCGGCGGTGTAGTTCGCGCGCAGCGTCGCGACCGCCTGCTCGCGCTCGTCGCCGCGCTGCCACTGCCACAGGCCCGCGACGGTGCAGCCGGCCGCGACGAGCACCGCGAGCACGACGAGCCCGACGACGCGCCTGGTGGCCTCGCTCACGTGCCTCCCGCCGGGTCACCGGGTCCCGTCGCGCGCGGCAGCTCGGCGACCGGCACGGTGTCCTTGAGGAACGAGCGCACCCCGAGGTACTCGGTGAGGTAGGCGAGGTGCTCGTCGCAC
>Ga0123332_1004420_pt1 | contig 12350 bp, 11 predicted proteins | sample BioC12SIPDNA_4_FD_89958 | JGI IMG/M metagenome (GOLD analysis project Ga0123332, IMG submission 89958) | Anaerobic biogas reactor microbial communites from Washington, USA - Biogas_R2_A C12 SIP DNA | ecosystem: Engineered > Bioreactor > Anaerobic > Unclassified | place: Washington, USA...
GGGGCCGTGAGCAACGGCGGGCTCGTCGTGCGGTGGGCCGCGTCCTCGCTCGCCCCGGACCTGCACGGACCAGGCGAGGAGGCCAGCGTCGACGAGCGCGTGCTCGAGCTCGCCGCGAGCGTCCCGGCCGGGAGCGAGGGCCTCGTCATGGTCCCCTACCTGCTTGCCGAACGGGCGCCGCTGTGGGACCCCGAGGTGCCCGGCGCGTTCCTCGGCCTGCGTCGCGCCCACACGCGCGCCCACATGGTGCGCGCCGCTCTCGAGGGTGTCGCGATGCAGGTCGGGGTGATCGTCGACCGGCTCGACCGCCTCGCGGGGGTCACCTCGGTGCGCGCGACGGGCGGGGCGTTCCGTTCGGCACTGTGGCGCGAGGTCCTCGCGGCGACGCTCGACCGCCCGCTCAGCACGGTCGGCGCGGCCGAGGGCTCCGCGCTCGGGGCCGCCGCGCTCGGTCTGTTCGCGCTCGGGCGCGCCGAGACCCTCGCGGGGGCGCTCGCGCTCGTGCGCGACGAGGACGAGGCCGTCACCGTGCCTCCCGACCCCGAGCTCGTCGCGACCTACGCCTCCGCGCGGGCCCGCGTCCCCGGGCTCGTCGCCTCCCTCGAAGCGGTCGCGCGGCTGTTCGACTGAGCCAGGCGCGGGCGCACGCGCGTCGTCGTGGTGCGCGCCCACGCGGGCCGGCGCCGCGGCGGGCGGGCCGTCGAGCCGCGTTCGACGAGCTGCGCGGGCAGCACGACCGGCCGCAGCACCGACGGGCGCACCGAGTGCAGCTGACCGAGCAGGCCGCGCACCGCCTGCTCCCCGAGCGCGCGCAGCGGTGCGGCGACCGTCGTGAGCGGGGGCGAGCAGAAGTCCGCCCCGAAGATGTTGTCGAAGCCCACGATCGACACCTCGGCGGGGACCCGCACCCCGGCCTGGGTGAGCGCCTGGAGGAAGCCGATCGCGAGCAGGTCGTTGTAGGCGACGACCGCGCTCGAGGGGTGCTCGAGGAACGCCTCCGCAGCAAGACGACCCCCGCGCTGCGTGGGTGGGAAGGGACCGAGGCGACGCGCACGCATCTCGAGCTCGAACGCGCCGTCGTGCACCGAGCGCCAGCGCACGCCGCCGGCCCACGAGGCCTCGGGACCCGCGAGGTAGGTGACCGTGCGGTGGCCGAGCTCGCCGAGGTGCTCGACCGCGCGCCGCGCCCCCCGCGCGTTGTCCGTCACGACGCTGGGCACGTCCGTCAGGGTGCGGTTGAGCACGACCGTCGGGCGTTGCTTCGCGATCACCCGGATCGCCGAGTCGGACATGCGTGAGGTCGCGAGCACGACGCCCTCGACGAGCGTCACGACCCGCTCGAGCGTCTCGCGCTCGGCCCGCGCGGACTCGTGCGTGTCCGCGACGAGCAGCGTGTACCCGGCCTTCGCGGCAGCCTGCTCTGCCCCCCGGATGATGTCGAAGAACACGGGGTTCGCGACGTCCGCGACGACGAGCGCGAGCAGCTGGGTGCGCCCCGTGGGCAGGGCGCGCGCGAGCGGGTTCGCGCGGTAGCCGAGCTCGGCCGCGACGGCCCGGATCCGCTCGGCGGTCGCGGCGTTGACCCGCCCGGGGCGCGAGAAGGTGCGCGAGACGGTCGACGGCGCGACCCCCGCGGCACGGGCGACGTCGTAGATCGTCGGCCCCTTCCCGTCCCGCGGTTCCATGGCGTCACGCTAGGGCTCGCGACAAGTGGTGGCAACCGCTTGTCACGGTGTTTCCACGGGGTCTGTCATGGATCGACGGGCCGCCCCCCACGACCCCCGACCGGCCCGGCACCACGAGGAGGAACCACCGATGCTTCGACCCCAGGACACCGCGACCCGCGAGCGCAGGTCGCTCGACGGCCTGTGGCGCTTCCGCCTCGACCCCGAGGGTGTCGGCCGCGACGAGAGTTGGTTCGCCGGCCCCCTCGCCGACGCCGTCGAGATCCCTGTCCCCGCGAGCTACAACGACCTGTTCGCCGACGCCGCCGTGCGCGACCACGTGGGCGACGTGTGGTACCAGACCACCGTGCGCGTACCGCGCGGCTGGGCCGGCCAGCGCGTCGTGCTGCGTTTTGACGCCGCGACGCACGCCGCGAGCGTGTGGGTCGGCGAGCAGCACGTCGTGAGCCACGTCGGCGGCTACACCCCCTTCGAGGCCGACGTCACCGCGCTCGTCACCCCGGGCGAGGAGATCCGCGTGACCGCCGCGGTCGACAACACCCTGACCTTCGAGACGATCCCCCCGGGCTACGTCGAGGACCTCGGCCACCGCCGCCAGCAGAAGTACTTCCACGACTTCTTCAACTACGCGGGCCTGCACCGCAGCGTGTGGCTCTACGCGACCCCCGAGACCTTCGTCTCCGACATCACCGTCGTGACCGACGTCGACGGCGACGACGGCCTCGTGCGCTACGAGGTCGAGCTCACGGGACCCGACGCCGAGGTCGAGGTCGTCCTGCGCGACGCAGCGGGCGCCGTCGTCGGCGAGGCCTCCGGGGCCGACGGCGAGCTGCGCGTCACCGACGCCCACCTGTGGGGCCCCGGGCACGGTTACCTGTACGACCTCGAGGTCCGCGCGGTCCGCGCGGGCGAGCTCGTCGACTCCTACCACCAGAGCGTCGGCATCCGCACGGTCGAGGTGCGCGGGACCGAGTTCCTCATCAACGGCGAGCCGTTCTACTTCACGGGCTTCGGCAAGCACGAGGACTCGCCCGTGCGCGGCAAGGGCCACGACGACGCGTTCCTCGTGCACGACTTCGCGCTCCTGGAGTGGATCGGTGCGAACTCCTTCCGCACCTCGCACTACCCCTACGCCGAGGAGGTCTACGAGTACGCCGACCGGCACGGGATCGTCGTGATCGACGAGGTCGCGGCCGTGGGGCAGAACATGGGCCTCGCGGGTGGGATCTTCGGGACGCAGGGCTTCACGACCTTCTCCCCCGAGACGATCAACGACCGCGCCCAGGAGGCGCACAAGCAGGCGATCCGTGAGCTCGTCGCGCGGGACAAGAACCACCCGAGCGTCGTGCTGTGGTCGATCGCGAACGAGCCCGAGTCGGACACCGAGGCGGCCGAGAAGTACTTCGAGCCGCTGTTCGCGCTGACCCGCGAGCTCGACCCGACCCGGCCCGTGGGCTTCGTCAACGTCATGCTCGCCCCGCACGGCAAGTGCCGCGTCTCGCAGTTCGGCGACGTGCTCATGCTCAACCGCTACTACGGCTGGTACGTCAACACCGGTGACCTCGAGGGCGCCGAGCACGCGTGGCGCGAGGAGCTCGAGGCGTGGGCCGGCGAGGGCAAGCCGATCATCATCACCGAGTACGGCGCCGACACGGTCGCAGGCCTGCACTCGGCCGTGCCCGTGCCGTGGACCGAGGAGTACCAGTCGGCCTACCTCGAGATGAACCACCGGGTGTTCGACTCCGTGGACGCCGTCGTCGGCGAGCACGTGTGGAACTTCGCGGACTTCCAGACGTCGATGGGCATCTTCCGGGTCGACGGCAACAAGAAGGGCGCGTTCACGCGCGACCGCAGGCCCAAGGCCGCCGCTCACGTGCTGCGTGAGCGCTGGCAGAACCTCGCCTGACCATGAGCGGAGCCACCATGACCACGACCCCCGCCGCGCAGGACGCGACGGCCGAGGCTCCCCCGCTGCGCCGTGTGCAGCTGTGGGGGTACGCCGCGGGCGACGCCGCGAACAACCTCGCGTTCTCGATGTCCTCGGCGTTCCTGCTGCTGTACTACACCGACGTCGCTGGCATCTCCGCGGCCGCGGTCGCGACGCTCTTCCTGCTCGTGCGCATCTTCGACGCGTTCGCGGACATCTTCGCGGGGCGCGTCGTGGACCGCACGATGACCCGGTGGGGCAAGTTCCGCCCGTTCTTCCTGTTCGGCGCGGTCCCCGTGCTCGGGCTGAGCGTCGCGGTGTTCTCGGTCCCCTCGGGCCTGGGGGGCACGGCGACCCTCGTGTACGCCTACGTGACGTACGCGGCGCTCGGGCTCGCCTACTCGCTCGTCAACATCCCCTACGGCTCGCTCGCCTCGGCGATGACCCAGCGGCCCGACGAGCGCGCGAAGCTCGCCTCGTACCGCATGATCGGCACGGCCTCGACGATCATCATGCTCGCGTTCGTCGTGGCCCCCCAGATCGAGGGTTCGAAGGGTGACCCCGCGCAGTTCCAGCGCTCGCTCACGCTCACGACGCTCGCTTTCCTCGTGGTCGGCGTGGGCCTGTACTGGTTCTTGTTCAAGACCGCGCGCGAGACCGTCTACCGCGAGGTCGACCACGTCTCGATGCGCCAGAGCCTCGAGACCCTCAGGCACAACCGCCCCCTGCTCATGCTGTGCGGCGGCTCGCTGCTGTTCCTGCTCGCGATGTTCTCCCTCCAGTCCGTCCAGGCGTACTACGCGCGTGACGTGCTCGGGAACGCGAACTACCTCATCGTGCTGACGATCCTGTCGGCGGGTGCGATCTTCGCGATCGCCCCCGTGATCCCGCGCATGGTGCGCACCCTGGGCAAGAAGCGCTCGTTCATCACCTTCGGCCTGATCGGGATCGTCGGCTCGGTCGGCATCACGCTCGCCCCGCCCGACCGCCCCGTGCTCGCGATCGTCGCGTTCGGGGTCATGGGCATCGCGATCGCCGGGGTCAACACGCTCATGTGGGCGCTCGAGGCGGACACGGTCGAGTACGGAGAGTGGCGCACGGGCGTGCGCACGGAGGGCATCACGTACGCGTTGTTCTCTTTCACCCGCAAGGTCGGGCAGGCGCTCGGCGGTGCGGTCGCGGGCTTCGTGATCGCGGCGGGCGGGTACTCGGGCGAGGTCGTGCGGCAGAGCGACGAGGCGCTGTGGTCGATCCGGCTCGCGGCGGGCCTCATCCCGGCGGGGTTCATCGTGCTCGCGATCACGGTGATCTTCTTCTACCCGCTCACCGAGAAGTTCTTCGCCCAGATGGTCGCCGAGACCAAGGCCCGGCGGGTGGGCGGCGGGCCTGCCCCCGACGCGGCCGCCTGAACCGCATCCCACCCGCGAGGTCGGTACTTCGGCGTGGGATCGGCACTGCGCAGTGCCGACCCCACGCCGAGCTGCCGATCCCACGCGCGAGCGCCGCGCGTGCGCCACACTCGCAGTGACAGGAGGGACGACATGGACATCGCCCTGACCGACGAGGACGCCCGCGCGGTCGAGCACGTGAGCACCGCACTCCGGTCAGCGGTGCCCGACGGGCGGCTCGGGGTCGCGTTCTCGGGCGGGGTCGACTCCGCGACGCTGCTCGCTCTCGCGGCCCGGGCCCTGGGCACCGAGCGCGTGGTCGCGGTGCTCGGCGTCTCCCCCTCGCTCGCGACCGACGAGCGCACGGGGGCCCACGAGGTCGCGCGCACGGTCGGGGTGCGGGTCGTCGAGATCGCGACGCACGAGGGTGAGCGCCCCGAGTACCGCGCGAACGGCCCCGACCGGTGCTTCTTCTGCAAGGACGAGCTGTTCCGCACGATCGACGACGAGCTCGTCGCGGCGCTCGGCCTCGAGGCGGTCGCCTACGGCGAGAACGCCGACGACGCCCGCCGCCCCGACCGGCCCGGCTCCCGGGCCGCGACCGAGCACGCGGTGCTGCGCCCCCTCGCCGACGCAGGGCTCGACAAGGCCGCGGTGCGCCGGGTCGCCCGCGCGCTCGCGCTGCCCGTCGCGGACAAGCCCGCCGCCCCGTGCCTCGCCTCGCGCATCCCACACTTCGAGGAGGTCACGCCCGCCAAGCTCGCCCAGGTCGACGCGGCCGAGTCCGCGCTGCGCGCCCTGGGCCTCGCGGACCTGCGGGTGCGCCACCACGGCGAGGTCGCACGGGTCGAGCTGCTCGCGGACGACATCGCCCGGGTCGCGGCCGAGCCGCTGCGCGGCCAGGTGTGGTCCGCGGTGCGTGCGGCGGGCTTCCGCTTCGTGACGCTCGACCTGCGGGGCATCCAGTCGGGCGCCTTCACCCTCCCCCTCGTCGAGGTGCGCGGTGGTTGAGCCGCCGACGACGGCGTCCGCGCGCGGCGAGGGCGAAGGTCTCACCTCCCGGGCGGACCTGCACCGCGACCCCGCCGGACTCGTCGAGCTCGACCACGACCGGCTCCGCCGGCGCGGCTACCCCGAGGCGGTCCTCGCGGGGCCCAAGTCGCTCGACCAGCTCGTGCACATCGCGCGCGAGGTCGTCGCGCGCGACGCCCCGACCCTGTTCACGCGTGTGCGCCCCGAGCACGTCGAGCCGCTGCGCGCCGAGCTGCCGGGCGCGATGCTCGACGCGGACGCCTCGCTCCTCGCGTGGCCCGGCGAGCCGCCCCGCCCGCGCGGGGGCACGGTCCTCGTGCTCGCCGCGGGCACCTCGGACGTCCCGGTCGCGAGCGAGGCGGCGACCACCGCGCGGTTCCTCGGCCGCGAGACCCGGCTCGTGGTGGACGTCGGGGTCGCGGGCCTGCACCGCCTGCTCGGCAAGGTCGACCAGCTGCGCGAGGCGCGCGCGATCGTCGTCGTCGCAGGGATGGACGGTGCTCTGCCGGGTGTCGTCGCAGGGCTCGTCGCGGCGCCCGTCGTCGCGGTGCCGACCTCGGTCGGCTACGGCGCGGCCTTCGAGGGGCTCGCCCCGCTGCTCACGATGCTCAACGCGTGCGCGCCGGGTGTCGCGGTCGTCAACATCGACAACGGCTACGGCGCAGGGCACCTCGCGGCGCAGATCGCGGCGCCGAGCGACTGAGGCGCCGAGCGACTGAGCCGAAGCCCTGCCAGGCTCGAAGGGCCTGGGCGATACTGGCCCGGATGCCCGAGCACGACCCGCCTCCTGGAGGGCTCCCGACGTCCCCGAGCGGACGTGTGCCCTCGTGGGTCGTCGACGAGGCGGCCCGGGCCCAGCTCGCGGGAGAGCAGCCCAACTACGGGCCGTTCCTCGACCCGCCCTCGGACGGGCCGCGCGGCTGGACCGCGCCAGCGGGCCGCTACCACCTGCCCGGGACGCTCCGCCCCGCCGATCCACCGCGCCGCTCGCTCGCGGAGCGTCTCACGATCGTCCTGGTCGCGCTCACGGTCGGGCTCGGCGCGGTCTTCCTCACGGCGCGCCTCCTCGACCAGGTGCGTGTCCCGCCCGAGCTGCTCGGCTCGTACGCCGAGCGCACCGACCTGCCCCAGCCCATCCGAGTCTCGCCCGCGGTCGAGCGGCCGACGGCGGGCTGGGGCGAGCTGCCCACCCGGCTCGGCCCGGTCGTGACCCCCGAGAAGCCGAGCGACTCGTGGGTCTACTCCTTCGAGGACCGCGACGGCACGCCCGTCCTGTGGTCGCCGTGCCGTGCGATCCACTACGTCGTCAACACCGACGACGCCCCGCCCGACTTCGTGCTGCGCGTCACCGAGGAGGTCGAGCGGGTCTCGGAGGCGACCGGGCTCGTGTTCCGCTACGACGGGACCACGACCGAGAAGCTCTCGGAGGACCGCGAGGCCTTCGTGCCCGAGCTCTACGGCGACCGCTGGGCGCCGCTCCTCATCGGCTGGGCCGACGCGGACGTCTACCCCTACCTCGACGACGAGATCGCGGGCCTCGCGCACTACGAGGTCGCCCGGGACCGCTCGACGCGCAGGCTGCACCTCGTCTCGGGACAGGTCATCCTCCACATCGGGAAGGCGCCCACGACCGCCAACCGCTACCTGCGGGTGCTGCGGCACGAGCTCGGGCACATCGTCGGGCTCGGGCACATCGAGGACGAGGACCAGCTCATGCACCCCGGCGGCCCCCGCCGCGACTTCGGCGACGGCGACCTCGCGGGACTCGCCGCGGTGGGCCAGGGCCCGTGCGCGCCGACGCTCTAGGCGGGGCTGCCCCGCTCAAGGGGCCCCGCCCCTGGCGCACGGCGCAGCGGGGGCGGATACTCGCAGGCGTGGACGGCAAGCAGATCGTCGCGCGGCTCGAGCGCTGGGAGGCCGCGGGCGCACACTGGCGCGTCGTGCACCGTCACGAGCGCGAGGTGACCGTCGCGCTGTGCCGCTGCGACGGCGGGGAGGAGCTCGAGCGAGTGACGAGCGACGCCCCCGAGCTCGCGAGCTTCCTCGCGGGACGCGGCTCGAGCGCGGACTGACGGCTCGAGCAGCGAGCGACCGCGCGCCGCCGTAGCCCCTCGCCCTCGAGTCGGCCAGGATGGGACGGTGACCTCGAGGACCCTGCGCTGCGCCCTGTTCGTCGACTTCGACAACGTCTACCTCGGCCTCAAGCGGCTCGACGCCGAGGCGGCGGCCGCGTTCGCCGAGTCGCCCGGGAGGTGGCTCGAGGCGTTCAGCAGGGGCGAGGACGCCGAGGGCCCGTTCTCGCGACGCTTCCTCGTGCGCTCGTGCTACCTCAACCCCTCGTCGTTCTCGCAGTTCCGCGCGAACTTCACGCGCGCGGGCTTCTCGGTGGTCGACTGCCCCTCGCTCACCCAGCAGGGCAAGTCGAGCGCGGACATCAACCTCGTGCTCGACGCGGTCGACGCGCTCGTGGCCGACACCCACTACGACGAGTTCGTGATCGTCTCGGCCGACGCCGACTTCACCCCGCTCGCACTGCGCTGCCGGGCTGCGGACCGGCGCGTCACTATCGTCACCGCGAGCCCCGCCGCGAGCGCGTACCGGGCCGTCGCGGACGAGGTCGTCGCGGCAGACGACCTCGCCGCGCTGCTGCTCGGGGCGACCCCCGAGGACGAGGCCCCGAGCGCCGCCGTCGTCGTCGAGACCCCCGAGCCGAGCGGCAACGGCGCGAAGCGCAAGGAGAAGCCCGAGAACGGCCGCGGGAAGGTCGAGCTGGCTCCCCTGCAGCGCCAGATCACCTCGGTCACGGACGTGCCGAACCTGCGCGAGGAGTTCTACGCGGTGCTGCTGCGCTCGCTCGCCGAAGACGTCGCCAAGGAGCCCTTCGACCGGGACGCGACCTCGCGCCGGGTGTGGGAGGCGTGCCAGGCCGCGGACGCGAACGTCGGGCGGTCCTCGGTCAAGCAGGTCGTCGACGGAGTGCTGTACGCGGGCCTCGACCTGCGCCGCAAGCCGCCCGTCAAGAAGCTCGCCGAGACGTGGGCGGACCACGTCGTGGGTCTGTGCCGGGGCGCGCGGATCGACCTCGACAAGCAAGAGCTCGCCGCGGCGCGCCAGTGGGTCACCGGCGGCCTCGTGCGCTGAGGCCGCCGGCGCCCTGGGTCAGTCCTGGATGCGGGCGACGAGCCGTCCCTGCACCTCACCGCGACGCAGCTTCTCGATCCCCTCGGGGATGTCGTCGAAGCCGATCACGGTGAAGGTCGGGTTGATCTGGCCCGAGGCGAACAGCTCGTAGCAGTCCGCGACGTCCTGCAGGGTCCCGCCGTTCGAGCCGACCACGTCGAGCTCGGACAGGATCATGTCCATCGTGTCGAGCGTGAACTCGAGCTTGCCCATGCCCACGAGCACCGCCCGACCGCCGCGCCGCAGTGCCTTGGTCGCCGCGCGCATCGTGTCGAAGCCCGCGAAGTCGACCACGAGGTCGAAGTCCTTGCCGGCCCACTCGGCGGCGTCGGCGACGACGGTCGTCGCGCCGATCTTCTCCGCGAGCGGCCACACGTCCTGGTTGGGCTCGGCGACGTGCACCTCGGCGCCCTTGACCACGGCGATGCGCGCACCGACCTGGCCGAGGCCGCCCAGGCCGATGATGCCGACCTTGTCGCCCTCCTTCAGGCCCCCGCGCGTCACGACCGCGTGGTAGGAGGTCATGCCCGCGTCGGTGCCCATCGCGGCGAGCTCGAAGCTCAGGTCCTCGGGCATGCGCACGAGGTCGCCGGCCCACACGCGGTGCTGGAAGGTGAACCCGCCGTCGCGCCCGTAGCCGGGGGCGACGCCGCTCTCGCCGGTCGGGCACACGCCGACCCGGTCGCCCACCTGCCACTGGGTCACGTCCTCGCCGACCTTCGTCACGACGCCCGCGATCTCGTGGCCGAGCGTCACGGGGCGGTGCGGGATGGTCGCGAGCCAGCCCGGGTCGTCGAGCACGCCGACGTCGGAGTGGCACAGGCCCGCGGCCTTGATGTCGAGCACGACCTCGCCCGGACCGGGCTCGGGCTCGGGGATCTCGTTGAGAGCGAGCGGCTCGTGGGTGTTGGTGAACTGCCAGGCCTTCACGGTCATCTCCAGGTAGCAGACCTCTCCGTGGGCCGCGCGCGCCCCGAGGGCGGGGCACCCGCGTCCTCGTGGAGCTTGCCCCCATCGTCCCAGCGCACCGAGGTCGGCGCGTGGGACCCAGGGCCCGCGCCGAGATGCGCGCGGCCCGGGGCACGCCCAGACTCGAGAGGAACGCACCGAGGAGGAAGCCATGCCCGGCAAGAAGGACCCCGGACCGAGCGTCAAGGACCCCGAGCTGTACGAGTCGCTGCGCTCGGAGGGCGCCTCGAAGCAGAAGGCGGCACGGATCGCGAACGCCGCAGCCGCCTCGTCCCGCTCGGCCGTGGGGCGCAAGGGTGGCAAGGCGGGCGACTACGAGGACTGGACGGTTGCCGAGCTGCGCGAGCGGGCGCGCGAGATCGGCGTCGAGGAGCGCTCGTCGATGCGCAAGGCCGAGCTGATCGACGCGCTGCGCAACTCATGAGCGCCGACGCGGAGCGCCGTGCGCTGTGGGACGACACCTTCCCGCGCCACGACTGGTCGACCACCACGCTCCGTGAGCGCTACGACGTCGTCGTGGTCGGGGCGGGGATCGTCGGGCTCGCGACGGCGCTCGAGCTCGCGCGGCGCGGGTGCTCGGTCGCGGTGCTCGAGGCACGGCACGTGGGCGCGGGGGCCTCGGGGCGCACGACCGCGAAGACCTCGCTCCTGCAGGGCACGCGGCTCTCGACGATCCTCGACCAGCACGGCACCGAGCTCGCGGGCCAGTACCTCGAGGGCAACCGCGCGGGCCAAGACCTCGTGCGCGGCTGGTGCGCGAGGCTCGGCGTCGCGGTCCAGGAGCGCCCTGCGATCACCTACGCCGCAACCCGCGAGGACATGGACGCCGTGACCGCCGAGCTCGAGGCGGGCGAGCGCCTCGGCCTGCCCGTGCGCGCCCGGGGGGCCGGGTCCGAGCCCTTCCCGCTCGTGGGCGCGGTCGAGCTTGACGCCCAGCTCCAGCTCGACCCGCGCGAGCTGCTCGAGGCGCTCGCGCGCCAGGCCGCCGACGACGGCGTCACGGCGCGCACGGGCGTGCGGGTCACCGACGTGCACGGCGAGGACGACGCCGTGGTCACGAGCGCGGGGGTCGTGCGGGCGGCGCACGTCGTGCTCGCGACCGCGAGCCCCGTGTCCGACCGGGGCGGCTTCTTCGCCCGGCTCGAGCCGCAACGCTCGTACCTGACCGCCTACGCCGAGGGCGGGCCGTTCCCGCAGGGGATGTACCTCGCGGCGGGGTCCCCGACGCGCTCGCTGCGCACCGTGCCGACGCGCGAGGGCGAGGTGCTGCTCGTGGGCGGCAACGGCCACGTCGTCGGGCGCAGCGACTCCGAGGCGCACGAGGCGCGCGAGCTCGTCGAGTGGACCGCGCGCCACTTCCCGGGGGCGTACGCGACGCACCGCTGGTCCGCGCAGGACTTCCACACCTTCGACCACCTGCCCCACGTGGGGCCGCTCACGCCGACGGCCGAGCGGGTGCTCGTCGCGACGGGCTTTGCGAAGTGGGGCATGACGAACGGACCGGCCGCCGCGCTCGTGCTCGCCGCGCACGTCGTGGGCGAGGAGGCACCGCCGTGGGCCGACGCGTTCCGCTCGTGGTCGAGCCACGAGCTCGCGGGCGCGGGCGAGGCGGTGCGCACGAACGCGCAGGTCGCCGCGACGCTCGTGCGCGACCGGCTCGCGATCGCGGGCGGGGCGAAGGACGAGACTCCCCCGCTCGAGGGCTCGGGGACGGTCGTGCGGGACGGCGCGAGCGCGGTCGCGACGTCGACCGTCGACGGCGTGACGTGCTCGGTCAAGGCCGTGTGCACCCACCTCGGGGGGATCGTGCGGTGGAACGACCTCGAGCGCTCGTGGGACTGCCCGCTGCACGGGTCGCGGTTCGGTCCGGACGGCACGGTGCTCGAGGGGCCCGCGGACGAGCCGCTCGCGGCCGCCCCCTCCCCCTACCGCGACGGCACGCCCGAGGAGACCGATGCCGACGCGTGAGGCGATGTCGCGCGACTAGATGCCGAGCACGGCCTTCGCGACGAGGAAGTACACGACGAGACCCGCGGCGTCGACGAAGGTCGTGATGAAGGGGTTGGAGAACACCGCGGGGTCGACCCGCACGAAGCGCCCGACGAGCGGCATGACCCCGCCCACCGCGGCGGCCATCGTGCACACCGCGAGCAGGGTCAGCCCGATCAC
>Ga0123332_1004423_pt1 | contig 12344 bp, 13 predicted proteins | sample BioC12SIPDNA_4_FD_89958 | JGI IMG/M metagenome (GOLD analysis project Ga0123332, IMG submission 89958) | Anaerobic biogas reactor microbial communites from Washington, USA - Biogas_R2_A C12 SIP DNA | ecosystem: Engineered > Bioreactor > Anaerobic > Unclassified | place: Washington, USA...
ACCCGGGACAGGCGCCACCGGGGGTCGACGGCGCGTTCCGGGTGCTGCTGGATCAGCTGCGCCGGGTGGAAGGTGCCGTGGGCGACCGGCGCGCCGTCGACGAGCACCCGCCCGCCGGTCGGGGTTAGGTACCCGGTGAGCAGGCGGGCCAGGGTGGACTTGCCGGTGCCGCTGTAGCCGTGCAGGCCGAGGATTCGGCCCTCGGCGAGCGTGATCGAGTAGTCGCGGATCAGCGGGGTCGCCCCGTAGCTGAAGGAGAGGTTCTCCCCGGTCAGGCTCATGACAGCGCCTCCCAGAAATCGTGGGCGGGCTGGGCACGCCACAGCTGGCGTGCATACCCGGTGAGCTCGTCGACGCCCGCCGCCACCGTGTCAATGGTGCCGTCGCGCATGACGGTGATCCGGTCCGCGACGGAGGCCGCGGTGATCATGTCGTGGGTGATGAAAAGGATGGACGCCCCGTCGGTGCGCACCTGGCGGAAGTAGTCCGTCACCTCGGTGACGGCCTTCGGGTGCAGGCCCGGGGTGGGTTCGTCGGCGATGAGCAGCTCCATGTCGTCGCTGACCGACGCCGCCAGACTCACCCGGCGCAGCATGCCGCCGGAGAGCTCGTGCGGGAAGCGCGTGGCGATCTCGGGGCCGAGGCCGAAGCGGGCCAGCTGCGCGATCGGGTCGGAGCCGGAGAGCGCGATGAAGTCGCCGATCTTCATGGTCGGGTCGATGTGGCCGGTGCCCTGGGGGACGTAGCGGACCCTGCCCTTGCGGTCGGCGTCGACAAGCTCGCGGCCGTGGAAGCGGACCTCGCCGGAGACGTGCGCGTTGGGGGGCAGCAGGCCGAGGATGACGTCGGCGAGCAGGGACTTGCCGGCGCCGGACGCGCCGACGACGGCGAGGATTTCGCCGGCGGCCAGGTCCATTGACACGTTGTCGAGCTGGACGACGTGGCGGCGGCGCAGCAGGCCGACGTACTGATGGAAGGCGACCGAGACGTCGGTGACGGTCAGGAGCGGGTCGGTGATCATTGGTGCCTCGAGACGGGGGCGAGCAGGCTGCGGAGCAGGTCCCCGCAGGCGTCGAGCACGGTGGCCAGGGTGACCAGCACGGCGATCGGGCCGAGGACGGCCCACCACTGGCCGTTGGAGAGGTAGCGCATGCCCTCGGCGAGGATGATGCCCAGCGAGGGGGTGGTCGGTTCGATGCCGAAGCCGAGAAAGGTCAGCGTCGACTCGTGGAGGATGGCGTGCGGGAACATGATCGCCAGGCCGACGAGGATGTGCGGGGTCAGTGCCGGCAGGAGGTGGTGGCGGATGACCCAGGCGCTCCCGTGGCCCTGGGCGCGCGACATCGCGACGAAGGGCTCCTCCTTGAGCTTGAGGATCTCGGCGCGCAGCAGCCTGGTCAGCGGGGGCCACAGGGTCAGACCGACGGCCAGGACGACGCCGCGCGTTCCTCCGCCGACGGCGAAGGCGATGAGGATGGCGAGCACGATCTGGGGAAGGCCGATGGTGGCGTCGACAAGCCAGGAGACGATGCGGTCGAGCCACCGTGACCCGGCGGTGGCGAGCACGGCGAAGAGGACGGAGACTGCGGTGGACACCAGCGCGGTGAGCGCGCCGATGCGGATGCTCAGCCACATGCCCTTCATCGTGCGGGCGGCCAGATCGCGCCCGACCCAGTCGGTGCCGAGCGGGAACTGCCAGCTCGGCGGGAGGTTGCGCTGACCCCCGGTGGGCTGGATGGCGGACTGCGGGTAGAGGCCGGAGGCGAGCGCGATCCCGAGGATCAGCAGGAACGCGACGCTGACCAGGACCAGCAGACGCCCGCGGTTGTTGCGCGGGTGGACGAGCCGACCGAAGCGCAGCCAGCGCAGGCCGAGCGCCCGGCCCCAGCGGTTGGTGTGCAGGACGTCGGCGCGGAGGAACTCAGGCATCGACGCTCCTCCTCACCCGCGGGTCGACGAGGATGGCGATGACGTCGGCGATGAGGTTGCCGACGAACACCAGCACCGCGGACAGGGTGACCGCGCCCAGCAGCAGCGGGACGTCCGAGGCGATCGCCGCCTTGGTGATCAGCGCGCCCAGACCGTGGTAGGAGAAAACGACCTCGGCCAGGGCGGAGCCGCCGAAGAGCATCGACAGCGAGGTGAACTGCAGCATCACCGCCGGCAGCAGGGTATTGCGCAGACCGTGGTGGCGGACGATCCCCCAGGTGCCCAGGCCACGGGTGCGGGCGAAGCGGGCCATGTCGGACTCCATGACCTGGCTCACCGACTGGCGGGTGTGCAGGGTGACGTTGGCGATGGCGACGATGGCCACGGTGATCGCCGGCAGGACGGCGTGGCGCAGCCGGTCGAGGAAGGTGACGTCCGCGGAGACCATGCCCAGCGGCTGCGAGAGCCCCAGCGGGACCCAGCCCAGCTGCACCGCGAAGACGAGCATGAGCACCAGGCCGACGACGTAGGGCGGCGTGGAGGTGAGCACGTAGCAGGCAGCGACGATGGCGCGATCCAGCAGCGTGCCCCGGGTCGCGCCGGAGACGACGCCCAGCAGGTAGCCGAGTACGCCGGAGAGCACCCAGGCGATCGACATCAGCAGCAGGGAGTTGGCGATGGCGTGGCCGATGATGCCCGCGACGTCGGCGCGGTAGAGGTTGCTGACGCCGAAGTCACCGGCGAGCATGCCGCCGAGCCAGCTGACGTAGCGTTCGTACCAGGGCCGGTCCAGGCCCCACAGCGCGGTGATGCGCTCGACCTGGTCGGCGCTGACGCCGCGCTGCATGGACGCGACGTACTGCGCGACCGGGTCCAGGGGGGAGGCCTCGACCAGGACGAAGGCGACGAAGGTGACGCTGATCAGCAGGAAGAGCATCCTGGCCAGCGTCCAGGAGAGCCGTTTTAACGCCATTGCGTCACATTCTGGAAGATCTGCATGCCGTGCCCGTGGCCGTGGGTGATCTGCTCGCCGATGTCGACGCGGTCGTTGATGAAGTACAGGTGATCGCGGCGCAGGATCCACAGCATGGACACGTCACCGGTCTCCGGGTGGGAGGAGGCGCCCGCGGCCTGGGCGGCCTGCCACTCCGGGATGGATTCACCCAGGGTGTCCGCGAGGCGGGCCCTGGTCAGGTGCTCGTCCACCTCCGGGTCGGAGTAGTTGGGCATGTTGTTGTAGCTCACGCCGACGGACTCGGAGGAGTAGGTGTCCCACAGCTCCTTCGGGCTCAGCGAGCCGAGCGCGAAAACGACGGCCTTGGACTTGCCCTCGGCGTAGATGTCGTCCCAGGTCGCCCCCTCCGGCTCGAAACGGATGCCGAGCTCGGCGGCCTGTGCGGCGAAGGACTCGGCCAGGTCGGCGCGCGCCGGGTCGCTGGTGGTGTACATCAGGCCGACGACGGCCTCGACGCCGTCCTTGTCGACGGTGCCGTCGCCGTTGGTGTCGATCCACCCGGCGTCGGCAAGCAGCTTCTTCGCGCCCTCGGGGTCGGCGTCGGCGAAGCGGACGTCCTCGGTGCCCCACGGCAGCGTGTCGGCGACGGAGTAGGCCGGCTCGCCGTAGCCGGCGACGACGATGTCGTTGAGTTCCCGGCGGTCGACGCCCAGCGAGAGCGCCTTGCGCACGGCGGGGTCGGAGGTGACGTCGTTGCCGCCCGGCCCCTCGATGCCCATGGTTTCGGCGGTGCCGCCGGCCGGCTCGGTGGGCAGGGTGATGGCCATGGTCTCGACGGACTCGAGCTGCTCGAGGGTCATCCCCTCGAACTGGCGGTCGGCGTTGGTGTAAGGGACTTTCGCGACGTCGACCGTGCCGGCCTGGGCCGCGCTGAGGGCGGCCTCCTCGTCGGCCAGGTAGAAGGTGAGCTTCCGGTACGTCAGCTCCTCCGGGTAGTGCGGGTTGGCCTCCATGATCAGCTGCTCGCCGTCCTGGTACTCGACGACCCGGTACGGGCCGGAGGCGATCGGGTTCTGCGAGTAGCCCTCGCCGTAGGCGTGCTCCGGCAGGATGGCGATGGTCGCCGCCTGCGGGCCGAAGAGGGAGTCCGGCTGGACCAGCTCGATCTCGACGGTGCGCTCGTCGACGGCGCGGACCTCGGCGACGTTGGTGAGGTCGAACTGGGTGCCGTCCTCCTTGAGCAGGTCGTAGGTGAAGACGACGTCGGCGGCGGTGACCGGCTCACCGTCGGAGAACATGAAGTCCTCGCGCAGGTGGAAGGTCCAGACCGTGCCCTTGTGGGAGAAGTCCCTCGCCAGGTCGCCGACCAGCTCCATCTCGCCGGTCTCCGCGCTGCGGTTCCACTGCACCAGGGAGGAATGCAGCACCTTGTGCTCCTGGTGGTTGCCCCAGCCGCGCAGCGGGTCGAACTCGCCCTCCCCGACGTCGCCGACGGCGAGCACCAGCTCGTCCTCGGCGCGGGTCTGTGCGGTGGGGCCCGCCGTGGTCGAGTCCGTTCCGGAGCAGGCCGCCAGGGTCAGGGCGGCCACGGCCACCAGACCGGCGAGGGCGGTTGAGCGTCGGGACATAGGGTTCCTCCGGGCGTCGACTTCAATCATTCAATTGGTTATTTGATAATACGGTGTGGGAATACCTAATTCACCGCAACCCTCGGGCCGCGTGAAAAGTCCGGGTCCGACGGCGACCTGCCCGCCCAGCCCCGAGAGGGTCCGGGGCGGGTCAGGCAGTCGAGCCGGGCGGCGTCGCGTCAGTACTGACGCAGGGTGATGTCGCGGTGGCCGCGGAGCTGGCCGCGCACCTCCCCCGCGACGTCGAGAATGAGCTGGAGCAGCTCCTCGGTGCGGTTGCCCAGGGCACGCACGACGAAGCCGGGACGCTCGGTCGCGGTCACCGAGGCGATCATCGACTCGTCCGCCGCGGCATGCTCGTCGATCTTCGCACGCACGTCACGGATGAGATCCTCGGTGACGCCCGGGGCGAAACAGATGGCCGTCGCCACATGGGTGCGGCCACCCATGTAGAACTCCTTCTCCTGCCCGAACTCGCTGGAGAGCGGCTGGAGCTTGATGTTGTCGACCAGCGCGAGCTCGCCGCCGACGTTGACCACGTTGCGCAGGTGCGCCTGCTTGTACAGGAAGTGCCCGCCGTCCGGGGACCAGCCCGGGGTGACGATGTCCGAGAAGAACAGCGAACCGTTCGGGTGCACGTTGGCGGTGAGGTGCTGACGGAAGTCCGCGTCGCGGTAGAGAATCAGCTGATCCGGGATGTACTCCAGGACCGCACCCTCGGCGACGTTGAACTCCACGTTCTGCACCACATAATCGTCCGGGGTGCGGTAGACCTTGGCCGCCGACTGGTCGGTCAGCAGCGCGGACGCACCCTCGGCGACGTCGACCTTGATGCGGTAGGCGTCGCCGCCGACGTACCCGCCACCCGGGTTGACGATGATGTAGTACACCTGACCGGAGTCATCGAGGTAGTGCGGGCGGATGATTTTCAGCGCGCGGGAGTGGTACTGCGAGGTCGCGATGGACTTGCCGCCGCTGACCTCGATGCCGAGCTCCAGGACGCCCATCTCCTCGCGCGGAGGCTCATGGTGGAAGACGCCCGACGGTAGATCCCAGCCCATTAGTTGGCCAGATCCAGCATGAGGACGTCGTGACGGATCCAGTCGATCACCTTGTCCAGGCCTTCATCGGTCTTGAGGTTGGTCAGCACGAACGGCTTCTCACCACGGAAGACCTTGGAGTCGTCCTCCATGACCTTCAGGTCGGCGCCGACGTGCGGGGCCAGGTCGGTCTTGTTGATGATGAACAGATCGGACTTGATCATGCCCTGGCCCGCCTTGCGCGGGATCTTCTCGCCCTGGGCGACGTCGATGATGTAGATGGAGAAGTCGACCAGCTCCGGGGAGAAGGTGGCGGACAGGTTGTCGCCGCCGGACTCGACGAAGACGAGCTCCAGATCCGGGTGGCGCTCCAGGAGCTCCTCGTAGGCGGCGTCATTCATCGAGGTGTCCTCACGAATGGCGGTGTGCGGGCAGCCGCCGGTCTCGACGCCGATGATGCGGTCCTCCGGGAGGAGGCCCTCGCGGGCGAGGATCTTGGCGTCCTCGGTGGTGTAGATGTCGTTGGTGATCGCCGCCATGGAGATCTCGCCGTCGAGTGCACGGGTGATGCGCTCGATCAGGGCAGTCTTGCCGGAACCCACCGGGCCGCCGACGCCAATCTTGATTGCAACCATTGTGTCATTCCTTTCGTCTAACTTCTGTTTGATCGTCCCAATTTTAGGACATGAACATGCGGGAGTGAAGGGCCTCGTGGGCCATCTGGGCCACCTCGAGGCGGGGCGCCGCGACACCGAAATCGCTCGTCTGGTGGCGCATCGTCATCTCGATGGCCTGCTCGATCGCCTCATAGGCGCCGACCAGCACACGCTGGCCGGCGTCTTGGCCCAGCGGGATGGCTCGGATGGCGTTCTGGGTCATCGAGTTGGCCATCTGCATCAGGTACGCGGCGACCGCGTCCTCGACGTCGACGCCATGAGCGCCGAGCACCAGGCCCGCCGCGATACCCGGGTTGCCCTTGAGCTCGCGGGCATTGATCGCGGCCACGTACTCGGTGACCAGGTGGTCCTCCGGCGCCACGATGGCGGCGACGCGCGACCAGCGCTTGCCCATCGAGTTCATGGAGGTGCGGACCTCCTTCGGCGTCTGGCAAGCGTGGGCCAGCTGGTCCAGCTCGACCAGGAGCTGACGCTTCGTGGCGTCGTCAAGCTCGCTCTTCTGCAGCTCGACGGCGAACTTCACGGCCAAAGCCTCGTTGTAGCTGGCCTGACGCAGGTAGCCGTGCAGCCACCGGCCGTAGCCCTCGGCGTCGATGATGTCCTCGGCCAGGACATAGGTCTCGAGGCCGGCGGAATGGGCGAAACCACCGGTCGGCAAAGCGGAGTCGGTCAGGTGCCAGATGACCAGCTCTGCGCGACGGTTAGTGAGAGTGCTCAGCATGGCGGAATGCCTCCGGCATCACGTGCTCACCGCGGGAGAACGCCACATTGAGGTGCTCCAGGGTGTGCTCGACGGTGTGGTCGTAGCGGACGACCATGACTTCCTTGCCGAACTCGCTGTCGGCGCCGAAGAACTGCGCCTGCAGGTGACGGTTGCCCAGGGTGTGGGCCACGGCCAGCGCCTCGCGGATGGAGGCCGGGGCGATCACCAGGACGTCGGAGGCGGCCATGCGCGCGACGACGGCGTTCTCGCCCTCGCGCTGCAGGACGTCACCGTCGTAGAGCTCACGAAAGTCGTTGGAAAGACGCAGGGCGACCTCGTTGCCGCCCTCGGTGGTCACTCGCTGGACCCGCTTGAGACGGCTCTCATTGTCGAACACGGCGTAGTCGATGTTCAGCCCGTCGCGCTCGGCCTCGGTGAGATCGGCAAGGTTTCCGGAGATCTCGGTGATAATCATGGGACTCTTTCTTCCAGATTGTGTAGAAAGCAGGTGTGTGGACAACAAAGGCGGGGTCGGTGTGAAACGCCCCGCCAGTGTTGACATCGGCCGGCGACGCTCCAGGCAGAGCGCGCCGCGTCGATTAACCCCTGAGACTAGTACGGAACTAGAACAGGAAGTAACGCTGCGTCATCGGCAGCTCGGTTGCCGGCTCGGAGGTGATCTCCTCGCCGTCGACGCTCAGCACGTAGGTCTCCGGATCAACCTTGATGTCCGGGGTGGCGTTGTTGAGCTTCAGGTCAGCCTTGCGGATGGTGCGCATGTTCTTCGCCTCGACGAAGGTGCGGTCCACGCCCAGCTCCTCCTCGATACCGGCCTCGATGGCGGCGGTCGGCAGGAAGGTGACGGAGGTGCGGCCGGCAGCAGCGCCGCGGGCGCCGAAAGAGTAACGCATGGTGCGCGGCTGCGGGGTCGGGATGGAGGCGTTGGAGTCGCCCATGATGGAACGGACGATGTAACCCGACTTCAGGACGATGCTCGGCTTGACGCCGAAGTACGCCGGCTCCCAGATGACCAGGTCGGCCAGCTTGCCCTCCTCCACGGAACCGACGGTGTCGGAGACGCCGGAGGCGATGGCCGGGTTGATCGTGTACTTCGCGATGTAGCGCTTGATGCGCTCGTTGTCGGCGTTGGCGTCGTCGCCCTCCAGAGCACCGAACTGCTCCTTCATGCGGTGCGCGACCTGCCAGGTACGCAGGACGACCTCGCCGACGCGGCCCATGGCCTGGGAGTCGGAGGAGGTGATGGACAGGATGCCGCGGTCGTGCAGGACGTCCTCGGCCGCGATGGTCTCCTTGCGGATGCGGGAATCCGCGAAGGCCACGTCCTCCGGAAGATCCGGGTTCAGGTGGTGGCAGACCATGATCATGTCCAGGTGCTCGTCCATGGTGTTGATCGTGTACGGCAGGGTCGGGTTGGTGGACGCCGGCAGAACGTTCGGCAGGCCAGCGACCTTCAGGATGTCCGGAGCGTGGCCGCCGCCGGCGCCCTCGGTGTGGAAGGTGTGGATGACACGGTCGCCGATGGCTGCGATGGTGTTCTCGGCCATGCCGCCCTCGTTGAGGGTGTCGGTGTGGATGGCGACCTGGATGTCCATCTCATCGGCGACGGTCAGGGCCGTGTCGATGGAGTTGGCGGTGGCGCCCCAGTCCTCGTGGATCTTCAGGCCGATGGCGCCGGCCCGGATCTGCTCGCGCAGCTTCTCCGGATCGGAGGCGTGGCCCTTGCCCAGGAAGCCGACGTTGACGTTGAAGTCACGCGTCGCGCGGATCATGTGCTTGATGTTGGCCGGGCCGGCGGTGACGGTGGTGGCGTTGGTGGAGTCCACCGGGCCGGTGCCGCCGCCGATGAGGGTGGTGGTGCCGTTGTCGAGGGCTGCCTCGACCTGCTCCGGGGAAATGAAGTGGATGTGGGTGTCCACGGCGCCGGCGGTGACGATCTTGCCCTCGCCGCCGATCACCTCGGTGTTCACGCCCACGATGATGTCCACGTCATCCTGGATGTCCGGGTTGCCGGCGTTGCCGATCTTGATGATCTTGCCGTCCTTGACGGCGATGTCGGCCGTGTAGATGCCGGTGTAGTCGATGACGGTGCCGTTGGTGATGACCAGGTCCGGGGTCTCATCGGTGGAGGTGCGGGAGTTCTGGCCCATACCGTCGCGGATGACCTTGCCGCCGCCGAAGGAAACCTCTTCGCCGTACTTCGTGTAATCCTTCTCGACGCGAGCGATCAGCTCGGTGTCAGCCAGACGGATGCGGTCGCCGGTGGTGGGGCCGTGCAGCTCAGCGTACTGGCGGCGCTCCATTTCAAAAGACATTGTCTAAGTTCTCCTCTTAGCTCGCTACTTCTCGTTTATTCAGTGCGTTGGTTGAGTCGTATCCCCTGCAGGAAACGGTGTGCGGTTGGCCCGGGTAAGCCGGACCCGTGCACCCGCCTAGGCCAGGGAACCGTTGACCTTGCTGTTGAAGCCGAAGACCTCACGGGTGCCACCGAAGTCAACGAGGTTGACGGTGCGGGAGTCGCCCGGCTCGAGGCGGACGGCGGTGCCGGCCGGAATGTCTAGGCGCTTGCCTTTGGCCGCCTCGCGGTCGAACTCGAGCTCGCTGTTGGCCTCATAGAAGTGGAAGTGGGAACCGACCTGGACCGGACGGTCGCCCTTGTTGGTCACCTCGATGGTGATGGCCTCGCGGCCCTCGTTGAGGACGATCGGGCCCTCTTCCGCGACGAAGATTTCACCAGGAATCATGTCAAACTCTCCTTTTTGCGACAGTTGCGAGTCGATGTTTAGCGGATCGGGTTGTGAACGGTGACAAGCTTGGTTCCGTCAGGGAAGGTGACCTCGACCTGAACGTCGGCGATCATTTCCGGGACACCCTCCATGACGTCATCACGGGTGAGGATGCTGACGCCCTCGCTCATGAGCTCGGCGACGGTCTTGCCGTCGCGAGCGCCTTCCATCAGCTCTGCGGTGATGTAGGCGACGGACTCCGGGTGGTTGAGCTTGACGCCACGCTCCTTGCGACGACGGGCCACGTCTGCGGCCACGACGATCATGAGCTTCTCTTGTTCACGCTGGGTGAGGTGCATGAGTTCTCCTTGAAATGCTTGTTAGAGGTGAGTGCAATATGGATCCTGCAACCCATACTGCCGAAACTTGAACCGTTGTGCAGAGAAGCCGGCGATCAACGGCGGGTGCCTGCCGATCGCCGGCTTTTCAATTAGGTGCTGGGTGCTGTTTTCCCTGGCGGCGGGACGCCGTGGGCCGTCTTAGACGGCCACGTCTTCGTTTGCCTGGGCCGTGTCGACGGCCTTCTTCTTGAAGACTGCGTCGAACAGGCCGTTCTGGAACGCCACGCAGCCGAGGATGATGAGGATGCCCAGCCACTGCAGCAGGGACGGGATCTCACCGAACAGCGGCCATGCCACAATGACGGACGTCACCGGGGACAGCAGCAGGATGCCTGCGGACAGGACCGGCTCGAGCCAGACGGAACCGATCTGGACCAGGGTCCAGGCGGCAGCCTGACCGATGACGATCAGCACGATGAGGTTGAACCAGTTGTTGCCGTTGATCGGGTCACCCATCTGGACGGCGTCGAAGATTCCGATGTCCTCCGGCATGTCCGGCAGAACCATCTGGCCGGTCTCCGGGTCCTTGGTCAGGACGCCGGTGGTCACGGCGAAGCCGTTGCCGAAGATCATGGCGATGATCGGGGCGACCATCTGGGCGATCATGGTCCACATCATCGGCTGGACGTAAAGGTCCTTGCGCGGTGCGGTGGTGGAGGCCTTCCGGGAGAAGTACAGGTAGAAGGAGTAGCAGATACCGGAGGTCAGGCCGAAGATGGTGCCCAGGACGGAGGTCTTGACACCGGAGATCTGGTCCGGACCGGGCATGGCCTCGGTGGGCTCGAAGACGCCGCCGGTCAGCAGCACGCCGACGATCATCAGCGGCAGAATCACGATGAAGGATTTCGGCAGCTTGTACTTGTCGAAGATCGTGGAGAGGATCGGGACGATGACGACCTGCAGGTTCAGCAGAATCGCGGCGATGCCGGAGCCGATCAGGAAGATGGAGAAGTTCCAGGCGACGAAGTCGATGCCCAGGAAGATGCCGGCGATGACGGAGTAGATGATGCCCTGCTTGGGCAGGCTCATCTTCTTCTTCATCTCGTGGATGGCCAGCGGGAGGAGGATGAGGGCGCCAATAGCGACGCGGAGGAATGCCTGGGTGGCCGGGTCCATGTTGGACGCCTTGACCCACAGCGGAGTGCCAGACAGGAACAGGGTGCCGATCAGAAGGATGATAACGGCCTGCGAGTGGCCGATCGTCGTTACCGGATTCTTTTGCAGGCAGGGGTGCACCGCCGCGCTCCCGGCCGTCGATTGATTGGTCATACTAGAGAGGCTAGCAGGCATTTCCCCAGAATCCAGATCATTGTCCAAATCTTTATTTACAGCACGCTTATACTATTTCAACTTGATGGCCCTCTTGTCGCCATATAGTTGCACCTTATACTTTTCAAGGCTCTTTTCCCACCCTAATATGGGGGTGGAATCGTCAGGCCCTCAAATCGCCCTCCGCGGTTCCTCGGCCCTTGAAATCGAACTCCCCGCCAAACTGGGACATTTTTCAAGTATCCATTCAGGCAACAGGCAGGAAGCCGCAGCCAGAGACACAGTCGAAACGTTTTTTGGTGGCAGTTCAGCTTTGTCAAGAGTTTTAACGTACAAGTACCTGCCAAAGTTCCCGTCGCGCTCCTGACGGCGGTGCAAAGGCGCGCCGACAGCGGCCAGTGCCCTACACTCTGAAACCCATGAAGACACTCAAAGTCTGGCAACTGGCCGCCCTGGTCATCTTCGGCATTCTCTTCGTCATGTTCCTGACCACCGCGCTCCTCGGAGACGACTGGATCCTGTGGCTCTACCCCGTCGCGGCGCTCGTCGGCGTCGCCATCACCCTGTGGGACGGCCCGGGGCGCAAGGAGCGCAAGCAGCTCGAGGCCACCGAGCGCGCTCAGGCGGACGCCGAAGAAATGGAGCGCGCCAAGAGACTCGCACGCAAGGAACGTAAGCGCCGCAACAAGGACGACAACTAGTCCGCCCAGGCCCCTCCCCCTCCCCCAGGGAGGAGAGCGGCCCCACACTCAGGTGCGGGGATCGTCTGCGGGGCCGCGCGGTGGACAGTCAGGCCACCGCGCGGCCCCGCTCACTGCGGTCCTGAAACGGCCGATCGTCAGTTGTGCTGCTCCGGCTTGACGATCGGGAACAGCACGGTCTCGCGGATGCCCAGGCCGGTCAGGGCCATGAGGAGGCGGTCGACGCCCATGCCGATGCCGGAGGTCGGCGGCATGCCCTGCTCCATGGCGGCGAGGAAGTCCTCGTCGAGGACCATG
>Ga0123332_1004428_pt1 | contig 12338 bp, 11 predicted proteins | sample BioC12SIPDNA_4_FD_89958 | JGI IMG/M metagenome (GOLD analysis project Ga0123332, IMG submission 89958) | Anaerobic biogas reactor microbial communites from Washington, USA - Biogas_R2_A C12 SIP DNA | ecosystem: Engineered > Bioreactor > Anaerobic > Unclassified | place: Washington, USA...
GGCGATGGCGGTCAGCAGCGGGATGATGATTGGCAGTATCAGCAATTGACGCATGGTTTGCCTGGCTCCGTCTTCCTCACGCGCTGGGGTACGGCATGTCAGAGGTGTTCATTTCATTCATGTCATCGGTGCCTACGACGTGGTAGGCGCGCTTGATCAGCACGGTCGCAAAGGCCTGGACGCCAAACCCGATGACGATGGCGGTCAGGATCAATGCCTGTGGCACCGGGTCAGCGACGGGTGTGGCGGGAACCTCGCTGCCGACGGGGATCAGTGCAGGCCGGCCGCGCACCAGGCGCCCCAGCGTGAAGATCAGCAGATTGCCCGCGTGACCCAACAGGGACAACCCGATGATTACCTTGACCAGGCTGCGGCGCAGAAGCATGTAGATCGCCGCCGCGAACAGCCCGCCGATGATGATGGCCAGCAGCATCTCCATCCTATTCCTCCGCCAGCGCAAAGATCATGGTCAGCGCCACCCCGATGACCGTTACATAGACGCCTATATCGAAGAACAAGGGGGTGCCCGGCTTGCCCAGCAGGGGCACGGCCCGGTCTCCCCACAGGGCCGTCAGAAACGGTTGCCCGATGAGCATGCTTGCCAGGCCGCTGCCGACTGCAATCAGCAGGCCGGCGCCGATCAGGATGCGCGGATCGATCCCCAGTGCCCGCCGCGCTCTTGGCACGCCGAACGCCAGCGTGTAGAGGGCGAAGGCCGCGGCCGCTACGAGTCCGCCGACGAAGCCGCCCCCGGGTTCGTTGTGGCCGCGCAGCATCGTGAAGACCGAAAAGAGCATCAGGAGCGGCAACAGAAACCGTATGGCCGTCGATAAGATCAATGAACTCATGGCGTCATTACCTTATTTGTCCGCCCGCAGCCTGAGCAGCGTGGCCACGCCGATCGCCGCAGCCGCCAGCACCGTGATCTCGCCCATCGTGTCGAAGCCGCGGAAGTCCACCAGGATCACGTTGACGATGTTGCGGCCCTTGCCGAGCGTCAGACTGTTCTCGGTGAAGAAGGACGCCAGCTTCGAGTCCAGCGGCGTCGAGTTGGCCACCAGCACCAGGAGGGTCATGAGCACGCCGGCAGCCGAGGCCACCGCGACATCGCGGATGCGCACTGCCCGGCTTGACAAGGTGGTGAAGCGCGGCAAGCGATAGAGCACGAGCACCATGACGAAGACCGTGAGGGTCTCGACAGCAAACTGCGTCATGGCGAGGTCCGGCGCACTGAACAGGGCGAAGATCAGCGCGACGCCGTACCCCACCGCACCCAGCGCGGCGACCGCAGCCAGCCGAGAGGAAGCAACCACTGCCATCAGTGCGGCCGCGATAATCCACATGCACAGGAATACCTCATAGAGCCGGATATCCATGAGCCCTTCCAACGACAGGCTGGGCCCGCCGTGGCTGATCATCGCATAGCCGGCCAGCCCGACCGCGGTCGCCACGATGGTGATGAGGTAGTGGTTCAGATATCCGCTCTGGAATAGCCGCGTCTGCACCTCTGCGATCCGGTTGATGCCGCGCAGGATGACGTGGTAGCCGCGCTCCGGCCCCCAACCGCCCAGAGCCCGCAAGAAAGTCCCGACCTGGGGCGCGCCGCGCTGCACAATGCGACCGAGGGCGTTGCCGCCCATGTAGAGAGCGGCGCCAAGGACGATTGTCAGGACGCTGAGCCCCAGCACCGGGGTGACTCCGTGCCACAGCTTCAGCTCTGCCACGACAGGCTCGGCACGCACTGCGCTGGCGGCAGCCGACGCCAGGAAGCTGGGAATGCCATGGGGAAGGAGACCGCCCAGGAGACTCAGTCCCGCCAGGATGACCGGCCCAAGCCACAGGGCCACAGGTGCTTCGTGGGGCTTACGGGGAGTTGCGGTTGCCTGGCCAACGAAGGGACGGAGGCCGACGATTCCCGCTACGGCCACCAGCAGAACGTTGCTTGTTACGCCTGCACCGGTCAGCCAGCCCGCGGCGCGTGGCGCGTGCAGGTTGGCCTCGTAGAGGAGTTCCTTGTTGACGAAACCCAACAGGGGCGGCAATCCCGCCATGGAGAGCGCGGCCAGGCCCGCCGCCGCCGCCGTCACCGGCATGGCTTTGGCCAGGCCGCCCAGCCGCGTGGCATCGCGGGTGCCGGTCTCATGATCCACGGCGCCCGCCACCAGGAACAATGCGCCCTTGTACAGCGCGTGCACCACCAGGAACAGCATTGCCGCCTGGACCGCGAGAGGTGTGCCGATCCCCAACAGCAAAACCAGGCAGCCGAGCGTGCTGATCGTTGAGTAGGCCAGGATGCGCTTGAAGTCGGTCTGCGCCAGGGCCAGAATCGCGCCCAGCAGCATGGTCACCACTCCCACGCCGGTCACCCACAGATGCCAGGCTTCCGTGCCACCCAACACCGGACTGAGCCGCGCGAGAAGATACACCCCGGCCTTGACCATTGTCGCGGAGTGGAGATAGGCGCTGACAGGGGTGGGCGCTTCCATGGCGTTCGGAAGCCAGAAATGGAAGGGAGCCTGGGCCGATTTGGTGAAGGCACCCAGTAGGATCAACAGCAGAGCGGGCAGGTAGAGCGGATGGTCCTGCAACGCCGCACCGTTCGCCAGCAGCATCGCGAGGTCCAGGCTGCCGCCCGCTTGCCCCAACAACAGCAGCCCGGCCATGAGCGCCAGACCCCCCGCGGTGGTCACCAGCAGTGCCTGCAGTGCTGCTGCTCGGGCTGCGGCCCGGTCGTGGTCCATGCCGATCAGCAGGTACGAGGTCACACCGGTCAACTCCCAGAACACGAACAGGGTGATCAGGTTCCCCGCAAGGACCACGCCCAACATCGAAGCCATGAACATCAGGACCAACGCGTAGAAGCGGGAAAGCCGGGGTTGTCCCGCCAGATAGCCCCCCGCATAGATCACGACCAGCGCGCCGATGCCGCTGATAAGCAGAGCGAATAACAGGCTGAGACCATCAATATAGAACGAGAGGTCCACTCCCAGGCTGGGAACCCAGGCGTAGGCTATTACGATGGGCTCGTTGCCCGTCAGTTTGGGGAAGTAACTGGCAAAATAGACGGTCAACCCCGCTGGCAGCAGAGCCAGGAGCCATCCGGTAGCCCCGCGCCCGGCGCGATAGAGCGCTGGCGCGAAGAGAGCCAGCACAAAGCCCGCCAGGACTGCGATGATTATGCCCATGATTGCGACCCCGTATAATGTTTCAGACCGAGCGGTTGATAGTGCCCGATGCTCTTATCGTTCCCCGTTCCTGTGGGAGAGTGCCACAGGGCACCATTCTCAAATGTGGTACAATGGGCGGTGCCAGATCAAATCCCACATGCGTTCGGAACGGCAATGAACGGATCAACCGAGATTTTACCACATACCGGCCAGATGCCCGTCTTTTTTATGGGACACGGCAGTCCCATGAACGCCATCGAAGACAACGCTTTTTCGCGCGGGTGGGAAGAGGCCGCAGCCTCGATCCCCAAACCTCATGCAATTCTCTGCGTCTCGGCCCACTGGGAGACCTGGGGCACTCTGGTCACCGCCATGCCCAAGCCACGGACGATCCATGATTTCGGCGGGTTTCCGCGGGCGCTCTACGAGGTGCAATACGAGGCGCCGGGCAGCCCCGTGCTGGCTGCGGAAGTACGCGCTGCGGTCAAGCGCGTCGAAGTCGGATTGGATAACGACTGGGGCCTGGACCACGGGTGCTGGAGCGTGTTGCGGCGCATGTACCCGAACGCAGATGTGCCCGTCATCCAGCTCAGCCTGGACTACACCCAGGCTCCGCAGCACCACTACGACCTGGCCAGGGAACTCGCGCCCTTGCGCGAGAGAGGCGTGCTGATCGTCGGCAGCGGCAATATGGTCCACAATCTGCGGCGGGTGGTGCTGCCGAATCGCAGCATGGACGATTTCAATACCCCCTTCGGGTTGGACTGGGCGCTGGAGGCCCGCGCATTGTTCAAGGAGTTGATCGATCGCCGTGATCACCAGCCGCTGATCGACTATCACACGCTGGGCCGCTTGGTCGCGCTCGCCGTGCCCACCCCCGAACACTACCTGCCCATGCTGTACGTATTGGCCTTGCAGGGCGAGCACGATAAGCTTTCTTATTTCAACGATCAGCCCGTGGCGGGCTCGCTGACCATGACCTGCCTGAAGATCGAACGCACTCATTGACGGGGTTGCAGACCGGGGCTCGGAGGTGACCATGAATCTGGCAAATCGCACCGCGGTAATCACCGGCGCATCGGGCGGGCTCGGGTCGGTTTTGACACGCGATCTGGCCTCGCTGGGCGCGAACCTGGCGCTGCTCGAGCGGAATCCCGCAAAGCTGGCTTCCCTGGTCGAGGATCTTGCCATACCCTCGGAGCGCGTCCTGACGCATGCGGTCGACCTTCTCGACGCCGGGGCTGCAAGCGGGGCAGCCGGTGCAGTTGTTGCACGGTTCGGCCGGGTCGATATCCTGCTGCATGTGGTCGGCGGGTGGACGGGTGGCAAGGCATTGGTCGATACGCCGGCGGCTGACCTCGAAGCAATGCTCGATCAGCACGTGTGGACCTCGTTCAACACGCTCCAGGCATTCGTTCCACATCTCGTCAGGAACGGCTGGGGGCGGATCGTGATGATCACCACGCCTGCGGCCAGCCGGCCCGGCGCTAAGGGCAGCGCGTACGCGGCCGGTAAAGCCGGGCAAGAGGCGCTGATGCTGGCTCTCTCGCAGGAACTGAAGGGCACAGGAGTCACCGCGAATCTGTTGCAGGTGCGCCAGATCGACGCGGCGCGCGAGAAAGTGACCGCGCCCACGGCTGCAAACGCTTCGTGGAGCACGCCTGAGGAACTGTCGGCCGCGGTGCAGTACCTGTTGTCCGATGCAGCAGGTACGGTCAACGGTGCGAGAGTCCCGATGTTCGGCAGTTACGGCTGATTGTATGCTGCGCAGGAGGAAAAGAGCGTGAATTCCCGCGAAAGGGTGCGCGCTGCGTTGACCTGCCGGCGTCCCGATCGCCCGCCCAAGGCGCTGGCGTTTTGGGACGAAGAGGTCAAGGGGATCCCGAATACCTCGGAGCAGCTGCGACTGGATGTGCGCTTCGTCAAATTCGAGCCCCTTCCCGCCCAGGATGATTTTCTCGCCTATGTGCGGCGACTGCCGGCCGACGTCCATGTCGGCAACCTGCACCAGCTGCACACGTACCACGAGTGGGATTATCATCCCGAGCGCGGTTCTCGCGGTCCCCTCTCTGCGGCCACGAGCCTGGGTGATTTTGCCGGTTTCATACTGCCGGACCTGCTCGCGCCGGAGCGGCATGCCGGCCTGGCGCAGAGAGTCGCAGCTTACCATGCGCAGGGCCTGGCGGTCGCCGGCGGACCACCGCATCTCGGTGGCGAGCTTTTCGAGACCGCGTACCGGCTGCGCGGGTTCGAGATGTTCATGGAGGATCTGCGCCTTCGCCCTCACCTGGCGCATTACCTGCTCGATCAACTGGCTGCATTGGTCATGCACAGCGTGCTCATCCTCGCGCGGGCCGGCGTCGACGTCCTCCTCCTGGACGATGATGTGGCCATGGCCAGCGGCATGATCATCGGTCCTGCGACCTGGCGAGAGTTCTTCAAGCCGCGCCTCGCAGAGATCATTCGGGCCGCCCGGTCTGCAGCCCCGGATCTGATTGTCTTCTACCACAGCGACGGAGACTTCTCCTCCATCGTCCCGGACCTCGTGGAGATAGGCGTGAATACGATCAACCCCGTGCAGCCTGACTGCATGGACGCGCAGGCAATCAAGCGTGCTTTCGGCGAGCACCTGTCGCTATGGGGTGCGGTCGGAACCGCCGCTCTGTGGACCTGGGGGACCCCGGACGAGGTGCGGGCCGAGGTGCATCTCCGGGGCCGCGCGTTGGGGCCGGGCGGGCTGTTGCTTTGTCCGGCCTACGATATCGACTTCGCCCCTTCCGCCAGCGTGCTCGCCTTTGCCGATGCGGTTGAGGAGCTGGGCAACTCTCATTCGCCGGGGGCGGCGTGATCCGGATCACACGGGCAGCCCCAAGACAAATCCTGGAGCCTTTCCTTGCGTTTGCTCCGGCACCGTTGGCCTATGATATAATTTCCCCATGAGCGGAGATGCCAAGGTGCTAACCGGCTTCCTCGAACGCCGGGCGCTGGAAGAAGCATTCGTTGAGCTTGCCCATGTGACCGACCCTGCCGTGGCTCAGCAGCAGGCCCAGGCCATCGCCACGTATGGTACGGCTGCGCTGCAACACCTCGTGTCGTTGTTGGATACGCCTGATCCTCAGCTTCGTGGCGGCCTCGGCCAGGTCGCGCGCCATCTGCCGCGCGACCTGGTGGTCCCTGCCCTGCGCGCGGTTGCGCGCGCTCATGATCGCAGCGATCAGGCCCGGCTGGCCGCACTCACTGTGCTCGAGCGTTTCCTGGGCGAACCGGTCGATGATGCTCTTCTCGCCGGCCTGCAGAATCCTCAGGCGGCTGCACGGCAATCGCTTAGCGAATTGATCGTCGCGATGGACGAGGAGCCGCTGAGCGTCATCGAGTACCTGGAGCAGCTCGCAGCGCAGCCGCCTGAAGTTGCCGGCATGGTCCTCGACGCCCTGGGTGCTGTCGAGGCCAGCCCTCACCTGGCGACACTGCTGCGATTACTGGCCCAAGGTGACGACAGTGTAAGCGGGTTGGCGCATCGCGCGATCGAGGAGTTGGTGAAGCTGCGCACCCCGGCCGCACTGCGAGCCCTGGCAAGCCTGGCACCTAACCTTCCGCCAGAGCTGGCCGCTTTGGCAGAGCGAGGTGCTCGCAAGTTGCGCTTCAGCGGTGTATCGGATTCAGCTGATCATGACCCGCAACGTGAGCCGTGGTATGCGCCGTCCCTCCACTGGCGCCTGCTTCTGTCGCCGGTCGATGTTTCAGCCGGGCAGTTCCTGTTGTTCATCGGGCAGGAGGACAAAGGCGCGCGCGCTGTGATCTTCACGGTCCTGGTGCAGATGCCGGGTGGCATACGCGACGCATCTGGCTCACTGGATGCCAGCGCAGATCACACACCCCCGCGGCGGCGGACCGGCGCACTGCACCTGGTGGTCGGCGATGGCGATGAAGCTGCGCCCGCCGTCACCTTGCTGGAGGCGCCCCTCGATCTCGGCTTCACCGCCCTGCGAGAAGCGCTGGCGCTGAATTGGACCGATGGGACGCCGGCGCCGATGGGCTACCGTCTCTTTTCACCTCTCATCTGGCTGTCGCAAGAGGCCACAGAGGAAAAGGCCAGCCTGACGCCGCCTGTAGACCCTGACCTGGCGCAGACCGAACTCGACGCGATCCTGGATCATCCCGCTTTCTCCGGGTGGTTCTGGGAGATGGAGGGTGAGGTGTTGACTACTGAAGCGACTGCAGCCTACAGCCATCGCTTTGTTGCAATGAGCCGCTGGCTGGCGGCCGCGGGCGACAACAAGACGGCGCGCGCGGCGGCCACGATCGCTTATCATCTCGACGAGATGTCATCGGAAGCAAGGTCCTTCCTCACGGCTGCATGGCGCAGTCGTCAGGACCTTATAGACCAATCCAAGGAGAATCACAATGTTTAACCTCGGTGGCTGGGAATGGGTCATCCTTTTGGTGATCGTTCTTATCGTGTTTGGTGTCGGCCGGTTGCCGGAGATCGGCGGCGCGATCGGCAAGAGCATTCGCGAGTTTCGCGAAGCCTCGAAGGATGACGGCAAGGCAGAAAAGCCGGCGGATCAGCCGAAGGACGAGACGATCCCCTGAACCGTGGCAGCCTCACCCTTTCCGCACAAGGTAAGGACGCGTGTCCATGACTGCGCCCACCTCGTCTCCTTCGGTTCCCAGTAACGCAGCAGTTCCCTGCGGTGAGTCGCAGCGCGTGCGCGAGCTCGCGGCGCTCTTCGCCGTCTCCGCGGCCATCAACCAGGAGCTGACGGAGTCCGACGCGCTGCTCGCGGCCCTGCGCCAGGTGCTGCATGTGCTCTGTCTCGACAGCGGGCGCATCTATCTCAGTGATCAGGTGACCGGCGAGTATACGCTTGCTGCGGCCGTGGGTGATCCCCATCTTCTGGACCCCGACCAAAGCAACATGGCGCCTGGCGAATGCCTGTGTGGTTTTGCCAGTTTAACTCCGTCGCCGGCCGGTGGGGAGATCATCATCCTTGCCCCGGCCGTGATCCGCGCAGGGTGTCATGGACGCAGCAAGCTCAGTGCGTGCGCGGCGGTTCCCCTGATCTCGCGCGATAGGACGCTCGGCGTGCTTCACGTGGGCAGCCGGGACCGCGATGCGTTGGGCGAGCCGGAACTGGCCCTCTTGCGTTCGGTAGGCATGCAGATAGGCTTCGCGCTGGAGAACCTGAGGCTGCGCGATGAGGCGCGCCGCGCCGACGCACTGGCCGCGCTGCTGCAGGAGATGCACCACCGCATCAAGAATAACCTTCAAACGGTGGCCGATCTGTTGAGCCTGGAGATGTCCGCCAGCCCCTCGCCAGTCGCGCGCAAGAGCCTGCGCGACAGCATCGGACGCATCAAGAGCATCGCCGCGGTGCACGAGCTGTTGTCACTGGAGCAGCTGCGTTTGACCGACATCACCGCGCTGGCGCGGCAGGTCTGCGATATCTCCCTCAAGTACTTTGTGCGCCCCGACCGGCGGATCGTGGCTGAAATCGCAGGTCCGCCGATCTACTTGCCTTCCAAGCAGGCGACTGCGCTTGCTCTCATCATCAACGAGCTTGTTTCAAACGCGCTCGAACACGCCTTTCCCATCGGCCACCATCCGTGTCACCTCCAGATCGAACTGGCCCAAGAAGGACCGGAGGTCACACTGACCATCAGGGATAGCGGTCGCGGATTGCCCTCCGGCTTCGACCTCTCGACTGACCGCGGCCTGGGCCTGCGCATCGCTCGCACGCTGGCTGAAAAGGATCTCTCCGGCACGCTGCGGCTTGATGGCCGGGATGCCGGTGGGACCACAGCCACGGTCACTTTCTATAAGTAGGGTGCTACGCCATGAAATCCCTGCGCGTTCTGATCGCCGACGATGAGAGCATCCGTTTGTTGAGCCTGGCCGCGCAGCTGACTGCCCTGGGCCATAGGGTGGTAGCCGAGGCAGCGCAGGGGGACGAGGCGGTGAGGCTTGCCGCCGAGCACCGGCCCGACCTGGTCATTCTGGATATCAAGATGCCCGTGATGGATGGGATCGAGGCGGCAGAGCGCATCACCCAGGCGCAGCCGATTCCCATCATTCTGGTGACCGCGTACAGCGAGGCGCAACTGGTCGAGCGAGCTGCGCGGGCCAACATCTCTGCCTATCTGATGAAGCCGGTGGCCGAAGATGATCTGCTGCCTGCGATCACGTTGGCGTTAGCGCGGTTCAGAGAATTCGAGTCGCTGCGCCGCGAGGTGGCCGACCTGCGCGGTGCGCTGGAGGCACGCAAGGTGGTGGAGAAGGCCAAGGGGATCCTCATGCGGCGGCTTGGCCTGACCGAGGATGAAGCCTTCAAGCGTCTGCAGAAGCAGAGCCAGGACACGAATCGCAAGCTCGCGGAGGTGGCGGAAGCCGTCGTGACCGCGGATCGGATGTTCTGAGGGCCCAGCGCGCTAGTCGTCTAAGAACCGGTACATGACCAGCGCGTCGACCAAGCCCAACGTGGCGTGACGGAACGCCTTTGGCAGCACGCCCACCACCTCGAATCGCAGTTTGCGCCAAAGCGTGACCGCAGGAGTATTCGTGCTGACCACGAAGTTGAACTGCATGGCCAGGTAGCCCATCCGCCGCGCCTCCTCCAGGCAGTGGCGCCCCATCCGCTCTCCCAGGCTTAGGCCGCGATAGGCAGGGTCAACCATGAACGAGGCATTGCTCACGTGGCCGCCAAGGCCAACGTTGTTGGGCCGCAGCTTGTACATGCCTGCCACAACCCCATCGACGGTGATAACGAATGTCTTGAACGCATCCGAAACGAAGTAGTCGCGCGCATCCGCGCGCGTGGCATCGGGCGCGAAGACGTAACTGTCACCGGTCAGCACCACGGCATGGAAGATCTCCCAGATGCGCTCGAAGTCGGCTTCGACGGCCGGGCGGATGTCGAGCCGGCGTGTCGTGTCAGTCATGGGTTCCTCAGCAGGAGTTCACCTCTCACGCCCTTGCCGGGCATGGTCTGAACGGTCAGCGATCCACCCGCGATTGCCATCAGCGCCGTGTGCAAGGCCAGGCCGTGGCCCGGCGCCGCAGAAATTCCCGGGTCCTCGCCATTATCTTCCACGGCGACGACGAGCTGACCGGCCGCACACGTCGCGCTGATCGCCAGATGAAGCCCCGTGCCCGCGGCCGGTTGTGCGTGCCGCGCGGCGTTGCGCATTAATTCGCGTGCGGCGTAGTACAGTGTCTCCGCCTTGATTGCGGGCAATCGTTTTGCCGCGTGCTCCGCATCCTCGTCGCATGTCCACGTCACCGACTCGAATGCAGGGCCAAACTCGTCCGCGATTGCTTTCCGCAGCGCCGCAAACGCTCCGAGCCGCGTGACATCCGGCGTTGTGGCCATGGGCAGATCGCGCAGCAGCGCGGAGATCTGGCCGTGCGCCTCGGACAGACGCATGGATGCGGTCTGCCGCGCGGCACCAGCAGGTAGCGACAGCATGGCAGTATGGATCAGTGGCAGCACCTCGTCATGCAGCACGCGCCGCGTTCGTTGATCCAGGAGCTGCGCGGCGGTCATCTGCTCGCGCTGTAACTGCATCAGCCTCTGCGAGAGAGACAGGCTGGCAGCCGCGTCAATGAGCCGTTCGCCGGCTGCGCGGCCGATCTCCAGATCTTCTTCGCTATACAGGCTGCCGTCCCTGCGCGATCCGAGCAGCAGCACACCCGCCAACCCGTGTTCGCCCCACAGCGGGATGCCCCAGGCCGCGCCGCCGTGTTCCTCGGGAGCGATCATCGAGGCAAGCTGTTCAGGCGATGCGCCTGGCTGCGGCATCCAAATCGTGGACGGCATCGCAGTCCCGGGAGGATACGTGAGAGGCTCGACAAACGATGACAGCGGGCCCGCGGGGACCAGGTAGGCGAAGGGCGCACCAAGCACATCCCGGCAGAGGACATCGAAGGCGCCCCCTGCCTCCTGTGCGGAGTTGTCATAGCCCCTCGGCCACCGCACAGGATCAGAATGACCGGAATATCCTGAGCGGACGTCTCGCACCCCACTTTCAGAGTCGCCCCGAAGTGGCGGTGTCGAAGGGTTGGCAGTGAGCTGGCCGTACCAGCCTTCGCTCGTTACCATCGGCCGCAGCTGGCGCATGGCCTGCCGCCACTCGACCGACGCGCGCCAACCAAGCAGCACGAAAAAGGTCGTCATCAGCACCGCGGTCAACAGGACCGCGTAGACCGGCTCCAGTCCCCACACCAGCGCGCCACCCAACAACACCCCGTAACCCGCAGCCAGGATAATGGCGCGTTTCCAGTGACGCGCCAGTTCGCGACGCGGCAGGTCTTTCCCCATAAAGAGCTCATATCGCGTCATCGCCTGCCCCAGCAGAAAGGCCACGAGGGCGATCAGCAGCGCGATGACGAGATCAAACACGGCAATAGCATTGATATCGTCAGGGCGCAGCACATAGTAACCGTTCTCGCGGGTATTGGAGATGGTCCAGACGACGGCAATGGCAACGAGAATGCCGATCACCAGCAGAACCAGTGTGGCGGCGAACAAATGCGTCCTGGAGCGACGAAATGACATGCTGGTCCGGTGGATGCTGTTCCCCGCGTCCCCGGTGTCTCCCTGGCGCAGCTCGTGCGAAGAATTGATCCGCCCACCCATATCGTGCAGCGTATCGATGGAGAGGACGACACACAGAACAACGTAAAGCGGGTACGCAATCGCGACGAGAGTGATGCCCAGGACGGGAAGCTTGATGAACTGCCGCAGGGGCCAGATGAAAGGAGTCAGGGGGTTGAGGGCCGGAATGAACGGAATGCCCAGGAGCACGAGGCATCCGAATCCGATCACCAGAGCTGCCGTGGTGACGAGAAGCCCGGGCCGGTGTCGCGGCCGGATGGGAGACTCGCCGGGATCCCAGAATCCCGCGTTGCGCAGCAGCACCACATACCACACATAGGGCAGGAGCAGCACCGGGATCATGGCCGTGGCGAGCCAGAGTGTGTTGCTGCGCGTGAACTCCCACGTCCTGCTCAGCAGCAAGGCCGAGTGGCTGATGAAGAAAAGGCCGCCCAGGAGGAAGCCTCCCGTCGAGAGCACTACACCCGGGTCCCGGCGGTCAGCGTGCAGCCACAGGCTCAGGCCAAGCCACAGCAGCAGGATCGTGTTGAACAGCGAGACGGCGACAAGCGCCCAA
>Ga0123332_1004432_pt1 | contig 12326 bp, 9 predicted proteins | sample BioC12SIPDNA_4_FD_89958 | JGI IMG/M metagenome (GOLD analysis project Ga0123332, IMG submission 89958) | Anaerobic biogas reactor microbial communites from Washington, USA - Biogas_R2_A C12 SIP DNA | ecosystem: Engineered > Bioreactor > Anaerobic > Unclassified | place: Washington, USA...
AGCGGGGTCTCCGGCGCAGTCGCCCTGCGCGGTGCGGTCGGTGAGGTCGCGGAGGGCACGGTCGTGGTGGTGAACGCACACCCGCGCAAGCGCGTCGTGACCATGGAGGCCGAGCCGCTGACGGACGCGACCGGCCGCCCCGCGGGGGCGGTGCTGGAGATCGAGCCCCGCCGCGTCACCGTTCCCGCGGGCGAGGAGCACGCGGTGCAGCTGCGGGTCGCGCTGGACCCCGACCTCGTCGAGGCGGGGGCCGCCTACGCCACGGTCCTGCGGATCAGCGGGGGGCAGGAGGCGACCGTGGCGGTCACCGTCCTCGTGGATCCCTGAGCTGACGTGCCCGCGGCAGCCGCCGCCCACGCCCTCGGCTCAGGGCAGCTCACGAGGCACCAGCGGCCGAGCCATCCGCACCTGGTCGGCGAGACGGAGGCGCTCCCGGACCCACCGTGGGACCTCGGGTGAGGCCACGAGCCAGGCGAGGGACTCGGCGACCGCCGCACGCGCTCCGCCCGGTGCGTAGCCGAGCGAGGCCGCCCGGTCCGAGGAGTACCAGTAGTAGCGGCCCACCGAGCGGGACTCGTCCCGAGTGACCAGTGGCGTCTCCCCGGTCACTCTCGCCCACCCCTCGACCACCGCGGAACCGAGCCAGGCCACGGCAGCCGGCGCCTCGGCATACGGCCCGGGGAGCCCGGCCAGCTCGGCGACGATCGTGTGCAGCTGCCGCCAGGTGAGGTTCTCGCCCCCGAGCAGGTAGCGCCCGCCCGGGTCCCCCGCCTCGAGCAGGATCAGGTGCCCGGTCGCGACGTCGGCGGCGGACACGACGTTGCAGCCCCCGGGGTAGGTGGTGCGCAGCGGGTCGAGCAGGTAGCGCAGCACGATGGCGTTGCTGGGGGCGAGGTGCCGCCAGGGGCCGCCGAGAATCACCGTCGGCAGCGCCAGGACGACCTCGACGCCGTGCTCATGCCCGGCCTCCAGCGCCGCCCGCTCCTGACCGACCTTGCTCAGGTAGTAGGCCGGCGCCGGCTCCGCGCCCAGCTCGTCGGACTCGGTCCGGGACAGGGGGCCGGGACTCGACCCGCGGGTCACCGACGAGCTGGTCACCACCACGCGGCGCACGCCGGCCGCTGCTGCCGCCTCCACGACGCTCCGGGTGCCGCGGGTGTTGACCTCGTCCACCTCCGCCGCCCTGGCCGGGCCGTAGGCGTAGACGGCGGCGCAGTGGACCACGGCCTCGGAGCCCTCCATCGCGCGGCGCAGCGAGGCGCGGTCGTCGAGGCGGCCGGTGACCCAGCGGGCGGTGGCGAGGCCCGGCCCGGTGGGGCCGCGGGTCGTGCGACGCACGGCGATGACGTCGTGCCCCGCCGCGAGGCCCGCCCGCACCACGTGGCCGCCCACCATGCCGGTCGCGCCGGTGACGGTGATCCTCATGTCTCAGCCCGGGCCCGCCACATGGGTGAAGCCGTCGGCGTCGACCTGTGGGCGCTCGCGGCCCTGCCGGTCGTGCGTGGGCTGCTGCGTCGCCCACGACCGGACGAGCTCGAGGAGCTGCTGGACTCCCGCCGTGGGTAGCGGGTCGTCGGCGGCCGGGGCGGGGCGCCCGATCCGGAACTCGCGCCCCTCGAACCGGGCCTCGAGGTTGTCGAAGGTCGCGGTGAAGAACGCCCGGTAGGCCTCCTCCAGCAGCGGGTCCCGCACCTCCGGCACCGCGGTCAGGTCCAGCACCTCCCACACCGGTGGGAGGGTGAACTGCTGCCGCCCCGAGACGGACATCCGGGTGAGTCCCGGCCCGGCGTCGGTCAGGGTGAGGACGCCGTCGTCGTGGGTCGCCGAGCCGTTGGGGCTGCTCACCGTGCGCCACCACAGCCGGTGCTCCGTGGGGCCGCGCTGGACCAGCTCGATCTTGCAGACGTCGATCGGCCGCCCCGCCCACAGCGCGAGGTAGTTGGGCTGGGGCAGGTACAGGTTGCGCTCCGCCTGTCGGGCCCCCTGCGGCCCCGGGGCGTTGCCCACGGGGACCCGCCGACCGCCGAGGTAGTCCGCCATCAGGCTGATGCCCTCCGCGACGTCCACCCGGGCGACGAACGCGGCGAAGTCGGCGCGCACGGTGCGCGAGGTCTCGAAGACGGTCGCCCCGTCCACCTGGCACCAGCGGAAGCCGCCCGGGCCCATCGGCAGGTCTCGCAACGGCCGCAGGACGGGCTCCAGCTGACCCGGCAGCTCGTCATACTGCTCGACGGGGTGGTCCTGCGGATCAAACCCCAGCGGCACCTCGACCCTGGGCACGCGGTCCTTGTCCAGCATCGTGCGCCAGCCGGTGAGCTGGGTCGAGGCGATCCCGCAGGCGCCGAGCAGCTGCGTCAGGGCGAGGCGGCCGGCCGGCTCGGTCGAGGCCTCGACGAGCGTGGTGAGCAGGGCACGGGCCGCGCTGAGGAGGGCGTCGCCTCCGGCGGTCCCCGGGTCCGGGCCGCCGATGCCGGCCAGCAGGACCCGGCCGATCGTGGGCTGGGCGACCGCCATCCCAGCGGTGGCGCGGACGAGCGGGTGGGGGACCTGCACCCCGTCGAACGGCGTGCGGTCCCCGTCGACCCGGCCCCCGGGCTCGCCGCGCCGGGCCAGCACCGCCCGGACGTGGCCGGAGGACGAGCGGTCGATGCCGACCAGGTGGGCCAGGGTCACCTCCGCGAGGAGCGGGTCGCCGAGGATGACGGTCCCGGTCGGCGTCTCACGGGGGAGCCGGACGCCGTCCGGCCCGTCGCTCAGGAACAGCGCGTCGATGACCCCCAGGTGGGGCGGCAGGAAGGTCAGGACATCGGCCGCGACGTCCCCCGGCGCGGCCCCCGGCACCTCGGCGGCGGCCCCGCCCAGCGGTGCGAGGACCCCGCAGAACCCCTCCACGAGATCGGTCGCGGCGCGGGCCACCACGACCCGCAGGTCCGCGTCGACCCAACGCGCCGACGCCCGGCGCCCATGCAGCACACTGGTCGCCGGCACCGGGGCCGGGACCGTCTGCTCCCGCAGGTCCACGATCCCGTAGGGAGCACCCCGTGGGGTCCGGCCGGTGAGCCCGCTGGCCCGCGCCAGCTGGGCGACGCTCACGTGGCCCCGGTCGCGGTCGGCCAGCGAGAGCGCCGCACCGATGCTCACGTCGTCGCAGCCCTTCTCCAGCAGCACCTCGACGAGCGCCTCGAGGACGGGCAGGCCGACCGGGGCCGCCGGGGAGAGGCGGGCCAGCAGGAGCGCCCGGCCGCCCCGTCCCACGTCCTCGGGCAGGGCGGCCCGGATCAGCTCGTGGGACAGGCCCGAGGCGAGCAGGCCCCGCGCGTCGTCCCCTCGGAGCACGACGCACCCCGGCGCTGGACCAGGCGCTGCCACGCCTCCAGTGAACCAGCCCGGCGACCGGCCGTCGAGGGGCGTCGCGGCAACCTGATCGGTTGCGCGTTTCCTCTGGTGGGCTGGCCCGTGAGGTGGTTGGCTGTGCCCATGAAGAAACTCATCAACGACCCCGCCGACGTCGTCGTCGAGGCGCTTCGTGGAATGGCCGCCGCCCACCCCGACCGGCTCCGGGTCGACCTGGAGAACAAGGTCGTCTACCGCAAGGAGCCGATCCGGCAGGGGAAGGTGGGTCTGATCTCCGGCGGTGGCTCCGGCCACGAGCCGATGCACGGTGGGCTCGTCGGTCTGGGCATGCTCGACGCGGCCTGCGCCGGTGAGGTCTTCACCTCGCCCGTGCCCGACCAGATGATGGCCGCGACCAAGGAGGTCGACGGCGGGGCCGGGGTGCTCCACATCGTCAAGAACTACACCGGCGACGTGATGAACTTCGAGATGGCCGCCGAGATGGCGGCGGCCGAGGCCGGCACCGAGGTGCAGTCAGTGGTGGTCGATGACGACGTCGCCGTCCAGGACTCCCTCTACACCGCGGGCCGCCGCGGGGTCGGCACGACCGTCCTCCTGGAGAAGATCGTCGGTGCGGCGGCCGAGGAGGGCCGCTCGCTGGCCGAGTGCGCCGAGCTGGCCGCGAAGGTCAACGGCAACGGCCGGTCGATGGGCATGGCGCTCACCTCCTGCACCGTGCCCGCCGCGGGCAAGCCCACGTTCGACCTGGCCGAGGACGAGATGGAGGTCGGGATCGGCATCCACGGCGAGCCCGGACGGCAGCGGCTCCCGCTGGCACCGGCGAAGGAGGTCGCCGCGATGCTCGTCGAGCCGATCCTGGGCGACCTGGACTTCACCGGCGACTCCGGCGCGATCGTCATGATGAACGGCATGGGCGGCACGCCGCTCATCGAGCTCTACCTGATGTACCACGAGGTGGCGCAGGTCCTGGAGAAGTCGGGCGTCGCCGTGGCCCGCTGTCTGGTCGGCAACTACATCACCAGCCTGGAGATGGCCGGCTGCTCGGTGACGATCCTCAAGGCCGACGACGACCTCGTGGGGCTGTGGGACGCCCCGGTGAACACCCCCGGTCTGCGCTGGGGGGTGTGAGTGTGGCGAACCTGCAGTCGTTCACCGCCTGGATCGCCGACTACGCCGCCACGGTCAGTGAGCAGGCCGACTACCTGACGGACCTCGACCGCGCCATCGGTGACGCCGACCACGGCAGCAACATGAAGCGCGGGATGACCAAGGCGGCCGAGTTGGCGACGGCCGAGGAGTTCCCGGGCACCGACGCCTACCTCAAGAAGGTCGGCATGAGCCTGGTGAGCAACGTCGGCGGGGCCAGCGGCCCCCTCTACGGCACTTTCTTCCTGCGCATGGCCGGGGCGTTCGCCGGCGTGGAGGACGCCGGCGTCGAGGAGGTAGGGGCCGGCCTGCGGGCCGGCGTCGAGGGCATCCTGGCCCGCGGCAAGGCCGAGCTGGGCGACAAGACGATGTATGACGCGTGGGCCCCCGCCCTGGAGGCCTATGACGCCGCCGTCGGTTCCGGAAGCGACCTTGCGTCTGCGCTGGCGGCCGCCGCCGAGGCCGCGGCCGCGGGACGTGACGGGACGGAGGACCTGGTGGCCCGCAAGGGCCGCGCGAGCTATCTGGGCGAACGCAGCCGCGGGCACATCGACCCCGGCGCGACCAGCTCGACCCTCCTCCTGGAGTCCGCCGCGCGCACCCTCACCTAAACAATTTTCGTAGTGGTTTTGTCGGTCCCACACGCATTTTCGTAGTGGTTTTGTCGTGACCCACGCAGTCTCGGCGTGGTCGCACGTCCCCACGGTCCGCCGTGGTCTCGTCCTTCCAGCGGCGGAGGTCTCGTCGTTGGTGTCGCACACGCCGTCCCACCTCAGGAGGTCCGGGTCATGATCGGCATTGTCGTGGTCAGCCATAGCCGCGCCCTGGCGGACGCGGCCGTTGCGCTCGCCTCGGAGATGACGGACCCCGATCACCGTCCCTCCATCAAGGTGGCGGCGGGGCTGGACGAGACGACCTTCGGGACCGACGCGGCAGCCGTCTCCGAGGCGATCACCGCGGCCGACAGCGGCGACGGGGTGCTCGTGCTGCTCGACCTGGGCAGCGCCGTCCTCTCCGCGGAGATGGCTTTGGAGTTCCTCGACCCCGAACTCGCTGGTCGGGTGCGGCTGTCCAGCGCCCCGTTGGTGGAGGGGCTGGTGGGCGCGGCGGTCGCGGCCGGAGCGGGCGCGGACCTCGAGGCTGCCGCGGCCGAGGCCGAGCAGGGGCTGGTCGCCAAGTCGCAGCACCTCGGGACGGGGGACGTCGGACCAGACAGCCACCGCGAGGCAGATGCAAAACCCCTGCAAAAAGCCGGGGAGGACCAACAAAGCCACTATGAAAATGTGCGGGAGATGGCGGTGACCGCGGCGCACGGACTCCATGCCCGCCCGGCCGCACGGTTCGTGCGGGCGGTCGGGGCGCATCCGGGGGTGGAGGTCCGGGTGCGCAACCTGGACACCGGGAGCGGGCCGGTGGACGGGCGGAGCCTGACCGGCATTGCCACGCTCGACGCCAGGCAGGGTCACACCATCGAGGTCAGCGCCTCGGGGGAGACCGCGGTCGACCTGCTGGAGGAGCTGGCCGCGCTGGCCGAGACCGGCTTCGGGGACCTCGAACCGGCGGCGGCTCCGGCGCCCGCGGCCGGGTCCTCACCCGCGGCCAGAGCCGGCGCCAGCGTAGCCCCGACCACCGGACCCACGTTCGGCCTGGAGGCCGCCATCGGTCCGGTGGTGCTCGGTGATGTCGCAGCCCGCCTCGACGACTACCGGATCGGCGACGTTGACGCCGAGCTGCACGCCCTGGACGTGGCGGTGGCCCGGTCGCGAACCGAGCTGACCGACCTGGTGGACCAGACAACCGCGCGCGTGGGCGCCGGTGAGGCCGGGGTCTTCGACGCGCACCTGGCCATCCTCGAGGACCCGGACTTTCAGGATCCGGTGCGGGACGGCATACGGGCGGGTCTGAGCGCGCCACAGGCGGTCGGCGAGCGGGCGGCCGAGCTGCGGGCCCGGTTCGAGAGTCTCACCGACGCCTACCAGCGGGAGCGTGGTGCTGACGTCACCAGCGTGGGCGACCGGCTGCTTCGCGCCCTCACCGGCCCGGAGCCGACGGGGTCGCGCGAGTCCGGACAGGCCGAGGCGCACGGGCAGGGTGTGCTGGTCGTGCAGGAGCTCGACCCGGCCGCGGCCGTGCTCCTCGACCCTACCGAGACCCTCGGTGTCATCACCCTGGGCGGCGCGGCCACCGGGCACGGCGTGCTGCTCGCCCGGGCCCGCGGCCTGCCGGTGCTCACCGGTGCCTCCACCGCGCGGGACGTCCGCGAGGGCACGCTGGTCGCCTTCGACGTGCGGTCGGGTCGGCTCGTCGTCGACCCGGGGGCGGAGGAGCTGGGGGAGTTCGAGGCCCTCCTGGAGGAGCGGGCCGAGGCACGCGACCGGATGATGGCCGCAGCTGGCGAGCCCGCGGTCACCCGCGACGGGCACCACGTCCTCGTGAAGGCCAACATCGCCAGCGTGGCCGAGGCCGGTCTGGCCGCCGCCGCCGGCGCGGACGGGTCGGGGCTGGTCCGCACCGAGGCGCTCTTCGGAGACCGGGCCACGGCCCCGACGGTCGCCGAGCAGGTGGCCGACTTCGAGCGCATCGCCGAGCTGCTGGCCGGTGGCACCATCACCATCCGCACCTGGGACGTTGGCGGCGACAAGCCGTTGCCGTTCCACCCGCAGGCAGCCGAGGCCAACCCGTTCCTGGGGGTCCGGGGGCTGCGGGCCTTCCGCGAGGACCCGCGGCCGCTCGTCGACCAGTTGGAGGCGGTCTGCCGGCTCGCCCGGGAGCAGCGCGTGCGGGTGATGTTCCCGATGGTCACCACGGTCGAGGAGGTCGACTGGGCCCTGGCACGGCTGGACGAGGCCGCCGGTCGGCTGCCCGACGGTCGCCCTGACGGGCTCGAGGTCGGCATCATGATCGAGGTCCCGGCGGCGGCCCTGCGCCCTGAGGCGCTCTCGACCCTGCTGGACTTCGTGAGCATCGGCAGCAACGACCTGGTGCAGTACACCCTGGCGGCCGAGCGCGGGAACCCCGCCCTGGGGGACCTGGCCGATGCGGCCGACCCCGCCGTGCTCCGCCTGATCCGGGACACCGTGACCGGCGTGGCGGAAGGTGTCGACGTCTGCCTGTGCGGGGACGCGGCCAGCGACCCCGACCTGGCCCTGCTCCTGGTCGGACTGGGCGTGACCGAGCTCAGCGCGACGGCCGCCTCCGTGCCACGGGTCAAGGACGCGGTGCGGCAGGCCAGTCTCGCCGACCTGCAGGACCTGGCCGAGCGCGCCCTGCGGGCCGACTCCGCCGCCGAGGTGCGGTCGCTCCTCCGCGGGTGACCGCCCGCCCGAGGGCGATCGCGCACCTGCGCGGGCGGTCGCGCAGCGATCGTCGACAGTGCGCTAGCGCACGCCGCGGGGCCGGAACTGGATGCTGATCCGCGGACCAACGGGCTTGGCGGTCTTGGGCACGGCGTGCTCCCAGGTGCGCTGGCATGACCCGCCCATGACGAGCAGGTCGCCGTGGCCGATCACGCGGCGGATGGTCCGGCCCGCACCACCGCCGTTGGGGCGCAGCAGCAGCGCTCGGGGTGCCCCGATCGACACGATCGCGACCATCGTGTCCTGGGTGTTGCCGCGCCCGAAGCGGTCGCCGTGCCAGGCCACGCTGTCACGGCCGTCGCGGTAGAGGCACATCCCCGCGGTGCGGAACGGCTCGCCGAGCTCCGGCAGGTAGTGCCGGCTCAACTCCTCACGGGCCCGCGTCAGGACCGGATCGGGCAGCTGCTCGTCCTCGCCGTAGAACCGCAGTAAGCGGGGGGTGTTGACCTCGTTGTCCCACATCACTCTCCGTTCGCCGCGCCACTCGACCCCGGCCGACCCGCCCAGGGCCAGGCGGGTGAAGAGCTCGTCGGAGCCGGTCACCCACCCCGGTCGGACGTCGAGCCACGCCCCGTCGCTGAGCTCGGTGCGTTGGACCGCGCGAGACAACGGTCGGAGGCCGATCTCGTCGACCTGGTCGAGGAGGGAACCCTGGAGTGCGACGGACATGTGTTCGAGAATAGAACAGGAGTATGACGAGTGCAAGGGCGACTCTGGTGCGCTCGGTGACCCGTGGGGAGCGACGCGCGACGCGCTCGGTGGGGTGCGGGAAGCGCAACCCGGCGCGCTCGGTGGGGTCTGGGGCCGCAACACGACGCGCTCGGTCGGGAGATGGGGGGAGTTCGTCGGTGGTGGGTGGGAGACTGGGGAGCATGCCGCTCTACCGGGACGCCGCGATCGTCCTGCGCACCCACAAGCTGGGTGAGGCCGATCGCATCGTCACGCTGCTCAGTCGCGGCCGGGGCAAGATCCGGGCGGTCGCCAAGGGGGTGCGGCGCACGAAGTCCAAGTTCGGCGCGCGGCTCGAGCCGGGCATGGTGGTGGACCTGCAGTGCTATGAGGGCCGCAACCTGGACACGGTGACCCAGGCCGAGTCGCTGGCCTCCTACGGCGAGCCGATCGCGCGCGACTATGAGTCCTGGACGGCCGCCAACGCGATGCTGGAGACCTGTGACCGGCTGACCGAGGAGGGGGAGCCCGCCGTCCAGCAGTTCGTGCTGCTCGCGGGCGCCCTGAGCTCGCTGGCCGGGGGCACCCACGAGGCGGGGCTGGTGCTCGACTCCTATCTGCTGCGCGCCATGGCCATCGCCGGCTGGGCGGCCAGCTTCCACGACTGTGCCCGCTGCGGGGCCGAGGGGCCGCACCGGGCCTTCGACGTCGCCTCGGGCGGGGCCGTCTGTCCCGTATGCCGTCCGCCCGGGTCCGCTGCGCCCGCGCCACAGACCTTCGAGCTGATGGCGGCGCTGCTCACCGGCGACTGGCAGGTCGCCGACGACAGCGAGGTCTGGCACCGCAAGGAGGCCAGCCGGCTGGCGCAGGCGCACGTGCACTGGCACCTGGAGCGCGGCGTGCGTTCGCTGCGCCTCGTGGAGCGGGTGTGATGGCCCGTCGCCGGCCCGTCGCGCCCTTCCCGCACCCCGGCGGCGCCCAGCCGCCCGACATACCGCGTGACCTCGTGCCCCGCCACGTGGCGATCGTCATGGACGGCAACGGCCGGTGGGCCAACCAGCGCGGGTTGAAGCGGACCCAGGGGCACGAGGCGGGGGAGGCCAGCCTGCTCGACGTCATCGCCGGCGGCATCGAGATCGGCGTGAAGTGCATCTCGGCCTATGCCTTCTCGACCGAGAACTGGCGGCGCAGCCCGGACGAGGTCCGCTTCCTCATGGGGTTCAACCGCGACGTGATCCACCGCCGCCGCGACGAGCTGGACAGCTGGGGCGTGCGGGTGGTCTGGTCCGGCCGGACGCCACGGCTGTGGAAGTCGGTGATCTCCGAGCTGCAGGACGCCGAGGAGCGCACGCGCGACAACGACGTGATCACGCTGAACTTCTGCGTCAACTACGGCGGACGGGCCGAGCTCGCCGACGCGGTGCGGCGCATCGGGGAGGACGTGCGCGACGGGCGGCTGTCCCCGCGGGGGATCGACGAGCGCACGATCGGGCGCTACCTCTACCACCCGGAGGTGCCCGACGTGGACCTGTTCGTGCGCAGCTCGGGGGAGCAGCGCACCTCCAACTTCCTGCTCTGGCAGAGCGCCTACGCCGAGATGGTCTTCCAGGACACGCTGTGGCCCGACTACGACCGGCGGCACCTGTGGCAGGCCATCGAGACCTACGCCTCGCGGGACCGCCGCTACGGCGGTGCAGTGGACGCGCAGGCCTGACTGAGGCTGGCTGGGCGAGCCGTCCCGGCAACACGCCGGTCCACGTCGGCTCAGTCGTACCCGCGTACGACTGAGCCGTGCGCAGCCGGGCGTGTCGCGGGACGTATGTCCGGCACAGCGGTGGGGTGGATGCCCAGGCCTGTCTGAGGCTGGCTGGACGACACCCTGCCTGCCGCGAGGTGGATCTGCGTGCGGACGCCCGCCACGGTCGGTGACCGTGACGGGCGTCCTGCCTCGACGGAGGGTGAGTGCGCTGACCCAGGCGCCGGGGTCAGCTGCTGGGCCTCAGCTGCTGGCGGAGCAGGCCTGCGCGTAGCCCGCCTGGTCGAAGGTCGGGCCGTGGAAGAACTCGTTGGTCGTCTCGATGCCCAGCGGGGCCTCGGCGTTGGGCGTGCCGACGATCACACCGCTGACGGCCACGTCCGCTCCCTCACCGCCATAGGTGATGGCCTCGGCCATGCCGTCGAAGTCCACCTCCAACCCGTCCATCGCCGCGCGCAGCCCGGCCCGGGTCAGGTCGCCGCCCTCGGCGGCCTTCTCCAGCAGGGCGTGCATCGGGTAGTTCATGACCCACCCGATGATGTAGCCGCCGTTGGGGGGCAGTTCGCCATCCAGCGACTCCTTCATCGCCTCGACGCCGGCGCTGGTGCCGTCCCACTGCTCGGTCGGGGCCAGGTGGTTGTAGAGACCGATCAGGGCAGGGGCGGCGGCGCTGTCCAGCAGGGCCGGGTTCCAGGTCGGCAGCGAGCCGAGGAAGCGTCCGGTGAACCCGCCGGCGGCGAGCTTGCCGACGATCTCGGCGTTCTCGGCCGGGCCGACGGCCAGCAGCACGACGTCGGGCTGGGCCGCCATCACCGCGGACACGACGGCGTCCTGGCCGCCGGTGATCTGGTTGGGGCCGGTCGGGATGACCGTGACGTTCTCGACGCCGTTGGCCTCGGCCCACAGCGTCGCCCCTGCGGCGGAGTCGCCGCCGTAGTCGCCGGGGTAGCCGACGGCGGCGACCGCGCCGACCTCGCCGTGGTTCTCGCTGAACCAGTCCAGACCGACCATCGCCTCGATGCAGTAGGAGTAGCCGGTCTCCATGATCAGGCCGTGGTCGTTCTCGGAGAAGGCGTAGCCGGACCACCAGGAGGCGGGCACCGCGACGATGTCGTTGGCGTCCATGTCGTCCAGCACCGACTCGGTGTTCACCGTGCCCAGGCTCTGCGCGATCGCCAGGATGTTGGGCTCGATCTGCTGGTAGGCCGCGGCGTGCTCGGCGGCCTGGTACTTGGTGTCGCGGGTGTAGGTGTCGATGTCGACGTCGAAGCCCGCGATGCCGCCGGCCTCGTTGACCTGGGCCCAGTACGCCCGCTGGGCGTCCGTGATCGGGACGGCGAGCGCGGCGAACGGCCCCTCGGTCAGGTCCGACAGGACGCCGAGGTAGATGCAGCCGTTGTCCGGGTTGACGGCCTCGGGACAGGCCTCCTCGGTGACCCCGTCGCCGATCGTGATCTCGCCGCCGGCCTCCGGGGTCTCGGTCTCCGCGGCGGTCTCGTCGCTCCCGTCGTCGGGGGAGGTCTCCTCGCCCTCGTCGGGCGCCTCCGGGGCGGTGGTCTCCTCCTCGGTGGGGTCCTCCTCGACGGCGGTGCAGGCGCTGAGGATCAGGCCGGTCGCGGCTGCTGCGGCCAGCAGCCTCCGTGGCGTGGTGCGGTGGGACATGGTGTGCACTCCTTTGTGCGGGGGTGGGTGGGTCAGTAGCTGAAGGGCCAGGTGGTGAAGTAGGTCCGGATGCGGTGCCACAGGCCGAACAGGCCCCGGGGCTCCAGGATCAGGAACAGGACGATGAGCAGGCCGAAGAGGATGGACTGGAGCTGGAAGATGGTGATGAGCCCGCCGCTGCCGGTCGAGACGAACGGCAGCCACGGGGCGAGCCACTCCAGCAGCCGGGGCATCAGCACGACGAAGGCCGCACCGATGAGACTGCCGCTGATCGTGGCCACGCCACCGATCACGACGATCGCCAGGAGGTTGATCGCGAACAGGATGTTCCACTGCTCCGGGGTGACCCGGCCGATGAGGATGGCGTAGAGGCAGCCCGCGAC
>Ga0123332_1004434_pt1 | contig 12324 bp, 8 predicted proteins | sample BioC12SIPDNA_4_FD_89958 | JGI IMG/M metagenome (GOLD analysis project Ga0123332, IMG submission 89958) | Anaerobic biogas reactor microbial communites from Washington, USA - Biogas_R2_A C12 SIP DNA | ecosystem: Engineered > Bioreactor > Anaerobic > Unclassified | place: Washington, USA...
AATATCTGACGACTCGTCAGGGATCGCCCCCGCCGCCGATGGCAGAATGCCGACCCAACCGGGAGGCGACCACCATCGACCACGACGCACCCGCAGACGAGGGGACCGGGGCGTCGGTCGAACACCTGCGCCGCCCCGAAGCGCGCAGGCGACTCGCGCTCGGCCTGGTCGCGATCGTCGCCGCGATCCCGCCCCTGCGGATGGCGACGGCGGTCCGCGGCGCGAGCCGCACCCAGTACAACGACTACTGGCCGATGCTCGACTCGATGCTGGGCGCCGACGGCGGCCTTCGTTGGCGGGGGCTGCTCGAGGCCCGCAACCAGCATCCGGTCGTCCTGCCCAAGGCCATCTACTGGATCAACGTGCTCGCGACCGACGGCGACAACCGCTCACTGGGCATCGTCGTGATCGCGATCGTGGCGCTGACGGTCGGCCTGGTGGCGCTCCTCGCCCGATCGACCCCCGGGATCGGACGGGCCCGGCGGGCCGCACTCGTGCTCGGCGCATCGTTCCTGCTGTTCGCGCCGAACGGGGCCTGGAACTTCGTCAAGGCCATGAGCGGGACGGCCTGGCTGACCGCCAACCTGCTCACGGTCGCGGCGGTGCTCGCCGACCACCACCGACGCCGCGGGCTGGCCGCCGGGCTGGCGGTGCTCGCCTCGATCTCCTACGGCACCGGCCTGGCGGCCTGGCCGGCGCTGGCCGTCGCCGCGGTCGTCCGCCACGGGCGCCACGCCCCGCGCCGGGCGTGGCCGATCGTCGTGGCCGGGGTCGTCACCCTCGGCTGGTACGCGGCGTGGTACCGGTCATCGACGTTCCCCCGCGGCCCTAGCGGGGGTCGCCTAGCCGTCGTCGAGCGGACCCTGGCGGGCATCGGCTCCCTACCCGGCGACGGGCGCGCCGCCGTCCCGCTCGGGATCGTGGCCCTCGGACTGGCCGCGGCGGCGCTCGCCGTGGGGCTACGCCGGGGGCAGGCCGCCGCGTGCGCTCCGTGGGTCGCCATCCTCGCCTACGGGACCGCCGCGATGGCCCTGGTGGCGACGAGTCGCGCCGAGTCGTTCCAGGCCCGCTACACCTCGATCTCGGCGCTGACGTGGCTCGGCGTGACCGGACTGGTGCTGGTCGCCGTGCCGAGACCGCGCCGCTGGGCCGCGCTGGTGCCGGCCCCCCTGGTGGTGGCGGCGACGCTGGCCACCACCTACGGCCCTCCGAGCCTCGACGCCGACACCCGCCGCCACGATCTGCTCGCGGTGGCGATGCAGATCGGGGTCGCCGACGGCAACCGTGTCGGCGGCGGCCTCCACCCGTTCCCGGTGATGACCGACCGGCTGCGGGCACGGGGCCACTACCCCTTCGGCGGCGACTTCCCGATGGCCTGTGACGCGATCGGCCACCGGGTCTCGGTGACCGAGGTGCTACCCGCCCGGGCGGACGGCGGCGCCGGGACCCCCGAGCCGTCGCGGGCCGCACCCGGATCGGTGCTCGTGGGCGGGTGGCTCGCGAGCGGTGGTCGACCCGTCGACTGCGTCGTCGTGGTCGACCGGGCCGGGGTGGTCGTCGGCGCGGGGCCGGCCAACCCCGCGCGCCGGGAGGGGCTGTACCACTTCCAGGTCCTGACCCTCGAGGGAGACGACCTCCGGGTGGCGGTGCGCTTCGGGGGAACCGACGCCTTCGCCGTGATCCCGCCGATCGGGGGCTGATGCCGGCGGCGGCCGATCTGACGACCCGTCAGGCTAGGATCTGACGGTCCGTCAGATTCTGGACCGGAGTCGCGAGGAGCCCGCCGTGGCCGAACTGCCCAAGATCATCAGCGTCGACGACCACGTGGTGGAGCCGGCCCACGTCTGGGAGACCTGGCTCCCCGAGCGGTTCCGGGCCGACGGCCCCCGCGTCGAGCGTCGTGGCGTCGGCGGCATGAAGCACATCGGTGGCGGCACCTACGAGCAGGAGTTCACCGACGACGGCCGCCCCGCCGACTGCTGGGTGTTCGGCGACCTCGTCTACATCCACAAGCGCCACGTCGCCGCGGTCGGCTACAGCCGCGACGAGATGACGATGACGCCGATGACCTACGAGGAGATGCGGCCCGGTTGCTACGAGCCGAAGGCCCGCGTCGCCGATCAGGAGATGAACCACGTCGAGGCGTCGCTCTGCTTCCCGACGTTCCCCCGGTTCTGCGGCCAGGCCTTCACCGAGCACCCCGACCGCGAGATGGGCCTCGCGTGCGTCAAGGCCTACAACGACTGGATGGTCGAGGAGTGGTGCGGCGACTCCGGCGGGGCGCTGATCCCGCTGATCATCGTCCCGCTGTGGGACGCCGACCTCGCCGCCGCCGAGGTCGTCCGCAACGCCGAGCGCGGCGTCCGGGCGGTCTGCTTCAGCGAGGTTCCCGCCCACCTCGGCCTCCCGTCGATCCACTCCGGCTTCTGGGACCCGTTCTTCGCCGCCTGCGAGGAGACCAGCACCACGATCAACATGCACATCGGGTCGTCGTCGCGGATGCCCGCCACCTCGCCCGACGCGCCGGTCGCGGTCGCCGCCTCGCTCAGCTTCAACAACGCCATGGCCTCGATGAGCGACTGGCTCTTCAGCGGCAACCTGGTGAAGTTCCCGGACCTGAAGCTCGCCTACAGCGAGGGCCAGATCGGGTGGATCCCCTACATCCTCGAGCGGGTCGACGACGTGTGGCGCGAGCACCGGGCGTGGGGCGGGGTCAAGGACCTCATCCCCGAGCCGCCGAGCACCTACTACTACCGCAACATGTACGGCTGCTTCTTCCGCGACCAGCACGGCGTCGACAGCCTCGACATCGTCGGCGTCGACAACATCACCTTCGAGACCGACTACCCGCACACCGACTCGACCTGGCCCCACACCAAGGAGATCGCCACCGGGTACATGGCCGGACTCCCCGAGGAGGCGGTCTACAAGATCATGCGGGGCAACGCGATCCGCATGCTCGACCTCGACCTCGACCGCGGCCGCGAGCCGGCCCCCGCCGACTCGGTGTTCGCCCCCGAGCCGGCCCCCGCCTGACCTCGCGCCCGACCGACACCCCCGGGCTCCCGTCGGCCCCGCATCCCTCCGACGTCGCCCCGGCCCGGACCGCCCCCGCCTAGCGTCACCCCCGTGGAAGAACCGACCACCATCACCTGGAGCGTCGCCGACGGCGTGGGCCGGGTCGACCTGAACCGGCCCGACCGCTACAACGCGTTCGACCAGACGATGTGCGACGAGCTGTCGGCGCTGTGGCGTCGGCTCCGCACCGACGACGACGTGCGGGTCGTCGTGCTCGGCGCCAAGGGCGGCAAGGCGTTCTGCACCGGCATCGACCGCGACTTCGTGCCCTCCGAGGGTGGCGTCGAATACTCGTTCTCGCCCTACACCTACGACGATCCCGGTCGCCTGCTCGGGCCCAGGAGCAACGAGCTGTGGAAGCCGGTGATCGCGGCGGTCGACGGCATCGCCTGCGGCGGCGCGTTCTACCTCCTCGGCGAGGTCGACATCATCGTGGCGACCGAGGCGTCGCGGTTCTTCGATCCGCACGTCACCTACGGCATGCCCGCGGTGTACGAGCCGCTCCTGATGCTCCACCGCAACATGCCTTTCGGCGAGATCCTGCGGATGACCCTGCTCGGCAACCACGAGCGCATGACCGCGGCGCGTGCCCACCAGATCGGCCTCGTGTCCGAGGTCGTGCCCGACGCCGCCGCCCTCGACGACGCGGTCGGCTGGATCGCGTCGGCGATCGCGTCGGCGCCGCCGTCCGCCGTCCAGGCGACGCTGCGCACGCTGTGGGCCGGGCGCGAGCTCAGCCGCCAGCAGGCCCTGTCCCTCGGCAACCCGCTCCTGCACCTGGGCATGTCCGAGGACGCCCTCGCCGAGGGGCAGAAGGTGTTCGAGGGCGAGCGCATCGTCCCCCGCGACCGCTGATCCGACCGAGGCCCGGCGTGCTGGCTGACCCGTTGGCCACCTCGGTGTTGGCTGACTCGGTGCGGGGGGCGGCGCGGCGCTTCGGCGACCGGGCCGCCCTGGTCGACCCCGACGGTCGCCCGACGTCGTACGCGGAGCTCGACCGTCGCTCCGACGCGGTCGCCGCCGCCCTGGTCGCGCGCGGCCTCGGGCCGGGCGACGTGGTGGCCCTCACCCTCCCGTCCGGCGTCGAGTGGGTGGTCGCCGCGGTCGGCTGCGCCAAGGCGGGCCCGGCGACCGCGGGGGTGAACCCCCGCCTCTCCCCCGCCGAGATCGCCGGGTGCATCGAGGTGGCCGGGACGGCGGTCGAGATCGGCGACACCGACGACGTCGTCACCCTGGAGCGGACGGGGCGCGACCTGACCCCGCCGTCGCCGCCCGCCGACCCCGAGCGCCTCGCCGCGGTCGTCTTCACGTCCGGCACCACCGGGCGACCCAAGGCGGCGATCTTTCGCGACCGGCAGATCGCCGCGGTCGCCCGGATCGACACCGGCGGCGGGTGGGGCGATCCCGACGCCCCGGCCGTCCCGATGCTCGCCGCCACCCAGATGGCCCACGTCGGCTTCACCACCAAGCTCGCGTGGTACCTGCGCCAGGGCACGACGACGCACCTGCTCGACCGGTGGCGGGCCGCCGACGTGCTCGACCTGGTCGAGCGGGTCGGCCTGCCGTCGATCGGCGGCGTCGCCCCGCAGATCGCCCTCCTGCTGCGCCAACCCGACCTCGACCGCCGGGACCTGTCATCGGTGCGGTCGCTGATCGTGGGTGGCGGCCCCTCCCCGCCGGCCCTCGTGGACGAGGCGCGCCGGCGGCTCGGGGCGGCCTACTCGATCCGCTACTCGTCGACGGAGTCCGGCGGCTGCGGCACGGGCACCGCGCTCGACGCCGACGACGCCGAGGCGCTCCATACGGTCGGCCGCCCCCGCGCCGGCGTCGAGGTGACGGTCCGCGACGAGGACGGCCGGCCGGTCCCCGACGGCGAGCCGGGCGAGGTGTGGCTCCGCTCCGACGCGGTGACCGACGGCTACCTCGGCGACGCCGACGCCACCGCCGCCGCGATCGGGCCGGGCGGGTGGCTGCGCACCGGCGACCTCGGCCGGATCGAGCCGCCCGACTCCGACCTGGGCCGGGCCGCCGCCGGGTGCCTGGTGCTGACCGGTCGCCGCTCGGAGATGTTCATCCGGGGCGGCTACAACGTGCACCCGCAGGAGGTCGAGGCGGTGCTGGGCCGGCACCCGGCGGTCGCCCAGGTGGCGGTGGTGCCCCGGCCCGATCCGGTGATGGGCGAGGTCGGCGTCGCCGTCGTCGTCCCGACCGACCCGGCCGCCCCGCCGTCGCTCGCCGACCTGCGCGCCTTCGCCGGCCCGGACCTCGCCCGCTACAAGCTGCCCGAGGACATCCGCGTCGTCGACGACCTCCCCCTCACCTCCATGCACAAGCTCGACCGCGCCCTCCTCCGCACCGACGTCGCCCCACCCCCCTGACCCTCCAGGCACCTCGTGTGGTCAGCGGCAGGCGGCGGCGAGGGTGGAGGCGAGGTCGCCGCGGGGTTCGACGACGACCCGCTCGAGGCCGAGCCAGCCCGCCAGGAGGGCCAGCTCGTCGGCGAGGGCGGCGGCGACGCGCCGAGGGTCCTCGCCGTCCTCCAGGAACGCCGAGCGCACGAGCAGCGCGGATCCGCGGCGGTCGGCCTTCAGGTCGACCCGGGCGACCAGGCGGTCGCCCAGCAGGAACGGCATCACGTAGTAGCCGTGCACCCGCTGCTCGGGGGGGACGTAGATCTCGATGCGGTAGTGGAAGCCGAACAGCTCCTCGACCCGGCGGCGTTCCCAGACCAGCGAGTCGAACGGGCTGAGCAGCGCCCGGGCGGCGACCCGACCCGGCACGCGGGCTTCGGCGTGCAGGTAGGTGGGGCGGTCCCAGCCCTCGACCCGCACCGGGATCAGGCGGCCAGCCTCGACCAGCTCGGCGATGAGGTGCCGGGCCCGGGGCGCGTTGAGACGGTGGTAGTCGGTGAGGCAGCGCTCGGTGGCGACGCCGTGGGCGCGGGCCGCCCGGTCGAGCATCTCGCGCTTGGCGTCGTCCTCGCTCGGGTGGGGCCCGGCGAGGACCGCGGCCGGGATGCGGGCCTCGATCGGTTCGTAGAGGCGGGCGAACGTCGTCGGGTGCCGCCAGGCGGTGATCCGCCCGACGCCGAACAGGTACTCGAGCGCCCGCTTGCCGTCGGACCGCTCCCACATGCCCTCGCGCTTGCGCCCCGGCTCGGACAGGTCACCGGCCGCGATCGGTCCCCGGTCGACGACCTCCCGGTACACGGCCTCGACGTAGTCCGGCCGGTCGACGGCGATCGCCCGGGTCGTGCTCCACATGTAGCCCCGCTCCATCGACCAGGCGAGGAGCGGCCAGTCCTCGACCCGCAGGATCGACGCCTCGTGGCTCCAGTACTCGAACACCTCCCGCCGGGCGCCGAGCCGGTGCCAGAGGTCTCGGGGGTGGGGACCGAGTCGGGAGAAGAGCGGCATCTCGTGGGTGCGGACGCAGACGTTGATCGAGTCGACCTGCACGAGGTCGACCCGATCGAGCACCCGGTGGACGTGCCGGCGGTCGACCCGGCGCCCCCGCGCGCCCAGACGGGGCTCGGTGAAGCCCTGGGCGGCGAGCGCCACCCGACGGGCCTGGGCCAGGCTCAGCGACTCCGGTGCGGCCACCCCGCGACCCTACCGAACGTGCGTTCCTCACGGGTGCGGGAGCCGGGTGCCGGGCCGACGTCCGCTACGTCGGCGCCGGGGGGCCTCGCACCCGGAGGTTCCCGCCGACGGGTCACGCTCCGGGCGGGGTTCACCCAGCCCGGGCAGTTCACGCGGGCGAGGCCTCGGCGAGGCGGCCCCAGTCGGTGACCGACAGCTCCTCGGGGCGGGCCTCGGGGCGGATCCCGGCCGCCGCGAACGCCTCGGGCGCGACGACCCCGGCGAGGGACCGACGCAGCATCTTGCGGCGCTGGCCGAACCCGGCCCGGACGAGCGCGAACAGGCGGTCCGGATCGGCGGGTGACGCGGGCTCGTCGCGGCGCACGATCTCGACGAGGGTCGACTCGACCCGGGGACGGGGCAGGAACACGTCGGGTCCGACCCGGCCGGCGAGGCGGGCGGTCGCCCAGTACCGGACCTTGACCGACGGGATGCCGTAGGCCGGGTCGCCGACGTCGGCGGCCAGCCGCTCCCCCGCCTCGCGCTGCACCATCACCAGCATCCGGCGGATCGCGGGGACGCCGTCGAGCAGGTCGAGCACCAGCGGCGTCGCCACGTTGTAGGGGAGGTTGGCCACCAGCGACCACGACTCGGCCCCGGCCAGCACCTCGTCCCAATCGAGTCCGGTGGCGTCGCCCGCCACGACGGTCACCCCGAGGCCCTCGACCACCTCGCGCAGCACCGGCAGCACGTACCGGTCGACCTCGACCGCGGTGACCGTCGCCTCCGTCTCGACCAGGGCCAGGGTCAGCGACCCGAGCCCGGCGCCGATCTCGACGACGTGGTCGCCGGGGCCGACCCCAGCCAGCCGGGCGATGCGCCGGACCGTGTTCGGATCGACGACGAAGTTCTGGCCCAGCGCCCGACTGGGGGCCAGGCCGTGGCGGTCGAGGAGATCGCGGACCTCGCCCCGGGTGTGGGTCACGCCGTCGCGGCCAGCCCGTAGAACGCCTCGGCGGTGTTCCACGTCGCGGCCGCCACGTCGTCGACCGGGAGGCCCTTCACGGCGGCGACGCCGGCGCCGACGATCGGCACGTAGCCGGGCAGGTTCGGCTTCCCCCGCAGCGGCACCGGCGCGAGGAACGGGCTGTCGGTCTCGACCATCAGAGCGTCGAGCGGGGCCAGGGCGACCGCGTCACGGATGTCGTCGGCGGACTTGAACGTGACCAGGCCCGAGATCGACAGGTGGGCGCCCCGGTCGAGGCAGCCCCGGGCCTCATCCGCACCGCCGGTGAAGCAGTGGAACACCGTGCGCTCCGGGACGCCCTCGGCATCGAGGATGGCGAAGGTGTCGTCCCACGCGAGGCGCGTGTGGATGACGAGGGGCAGGTCGTGGGCGTGGGCCAGGGCGATCTGGGCGGCGAACGCCTCGCGCTGGATCTCGCGGGGTGAGTGGTCGTAGTGGTAGTCGAGCCCGCACTCCCCGATCGCCACCACCTCGTCGCGACCGAGCAACTCGTCGAGCCCGTCGAGGCCATGACGGGCCTCGTGCGGGTGCACCCCGGCGGTGGCCCACACCCGTCCGGGGTGGGCGGCGGCGACCGCGATGGCGCGCCGGGAGTCCTCGACGTCGCAGCCGACGGTGACGATCCGCTCGACGCCCACCGCCACCGACGCCTCGACCACCGCGGCGACGTCGGCCGCCCGCGCCGCGTCGTGGTCGACGTGGCTGCCCGAGGAGTGGTGCAGGTGGCAGTGGTCGTCGGTCCAGCGCGGCGCGGCCGCCCCGCCGTCAGCCATCGACCGACAGGCGCGGGAACAGCGGCGCGCCCTTCTCGACGGGACGGCCACCCGGGTAGCCGCCCCAGGCGACGTCGTCGGGCACCCGCGCCGCGGCGGGGTCGCCGTCGAGGCCGATGCGACGCCAGATCTCCGCCGGGGAACGCGTCAGGGCCGGCCCGGCGAGGATCGCGACGATCCGCAGCGCCTCGAGGGCGTCACCGAGGACGCCGTCGACCTCCGGGCCGGGATCGGCCTTCCACGGCTCGGTGTCCTCGAGGAGCGCGTTGGTCTCGCCGACGAGCCGCCAGGTCGCGTCCAGCGCCTCCGACGGCGCGACGGCCTCCCACGCGGCGACGGTGTCGGCGACCGCCTCGACGGCGACCGCGGCGAGCGGTGAGTCGGGTCGGGGCGCGGGACCGACGCCGCCGCACTTCTTCCCGACGACGGTGGTGACCCGGGCCAGGAGGTTGCCGAGCCCGTTGGCGAGGTCGGAGTTGTAGCGGCCGACCATCGTCTCGACCGACAGGTCGCCGTCGGGACCGAACCGCTGGCGTAGGAAGTGGTGGCGCAGTCCGTCGACGCCGAGCGCGGGGTACCCCTTGTCCGGCGCGCCCTCGATCAGCTCGATCGGCGGGATCTTGTTGGCCGCCGTCTTGCTCATCTTCGCCCCGCCGACCAGCAGGAAGCCGTGCACATCGACCTGCTGGGGCAGCGCCTCGCCGGCGGCGGCGAGCATCGCGGGCCAGTAGACGCAGTGGAAGCGGATGATGTCCTTGCCGATCACGTGGTGGACGTGCGGCCACCAGTCGTCGAACCGCTCGGGATCGACGCCGTAGCCGACCGCGGTGGCGTAGTTGATCAGCGCGTCGAACCACACGTAGAAGACCTGGCTCGGGTCCCACGTGACCGGCACGCCCCACGTGACCGACCGGCGGCTGATCGAGATGTCCTGGAGCCCGCCGCGCACCAGCCCCAGCGCCTCGTTCCGCTTGCCCTCGGGCCGGACCGGCGACGGGTCGGCCAGCAGCCAGCGCTCGATCGTCTCGGCGAAGGCCGACAGTCGGAAGAACCAGTTCTCCTCGGACAGGAACTCGACCGGTCGCAGGTGGATCGGGCACCGACCCGGGCCGGCGGGATCGTCGTCGTCGGGCACCAGGTCGTCGGGGTCGTAGTAGGCCTCGCAGGCGACGCAGTACCAACCCTCGTAGGTGGCCGCGTAGATGTGGCCGTTGTCGTGGATGCGCTGCATGAACGCCTGCACGCTGGCTCGGTGGCGGTCCTCGGTGGTGCGGATGAAGTCGTCGGGGGCGACGTCGAGCTGCTCCCACGCCTCGCGGAAGCGGGCCGACGCCCAGTCGGCCTGCTCGATCGGCGTGATGCCCGCCTCGTCGGCGGACCGCTGGATCTTCAGCCCGTGCTCGTCGGTACCGGTGAGGAAGCGGACCTCGTCACCTACCAGGCGGTGCCACCGGGCGAGCGCGTCGGCCGTGACCGTCGTGTACGCGTGCCCGAGGTGGGGCGCGTCGTTGACGTAGTAGATCGGCGTGGTGACGAAGTAGCGGCCGGACACGTCCCGCAGGATACGGGCACCCGCGGCCCCGCCCGACGGAGTTGGCCGCGTCCCGTAGCTTGCGGACCGTGGTGGACGACCCGGCGGCCGACGATGCGGCGGCGGCCGATCCGCTGGTGGAGGCGTGGACGGCCCTGGTGGACGGGCTGCGCGCCGCGGGCGAGCGGGTCGCCGCCGACACGGCCGACCTCGATCCCGCGTCGCGGGCGGACGCTTACCGTGCCCTCGTGCGCGGTCTGTACAACCAGCTCGCCCGGTTCGAGGTCGACCGCGACCGCCCGGAGCTGGTCGAGTTCAACGGCTGGCGCCAGAAGATGTTCATGGACAACCCGGACTTCCGGTACCGGGTCGCGTCCGTCCGCGACGACCGGCGCTACCGGATCGCCGGGACGGTCGGCGACGCCGCGTACCTGTCGATCACCGCCTACGTGTCGGGCGGCGGGTTGGAGGCGGCCGCCGCGTCACGGATCGACCTCGATTCGCTCCACGTCGACGACGAGGGCCGCTTCGAGGTCACCCTCTCCCGCGACGAGCCCACCGGCGGAGGCGACTGGCTGCCCCTGCCGGAGGGGGCATCCGCGGTGTGGGTCCGACACTTCCACCGCGACGTCGACCGCGACCGGCCCGGCGGCTGCACGATCGAGCCTCTCGACGAGGTCGACCCGCCGCCGGCGATCGACACGGCGCGGTTCGCCCGGCACCTCGCCCGCCTGGGCCGCTCGATCGAGGCGATCCCTGCCGTCGTGGCCGCGGCGGTCGCCGACGACCTGGCCCGCCCGAACCGGGTCCGCCCGTGGTCGGAGATGGCGGGCGGCGCCGCGTTCACCGAGCCGGGCATCCGGTACCTGCGGGGCTCGTGGCGTCTCGCTCCGGACGAGGCCCTCGTGATCGAGGGGGAGCCGCCGCCGTGCCGGTACTGGAACGTCCTGCTCTACAGCCGGGTCCTCAACTCGCTCGACCACCGCCACCGCCCGGTGTCGCGAACCGACGGCACGGCCCGGCTGATCGACGGGCGCTACCGGTTCGTGCTGGCCGCCGACGACCCGGGCGGGCCGGGCGACTGGCTCGACACCGAGGGCCGCGACGTCGGTTTGTTCGTGTTCCGCTTCCTCCACCCGACCGCCGACCCCGCGCTCCCCACCGTGCGGGTCGTCCCCATGTCCGAGCTGGACGCCTGACCGTGTGGCGGCCCGCACCCCCGAGCGCGACCGCCCGCGCCGCGCGCGAGGCGGCCGAGGCCGACCGGTCGGCGCGGCCCGAGCGCTACCGCCTCGACGTCGACGCGGTGGCCGCCGCCGCGGCCCGGCGGGCCGGGGACGAGGACCGCTTCGCCGCGGGTTGGCGCGAGGGGCTCGAGCGCTACCTGGGCTCGGCGGCCGGGGACGGGCGCCTCACCGCGCTCGGAACCGCCCAGGCGATCCGCACCGCGATCGGCCGGCTGCGCAGCGGGGCGGCGATGGCCCGCTTCGCCGAGGTCGAGCCCGACCGGGTCGCGCGGCCGATCGCCCCGCCGATCTTCATCACCGGCGGGTGGCGCACCGGCACCACGTTCCTGTTCCGATTGCTCGCGACCGACCCGCGGCTGCGGGCCCCGCTGCCCGCCGAGCTGTCGGACCCGGCCCGGCTGGCCGGGCTGGAGGGCGTCCAGCGCGAGGCGCACCTCGACACCAGCGCCGCGGCCCACGACGCCCTGTACGACCTCAACCCGGAGCTGCGTGCGATCCACGACTCGGGCGGCCGCCTGCCCGAGGAGTGCGCGCTCGCGCTCGGCACCGACCTGCGCAACTGGGCTTTCCCGTCGACGATGCGGCTCGACGGGTACGCACGCTGGCTGGCCGACGAGGACCTCACGCCCTCCTACCGGGCCTACCGCCGGGCGCTCGGTGCGCTCGACCGCGGCGACGATCGACGCTGGGTGCTCAAGGCACCGACGCACCTCGCCGCGCTGCCCGCCCTCGCCGACGCGTTCCCCGGCGCGCTCGTCGTGCGCCTGCACCGCGACATCGTCGAGACGGTCGCGTCGGGGGCGAGCCTGTTCGCGGTCTTCCGGTCGAGCTTCAGCGACGAGGTCGACGCCGTCGAGGTCGGCCGTTACCTGGTCGACCAGACCGAGCTCTGGTACCACCGGGCGGCCGCGTTCCGGGCGGATCCGACCGCGGCCACGGTGACGATCGTCGACCTGGAGTACCGCGATCTGGTCGACGACCCGGCGACGACCATCCGCGAGGTCTACGCCGCCGCCGACCTCGACCCGCCGCCCGACCCGGCCGCCTTCGTCGCCGACTACCACGCCGGCCACCCCCGCGACGCCCA
>Ga0123332_1004444_pt1 | contig 12304 bp, 9 predicted proteins | sample BioC12SIPDNA_4_FD_89958 | JGI IMG/M metagenome (GOLD analysis project Ga0123332, IMG submission 89958) | Anaerobic biogas reactor microbial communites from Washington, USA - Biogas_R2_A C12 SIP DNA | ecosystem: Engineered > Bioreactor > Anaerobic > Unclassified | place: Washington, USA...
ACCCCCACCCGGAGCGTCACCGGGCGAGGGCGTCCCGGTACGCCGCCACGGTCATCGAGGCGGTCCGCTCCCAGGTGTAGGTCTCGGCGCGGGCCCGGGCGCGTGCGCCCAGCTCGCCGGCCAGCGCGGGATCGCCCAGCACCCGGTCGATGCCCTCGGCGATCTCGTCGATCGACGTCGGATCGACGAGTACGGCGGCGTCGCCGGCGACCTCCTCGGTGGCGGTCCCCCGCGACGTCACGACCGCCGCGCCCTGGGCCATCGCCTCGAGGGCGGGTAGGCCGAAGCCCTCGCGCAGGCTCGGGTACACGACCACCGACGCCCCCGCGTACAGCGGACCGAGCTGCGCCTCCGGGACGAAGCCCAGGGAGCGAGCCCGTCCCGGCAGGAGCGAGAGCAGGGCGGTGAGGTCCTCGTTCCAGCCGTCGGGTCCGACGAAGATCAGCTCGACGTCGTGGGAGATCCGCGTCATCGCCTCGACGACGCGCGGCAGGTTCTTGCGGGGCTCGACCGTGCCGCAGAACAGCACGTAGGGCCGGTCGAGGTGGTGATCGGCCTTCACCGCGGCGACCTGCTCGAGCGAGGCCCGGGCCTGATCGACGCCCCACGGGACGACGCGGATGCGGTCGCGCTCGATGCCGATCACCCCGCACTCGCGGGCGGTCGCCTCGGACGGCACGATCACGAGCCGCGCCCGGCGGCGGGTCAGCTCCGTCCCTCGAAGGAAGAAGCGCAGGCCGTGACGGGTGGCGTGGGTCGGGTCGTCGAGGAACGCCAGGTCGTGGACGGTCACCACCAGCGGCGCCCGGCTGCCCGGCACCGCCACCGCGGTGGCGTGGACGAGGTCGACCGGCCCGGTCGCGTGCTCGACGAGCGGCCGGTGCAGGGCGTGCCACGCCTCGTAGAGCGCGAGCCGGGGCAGCGGGAGCGACCGGACCGGCACCGGCGGAACCCAGGGCTCGGGGGGATCGGCCCGGTGACGGGCCGAGACGCCGACGATCTCGACGTCGTCGCGGGCGAGGAGGGCCCGCACGAGGCCGAGGGTGGACTTCGCGGTTCCGCCGGGAACCCGATGCCAGCATTGCTCGAGGGTCAGGGCAACGCGCATGGTGGCCGGTAGCATCGCGCATCGTGCCGGACCCCACTTCTGCCCCCCTCGTGCCCGCGACGCGGTGAAGGTCCTCGTCACCGGGTCCGCCGGTCTGATCGGTTCCGAGGCGGTCGAGGCCTTCGACGCCATGGGGTTTCCCGTGCACGGCGTCGACAACAACGGCCGGGCCGACTTCTTCGGTCCCCGCGGCGACACGACCTGGAACCGCCAACGCCTCGAGGCCCGCTGTCCCGGCTACGTGCACCACGACCTCGACATCCGCGACCGGGCGGGCGTCGACGACCTCCTCCGCCGCGGCGGCTACGAGCTGGTGATCCACGCCGCCGCCCAGCCCAGCCACGACCTGGCCGCCGGCCGACCGTTCGACGACTTCGACACCAACGCGGTCGGCACGCTCAACCTGCTGGAGGCGTGCCGCCGCCACTCGCCCGAGGCGGTGTTCATCACGGTCAGCACCAACAAGGTGTACGGCGACAACCCCAACCGCCTGCCGCTGGTCGAGCTCGAGACCCGCCACGACTTCGCCGACCCGGACTTCGCCGGCATCGACGAGACGATGTCGATCGAGGGCTGCCTGCACTCGCTGTTCGGGGCGTCGAAGGTCGCCGCCGACGTGCTCACCCAGGAGTACGGGCGGTACTTCGGGATGCCCACCGCCGCGTTCCGGGGTGGCTGCCTCACCGGCCCGCACCACTCCGGCGTCGAGCTGCACGGGTTCCTGTCGTACCTGGTCGCCCAGGCCATCGCCGAGGGGCCGTACACGATCTACGGCTACGACGGGAAGCAGGTCCGCGACCAGATCCACTCCGCCGACGTGGTCTCGGCGTTCTGGGCCTTCGCCCAGGACCCGCGGCCGGGCGAGGTCTACAACCTGGGCGGCGGGAAGCAGAACGCGGCGAGCCTGATCGAGTGCGTCGAGGCGATCGCGGCCCGCACCGGCAAGCGGCCGGCGCTCACCTACGACCCGCAGAACCGGGTCGGCGACCACATCTGCTACTACACCGACATGTCGAAGTTCCGGGAGCACTACCCGGGGTGGGAGCAGCGGTGGAGCCTCGACGCGATCATCGACGAGATGGTCGGCTCGATGTCCGCCGCCCACCGGACGTGACCGGGTCCGGCCGCAGGCGCCCGCGCCGCATCACCCTCGTCAACCAGTTCTATCCGCCGGACGTGTCGCCGACGGCCCACCTGGCGGCGTCGCTGGCGGAGCACCTGGCCGCCGGGGGCGACGACGTCACGGTCGTGACCGGCGGCGAGGGCTACGTCGAGGGCGGGCGCCGCGGGCGGCCCCGGCCGTCGTCGCCGGTGCGGGTCGTCGAGCTGTGGACCCCGGCGATGGGCAAGGCGTCGATCGCCAAGCGCCTCGCCGACTACGTGTCGTTCCTCGGCGGCGCGACGCTGCGGCTGGCGACCATGCGCGGCCAGGACGTCGTCATCGCCATGACGACCCCACCGTTCGTCGTCGTCGCCGCGGTCGTGCACCGCATCCTGCACCGCCGCAGCCGGGTCGTCCTGTGGTCGATGGACTGCTACCCCGACGTGATCGAGCGCCTCGGGTCGCGCACGTCGGGCCCTCCGGGCGTCACCGTCGAGGCCCCGACCGGCCGCGCCGCGCTGCGCGAGAGGTGGCGCGACCGGCTGCGTCCGGTCGTCTCGCTGCGCCGCGGCGGCCCGGCGTCGAACCTGCTGCGCGCCGTCAACCGCTGGGCGTTCCGGCGCGTCGACCTGGTGGTCGCACTCGACGAGGCGATGCGCGACCTCCTGCTCGACGGCTACGGGTCCGCCGACGGCACCCGCCCCCCGAGCCGGGTGATCCCCAACTGGGAGGACCGGGCCCGCTTCGCCGGGGCCGACGAGGTCGAGCCGTGGTCGGGCTACGCGGACCCGGCGCTGGCCGACCGCTTCGTCGTGCTGTACCTGGGGAACCTCGGCTACGGCCACCCGGTCAGGCCCGCGGTGGCCGCCGCCGCCCGCCTCGACGACGCCGGTGTGGCGTGGCTGTTCGTCGGCGGCGGGGCCCGGTGGGACGAGCTGGAGCAGGCCGCGCGGAAGGCCGGCGCGCAGGACCGCATCGTGCGCCGCCCCTACGTCGACCGCGACGCGACCCGGGAGATCATGGCGGGGGCCGGCTGCGCCCTGATCCTCCTCGACGACGACGCCCTGGGCCTGATGAGCCCGTCGAAGCTGCACGCCAACCTGGCCGCCGGTCTGCCGATCCTCTACGTGGGCCCGGCCGGGTCCAGCGTCGACGCGGCCATCGAACGGTTCGGCTGCGGGGTGAGCCTCCGGTCCGGCGACGTCGACGGGCTCGTCGCGGCCGTCGAGCGCCTCCGCGACGACGCGGCGTGGCGCGCCGAGCTCTCCGCCGGCGCCCGCCGCGCCTTCGCCGAGGCCTACTGCGACGAGGCCGCCCTGCCCCTGTGGGACGCCGCGGTCGACGGGGTCCTCTCCTGACGGCTCCGGAGATGCTGAGATGGTGGACGCCGTGGCCTCGACAACCCGACAGGAACGCAAGCAGCAGACGCGCGACGCGCTGCTCGCCGCCGCGCTCGGCCTGACCGAGTTCCACAGCTTCGACCACCTGAGCCTCCGCCAGGTCACCAAGGAGGTCGGCATCGTCCCGGGCGGCTTCTACCGCCACTTCCGCGACATGGACGAGCTCGGACTGGCCCTGGTCGACCGGTGCTTCTCGACGCTGTACGACCTCGCCCACGCCACCGTCGACCCGCAGCGGGGCGTCGAGTACACGCTCCGGGCGGCGGTCACCGCGACGCTCGACCACATCCGCGACCGTCCCGCCGAGTATCGCTTCATCGTGCGGGAGCGCAACGGCGGCAGCCCGGTGCTGCGCCGGGCCATCGCCGCCGAGCAGGAGCGCTACACCCTCACCCTCGCCGACTGGCTGCGGGCCGTCCCGGACCTCGCCGAGCGCTCCGAGGAGCACCGCGAGGTCCTCGCCGGGCTGATAGTCGCCATCGTCGCCGGCGCGGCCGCCTCGCTCGTCGACCCCGCCTTCGAGCCGGTCGACGAGGCCGCGATCGCCCGGCTCACCGAGCAGCGCCTGCGCGTCGTCTTCCTCGGTGCCGCACACTGGGAGCCCGACCGGGCCTGACCGGTGCGGGGCCACCGCGGCCCCTCCCCCCGCTTGGCGGACTTGTCCGCAACTTGTATCATCGACGGGGAGCGACGCAGGACGAGGAAGGGATCCACCCCATGACCAGCAACTCCTTCGGTTCCCGCCGGACCCTCGCGGTCGGCGACGACTCGGTCGACATCTACGCCCTCGACGCCGTCGGCGACGTCAGCCACCTCCCGTACGGGCTGAAGGTCCTCCTCGAGAACCTGCTCCGCAACGAGGACGGCGTGAAGGTCGGCGCCGACGACGTGCGGGGCCTCGCGGAGTGGCGACCGGGGGCCGACAGCGACGCCGAGCTGTCCTTCACGCCGGCCCGGGTGCTGATGCAGGACTTCACCGGCGTCCCCGCCGTAGTCGACCTGGCCGCCATGCGCGACGCCATGGCCGAGCTCGGGGGCGATCCGGCGACGATCGAGCCGCTCGTCCCGGTCGACCTCGTCATCGACCACTCGATCCAGGTCGACACGTTCGCCCGGGCCGACGCCTTCGACCTGAACGCCGCCCTCGAGCTCGAGCGCAACCGCGAGCGCTACGAGTTCCTGAAGTGGGGCCAGCAGGCGTTCGACTCGCTCCGGGTCGTCCCGCCGAACATGGGCATCTGCCACCAGATCAACCTCGAGAACCTGTCGCGGGTCGTCCAGCGCCGCGACGGCGTCGCCTTCCCCGACACGCTCGTCGGCACCGACTCCCACACCCCGATGGTCAACGGCCTCGGCGTGGTCGGCTGGGGCGTCGGCGGCATCGAGGCCGAGGCGGCGATGCTCGGCCAGCCGGTGCCGCTCCTCGTGCCCAAGGTCGTCGGCCTCCGCCTCACCGGCGAGCTGCCGGCCGGCACCACCGCCACCGACCTCGTGCTCACCATCACCGAGACGCTCCGCCACCACGGCGTCGTCGGCTCCTTCGTCGAGCTGCACGGCCCGGCCCTCGCCCAGCTCCGGGTCGAGCACCGGGCGACGATCGGCAACATGTCGCCCGAGTACGGGTCGACGATCACCATCTCGCCGATCGACGACGAGACGCTCCGCTACCTGCGCGCCACCGGGCGCCCCGACGACCTGGTCGCTCTCGTCGAGGCCTACGCCAAGGAGCAGGGCCTCTGGCACGACCCCGACCACGACCCGGTGTACGACTCGGTCGTCGAGCTCGACATGGGCACGGTCGTGCCGTCGCTCGCCGGCCCCCGCCGGCCCCAGGACCGCATCCCGCTCGACAAGGCGAAGGAGGCCCTGTGCCTCGTCCTGTCGGACTCCGAGGTGCCGGTCGCGCTCACCGCGGAGGACAAGGCGATCGCCGCCACGTTCCCCGCCAGCGACCCGCCCACCGGAGACTCCTCCGACGTCGAGTCGGTGCCCCCGCTCGATCCGGCCCGGATCGCGTGCGACAACCCGCCGCCCGTGTCGAACCCGATCGACGTGACCCTCGCCGACGGCACCGCCACCACGATCGACCACGGTCGGGTGGTCATCGCGGCGATCACGAGCTGCACCAACACGTCGAACCCCGACGTGATGGTCGCCGCCGGTCTGCTCGCCCGCAACGCCCGGGCCCGCGGCCTCACCCGGCGGGCGTGGGTCAAGACCTCGCTCGCCCCCGGCAGCCGAGTCGTCATGGACTACCTCGACCGCCTCGACCTCACCGACGACCTGTCCTCGGTCGGCTTCGACCTGGTCGGTTTCGGCTGCACCACGTGCATCGGGAACTCGGGTCCGCTGCCGCCGGAGATCTCCGAGGCGGTCGCCGAGGCCGACCTGTCGGTCGCCGCCGTGCTGTCGGGCAACCGCAACTTCGAGGGCCGCATCAACCCCGACGTGCGGCTCAACTACCTGGCGTCGCCGCCGCTGGTCGTCGCCTACGCCCTGTCCGGCACGATGAACTGGGATCCCGGCACCGAGCCGCTCGGCACCGACGCCGACGGCGCGCCGGTGATGCTCGCCGACATCTGGCCCGACGCCGCCGAGGTCGCCGACGCGGTCGCCCGGGCCACCGGCGCCGACTCGTTCCGCACCGTGTACGACACGCTGTTCGACGGCGACGACCGCTGGGCGGCCATCGACGCCCCCACCGGCGACCGCATGGAGTGGGACGGCTCGTCCACCTACGTCCGCCAGCCCCCGTACTTCGAGGGCCTCACCCCCGATCCCGGGGCCCGTACCGACATCGCCGGGGCCCGCGTGCTCGCCCTCCTGGGCGACTCGGTCACCACCGACCACATCTCCCCCGCCGGTTCGATCAAGGCCGACGGACCCGCCGGCCGGTACCTGCACGACCACGGGGTCGACAAGGCCGACTTCAACTCGTTCGGCTCACGGCGCGGCAACCACGAGGTGATGATCCGGGGCACGTTCGCCAACATCCGGCTCCGCAACCAGCTCCTGCCCGGCTCGGAGGGAGGCGTCACCCGCCACATCCCCTCCGGCGAGGCGATGGACATCTACGACGCCGCCGTCCGCTACGCCGAGGAGGGCACCCCGCTCGTCGTGGTCGCGGGGGCCGAGTACGGCTCGGGCTCGTCGCGCGACTGGGCGGCCAAGGGCACCAACCTGCTCGGCGTCCGGGCGGTGATCGCGTCGTCCTACGAGCGCATCCACCGGTCGAACCTGATCGGGATGGGCGTGCTGCCGCTCCAGTTCGCCGACGGCGAGACGTTCGCGAGCCTCGGCCTCACCGGCGACGAGGAGATCACGATCTCGGGCCTCTCCGACCTCGCCGACGACGAGCCGGTGCCGTCGGAGCTGACCGTCCGGGCCGGTGACGTCACCTTCACCGCGCGCGTCCGCATCGACACCCCGACCGAGCAGGCCTACTACCGCCACGGCGGCGTGCTCCCCTACGTCCTCCGCGAGCTCCACCGCGCGGGCTGAAAACCTCACGAGGTGCCTGGAGGCCGAGCCGATAGGCGAGGCCGACCCAGCAAGCACGGCACCGCAAGTTCCGAGCGCAGCGAGGAATCCGTCTAGCGACGACGCTCGCTTTTCGCTAACGCTCCTGGCACCTCGTGAGGTTCAGGCGTCCTGGGCGAGGCGGTCGGCGAACCAGGCGGCGGTGCGGGCGATGCCCTCGCGCACGTGCACGGCGGGCTCCCAGCCGAGGTGCTCGCGCGCCTTGGTGATGTCGGGGCGGCGCTGCATCGGGTCGTCGACCGGCAGCGGCCGGTACTCGATCTCCGACGACGATCCGGTGACCTCGAGCACCATCTGGGCGAAGTCGTTGATCGTGTACTCGTCGGGGTTGCCGATGTTCGTCGGCGTGGTGACGTCGGAGTCGAGCAGGGCGAGGAAGCCGCGCACCTCGTCCTCGACGAAGCAGAAGCTGCGGGTCTGGGAGCCGTCGCCGTAGATCGTCAGGGGCTCGCCCCGCAGCGCCTGCACGATGAAGTTGGACACCACCCGCCCGTCGTCGGGGCGCATCGAGGGGCCGTAGGTGTTGAAGATGCGCACGATGCGGACGTCGAGGCCGTGGTGGCGGTGGTACGCCATCGTCATCGCCTCGGCGAAGCGCTTGGCCTCGTCGTAGACGCCCCGGGGGCCGATCGGGTTGACGTTGCCCCAGTAGCTCTCGGGCTGCGGGCTGACCAGCGGGTCGCCGTAGACCTCGCTCGTCGAGGCGAGGAAGTACCGGGCCCCCTTCGCCTTGGCCAGGCCGAGCGTGTTGTGGGTACCGAGGCTGCCGACCTTCAGGATCTGGATCGGGATGCGCTCGAAGTCGATGGGGCTGGCGGGGCTGGCGAAGTGCAGCACCCGGTCGACCGGCCCCGGCACCCAGACGTACGTGCTGACGTCGTGCTCGACGTAGGTGAAGCCCGGCCGCCCGAACAGGTCCTCGATGTTGGCGATGGAGCCGGTGATCAGGTTGTCGAGGCAGACGACCTCGTCCCCCCGGTCGAGCAGCGCCCGGCAGAGGTGCGACCCGAGGAAACCGGCGCCGCCGGTTACGACGACGCGGCCCAACTCAGCGACCGATGCCGTCGACCACGAACCCCCGACGGTTCAGCGGTGAGCGGTCGAGCAGGTTTCGGGCGTCGACGACCCGCTTCTCGGTCATGACCTCGCCGACCTTGTCGAAGTCGAGCCACTTGAACTCGTCCCACTCGGTCAGCACCGCCAGCACCGCCGCCCCCTCGCACGCGGCGTACGGGTCGTCGACGACCTCGATGCCCTCGAGCCGGGGGTCGTCGGTGCCCGCCTCGATCGCCGGGTCGTAGGCGCGGACCCGGGCGCCGAGGGAGCGCAGCCGGCCGATGATCTCGAGCGACGGCGACTCGCGCAGGTCGTCGGTGCGGGCCTTGAACGTCAGCCCCCACACGCCGACCGTGACGCCGTCGACGTCGCCGCCCGCCGCGTCGGCGATCTTGGCCGCGACCCGCGTGAACTGGTCGTCGTTGACGGCGATGACGCCCTTCAGCAGCTCGAAGTCGTAGCCGGCGTCCTCGGCGATCTTGACCAGGGCGTGGGAGTCCTTCGGGAAGCAGCTGCCGCCCCAGCCCGGCCCGGGGCGCAGGAAGGCGTCGCCGATGCGCCGGTCGTAGCCCATGCCGAGCACGACGTCGTTGACGTCGGCGCCGACCGCCTCGCACACCGCCGCGATGGCGTTGACGTAGCTGATCTTGGTGGCGAGGAAGGCGTTCGACGCGTACTTGATCGTCTCGGCCGAGGCCGGGTCGGTCACCTGGAGCGGGGCGGCGAGGCCGAGGTACAGCCCGGCGACGCGGATGGCGGCGGACTGGTCGTCGGCGCCGATGACGATGCGGTCGGGGTGGAGGAAGTCGTGCACCGCCGAGCCCTCGCGGAGGAACTCGGGGTTGGACACGACGTGGACGTCGGAGCGGCCCAGCGCCTGCTCGACGACCCGGGTGGACCCGACCGGGACGGTCGACTTGTTGATCACGATCGACTCGGGGCGCACCACCGGCCCGATCTCGGCGGCGGCGTCGCGGATGTAGCTGAGGTCGGCCGAGCCGTCGGCGCCCTGCGGGGTCGGGACGCACAGGTAGATGAACTCGGCCTCGGCGGCCGCGGTGGTGGCGCCGAGCACGAAGCGGAGCTGCCCGGACTGGCGACCCTCGTTGACCAGCTCCTCGAGCCCGGCCTCCAGGATGGGGATCTCACCGCGGTTGAGGGCGTCGACCTTCTCGGGGATGACGTCCGCGCAGATGACCTCGTGACCGAGGTGGCTGAGGCAGGCCCCGGTGGTGAGACCCACGTACCCGGTTCCGATGACCGCGATCTTCTGGCCCATGTCTGACGTGGCTCCTTCGCCTCCCCCCGACCTGACGGGGCGATGCTAGTGGTCCGGCCGAGGTCACAGCCATCCGCGCTGGGTGGTGGCGCGACCTCACTCCGTCGGGGTGCACTCCTCGCCCGACTCCGGCGCCCGGGCGAGGAAGAACGCCGGGTCGTCGGGATCGTCGGCGTCGTCGGGGTCGGCCTCGGCCTCCGCCTCGGTCGTGGTCGTCGTGTCGTCGGTCGAGCCGTCGGTGGCGGTCGTCTGGTCGTCGTCGGTGTCGGCGGGCTCGGTGGTGGTCGTCGGCGCGGGGACGTCGTCGGCGTCCCGGGCCGACGAGGCGACGCCCTGCCAGTCGCTCCCGGTCACCACGACGATGTCGGCCCCGCCCGAGACCGTGGTCTCCTCGTAGACGACCGGCCCGGCGATCCAGGTGGCGACGAGGCGGGCCCCGGCCTCCAGCCCCGCCGGGTAGCGCACGGTGGTGACGCCCCCGAGCTCGCTCGCGTCGGTGCTGACCAGGGCCTCGAACCCGGCGGCGATGAAGGCGTCGGTGGCGTCGCCGCCCTGGCCTCGCGTGCCCGTGCCGTTGAGGACCTGGAGGGTCACCTCGGCGGGGTCGAGCGAGTCGGGGGCCACGCCCTCGCCCCGGAACAGCGCCAGCACCGGCTCCGACGCGTCCTCCTGGAGCCGCAGGATCGACTGCGAACCGGCCCAGTCGTCGGTGACGGTGAGCTGGTAGCGCTCGAGCTCGGACGGGTCGAACTCCCGGAACGGCCCGGCGAGGGCCAGGGCGACGTCGGGCGACCAGGCGTCGTCGACCCGGACGCTCTCGATGCCCAGGTCGACGAGCCGCCGCAGCGTGTTGGGGTTGCGCGCCCCCTTGCTGATCGCCTGCCGGAGCGAGAGCTGGATGAAGAGCTGCTGGCGGCCCTGCCGCGAGAAGTCGCCACCGGGATCGACGTGCCAGGTCCCGTCCGCGTCCTGCACCCGGTAGTCCTTGCGCGGCCGTACGAACGCCAGCGCCTGGCGCGGTCCGAGGACGTAGCAACCGGCGGCGGGGATGTCGAGCCCGGTGCTGGCCGCGCGGGCCGGTCGCGGGAAGTAGACGGGCACGCCGCCGACGACGTCGACCAGCTCGCGGAACCCGGCCAGGTCGACCTGGACGAAGTGGTGGATCGGGATGCCGAAGTTCTGCTCGATCGTCCGCACCAGGCGGGCGGCACCACCGGTCGCCATCGCCGAGTTGATCTTCTGCTCGTAGTCCGTGTCGGCGATCGGCACCCACAGGTCGCGCGGGATCGACAGCACGCGGGCGGCCCCGGTGTCGGGCTCGACCCGGACGACCATGATCGTGTCCGAGAGCTGGCCGGCGACGACCTCGCGGTTGCGGACGGGGTCACCCTCGGGCAGTCCCGACGCGTCGTCGATGCCGACCACCAGGTAGTTCTGCGGATCGCCCGGTTCGAGCTCGTCGGCCCGCAGGTCGTTCGACAGGTCGAGCCGGTCGAGGCGCGCCAGGCGGCTGTTCCCGAACGCGAGCGCGCCGGCGGTCGACAGCGCTGCCACCAGGGCGAACGCGTTGGCGGCGATCAGGAGGCGCTGGGGCCAGGAACGGCGGGAGGGGGCGCCGGCGGGGGCGGACACGATCGTCCGATCCTACGGGCTCGGTCCCCCCGACCCGGGTCACCGGGCCGTGACGTCAGCTACCCCATGGCCTCCGCCCGAGTCGAGGACCGCACCGGAGAGACCGGCCTGCCTACCGACCGGCCAGGACGGGCGGATGCGGCGATGCTCACCTGCTCGGCGGGCCGTCGGGCGGTGAACGGGGCCCGGTTGGGCATCGCGGGGCGACCCGGTACGCGCGCGGTCGCGCGCCATCCGCGCTCGGGACTGTCAAGAGAACGGTGTAACCGGGGTTGGCGGTTCTAGTGGGTGGTGGTGAAGAGTCGGCCTTCGAAGGTGATGGCGAAGGCGTTGAGGGCGGGCTTCCAGCGGTTCAGCAGACCCTCGCTCCGCTCGAGCGCGACCGAAGCAACGCCGTGCTCACCGAGCGCAGCGAGCAAGTCGTCGAGGCCATCAGGGGCGAATCGTTCGTTGCGGACCTCCCGCCCGCCACCGTCGACGACGGCCAGCTGGTGATGGGCGCCACCCCAATCGATCGCGGCGAATGCATCCAAGGAAAAAGCACCTCCCGGTCATCGACGCCCCGCCCGGCGGGCCACTAACCGGAACTCGTGACGGCGCTCGAAGCGCAACTCCCGATAGCGGTTCTCGGCCCGTCACCGCCAGGAGGGACCGGTCTGCGTCGGGACGGTCTGCACTGGCCCTCTCCCGACGGTGCGGGACTCGCACGGGACCTCCCCGCGCCCGGCCATCGTGCACTAACGAGGTCTGCACGATGGCGAGCGGCCAGGTCGTGGAGATCGCATCGGGGAGGCCCTTGAGCCCGTCGCAGCACACGATGCAGACGTCTTCGACGCCGCGGTTCTCGGGTCTCGGTGAGCACGCCGAGCCAGTACTTGGCGCCCTCGCCGCCGGTGCCGGCCCACAGGCCGAGGATGTCGCGCTTGCCGTCCACGGTGACCCCGACGGCGCAGTAGATCGGCCGGTTGGCGACCTGGCCATCGCGGATCTTGACCACCATCGCATCGATGAACACGACCGGGTAGACCCGGTCGAGAGGCCGGTTCTGCCACTCGGCCATCTCGCCCAGCACCGCGTCGGTGACCTTCGAGATCGTCTCCCGGGACACGTCGGTGCCGTACACCTCGGCGAGATGCGCTTGGACCTCCCCGGTGGTGAGGCCCTTCGCGGTGAGCGACATCACCATC
>Ga0123332_1004448_pt1 | contig 12288 bp, 10 predicted proteins | sample BioC12SIPDNA_4_FD_89958 | JGI IMG/M metagenome (GOLD analysis project Ga0123332, IMG submission 89958) | Anaerobic biogas reactor microbial communites from Washington, USA - Biogas_R2_A C12 SIP DNA | ecosystem: Engineered > Bioreactor > Anaerobic > Unclassified | place: Washington, USA...
GCGGGCAAGTCCGACACGCACGACGCGACGTGGGCGCGGATCCGCTCGGACGAGAAGTGCTCCGAGGGGCTGCCGACCCCGCGCCCGGGCACCTACAAGGCGCAGGTGCGGCTCAACGGCGCGCAGTCCGAGCTCGCGACCTTCGTGCTCGAGTAGCCGGACCTCACACGTAGCGCTCGAGGATCGAGCTCTCCGCGAGGCGTGACAGGCCCTCGCGCACGGCGCGGGCACGCTGCTCGCCGACGCCCTCGACGGCCATGAGGTCGTCGATGCCCGCCGCGAGGAGCCGCTGGAGCCCTCCGAAGTGGGCCGCGAGCCGGTCGACGACGGTCCCGGGCAGGCGGGGGACGCGGCTCAGGAGCCGCAGGCCGCGCGGGCTCGCGGACGCGTCGAGCTCGCCCCCGCCCGGCAGGTTGAGGATCTGGGCGATGAGCGCGTGGTCGAGCAGCTCGGCCGAGCTGAGCGAGGCGAGCGCCTCCATGAGGGCCGCGGTCGAGTGCCCCTTGCGCGAGGTGTCGACGTAGTCGCGGATCACGAGCTCGGCCTCGGGCCCGAGCCCCCCCACGAGCTCGTCGAGCTGCAGGGCGAGCAGCCGTCCGTCGGTGCCGAGCTCGACGACGTAGTCCTCGATCTCCGAGGAGATGCGCCGCACCATCTCGAGGCGCTGCACGACGGCGCACACGTCGCGCACCGTGACGAGGTCCTCGATCTCGAGCGCGGACAGGGTCCCGGACACCTCGTCGAGGCGGGACTTGTACCGCTCGAGGGTCTGCAGGGCCTGGTCGGCGCGGGACAGGATCGTCCCGGAGTCCTCGAGCACGTAGCGCAGCCCGCCGACGTAGAGCGCGACGATGCGCATCGACTGGCTCACCGAGATCACGGGGAAGCCGGTCTGCTTCGCGACGCGCTCGGCCGTGCGGTGCCGGGTGCCCGACTCGCTCGTCTCGATCGCGGCATCTGGGAGCAGCTGGACCGCGGCACGCACGATCCGGTTGGTCTGGGCGTCGACGACGACGGCGCCGTCCATCTTCGCGAGCTCGCGCAGCCGCGTCGCGGAGAACTCGACGTCGAGCGGGAAACCCCCCGAGCTGATCGCCTCGACCGTCTTGTCGTGGCCGAGCACGATGAGCGCGCCCGTGCGGCCGCGCAGGATGCGCTCAAGGCCGTCGCGCAGCGCCGTCCCCGGGGCGACCGCGGCCAGCGTCGTCCGCAGGAGGTCCTGGGGTGTCTGGTGCGTGGCCACGCGCCGATCCTACGGTTCGCCGCAGGAGGTCCTGGCGTGCCGCGCCGCGCTCATGCGCTCGTGGACACCTCGCGCGCGGCGGCGACCGCCGCGGCGAGGTGGGGCACCTCGACGAGGCTCATGCCTGCGGGGACCTGACCGGCGTCGACCGACATCGTCGGCACGACCGCACGCGTGAAGCCGAGCCGCCCCGCCTCGGCGAGGCGCGGCCCGATGCCCGCGACCCGACGCAGCTCGCCCGAGAGCCCGACCTCGCCGATCGCGACCATGCCGCGGGCGAGCGCGACCCCTTCGAGGTCGGAGACCGCGGCGAGCGCGAGCGCGAGGTCGACCGCGGGCTCGTGGAGCCGTGCCCCACCCACGGTCGAGACGTAGACGTCGCGGTTGCCGAACGGTGCACCTGCACGCGAGGCGAGGACCGCGAGGACCATCGCGAGCCGGCTCGAGTCGACGCCGCTCGTCGTGCGGCGCGGGCTTGCGAGCGTCGAGGGCGTCACGAGCGCCTGGACCTCGGTCGCGAGCGCGCGGCGCCCCTCGAGCGCGACCGTGACGCACGTGCCGGGGACGGACTGCGTCGCGTGGGACAGGAACAGTCCGCTCGGGTCGGAGAGTCCTTCGATCCCCGACTCGGTGAGGTCGAAGCAGCCGACCTCGTCCGTGGTCCCGAAGCGGTTCTTGACCGCGCGCAGCAGGCGCAGGCGCGAGTGCCGGTCGCCCTCGAACTGGCACACGACGTCGACGAGGTGCTCGAGCGTGCGAGGGCCCGCGACGTTGCCGTCCTTCGTGACGTGCCCGACGAGCACGATCGGCAGGTCGCGAGACTTCGCGACCGCGATGAGCGCCGCCGCGACCTCGCGTACCTGACCGACGCCGCCCGCGGCACCCTCGACCGCGGTCGAGGCGATCGTCTGGACCGAGTCGACGACGACGAGCTCGGGGGAGGACTGCTCGATGTGCCCGAGCACCGAGCCGAGGTCGGTCTCGGCCGCGAGGAGCAGCTCGTCCTCGAGCGCCCCGATGCGCTCGGCGCGCAGGCGCACCTGGCCCGCGGACTCCTCGCCCGTGACGTACAGGACCCGCCGCCCGCCCCGAGCGGCGCGCGCCGCGACGTCGAGCAGCAGGGTCGACTTGCCGACGCCGGGCTCGCCCGCCATGAGCACGACCGCTCCGGGCACGAACCCTCCGCCGAGCACCCGGTCGAGCTCGCCCACCCCGGTGGGCCTGGCCCGCGCGGCCTCGACGTCGACCTGCGCGATCGGGACTGCGGGGGAGCCGAGCGGGGCGCGCGCCGCGGTGCGCGGGCCCGCGGTCGGCGCATTCTCGGCGACCGTGCCCCACGCCTGGCACTCCCCGCACCGCCCGACCCACTTCGCGGACGTCCACCCGCACTCGGTGCACGCGAACGAAGGACGGGCGTTCTTGCTGCTCGACATGCCCCGGACGCTAGCCACGCCCACCGACAACCCCGCGCGAGGCGGGGTGCACCGTGAGCGGGAGCAGCTTGCGCGCCCCGAACAGCTCGGTGCAGCGCGCCGCGATCGCCTCGTAGACCGCCTCGCCCACGAGCTCGACGAGCTCGGCCCGCGCCGAGACGAACACCGGCTGGGCGCCCGTGTGCGCCTCGGGCGCGCCCGTGCAGTACCAGTCGAGGTCATGCCCGCCCGGCCCCCACCCGCGGCGGTCGAACTCGGCGATCGTGACCTCCTGGTAGCTCGTCCCGTCGGGTCGCTCGACGTCGCGGTAGGAGCGCCGGATCGGCAGCTGCCAGCACACGTCGGGCTTCGTCTCGAGCGGCTCGCGGCCGAGGCGGGCCGCAAGGTGGTGCAGCGCGCACCCGCTCCCGCCGGCAAAGCCTGGGTCGTTGAGCAGGACGCACGCGCCGCCCGGTGCGCGACGGGTCTTGCGGGCGCCGTCGTCGTCGATCTCGACCCAGGCCTCGCGCGCGACCGTCGCGCCGTCGGGGCGGCGCTGCCAGTCCTCGGGGCCGAGCAGGTCGACGAAGCCCGCGACGCGCTCCTCGTCGTCCTCGTCGGTGAAGTGGGCGCCCATCGTGCAGCAGCCGTCGTCGGGGTGGTCGCGGTAGATCCCGGGGCAGCCGCGACCGAAGATGCACGTCCAGAAGCTCGTGAGCCACGTGAGGTCGACGCGGAACACCCGGTCGGGCCCCTCGGGCGAGGTCTCGGGGTCCCACTCGGGGTCGGGCAGCTCGACCCACGTGCGGGACGTGTCGAGCGGGGTCTCGGTCGGTGCAGGCACGGCCCCACCCTACGAGCGAGATCCCCCTCGACGCGTACCCTGGTTCAGGCAGTCCACCCGTGAGGAGAGGCATGAGCGAGCACACGACGCCCGAGGGGCCCGAGCCCGCGACCGAGGGGCCCGCGACCGCCGGTCCCTCGCACGCCGACGACGCGTCACGCGCCCCGTGGTGGCGCCGGGTCCCGGTGTGGGCATGGGTCGCCGGCGCGGCCGTCGTGCTCGGCGGAGGGGCTCTCGGGGTGCTCGCCGCGAGCGGGACCTTCGACCCCGAGCCGCTCCCGACGCCACCCGCTGAGACGATCACGCTCGCCCCGCCCAGCCCGACGGTCGAGCCCGTCGAGCGAGGCATCGAGCCGACGGCGTTCTCGGCAGCGCTCCCGGACACCGTGCTCGACCTCGCGCTCGCGGAGATGACCGAGGGTGGGATCTTCGACGATGCCGACCCCCTCGAGTCCTACACGCTCGTCCTGTCCGACGGCGGCTCGCGATCGGTGACCGTCTACGCGGCGCAGTTCCAGGACGTCGAGGCGACCGCCGCAGGGTGGCCCGAGCTCGTCGCGGACGAGGTCGAGCAGGGCGAGGTCACGGCGGACGGGACCGTCGTGGGCGAGTGGGTCTTCGCGGCGGTGCACAGCGAGACCGGCGAGCCCGCGATCCTGTGGCGCAACTCGACCGCGCTCCTGCTCGTCACGGGCGAGGAGCAGCTCGTGCGCGACGTCTTCCGCGCGTTCCCGCTCTGACTTTCGCCGAGTTTCGCCGCGTGCTGCCCGGGCGGCCCTGCGGCGCGTCGGTAGGCTCGGCCCGGAGGTCCGCGTCGGACCTGGTCGGGAGCAGGAGATGAGCACGCCGAAGGTCGCCGTCCTGGGCGGCGGTGTCATGGGCGCCACGGTCGCCGCGGCGGTCGTCGCAGCGGGCTGGCAGGCCAGCGAGGTCACGGTCGCCGAGCCGCGCCCGGAGCGCCGCGCCGAGCTCGCCGAGCGGCACGGCCTCGCGACGGCCGCGAGCGCGGCCGAGGCGGTCCGCGGCGCGGGTGTCGTGGTCGTCGCGGTCAAGCCGAACCAGGTCGCGACCGTCCTCGAGGAGGTCGCGCGCGAGCTTGCCGACGACGTCGTCGTCGTGACGGTCGCGGCGGGGCTCCCCGCGGCGTTCTACGAGCAGCGCCTGCCGAGCGGGACGCCGCTCGTGCGAGTCATGCCCAACACCCCGGCCGTGATCGGCAAGGGGGCGAGCGCGATCGCCCCAGGGACGCACGCGAGCGCCGAGCACCTCGACCTTGCCGAGCGGCTGCTCGGCGCGACGGGCCTCGTCGTGCGGGTCGCCGAGAAGGACCTCGACGCCGTCACAGCCGTCTCGGGATCGGGGCCGGCGTACGTGTTCTACGTGATCGACGCGATGGCCGAGGCGGGTGTGCTGCTCGGCCTCACGCGAGAGCTCGCGACACAGCTCGCGGTCGCGACGGTCGAGGGTGCCGCGGCGCTCGTCGCGGAGACGGGCGAGCACCCCGTCGTGCTGCGGGAGCGGGTGTCCTCCCCGGGCGGCACGACGGTCGCGGCGCTTGCCGAGCTCGACTCCCGCGGGGTGCGCGCGGGCATCCTCGCGGCGGCCGAGCGCTGCCGGGACCGCTCGGTCGAGCTCGGTTCCGAGGCGACCGGCGGGGCGTGAGGTGCCCGACGACGCGCCCGTGACGCGGGGCAGGAAGCGCCCCCGCCCGCCCGCGATGCACGACGTGGCACGGCTCGCGGGGGTCTCGCACCAGACGGTCTCGCGCGTGCTCAACGACCATCCCAACGTGCGTGCCGAGACGCGCGAGAAGGTGCTCGCGGCGATCGCCGAGCTCGGCTACCGGCGCAACTCGGCGGCCCGTGCGCTCGTGACGCGCCGCTCGGGGGTGCTCGGCGTCGTCATGATCTCGGCGCCCGAGTTCGGCCCGACCTCGACGATCATCGCGCTCGAGTCCGCGGCCCATGCGGCGGGATACTCGGTGAGCCTGACGACGCTGCCGAACTTCTCGGTCGAGCAGGTCGCTCGTGTGTTCGAGCACTTCCTCGCGCTCGGCGCGGAGGGCGTCGTCGTCGTCGCGCCGCTGTCCTCGGTCGCCGAGACGATCCGGCCCTTTGCGCTCCAGCTGCCGGTCGTGACGATCGCGGCGGGCCAGCCTGCGGGGCAGGAGTTCCACCCGATCTCGGTCGACCAGCAGCTCGGCGCGCGGCTTGCGACGCGTTACCTGATCGAGCTCGGGCACCGCGAGATCGTGCACGTGCGCGGCCCGCAGGACTGGTTCGACGCGCAGCAGCGCTACGTCGGCTGGCGCGCGGAGCTCGAGGACGCCGGGGTCGCCGTGCCTGAGCCGATCGACGCGGACTGGTCGGCTGCGCGGGGCTTCGAGATCGGGCGCGAGCTCGCGCGTGAAGGCCTGCCGAGCGCGGTGTTCGCCGCGAACGACCAGCTCGCCCTCGGGCTCCTGCGCGCGTTCTTCGAGGCGGGCGTGTCGGTCCCGGGGGACGTGTCGGTCGTGGGCTTCGACGACATCCCCGGCTCGGCGTACTTCTCGCCCCCGCTCACGACCGTGCGTCAGGAGTTCGACCGGCTCGGGCGCAAGGCGATCGGCATGCTCCTCGCTGCGATCGACGGCGAGCCGCTCGACCACACGCCGATCCCACCACGCCTCGTCGTGCGAGGCTCGACCGGAGCTGCCCGGTAGGTCACGGTTCGATCACGAGGGTGTCTCGTTCGTCAGATCCCCTTGACGATATGGTTGTGAGCGATAACACTCGCATGCACCGAGGCGTGTGAACGATAACAACGGACGTACCGGGCTCGGTGCCGGACTCGCAAGGAAGCAGAGCTGATGGGCAACGATGCTGTGAACGGCCGCGCACGGCCGGACGACCTCGTGGTCGGGATCGACTACGGAACCCTCTCGGGGCGCGCCGTCGTCGTCCGCGTGCGCGACGGCAAGGAGCTCGGCTCGGCAGTCTTCGAGTACCCGCACGGGGTCATGGACACCGAGCTCACCGCAGGCCCTGCGGCCGCGGCGGGGGCGCCCCAGCAGCTGCCGCCCGACTGGGCGCTCCAGGCTCCCGCGGACTACGTCGACGTGCTCAAGAACGCCGTCCCCGCCGCGCTCACCGCCGCGAACGAGGCGTACGGCGTGCACGCGGGCGACGTGATCGGGATCGGCACCGACTTCACCGCGTGCACGATGGTCCCCACGCTCGCCGACGGCACCCCGCTGTGCGAGACCGAGCGATTCGCCGACCGCCCGCACGCGTACGTCAAGCTGTGGAAGCACCACGCCGCCCAGCCGCACGCCGACCGCATCAACGCGCTCGCGCACGAGCGCGGCGAGCCGTGGATCACGCGTTACGGCGGGCTCATCTCGAGCGAGTGGGAGTTCGCCAAGGGACTGCAGCTGCTCGAGGAGGACCCCGAGGTCTACGCCGCGACCGTGCACTGGGTCGAGGCTGCGGACTGGATCGTCTGGCAGCTCACGGGTCGCTACACGCGCAACGCGTGCACCGCGGGCTACAAGGGCATCTTCCAGGACGGGAAGTACCCGTCGATGGAGTTCCTCGCGGCGCTCAACCCCGACTTCGCGGGCTTCGCGAAGGGAAAGCTCTCGGCCGACGTCGTCCCGCTCGGCTCGCTCGCGGGCCGCCTCACCGCCGAGGCCGCCGCGTGGACGGGCCTTCCCGAGGGCATCGCGGTCGCGGTCGGCAACGTCGACGCGCACGTCACCGCGCCCGCCGCGAACGCGGTCGAGCCCGGGCAGATGGTCGCGATCATGGGGACCTCGACGTGCCACGTCATGAACGGCACCGAGCTGCACGAGGTGCCGGGGATGTGCGGCGTGGTCGACGGCGGGATCGTCGACGGGCTGTGGGGCTACGAGGCCGGGCAGAGCGGCGTCGGCGACATCTTCGCGTGGTTCGTCGAGAACCAGGTCCCGGCCGAGTACTCGCACGCCGCAGCGGAGCAGGGCGTCTCGGTCCACGAGTACCTGACCGAGCTCGCGGCGCAGCAGGCGCCGGGCGCGCACGGCCTCGTCGCGCTCGACTGGCACTCGGGCAACCGCTCGGTGCTCGTCGACCACGAGCTCTCGGGCCTCGTGCTCGGCACGACGCTCACGACGCGGCCCGAGGAGATCTACCGCGCACTGCTCGAGGCGACGGCCTTCGGGACCCGCAAGATCGTCGAGACCTTCGTCGAGGCGGGCGTGCCCGTCACGGAGTTCGTCGTCGCGGGCGGGCTGCTCAAGAACCGCTTCCTCATGCAGATGTACTCCGACGTCACGCGCCTGCCGCTCTCGACGATCGTGTCCGAGCAGGGCCCCGCGCTCGGCTCGGCGATCCACGCGGCCGTCGCCGCGGGCGCCTACCCCGACGTGCGCACCGCTGCCGCCGCGATGGGCGACCGCGTCGAGAACGCCTACACCCCCGACGAGGAGGCCGCGCGCGTCTACGACGAGCTCTACGCGGAGTACTCGACCCTGCACGACTACTTCGGGCGGGGCGCCAACGAGGTCATGAGCCGGCTCAAGGCCCTGCGCCGCCGTCAGTCGGCCACGGTCGAGGTGGACGCATGAGCGCGATCCCTGCCGCCGTGCGCGCCGACGTCGACCGCCTCAAGGCCGAGGTCGCGGCCCTGCACTCCGAGCTGACCCGGTGGGGCCTGGTCGTGTGGACCGCGGGCAACATCTCGGCCCGCGTCCCCGGCGCGGACCTCATGGTCATCAAGCCCTCGGGCGTGTCCTACGACGAGCTCGACGCGCAGAAGATGGTCGTGACCGACCTGCACGGCAAGCTTGTCGAGGGCGAGCTCAGCCCCTCCTCGGACACCGCGGCGCACGCCTACGTGTACCGGCACATGCCCGAGGTGGGCGGCGTCGTGCACACCCACTCCGCGTACGCGACCGCGTGGGCCGCGCGCGGGGAGGAGATCCCGTGCGTCCTGACGATGATGGGCGACGAGTTCGGCGGGCCCATCCCCGTCGGGCCGTTCGCGATCATCGGGGACGACTCGATCGGACGGGGGATCGTCGAGACGCTGCGCGGCTCACGGTCCACCGCGGTGCTCATGCGCAACCACGGCCCCTTCACGATCGGCAAGGACGCGCGTGCCGCGGTCAAGTCCGCGGTCCTGCTCGAGGAGGTCGCGCGGACCGTCCACCTCGCCCGGGAGCTGGGCGAGCCGCTGCCGATCGAGCAGCACCACGTCGATGCGCTCTACGAGCGCTACCAGAACGTCTACGGACAGCACGACAGCCAGGAGGGCGAGCGATGAGCAAGGCATACCCCGAGCACGAGATCTGGTTCCTCACCGGGAGCCAGGACCTCTACGGGGAGGAGACGCTCGCCCAGGTCGCGGCGCAGTCCCAGGAGATCGCGCGCGCCCTCGACGCCTCGGCGGACGTGCCCGCCAAGGTCGTGTGGAAGCCCGTCCTGAAGGACTCCGAGTCGATCCGCAGGGCAGCGCTCGAGGCGAACGCCGACGATGCGTGCCTCGGCGTGATCGTGTGGATGCACACCTTCTCGCCCGCGAAGATGTGGATCGCGGGGCTGGACGCGCTGCGCACCCCGATGCTCCACCTGCACACCCAGGCGAACGTCGAGCTGCCGTGGTCGACGATCGACATGGACTTCATGAACCTCAACCAGGCGGCGCACGGGGATCGCGAGTTTGCGTACATCGCGACGCGGCTCGCCTCGCCCCGCAAGACCGTCGTCGGGCACGTGTCCAACCCCGCGGTCACCGCGCGGGTCGGGGCCTGGGCGCGGGCGTGCGCGGGCTGGTCCGCGACGCATGAGCTGCGCCTGGCACGCTTCGGGGACAACATGCGCAACGTCGCGGTCACCGAGGGCGACAAGACCGAGGCCGAGCTGCGCTTCGGCGTGAGCGTCAACACGTGGGGCGTGAACGACCTCGTCGCGGCCGTCGAGGACGTCGCCGACGACGACGTCACGGCTCTCGTCGCGCAGTACGAGGAGCTCTACGACGTCGCCCCCGAGCTACGCCGCGGCGGGGACCGCCACGAGTCGCTGCGCTACGGCGCGCGCCAGGAGATCGCCCTCGAGACGCTCCTGACCTCGCTCGGTGCGAAGGCGTTCACGACGAACTTCGAGGACCTCGGCGCGCTGCGCCAGCTCCCGGGGCTCGCGGTCCAGCGCCTCATGGCCAAAGGCTACGGCTTCGGGGCGGAGGGCGACTGGAAGACGGCGATCCTCGTGCGCGCCGCGAAGGTCATGGGGCAGGGCCTGCCCGGTGGTGCCTCCCTCATGGAGGACTACACCTATGACCTCACGCCCGGTGCCGAGCTCATCCTCGGCGCCCACATGCTCGAGATCTGCCCGACGCTCACGACGTCACGGCCGAGGCTCGAGATCCACCCCCTCGGGATCGGGGGCAAGGAGGACCCGGTCCGTCTCGTGTTCGACACGGACCCCGGGGAGGCAGTCGTGGTCGCGATGTCCGACATGCGCGACCGGTTCCGCCTCACCGTCAACGCGGTCGACGTCGTCGCCCCGCCCCAGCCGCTCCCGAAGCTGCCGGTCGCGCGGGCGGTATGGCGGCCACGTCCCGACTTCGCCACGTCGGCGGAGGCATGGCTCACCGCGGGTGCTGCGCACCACACGGTGATGAGCACGGCGCTCGACGTCGAGGTCTTCGCAGACTTCGCGCAGATCGCCCGCACGGAGCTCCTCGTCATCGACGAGAGCACCACCACCAGGGACTTCGCTCGCGAGGTCCGCTGGAACCAGGCGTTCTACCGGCTCGCACAGGGCCTGTGACGCCTCGAAGGGGGAGTTGTTAACGCTCACTGGAGAGCGAACCGAAAATGGAGGGGAACATGATTCGCAGGAAGTTCGCAAAGGTCGGGCTCGCCGCCGTCGCGGCGGTCTCGGCCCTGACCCTCGCCGCGTGCAGCAGCAACGGCGGGGGCTCGAGCACGGAGACGACCGCGGGGGGCAACGGCGGGGACGGCGACCTCATCAAGGTCGGCTTCTCGCAGCTCGGCGCCGAGTCGGGCTGGCGCACCGCCAACACCGAGTCGGTCAAGGCGAGCCTGACGAAGGAGAACGGGATCGACCTGATCTTCGTCGACGCCCAGCAGAAGCAGGAGAACCAGATCAAGGCCCTGCGCGACTTCATCGCGCAGGACGTCGACATCATCGCGTTCTCGCCCGTCATCGAGACCGGCTGGGACGAGGTCCTCCAGGAGATCAAGGACGCGGAGATCCCCGTCGTGCTCGTCGACCGCACGGTCGACACCACGGTCGAGGACCCCTACGTCACCTGGATCGGGGCGGACTTCCGCCTCGAGGGCGAGATGGCCGGCGAGTGGGTCAAGGAGAACTACCCCGACGCCAAGATCTTCGAGCTCCAGGGCACGCTCGGCTCGGGTGCCCAGGTCGACCGCGAGGAGGGCTTCGACGCCGTCGTCGGCGCGGACAAGATCATCGGCAAGGCGACGGGCAACTTCACCCGCGCCGAGGGCAAGACGGCGGTCGAGGCGGCCCTTCAGGCCTACCCCGACATGGACCTGATCTTCGCCCACAACGACGACATGGGTCTCGGCGCGATCGAGGCGATCGAGGCTGCGGGCAAGAAGCCGGGCGAGGACATCATCATCGTCACGGTCGACGCGGTCCGCGACGGCCTGCAGGCCCTGCACGACGGCAAGTTCAACTTCGTCGTCGAGTGCAACCCGGTGTTCGGCGACCAGATCGTCGACCTCGTCAAGAAGGTGTACGCGGGCGAGGAGGTCCCCAAGGAGACCATCGTCGTCGACGCGACCTTCGACCAGTCGATCACGCAGGAAGAGATCGACGCACGGCTCTACTGAGCCGCTGAGCGCGGGTGGGCCGGGCACGACGCCTCGGCCCGGCCCACCCGCTCCCACGACGAGGAAGGACGAGGATGTCCCAGGCAACGAGCCCCGTCGTCGAGATGACCGGGATCACGATCGAGTTCCCCGGGGTCAAGGCCCTCGACGGCGTTGACTTCCGGCTGTTCCCCGGTGAGGTGCACGCCCTCATGGGCGAGAACGGCGCGGGGAAGTCGACGCTCATCAAGGTCCTCACGGGCGTGTACCAGGCGGGCGCCGGACGGATCGTGGTCGACGGCGTCGAGCGCACCTTCTCGGGGACCGACGAGGCCCAGGAGGCCGGCATCTCGACCGTGTATCAGGAGGTCAACCTCGTGGGGAACCTCTCGGTCGCGGAGAACGTCATGCTCGGTCACGAGCCGCGCACCGGGCCCTTCATCAGCTGGCGTGCGATGCGCCGCGCGGCTCGCGAGTACCTCGCGCGCCTGCACGTCGACGTCGACCCGGGGGCCGAGCTGTCGAGCCTGTCGGTCGCGGTCCAGCAGCTGTGCGCGATCGCGCGCGCGACCGTCGTCGACGCGAAGGTCCTCATCCTCGACGAACCGACGTCATCGCTGCAGAAGAACGAGGTCGACGAGCTCTTCGCCGTCGTGCGCGAGCTCAAGGAGCGCGGCGTCGCGATCCTCTTCGTCTCGCACTTCCTCGACCAGGTCTACGAGATCTCCGACCGCATGACGGTGCTGCGCAACGGGCGCCTCGTGGGGGAGCACCTCACGGCAGAGCTGCCGCGCCTCGAGCTCGTCTCCAAGATGATCGGGCGCACCGAGGCGGAGCTCGGCTCGATCGAGGCACGCGCCCACCGTGTCGCGCAGCGGTCCGACGACGACGCCCCCCGGCTCGAGGTCCTCGGCCTCGGCAAGCACGGTCGCATCGAGCCCTACGACCTCTCCGTCTACCCCGGCCA
>Ga0123332_1004452_pt1 | contig 12285 bp, 9 predicted proteins | sample BioC12SIPDNA_4_FD_89958 | JGI IMG/M metagenome (GOLD analysis project Ga0123332, IMG submission 89958) | Anaerobic biogas reactor microbial communites from Washington, USA - Biogas_R2_A C12 SIP DNA | ecosystem: Engineered > Bioreactor > Anaerobic > Unclassified | place: Washington, USA...
AACGCTGCAAACGATTAACATCGGATTCACTCCCCGCGCGGGACGCCCCGGCATGCTTGCCAGGGGCGGTCCCCGCCCGCCGTGCCCTCCTGGACTTCCATGCGCGCCTGCCTGATCCGCCTCAGCACCCTGTTCGCCACCGCCCTGCTGGTGCTGGTGGGCGCTGCCGGCGCCCGGGCGCAGGAGAACCGCCTGCCGGACATCGGCTCCTCCGCCGGCAGCGTGCTCGGCCCGGCGCAGCAGGCCGAATACGGGCGGATGCTGCTGGCACAGCTGCGCCACTACGGCTACGTGCTCGAGGACCCCCTGGTCGACGGCTGGCTCCAGGCCACCGGCAACCGCCTGGCCGCCGCCAGCGACGACCCCGGGCAGAAGTTCACCTTCTTCATGATGAAGGACCGCAGCATCAACGCCTTCGCCACCCTGGGCGGCTACATCGGCGTGAACGCCGGGCTGGTGCTGGCGGCCGAGACCGAGGACGAGGTGGCCGCGGTGCTGGGCCACGAGGTCGCGCACGTCACCCAGCTGCACGTGCTGCGCGGGGTGGAGCGGGCACAGCGCGACAGCATCCCGCTGCTGCTGGCGATGCTCGGCGCGATCGCGATCGCGCAGTCGGCCGGCGGCAATTCGTCGGACGACGCGGCGATGGCCGCCATCGCTACCGCCCAGGGCCTGGCCGCGCAGCGCCAGATCAACTACACCCGCTCCAACGAGTCCGAGGCCGATCGCATCGGCATCCGCACGCTGGCCCGCAGCGGATACGACCCGGGCGCCATGGCCAGCATGTTCGAGCGCATGCACGCGGTCTCGCGCACCAACCAGGGCGGCGAGCGCGAGCGGCTGCCCGACTACCTCAAGACCCACCCGGTCACCACGATCCGCATCAGCGAGGCCAAGGACCGGGCCGAGCGCCTGGCCGGGCAGTCGGTCCAGGGCACGGTGTCCACGCCCGACGCCAGCATCACCCAGCGCATCCCGGTCACGGGCGCGGCGCTGCCCGAGGGCCTGCGGCTGGGCGACAACCCGCTGCTGCCCGCCGGCCTGGCGCTGGAGGGCGGCCTGGAGGCGACGCGACGCAACGAGTTCGGCTGGGCCCGCGAACGCCTCCGGGTGCTCAGCGCCAATACCCCCGAAGCGGCGGTGCGCGAATACGAGCGCATGGGCAGCGCGCGCGGGCTCGACGACGCGCAGCGCTACGGACTGGCGATCGCGCAGCTTCGCGCCGGCCGCGCCGAGCAGGCGGCCACCTCCCTGGCGGCGCTCCTGGAGCGGCACCCGGGCGACGTGTGGCTCTCCATCGGCCTGGCCGAAGCCGAGGCCCATGCCGGCCGCCACGATGCGGCCGACCGCCGGTTCCAGGCGCTGCTCGAGCGCATGCCGCGCAACCCGGCGATCGCCATGTCCTACGCCGAGGTGCTGGTGGCGCGCAATACGCCCGAAGCCGGGCGCCGGGCCCGCGACGTGCTGCGTCCGCTGCTGGCCACCAGCGGCTCGGACCCCGCGTTCCAGCGGACCTTCGCCCGCGCCAGCGAGATCGCCGGCGACCCGGTGCGCGCCGGCGAAGCCTGGGCGGAGGCGGCCTTCCTCAGCGGCCGCGAGGAGCAGGCCCTGGTGCAGCTCAACACGCTCAAGAAGCGTGACGACCTGGACTACTACGCCCGGGCGCGGATCGATGCGCGCATTTCCCAGATCACGCCGGTGGTGCTGGAGCTGCGCCGCCAGGGCGTGCGCGACCCTGACCTGAACCGACGCCGCTGAGACCACGCGCCGGCTGTCACAATACGGTCATGGAACTGTCGTCCAATGCTGGCGTCGGCCGCCGTGGCCGGGCCTGGGCTGGAGCCTGAGGTGCAGAAGCGCATCCTGATCGTCGACGATGAACCCGCCATCCGCGAGATGGTGGCCTTCGCCCTGCGCAAGGGCGACTTCGAGCCGGCCCACGCCGGCGATGCCCTCGAGGCGCAATCGGCCATCGCCGAACGCGTGCCCGACCTGATCCTGCTGGACTGGATGCTGCCCGGGACCAGCGGCCTGGAACTGGCCCGCCGCTGGCGCCGCGAGGACCCCACGCGCGAGGTGCCGATCATCATGCTCACCGCACGCGGCGAGGAGAACGACCGCGTCGGCGGCCTCGAGGCGGGAGTCGACGACTACGTGGTCAAGCCGTTCTCGGCGCGCGAACTGCTGGCGCGGATCCGCGCGGTGATGCGCCGCACCCGCGGCGAGGACGAGGACGGCAACGTCAGCGTCGGCGAACTGCGCATCGACGGCGCCGCCCACCGCGTGTTCGCCCGCGGCGAACCGCTGGCCATCGGCCCGACCGAGTACCGGCTGCTGCACTTCTTCATGACCCACCCCGAGCGCGTGTACAGCCGCGCACAGCTGCTCGACCACGTTTGGGGCGGCAGCGTGTACGTGGAGGAGCGCACGGTGGACGTGCACATCCGCCGCCTGCGCCGGACGCTCGAACCCTCGGGGCTGGACGGCATGGTGCAGACCGTACGCGGCGCCGGCTACCGCTTCTCGGCGGCGGCCTGACCCGGGCCGCGACGCCTTTCCGCGGCGGACGCCGGCCCGGGCCGGCGGAGCGACCGGGCTAAGATCAGCTGGCCCCGATCCGCCTTCCCCCCGCCACGCGCCCTTCCGCCCACGATCCCGCCATGTCCGTCCCGACCCGACCCGCATGGAGCCGCACCCTGGGCCACCAGGCCCTGGCGCTGGCGGCCGCGCTGGCGGTGGGATGGCCGCTGGGCCATCCGTGGCCGGCGCTGGCGATGGCCGCGCTGGGCGTGGCGGCCTGGCACTGCTGGCGCCTGCACGGCGTGCTGGCGCGGCTGCAGTCGCACCAGTGGCCGCCGTCCGCCACCGGGCGCGGCGCGTGGGACGAACTGGAGCGGCAGCTGCGGCTGAACCAGGACGGCATGCGCGCGCGCAACCGGCGGCTGGTGGCGATGCTGCGCGCCTATGGCGCGGTCGCCGCCGCCCTGCCCGACGCGGTGGTGGTGATCGAGCGCAACAGCCAGCGGGTGCAGTGGTTCAACGATGCCGCCACCGCCCTGCTGGGACTGGAATACCCGCGCGACATGGGCGAGCCGCTCGGCGAACGCCTGCAGGGGCTGCGCATCGCGCACTGGCTGGCCGCCGGCCGCAACGCCGAGCCGCTGCTCGACGTGGCGTCGCCGGCATCGCCGGAGGTGCGGCTGAACCTGCGCCTGATCCCCTATTCCGAGGACATGTGGCTGGTGGTCGCCCGCGACGTGACCAAGATGATGCGGCTCGAGCAGGTCCGCCGCGACTTCGTGGCCAACGTCTCGCACGAGCTGCGCACGCCGCTGACCGTGGTCCACGGCTACCTGGACATGCTCGAGCCCGACGACCAGCCGGAATGGGCGCCGATGCTGCGCGAGATGCAGCGCCAGTCGCAGCGGATGACCCGGCTGGTGGAAGACCTGCTGACGCTATCGCGGCTCGAGGCGCAGGAAAGCGTGGAAGACGCAACGGTGGCGATGGAACCCATGCTGTCCACGCTGCGGCGCGAAGCCGAGGCCTTGAGCCAGGGCCGGCACCGGGTGGTCGTGGAGGACGCGGCCGGCGTCGACCTGGCCGGCTCCACGCGCGAGCTGCACAGCGCGTTCTCCAACCTGGTGAGCAACGCGGTGCGCTACACCCCGGCCGGCGGCACGATCACGATCCGCTTCGCGCGCGAAGGCGGCGGGGCGGTGCTGCAGGTCGCCGACACCGGCTACGGCATCCCGGCCCAGCACCTGCCGCGGCTCACCGAGCGCTTCTACCGGGTGTCCACCAGCCGCTCGCGCGAATCGGGCGGCACCGGGCTGGGCCTGGCGATCGTCAAGCACGTCCTCAACCTGCACCACGCCCGGCTCGGGATCGAAAGCGAGGTCGGCCGCGGCAGCACCTTTTCCTGCCACTTCGGCGCCGAGCGGATCCAGCCGCGCCAGGCCCCTCCGGGAGCAGCGCCTTGAACCGACCCGTGCCACGCCCGGAGCGTCCACCGCCGGGCCCGGGCGGGGAACCGGCCGCGCCCGCGGCCAAGGGGGGCGATCCGCTGCGCGACCCGGCGCTGTACTTCAACCGCGAACTGTCGCAGCTGGACTTCAACTTCCGCGTGCTCGCCCAGGCGCTGGACGAGTCGGTGCCGCTGCTCGAGCGGCTGCGCTACCTGTGCATCTCCTGCACCAATCTCGACGAGTTCTTCGAGATCCGCGCCGCCACCGTGCGCCACGCGCAGGACTTCGGCGCCGTACCCGCCCCGCCCGACGGGCTGGCGCCGGCCACCGTGCTGCGGCGCATCCACGAACGCGCGGCGGAACTGGTCCGGGCCCAGTACGAGTGCTGGAACAAGGTACTGCGGCCCGAGCTCGCCCGGGCGGGCGTGCGCGTGCTCGCCCGCAGCCAGTGGAACGCGCGCCAGGCGCGCTGGCTGCGCGCCTACTTCCGCGACGAGATCATGCCGGTGCTCTCGCCGCTGGGCCTGGACCCGGCGCATCCGTTCCCCAGGATCCTGAACAAGTCGCTCAACATCGTGGTGGTGCTCGAGGGCCGCGACGCGTTCGGCCGGGTCGGCCACCTCGCCATCGTGCGCGCGCCGCGTTCGCTGCCACGGATCATCCAGTTGCCGGAACAGGCCTCGGGCGGCGAGCACGACTTCGTGTTCCTCTCGGCGGTCCTGTCGGAGTTCGTGCACGAACTGTTCCCCGGGATGCAGGTCAAGGGCGCCTACCAGTTCCGGGTCACCCGCAATTCCGAGGTCATCGTCGACGAGGACGAGGTGGAGAACCTGGCCCTGGCGCTGCGCGACGAGCTGGCCGGGCGCGGCTACCTGCGCGCGATGCGGCTGGAGATCGCCGCCGACTGCCCGCGGCCGATCGTGCGCACCCTGCTGCAGAACTTCGAGTTGCCCGGCAACGCGGTTTACCGCATCGACGGGCCGGTCAACCTCAACCGCGTGATCCAGGTCTACGACCTGGTGCAGCGGCCGGACCTGAAGTTCCCGCCGTTCCAGCCGCGGCTGCCGAAGAACACCGAGGCCATGTTCGACCTGGTGTCGGGCGGCGACCTGCTGCTGCACCATCCCTTCGACTCGTTCGCGCCGGTGCTGGAGCTGATCAAGCAGGCGGCCGAGGATCCGAACGTGCTCGCGATCAAGCAGACGCTGTACCGGACCGGGAAGGACTCGCCGATCGTTGAGCACCTCGTCCAGGCCGCGCGCAACGGCAAGGATGTCACCGTGGTCGTCGAGTTGCGGGCGCGCTTCGACGAGGAGGCCAACCTCGGCCTGGCCGACCGCCTGCAGGAAGCGGGAGTGCAGGTGGTCTACGGCGTGGTCGGCTTCAAGACCCACGCCAAGATGCTGCTGGTGGTGCGGCGCGAAGGACGCAAGCTGCGGCGCTACGTGCACCTGGGCACCGGCAACTACCATTCCGGCACCGCCCGCGCCTACACCGACATCGGCCTGGTCACCGCCGATCCGGACATCGGCAACGACGTGCACCTGATCTTCCAGCAGCTCTCGGGCCTCGCCCCGGCGACCTCGCTCAGCCGCCTGCTGCAGGCGCCGTTCACCCTGCACGCGGGGATCCTGGCGCGGATCGAGCGCGAGGCCGAACACGCACGCAACGGCCGTCCCGGGCGGATCATCGCCAAGATGAACGCGCTCAACGAACCACAGGTGATGCGCGCGCTGTACGCGGCCTCGCAGGCCGGGGTCTCGATCGACCTGATCGTGCGTGGCGCCTGCTCGCTGCGGCCCGGCGTCCCGGGGGTGTCGGACAACATCCGCGTGCGCTCGATCGTGGGCCGGTTCCTCGAGCACCATCGCGTGTACTGGTTCGGCAACGACGGTCAGCCGGAGCTGTACTGCGCCAGCGCCGACTGGCTCGAGCGCAACCTGCTGCGCCGGGTGGAGACCTGCTTCCCGATCCTCGACCCGGCACTGGCGGCGCGGGTCAAGCGGGAGGCGCTCGACAACTACCTGGCCGACAACCTCAACGCCTGGGAACTGCACGCCGACGGCGTCTACCGCAAGGTGGTGCCGGCCGACGGCGATCCCCCGCATTCGGCGCAGTCGGCGCTGCTGGCCGGGATCTGCGGATGATGGACGCGCTCGCCCGGGCCGGTTCGCTGTCCACGCCGCTGCGCGACGGCGACATGCTGGCCGCGATCGACCTGGGCTCCAACAGCTTCCACATGGTGGTGGCCGCCTATACCCTGGGCCAGTTGCGGATCGTCGACCGCCTGCGCGAGCCGGTGCGCATGGCCGTGGGCCTGGACGCCAGGGGCGGCCTCGACCGCGCGGTCCGCGACCGGGCGCTCGCCTGCCTGGCGCGCTTCGGCCAGCGCATCCGCGACATCCCGCCCCAGCGTGTGCGCGCGCTGGCGACCAACACGGTGCGACTGATGGCCGCGCCGCAATCGTTCCTGGTCCCCGCCGAGACCGCGCTGGGGCACGGCATCGAAGTGATCTCGGGCCGCGAAGAGGCGCGCCTGATCTACCTCGGGGTCGCCCACGCCCAGCCGCCCAAGCCGGGCAGTCTGCGGCTGGTGATCGACATCGGCGGCGGCTCGACCGAGTGCATCATCGGCCGCGGTTTCCAGACCATCGAACGCGAAAGCCTGCAGGTCGGCTGTATCGCGACCACCCGCCGCTTCTTCGGCGACGGCAGGCTCTCGCCGAAGAAGTGGCGGGAGGCGGTGATCGAGGTGGGCGCGGAGTTCCAGCAGTTCGCCAATGCCTACCGCGCGCTGGGCTGGAGCGAGGCGATCGGCGCGTCGGGCACCAACAAGGAGATCGGCGGGATCTGCGCGGCGATGGGGTTGACCAAGGGCGCGGTGACCGCCGCGGCCCTGCCCCTGGTGCGCGACCGCCTGCTGGAGGCCGGGCGCATCGACGCCATCGACCTCCCGGGCCTGTCCGCCGAACGCCGCAGTACGATCGCCGGCGGCGTGCTGGTGCTGGAGGCCGCGTTCGACGCCCTGGGCCTGGAACGGATGGCGGTGAGCAAGGCGGCGATGCGCGAAGGCGTGCTGTACGACATGCTGGGACGCGGCAGCGGCCACGACCCGCGCGAGGCCTCGATCGCCGCCATCACCCAGCGCTACGGCATCGACGAGGGCCAGGCCGCGCGCGTGGAAGGCACCGCCATGCGCCTGTTCGAACAGGCCGCGCCGGCGTGGAAGCTCGATCCCGACGATCTGCTGATGCTGGCCTGGGGCGCGCGCCTGCACGAACTGGGGCTGGCGATCGCGCACAGCCAGTACCAGGTCCACGGCGCGTACGTGATCGAGCACTCGGACATCGCCGGCTTCTCGCGCCAGGAACAACAGTTCCTTGCCGCCCTGGTGCGTACCCACCGGCGCAAGATCCCCAAGTCAGCGTTCGACGCGCTGCCCGACCGCCTGCTGCCGTCGGCGCGCCGGACGGCCGCGCTGCTGCGCATCGCGGCCCTGCTGCACCGTTCGCGCGACTCGGAGGAGATCCCGCGGCTGGACCTGCTGGTCGACGGCCCGCGCATGGTGCTGGGCCTGGACCGGCGCTGGCTGCACAACCGCCCCCTGCTGCGCGCCGACCTGGAAGGCGAGCCCCCGCAGATCGCGGCGCTGGGCGTGCAGCTGGAGATCGCCACCACCTGAGCCGACGCGCAGCCAGGCCGTCGGCACCGTGCGTCATGGGCGGGTCATGCATGCGCCATATGCGCGTCATCGTCTGTGTCTAGCATGAATGGGGCCGGAGCGGAGGCCCGCATGCACTACGCCATCGTCACCGACACCTGCCCTGCTTCCCCCGGCCGGGCGGGCGAGACCGTCGAGTTGCTCCATCGTGGGCTGCGGCAACGGGGCCATCGCGTCTCCTGCGTCGAGCCGGGACAGGGAACTGCCGCGCGCAGCCATGCGCCCCGCGCCTTCTGGCCGCGGAACCGCATCCCTTCCCTGGCTGGACGACGCCTGATGGAGGCGTGGACACGCGCGCGCCCCGATGCGGTCTATGTCGCCACCGAGGGACCCTTGGGCTGGTCGGCCGTGCACGTCGCCCGCCGCCTGCGCCTGCCGGTCGCCACGGATTTCCACGCCTGGCCGGATGGCCGACTCCAAGGTGCCGACGCGTGCGCCCGCCTCCCATCGGCCCTGGCGAGGCTTCGCCGCTTCCATGAACAGGGCGACGCCACCCTCGTCCCGACCCGGGTGGCGTGGACGGCGCTCCATGCCGCGGGCTTCCCGCGGCCGTGCCTGCTGCAGCGAGCCGTCGATCCCGACCATTTCCACCCGTGCAAGCGCAGCCCCGAACTGCGCGCGGCCCTGGGCGCGTCGCCCGAGGCCCCGCTCCTGATCCACGTGGGACGGCTTGCACCGGGGCGGAACGTACGGCTGGCCTTGCAGGCATACCGGGTGCTCCGCGGATCGTGTCCGGGCGCCCGCATGGTCGTGGCCGGCGACGGTCCCATGCGTCGCGGCCTGGAGCGGGAATTCCCCGAGTGCACCTTCACCGGCTTCCTGGGGCGCGACGCCCTGGCGCGACTCCTGGCCAGCGCCGACCTGTGCATACAACCCTGCCTGGACACCATTTTCGGCAACGTCACCCTGGAGGCCATGGCCAGCGGGGTCGCGGTGGTCGCGTTCGATCGTGGCGCTGCGCGCGAACACCTCGTCGACGGCAGGCAGGGCGTCCTGGTCGATCCGGGCGACCCGTTCGGGTTCCTGGCCGCCACGGCGGAGCTTGGCGGCGACCTGCCGCGTCTGCGCGCGATGGGCGTCGCGGCCCGCAACGCGGTCCGGGCGCTGTCGCCACAGCAGATGACCGCGGAACTGGACCGGCTGCTGGCCAGGATATGCATGCGGCATGCATGGGCCGGTGAGGGGATCGCCGCCTGAGGTGGCCTCCGGCCTGCGTCCTCCCGTCCGGCGGGTCCCCGCCTGCGCCTGCGCATCGGCCCGCTGGCGCCGTGCCCCGGCGCGCCTCAATCCAACCGCTCGACCCGTGCGCCCGCCAGCGGCGGCAGCAGCTGCCCCGGCCAGTCGCGGTCGTTCGCCACCTGCGCATCTTCGCGCGAGGCCTCCAGCGCGAGCGGGTCGATGTCGGCAAGCGCCCACTCCCCCTCGCCGCTCGTGGACGCGAGTACCCCGTCGGCCGGGAAGCCTGCGTCCATCGGCGCGAACACCGCCGCCTCGCCGGTGTTGACGTCGAGCGCGGGGCTCCACGGCGCCTCGCCGGCGGTCACCGACTGGGCGACGAAGAAGCGGTTCTCCAGCGCCCGTGCCAGGCAGCCCACCCGCACCCGGGTCGCGCCGGCGGCGTTGTCGGTGCAGCTGGGCACCAGCAGCAGCCGCGCACCGGCCTCGTACTGCGCACGCACCGGCAGCGGGAACTCGCTGTCGTAGCAGACCGCCACCGCCAACCGCAGGCCGCGGTGCTCGAACACCTTGAGTGCGTCGCCCCCGTCGATCATGCCCGCGCGCTTCTCGAAGCCGGTCAGCTGCAGCTTGTCCTGCCAGCCGTGGCCGCCGTCGGGCGCGAACAGGTCACAGCGATTGCGGTAGCGCCCACCGCCCACATCGAGCAGGAAGGTCCCCGCCGCAACCAGCATGCCGGTGTCGCGGGCGATGCCCGAGAACAGGGCCAGCCAGTCGTCGCGGTAGCGCTGGATGGCGGCCAGCGATGCGGCAAGGTCACCGGCCACGGCAGGCTCGAAGCTGGCGCCCAGCTCCAGCGACAGGTACTCCGGCAGCACCGCGATCTCCGCGCCCTGCGCGGCCACGTCCCCAAGCAGGCGCCGCTGCCTGCGCGCGAACTCGTCGAACGAGCCGGGCGCGCCGATGGCATGGCGGGCGACGGCGATCTTCACCCCGCCGGCTCCAGCGGACGGGTCCAGAACGTGAGCGCGTGGGTCGTCGGACCCACACCCACCTCGTCCCAGTCCAGCGCCATGGTCAGCCCGGGCTGGCGCACGTAGCCACGGCCCCGCCAGAACGCCTCGTTGTCGCGGTGGCCGGCCGGGCGCCTGGGGTCGTCCGGATCGCGGTCGACCGCGGCGAAGGCGGTGGTGGTGAATCCGCCCAGCGCCCGCGCGTGCGCCTCGCGGGCATCGAAGAACGCGTGCCCGACGCCGCGACCGCGATACTCCGGCAGCAGCACCGACTCGCCGAAGTAGAACACCGGGGCCGGATCGAGGCCGCGATCGAGGAACGGGGCCTGGAACGCGGCCGCTTCATCGACCAGGGGCAGCCCGGTGGACGCGCCGACCACGCGCTCGCCGTCCAGGGCCAGCACGAACACGGCGCGTGGCGAGGCGGCGTAGGCGGCCAGATAGTCCTGCTCGTAGTCCAGGTCGCCGGCGTAGAGGTACGGCCAATCCGCGAACACGCGGATGCGCAGCGCGGCGACATCGGCCAGATGCCGCCGCGCGCGATCACCGGTCATGCGGTGGAGGACGAGGCCGCCGAGCGCTTGCATGGCGGCGATTCTACCGCCCGTCGGCGCCGGGACCTGGAACGGCAACACCACGCCGAGCGGCCGCGCATCGTCCTCCGGCCGTCGCGGCCGGCCTGGCAGCGCCGGGCCTGGCGCCCTCCCTGCGCGATGCGCATGGCACGTGCGACGATGGCAGGCCCGCTCGCGACCAGGGGTCGCAGGCATGGAACCCGGGCGGAGTGCGCGGGCGGGGAGCTGACCGTGGACGGCGCGCGATGCCATCATGCCCGCAACGCCGGCGCTCGTCCGCCGCGCCGCACGCCTTTTCGAGTCTGCGCCCCGATGAACTACCGCCACGCCTTCCACGCCGGCAACCACGCGGATGTGTTCAAGCACAGCGTGCTGCTGGCGCTGTGCGAGGCGCTGGCGTCCAAGCCGGCGCCGTGCTTCGCACTCGATACCCATGCCGGGCGCGGGCTGTACTTCCTCGACGACGAGGCCTCGCGCCGGACCGGCGAAGCCAACGAGGGCGTGGAGGCCCTGCTCGGCCACGATGCGCGGCCCCCGGCCCTCGAGCCCTACCGCGCCGCGATCGCCGCCTGCCGCGCAGCCCACGGCGGCAGCGCCTACCCGGGTTCGCCCTGGCTGCTGGCCCACGCGTTGCGCCCGCAGGACGCGATCGCGTGCTGCGAAGTGCAGCCGGAGGAGGCCGCCGCGCTGCGGCGCTGCTTCGCCGGCGACCGCCGCATCGGCGTGCACCAGCGCGACGGCTATGCCGCGGTCGGCGCCCTGCTGCCGCCCAGGCACGGCGGACGGCGGATCGGTCGAGGCCTGGTGCTGGTCGATCCGCCGTACGAAGCCCAGCGCGGGGAGTTCGACCCGGTGCTGGCCGCCCTGCGCGAAGGCCTGGCCCGCTGGCCGCAGGGCATGTTCATGCTCTGGTACCCGGTCAAGCAGCGCGCGGCGCTCGGGCCGTTCCTGCGCCGCGCGGCGCAGCTGCCGGCGAAATCGGTGCTGCTGGCCGAACTGATGGTGCGGGCCGAGGAATCGGTGCTGCGCATGAACGGCAGCGGCGTGCTGGTGTGCAATCCGCCCTGGCGCCTGGACGCCACGCTCCAGGCCCTGCTGCCCGCGCTGCAGGCCGCGCTGGCGCCCGGGCGCGGCGCGCACCGCCTGCAGTGGCTGCGCGAGGAAACGTGACGACCGGGCGGACATGCCCTGACCCCCACGCCCGGGCACGGTAAAATCCGCGCTTTCGCACGCTGGCAACGCCGTTGCCGGCGCAGTCGTGCTTGTCCGGATTCCATTGATGCCCGCGAAGTCCCCCGCCCCGCCGTTGCCCCGCAGCGGCCAGCCCCGCGCCTGGTGGCGCGTTCCCGCCAGCCGCAGCGCCCTGGCCTGGCACGCGGCGCGCGCGGCGCGGGCCCACGGCGCGCCACTGCTGCTGGTCGCGCGCGATACCCATGCCGCGCACCAGATCGAAGCCGACCTGCACACCCTGCTCGGCCGCGACGCGGACCTGCCGGTGGTGCTGTTCCCCGACTGGGAAACCCTGCCCTGGGACCGCTTCAGCCCGCATCCTGACATCGTCTCGCAGCGCCTGGCCACGCTGCTGCGGCTGCCGTCGCTCGAGCGCCCGGCGGTCGTGATCGTGCCGGTGCAGACCCTGCTCCAGCGCCTGCCGCCGCTGCGCTACGCGGTCGGCGGCGCGTTCGACATGAAGGTGGGCCAGACCCTCGACCTCGATGCGGAGAAGCGGCGGCTCGAGGGCGCCGGCTACCGCAACGTGCCGCAGGTCTACGACCCGGGCGACTTCGCGGTGCGCGGCGGACTGCTCGACGTGTACCCGATGGGCGCCGCGG
>Ga0123332_1004453_pt1 | contig 12284 bp, 14 predicted proteins | sample BioC12SIPDNA_4_FD_89958 | JGI IMG/M metagenome (GOLD analysis project Ga0123332, IMG submission 89958) | Anaerobic biogas reactor microbial communites from Washington, USA - Biogas_R2_A C12 SIP DNA | ecosystem: Engineered > Bioreactor > Anaerobic > Unclassified | place: Washington, USA...
ACGCCCATGTGGTCGGCGAGTTCCTTCTTGCTGATCGGAAGCCGCATGTCGGGCGTGCCCTGGGCGAGCGCCTGATGCCGGAAATAGTCGAGCAGGTTGCCGCGGAGCGTCTTCTGCGTGAGCGCGATCTTCCGGTTCATGCCCTGCGAGTTCAAAGACAGCGATTTGACGTATTTGAGCACGAAGTCATAGCCGCGAAGCAGCTCCAGCACCGCGCTTTTCGCGATGTGCAGGAGCTCGCACGGCGTCACCGCGTAGATGTTCAGCGGATATATGCCGCTGTCGCCCAGCAGGAGGTTCGCGCCGATCATGCCGTTTTCCCGGAACTCGAACATCGTCACGGCGGAGCCGTTTTCCGACAGCGAGTACGCAACAAGGGTTCCGGACAGCACGACGTCCAGCGTCGCGCAGGGGTCGTGCTGGCGGTGCACCGTCGCGCCCTTCGCGTATTTCCTCGAGAATATCCGGTTTTCCGTGGCGCACCGCGTGAGCAGGCCCGCGTCCGCGCCCGAAAGCAGCGGCACCCGGCGCAGCCTCTCGATCTTCATCTGCATCCCTCCCCGCCGATTATAGCAAAAGGAAACATCGGTGTCTATTCCTCCCGGGAGATTTCCCGTATAATCGCGATTATCAGATTTGGGGAGGCGCGTTATGGACGTATTTACGCTGGCCATTTGGGTCGGGACGGCCGTGTTCCTGGCGGTCTCGTTCTTCCGGGACAGGGGCAAGACAAAACAGGCGCTCAAGGCGGCGCTCGGCATGGGGAAGGGGATGATGGGCAGCATCCTGTCGATCATCTTCCTGATCGGGCTCGTTCTGACGGTGCTGCCGCCCGGGCGGATCGCCGAATTCGTCGGCGGGCAGTCGCCGCTGTGGGGCACGGTCGCCGCGGCCGCGCTGGGGACGATCACGCTGGTTCCGGCGTTCATCGCGTTCCCGCTGGTCGGGACGCTCGTGCACGCGGGGGTGGGGATCGTCCCCTCCGTCGCGTTCCTGACGACGCTCACGATGGTGGGCATCGTGACCTTTCCGTTGGAGAGGCGCGAATTCGGCCTCAAGTTTACCGCCGTCCGAAACGCGCTGAGCTTCGCGTTCGCCATCGGCATCGCATTCATCATGGGGGTGATCATATGAGGGCGCTCAAAATCCTGAAGCAGAACCTCTTCGCCGCGCTGGTGGCCGCCGCGTACATCGCGCTCTTCATCGTCCGGGCGGACATGGGCGCGGCATCCCTCAAGAACAGCGCCTATTACATCAAGGAAATGCTGATGATCATGCCGGTCGTGTTCATTTTGACCGCGCTGTTGGACCTCTGGGTTCCGAAGGACAGGATCATCAAGTATCTGGGGAAGGGTGCGAAGGCGAAGGGCATCGTCTTCTCGCTGGTCCTCGGGAGCATCTCGGCGGGGCCGGTCTACGCGGCGTTTCCGCTGTGCGTGATGCTGCATAAAAAGGGCGCGTCCATCCGGAACATCGTCGTCATATTGAGCGCATGGGCGGTCATCAAGGTCCCGATGCTCTTGAATGAGGTGAAATTCCTGGGCTTTCAATTCATGGCGATCCGCTGGGTGCTGACCGTCGCCGCGATCATCGCCTTCTCGTGGATCACCGCGATGATCGTAAAGGACGGCGATCTTCCCAAGGAGGGCAGGGAGCAGATCGGACCTTCCATCAACAAGGAGGCCTGCATCGGGTGCTCGCTGTGCGCGCAGAGCTATCCGGAACTGTTCGAGATGAAGAACCGGAAGGCCACGCTCCGGGAGATCGGCGGCGCGCCGGACCCGGATAAATTCGGGAAGGCGGTTGCGTCGTGCCCGGTGAAGGCGATCTCCGGCGGCGAGGAGGGCGCCGAGCGGAGGGAGGAGATCGGGGCGGCGATGTAATCGCAGCGAAGATAGGGCCCGCCGATTGCGGCGGGCCTTTTCGGTGCCGGAAAAATGCGGAGAAACCGCAGTTTGATATTGACATTTTTCGATTTGGCGCGTAGAATAGTCATATCGAAATTCTTGAATTTGAGGTGCGGCATGGACTGGTATTCCGAAAACGCGAGGGCGTTCAAGGCGCTGGGCGATCCCAGGCGGGCCATGATCGTGGACATGCTCTCCTGCGGCGAGATGTGCGCCTGCAAAATCCTGGAGAAGTTTCAGATGTCGCAGTCCACGCTGTCCCACCACATGAAGCTGCTGCGCGAATGCGGGCTCGTCAGGGCGAGGGAGGAGGGCAAGTGGACGCATTACTCGCTGGACGCGGAGGCCGTCCGAAGGGCGAGGCGGTTTCTGCGCGCCATCACCTCCGAGAAGGAGGACTGCATCTGCAGGGGAAGGGATTCCATCGACTGTGAAAGGACGGATCAGGATGAAGAAGATGAGGATATTTGAACCCGCGATGTGCTGCCCGACCGGGCTGTGCGGCGTCGGCGTCGACCCGGAGCTTTTGCGCGTCTCTGCGGCGCTGGAGGCGCTGAAAAAGAACGGCGTGGCCGTCGACCGCTTCAACCTCAGCGGCGCGCCGGCGGAATTCGTCGCCGACCCGGTCATCAACGCCTACATCAACTTAAGGGGTGCGGAGGGCCTGCCCGCGGTGACGGTCGACGGCGAGATCGCGATCGAGGGCAGGTATCCGACCGACGAGGAATTCGAAAAGCTGCTCGACCTGCCCGAGGGCCTCCTGGGGAAGCAGGGAGGCGGCGGATGCTGCTGCAAGGGGGGCTGCTGCTGAGATGGAGCTGTTCGCGCCCGGCCGCATCCGGCTGACGAAATACCTGTTCTACACAGGCAAGGGTGGCGTGGGCAAGACCAGCGTCGCCTGCGCCACCGCCGTGTCGCTGGCGGACGGCGGCAGGAAGGTGCTCTTGATCAGCACCGACCCGGCCTCGAACCTGCAGGACGTGTTCGCGATGGAGCTGACCAACAGGGGCACGCCCATCCCCGGTGTACCGAATCTGGCGGTAGCAAACCTCGATCCCATCGAAGCCGCAGCCGAGTACCGGGAGAGGGTGATCGCGCCCTACCGCGGCAAGCTGCCCGCATCGGTCATCGCCAACATGGAGGAGCAGCTCTCCGGCTCCTGCACCATCGAGATCGCGGCGTTCAACGAGTTTTCCGGCTTCATCACCGACGAGGACGTGCAGCGGGAATACGACCACATCATCTTCGACACCGCCCCCACGGGCCACACGCTGCGAATGCTGCAGCTCCCGTCCGCGTGGAGCAACTTCATCGGCGAGAGCACGCACGGCGCGTCCTGCCTCGGGCAGCTCTCCGGTTTGGAGGGCAAGAAATCCATCTACAGGCGGGCGATGGAGACGCTGGCGGACGAGCGCCTCACCACGCTGATACTCGTCGCGCGCCCGGAGACCGCGCCGCTCAGGGAGGCGGAGCGTGCGTCCGGCGAGCTCTCCGCGCTGGGGATCGACAACCGGATGCTTATCGTCAACGGCGTGCTGGCGGAGCACGGCGACACGCTGTCTTCGAGCCTCCGTGAAGGGCAGCAGGCCGCGCTCGCCGATATGCCGGAGGGCCTGCGGGCGCTCCCGCGCTACATGGTTCCGCTGCGGGCGTACAGCGTCACGGGGCTGGAAAACGTGCGCGCGCTGCTGAACGCCGACCGCGCGACCGCGCAGGCCCAGGCGCTGAACGCCGCGCGCGTCCCTCGGTTGAACGACGTGATCGACGAGCTGGCGGCGCAGGGCAAGCGCGTGATCTTCGCGATGGGCAAGGGCGGCGTGGGGAAGACCACCGTCGCCGCGGCCGTCGCGCTGGGGCTGGCGAAGCGCGGGAAGAGGGTCCACCTCGCCACGACCGACCCCGCCGCGCACCTGAAATTCGTGCTGGACGAAACGAGCGGCATCTCCATGAGCCGCATCGACGAGGCGGAGGAGCTGAAAAAGTACCAGTCCGAGGTGCTTTCGAAGGCCCGCGCGTCCGGCATGGGCGAGGGAGACATCGCCTATGTCGAGGAGGATTTGCGCTCCCCCTGCACGCAGGAGATCGCCGTGTTCCGCGCGTTCGCCGAGATCGTGGAGAGGGCCGACGATCGGGTGGTCGTGATCGACACCGCGCCGACCGGCCACACGCTGCTCCTGTTGGAATCGACGCAGAGCTACAACCACGAGATACGGCGCACGAAGGGCGAGGTCCCCGCGTCGGTGGCGCATCTGCTGCCGAGGCTGAAATCCGGCGAGACCGAGGTCGTCATCGTGACGCTTCCGGAGGCGACGCCCGTGTACGAGGCGCTGCGGTTGGAAGCAGACCTCAGGCGTGCCGGCATCGCCGCGAAGTGGTGGGTCGTCAATCAGTCGTTCTACGGCCTGAACACCGCCAACCCCACGCTCGCGGCGAAGGCGGCGGGCGAGGTGGAATGGCTCAACCGCATCGACGAGCACGCCGGCGGCAAATTCGCGCGGATCGCGTGGCGCGCCGGGGAGATCAGGGGCGAGCGGCTGTTGGAGCTTTAGGACAAAGCCGCGCGGTTTTGACGCGCCGCCTTCAAACCCTCCCCCGAAGAGGTATTTTTTGCGGTTCCCGGGAAATATAGCATCAGCAACACCCGGAGGACTGTTTTATGGCGGCGAATCAACTGGATATTTCGCTCAGGCGGCCGGACGCCGTGGACAAGGCGGCGGGGAAGCTGCGCTACGCTGGGGACGACTTCGAGGCCTCGTGCCTGCACGCGGCGCTGCACGTGTCGCGCGAGGCGCACGGAATCATACAGTCCGTCGACGCAAGCGGGGCGCTCCGTGTGCCGGGCGTGGTCGCCGTACTGACGGGCGAGGACTGCGCGGTGCGAATCGGCAGCCAGATCGAGGACATGCCCCTGCTCGCCCGCGACACGGTGCGCTATTGCGGGGAGCCGGTCGCGATGGTCGTCGCTCATGAGCGGTGGCAGGCGCTGCAGGCCGCGGCCGGCATAAGGGTCTCGTATTTCCCGCTGCCCGTCGTAAATTCGCCGGTCGAGGCGGTATCAGGCGAGGCCCCGCTGATCCACCCCGAGATGTCCGCATACAAGCAGGCGGTCGGCGACCTGCACCCGGAGCCGAACACGAACATCGTCAACCACGTCAAGATTCGCAAGGGGGACATGGCCGCGGGCTGGGGAGAGAGCGAAGTGACCGTGGAGGGGCACTTCGTGCTGCCGCAGGCCGCGCACGGCTACCTGGAGACCCGCGTCGCCGCGGCCTCGATTCGGGGCGACGGGACGGTCGTCATCGAAACCTCCACGCAGGGCCCGCACAATCTGCGAAATACCATCGCCGCGCGCTTCGGCCTCTCCGAGGGGCAGATCGAGATATTCGGCTATCCGGTGGGCGGCGCGTACGGGGGAAAGGTGAACGGCCATCCCGAGATGCTGGCGTATATCGCGTCCAGGGCGGCGGGCGGGCGAAAGGTCGCGCTGTCCTTTCCGCGAGAGCAGTGCTTCACCTCCGTCGGCTGCAAGATCGCGTCCGACTGCACATTGAAGCTCGGCGCGCGGAAGGACGGGAAGATCGTCGCGCTGGAAGCAACCTACCATATCGACACGGGGGCCTATGCCGACACGGGTCCCCGGATGACGGTCTCCGCCGCGTGCAGCACGGGGGAGGTCTATGCAATCGACAACATACAGTGCGACGCGCTGTGCGCGTACACAAACCATGTCTATGCGACGTCGTTCCGGGGCTTCGGCCACGAGACGTCGACCTTCTGCGTGGAGCGCATGATGGACAAGCTCGCGCGGGCGCTGAACCTCGACCCGCTGCTCGTGCGGCGAATGAACCTCAACCACGCGGGCGGCACGACGCCGACGCAGGTCAGGACGACGAGCAGCAATTTCGGCGACCCGCTCGGATGCCTCGAAAGGGCCGCGCAGATGATCCGATGGGACGAGGGGCAGGTCGTCCCGGTCGGCGGGGACAGGGTTCGGGCGAAGGGCCTCGCGTGCTTCACGAAGACGTCGAGCTCGCCGACCGACGCGAGCTCCGGGGCGGTCGTGCTCTTTTGCGCGGACGGGACGGTCAACGTCGTCTGCGGCGTCGTGGAGTGCGGGCAGGGGTTCGTCCCCTCGATACGCCAGGTGCTGGCCGAGAAGCTGCGCATGGATCCGCGGAGGATCTTCGTGAAGGAGACGATCGACACCCGGGCGGCCCCCGAGCACTGGAAGACCGTCGCCAGCATGTCGCTCTTCATGGCGGGCAACGCGGTGCTCTCCGCGGCGGACGACGCCATCGAACAGCTGAAGAAGATGGGCGCCGTCGCGCTGCGCTGTCAGGCGGGCCACCTGGAGGTCGGCGGGGAGAGGGTCTATCAGGTCAGCGACCCGGAGGTGTTCATCGAGATCAAGCACCTCGTGGGCGGGATCAAGCTCGAGAACGGCATCGCGATCGGCGGGCAGATCATCGGCCGGGGCAGCTACGTGATGGAGCACTTGACCGCCTTGGACACGGAGACCGGGCGCGGGCGGACCGGCCCCTACTGGACGCCTGTTGCGCAGGCGGTCGAGATCGAATACGACAGGCGGGACTGCACGTACCGCCTTTTGCGGGCCGTGACCGCGATCGACGAGGGGAAGGTCATCCACGCGGCGATCAGCCGGGGGCAGGTGACCGGCGGCATGCACATGGGGCTCAGCGTGGCCACGCGGGAGCACTTCACCTACGACGGGCGCGCGCAGCTCGAGCAGTCCAGCTTTCGCACCTACAAGGTCATGCACTTCGGGGAGTGCCCGGCCTACGACGTGGCCTTCCTCGAGACGCCGAATCTGGACGGGCCCTTCGGATACCGGGGGATCAACGAGCACGGCGTGATCGGCATGGCGGCGGCGCTGGCGAACGCGCTGTCCGCGGCCACGGGGAGGGAAATGGACGAACTGCCGCTGACGTTCGAAACGGTGTGGCGGCTCGCGGGGAAGGGGGCCGGGGCGTGATCCCGTTCCCGTTTGCGTACGTCGCCCCGGACACGCTCGGGGAGGCGGCGGACGCCTACAATGATTTCGCGGGCCGGGGCCTGAAGCCGCTGTATTTCAGCGGAGGCACCGAGATCATCACGATGGGGCGTGTGAACAGCCTCCGCTTCGACGCTGTCATCGACCTGAAGGGCATCCCGGAGATGCGGGGCTTCGGCTTCACGGACGCCTCGGTTTCCATCGGCGCCGCAGAGACGCTGAACGGCGTCGCCTGCTGGAACGGCTTTCCCCTGCTCACAAAGTGCTGTCAACGCATAGCGGACCACACCGCCCAGTGCAAGATCACCTTGGGCGGAAACGTCGCCGGAACCGTGATCTACCGCGAGGCGGCGCTGGCGCTGCTGCTGGCCGGGGCAAAGGCGGAGCTCTACGGCCCGGAGGGAGAGCGGACCGCGGAGCTGGATTCGCTGTTCATCCCGATGCTTTCCCTCAAGCGGGGCGAATTCTTCGTCCGATTCCACCTGGACAGGCGATCCGTCGGCATCCCCTTCGTCCACGCGAAGCATGTGGTGAGCGAGAAGATCGGCTACCCCCTGTTCACGCTGGCGGCGGTGCGCAGCGAGGGCGCGGTCCGGGCGGCGGTCAGCGGGCTGCTCCGGCATCCGGCGCGCCTCCGGTTCCCGCCCGATTGCTCCGATCTGTCCGAGCGGATTCGCGCGCAACTGCCGGAGGCGCCGCTGAGCGACGCCTCCGCCTCGGCGGATTATCGGCTCTTTCGATTGGAAGGGGCGCTGCGGGAAGCGATGAAGACGCTGGGAGGATGCGCGACATGAGGTGCATTGAAGGCAAGACATTGATTTCGCTGAACGTCAACGGGCGCGCGTGTGAGGTCGCGGTATATCCGTTTCAGACGCTGCTGGACGTGCTGCGGGACGAACTCGGCCTCACCGGGAGCAAGCCCGGCTGCGAAAACGGCGACTGCGGGGCCTGTACCGTCGTCATGGACGGCTGGCCGATGAAATCCTGCCTGTGCCTGGCGGTGGAAGCGCCCGGGCACGAGATCACGACGGTCGAGGGGCTTCAAAACGCGCCGCTGCAGTATGCGTTCGCCGATTGCTTCGCCATGCAGTGCGGCTACTGCACGCCCGGGTTTGTCGTGAACGCCCACGCGCTGCTGAGCCGTCACGCGAATCCCGACGACGGCACCATCGACGCCTGGATGCAGTCCAACATCTGCCGCTGCACCTGCTACGAGGAGATCGGCAAAGCCATCAAGACGGTCGCCGGAAAGGCTCCGCCATAGCGTTCACAGCAGGAAATCCAGCAGCACCCAAAAGCAAAGCATAATGCCCGCCGCGCCGAATTTGATCGCCCGCGCCCCGCGGCGGGGGACCATTCGCAGCGCGTTCGCGAGCTTGCGCTCCGCGGCCGCGAGCGGCCGGAGCGCGATGCTTCGGCACAGATATCCGGCATACAGCACGGCGCTGGTCGCAAGGTTCTGCGTGACCAGAAACGGGAACAGCTGCTCCGCGCTGCTTATGACCGAGATCTGCCGCATCCAATCCGGGACGAGAAACAGCAGATAGAGCATGTACAGAACGCGCCATCCGGTGTTCATCAAAAGCGCCGCGATCGCCTGCGCCGCCGGGGTCATGGGGCGCGCGCGGCGCCTGAGCACGGCGGCCGCGGCGGCCATCGTCAGCGACTCGAACACGATGGAGACCGCGGGGTTGATCACGCGGTCGATCCTCCCCGGCAGAAGCAGGTTGAGCAGCTTGATCGACGCGCTCAACAGGCCGACCAAGGCGATGGACGCGGGGCTCCCGGTCCTGCGGTATGCGTTGGCCATGAAAAAGCAGGCGGCCGGATACCAGATCAGCCACCCGATGTTCACGGGGAGCAGATGCAAAAGGTATCCGGCCGTCGCCTCAAAGATTCCCCAGAGCGCCGCCCAGATGAGCACCTCAAACACCCGAAACCTGCGCGCAGCGGCCATGGTCCGTCCCTCCTCCGGCGATCCTGGACCATGGTATGCCCGATCGACCGGAATCAGACGCGCAGGGGCCGCGCACTTGCCCGCTAGACGAAATCGATGTCGCTGTCCGTCTCGTCCTCGAACATCGGCTTGTATTGATCGAGCAGCAGCGCGTCGTGCATGGATTGGTTCGCGTAGGCGCTGAGGTCCGCCTTCGTCTGGATTTCCTCCGAATGCGAACCGGCCCGGTCGCGAATGAACATCGGCAGCGAGTTGTAGTAGTCGAGGGCGTCCCGGTCCTTTTCGAGCAGGTCGCGCAGATTGTCAGGCATGCGCGGCGCCCCCTCTCTGCGCCGCATGAGGGTCAGCGGACCAGCGACCGCACATACGCGCTCATCCCCTCCCGCGATTTGATCGCGCCCGCCTTCGCGATGACGCCGTCCCGCTCCTGCTCGGACATCGCCAAAAACCGCTGTTTGGCCTCCGGATTCTCCGAAAAGGCGACTCCGAGGCCGAGGGGCATCTTATACCAATCGATCATGTTTCAACACCTCGCCCTTAGTTTTTTCAAAGGGCGAGGGTTTATACCCGCGAAACCGGCGCCGCTACGATACCTCGATCACGGACACCGGGCACGAATCCTGCGCTTCGACCGCGCGCTCCTCGGCCTCCGGGGGAACCGGATCGGCGTGCACTTCCGCCAGTCCGTCCTCCGCCATCCGGAACACCTCCGGGCATGTCTCCGCGCACAGGCCGCAACCGATGCAGCCGTCCCTGTCGATTTTCGCCTTCATAAGTCAAACCTCTCCCTTCATTGAATCCGCCCTGGGCCGTCGGAATCCGCTCACGCAAAGCCCTTCAGCAGGATATTGTTCTCCAAATGGATGTGCTGATGCAGGTCGCCCTCGAGCTCCTCGAGCATCGCGTACGCCCTGCGCCAGGTCAGGCACGCGTCCTCCGGCACGCGGTAGTCGGAGGTGATTCTGCGAAGCGCCTCGAGCAATTCGCCCGCGCCCTGGTGCTCGCCGATGATCTCCAGCGCCTGCGCCCTCGAAGCGTCAGGCCCTTTTTCCAGCGCCGGGAACAGCGACAGCTCCTCCTTCACGAGGTGCTGTTCCAGCTCGGACCTCAGCCTTCCGTACAGCTTGTATACCTCGAACAGCTCCGGGTGATTCCTCCCGTGCGCCTTGATGACGCTGAGCAGCAGCTCCCCGATCTCCGGAAGCGCGCGCCACAGATACGCGTGGTGCACCTCCTCGATATAGCCCGACAGAGCCGCCGGGCGCATCCGCGCGAAATCCCGCTCGCCGTCGCCCCGCCGCTTCGACGCGTGCGCCTTCGCCCGTTCGAGAAATTCCTCGACGTTCAGGCCGCGCTCCGCGAGCGCATCTTCCAGCGGCCTCTTTCCGCCGCAGCAGAAGTCGATCTTGAGTTCCTGAAGCGCCTGCAGCGCGCCCGGCACGTTCGCCGCGACGTCTCCAACCGCCGCATGCCTTTCGATGGTCATGATGTTCCCCCCCCCAGTCAGTCTCCGTCTCGCCAAATTCTATCGTCCTATGGATAATGTACCAGAAAAAGCATGGCGGTAAACATCGGCGGGCTTCGCCGCGTCCATCCGCGCAAAGTCCCTGTCCATATATTGGGATTTCGGATTCATTATAATGCGGCGCGTCGGTGCTGTCAACGCACGGAAAAGAAGCGGTTCATTTTTTCGACAATTCCGGCGCTCGTGTTTTTCCCGTCGCGCTTTTCCGGAAACGCTGCGGAACGGGCCGGCATTGCCGGGATTGTTCCGCGAACAGGCGCAAATATGAATTCCCGTATTGACATGTTCGGAGGGTGGATGATATACTTTTCACAGAGTTGAAACGGTTCATATTTCGTTTCAGCGGATTGAGGAGAGAAGAGACATGAGCACGATTGCCCGAAAAAGAATTGCCGCGCTGCCGAATCTTCCGTGGGAGGGGAGCCTGCAGGCGGTTCCGGAACTGGCCGCGGACACCTATGCAAGGAGGCTCGCGGCGCTGCGGGACCGGTTCGGCGACCATTCCCATTTGGTGTTTTACGCGGACCGCGAGCATTTTTCGAATGTGGAATATTTTACGGGCTTCGACCCCCGGTTCGAGGAGGCGCTGCTCATCGTGCCCAGGGAAGGGGAGGTGACGCTGGTCGTCGGAAACGAGGGGGACGACTACGCGAACAAGATTCCGTTTCCGTTCAAAAAAGTCATCTATCCGACCTTCAGCCTGCCGGGACAGCCGCGGGAGAGCTCCTTGACGCTGGAGGAGATTTTCCGCGCGAGCGGCATCCGCGAAGGCGACAGGGTCGGGCTGGCGGGCTGGAAGCTGTTCGGGCCGAAGGACCCGGTGCGCGCGGAGGATGCGCTCGACGCGCCGTATTTCATCGTGCGCGCGCTCGAGAGGGCCGTCGCGCGCGGGCGCATTTCGGGCGCGAATGAGATCATGATCGGCAACGAGCGCGGCCTTCGCCACAGTCTGGAGGCGGAGGACATGGCGCTGTGCGAAATCGCCGGCACGATGACCTCGCGAAGCGTGTACGCCGTGCTCCGCGCGCTCAAAGAGGGGATGAGCGAGGAGGAGGCGTCCAGAGAGCTTCGCATCAGCGGCATGCCCCTGAGCGCCCACCCGAACGTGAACTTCGCGGACAACGCGTTCTACGGCCTGGCGAGCCCGACCATGGCGAGCGCGCTGCGGCGCGGGGACGTCGTGGGCGCGGGCATGGCGTATAGGCGCTCGCTGTGCCACAAGGTCTCGAATTACATCCTGGACGCGCGCGAGGAAACGGAGGAGCGCCGCACATTCTTCGACGATTATTTCCGCGCGGTCGCCGCGTGGTATGAGGCGCTTGAGATCGGCGCGCCCGGCAAAGAAGTATACCGGGCGGTGCGGGGCGAGATCGGGGATCTGCGCGCGTTCGGCATAGGGCTCAACCCGGGGCACCTCATCCACACGGAGGAGTGGTCGAACAGCCCGTTCGCCGAGGACTGCGACGCGCCGCTGCGCTCGGGCATGGCGATACAGTGCGACTTTACGGCCTCCCGGCCGGCGCGCGGGCTGACGGTGCACGCGGAGGACGGCGTGCTGCTGGCGGACGCGGCGCTCAGGGACGCCCTGAAGCGCGTCGCGCCGGAGGGATACGCGCGCATCGAGGCGCGCCGCCTGTTCATGAAGGCGGAGTTGGGCATCGAGCTCGCGCCGGAGGTGTTGCCGACGTCGGACATGCCGGCCGTCGTGTTTCCCTATTTGATGGACCTGGGTATCGTTCTGTCGCGGGAATAGGGCGGGGCGACCGGACCGCCCTGCGGCGATATGGGAGGAATGGCGATGGGATTCTGTCTGACGAAATACAATCCGCCGGATTTCTCGCAGGCGTTTTTGCGGAGCGCGCCGGACGCCCGGATGCTGCCCGC
>Ga0123332_1004457_pt1 | contig 12279 bp, 9 predicted proteins | sample BioC12SIPDNA_4_FD_89958 | JGI IMG/M metagenome (GOLD analysis project Ga0123332, IMG submission 89958) | Anaerobic biogas reactor microbial communites from Washington, USA - Biogas_R2_A C12 SIP DNA | ecosystem: Engineered > Bioreactor > Anaerobic > Unclassified | place: Washington, USA...
CCTTCCGCGCCGATCCGTTCGACCAGGCGATGGCCCTGGCTGCCAAGCACGGCCACGGCGGTGGGAATCTGTGTCGCGACGTACAGGTTGCCCGCATCGTCCACGTCGATCGACTGGGGCCACGCGCCGGCCAGCGCTTCTTCTCCGATGCGCTGGATCAGGCCTCCGGACTCCGGCTCCACCTCCGCGACATAGCCCTGCCGGCTAACGATGAGCAGGGTGCCGTCCGGGCTGGCGGCCATCCCCACCGAATCGGGGCCGGGCTCGGCCGGGAAGCTGCGCCGGAAATCGCCTTCCGCGCCGAACACCTGCACCCGCATGACCGGCTCGCCGTTCCCGCCCACGTTGGGATCGAGGGCAAACACCTCGCCCTCCGCGGTCACAGCCAGCGCGGCCGGCCCGTTCGATCCGAACTCGCCGTCGCCGGGGCCGTACGCGCCGAAGCCGCCCAGCAGATCATGCTCCGCACTGAACCGGGTGACCTGGTGCAGCGCGGCGTCCGCGATGTAGATCTCACCCTCGGGCCCAACCGCCACATCCGTGATGTACCCGATCTCCCCCGCGGAGATCACCCCCTGGTACTCGCCCGCCAGGTCGAACATGAACACGCCGCCGTACGCATCGGCCACGTAGAGCAGTTCGTCTCCCGCGGCCAGCCCGCCCACCTCGGAGAAGCGTGCATCCTCCGCATCGTTCCTCCCGCCCAGCCGCCAGATCACCTGCCCACGCGCGTCCGGCGCCGTGCCTGCCGGCAAAGGCGAGATACTTGCCCCAACCACCGGCAGGGGACTGACCGGCGCCGGACCGGGGGCTGCGGCGGCCGCTGTGTCAGCCGGCCCGGAGGCCGTTGGCGGGGCCACCGGCACACCGCGGGAACAGGCTGCCAGGACAAGATTCGCCAGCAGCAGGGTGGCCATTGCGATCTGTTTCACGGACATCTGCCTCATTGGGTGGAGATCTGAAGGACGGGTGTCGCAGCAATTATGCGGTCGCTCCGCCGTCTGTGTCAAGGAATCGCACCACTGTTTGACATCCCATCCTCCCCTGTGGCATACTCATTCACACAACCGATCACAATCAAAGACCGTGAACCGGGCAAGTACGCGGCGTGTGGTTTTCACAGAGAGTCCCGAGGGGTGCGAACGGGGCAGCACCAGCGCAGCGGAATGGGCCGGGGAGTCGCAAGCCTAAGAAGCTTCGCCGGAGACGCCACCGTTACCAGGGCGCGCGACGGTTCGACCCCTTTGTATTCCTGGGGCTGCACCGCCGGCAGAGGGGGACGGCATCTGCCGTTCAACCAGGGTGGCACCGCGAGGAATGGAGAACCTCGTCCCTGTCTTGGGACGGGGTTTTTTGTTGTCGTAGAGGAGGACGCTCTTATCATGTTGGGCAAGAAACGCATCCTGACGGGCGACCGGCCGACCGGCCGCCTGCACCTGGGCCATTACGTCGGCAGCCTGCGCAACCGGGTCCGCTTGCAGGAAGAATACGAGTGCTTCTTCATCATCGCGGATCTGCACATGCTGACCACGAAGAACACGGCCGAGGACATCAGCCACATCGCAGACAATGCACGCGGCATGGTGCTGGATTACGTCGCCGCGGGCATCGATCCCGAGAAATCGACGATCTTCCTGCAGTCCGCGATCCACGAGACCGCGGAGCTGGCGCTGCTGCTGGGCAACCTGATCACCGTGCCGCGCCTGGTCCGGGTGCCTAGCATCAAGGAGATGGCCCGCGCCGCGATGATCGACGAGGAGGCAGTGCCCTTCGGGCTGCTGGGCTACCCCGTGTTGCAGGCCGCGGACATCCTGCTCCCGCGCGCCCACCTCGTGCCCGTCGGCAGGGACAACCAGGCGCACGTCGAGGTCACGCGCGAGCTCGCGCGGCGCTTCAACTACCTCTACGGCGAGGTCTTCCCGGTCCCCGATGACCTTGTGGAAGGCGCCACCTTGCCGGGCACGGATGGCCAGGCGAAGATGAGCAAGTCCATCGGCAATGCGATCTTCATCTGCGATGATGCCGCGACGGTTCGCAAGAAGGTGCACGGCATGTACACCGACCCCAACCGGATCCGCGCGGACATTCCCGGCAATGTCGAAGGCAACCCGGTTTTCACCTACCTGGATCAGTTCGACCCGGACCCGGCGCTGGTCGAGGAATTGAAAACGCGCTATCGTGCGGGCCAGGTGGGCGATGTGGAGGTGAAGGAGCGGCTGGCGGAGTCGTTGAACGTGTTCCTCGATCCGATGCGCGAGCGGGCAGCGCAGTGTGCGGCTCAGAGCGGCCTGGTGGACGAGATCATCTACCAGGGCACGATGCGCTACCGCGCGATCGCGGGTGAGACGATGCGCGAGGTCAAGAAGGCGATGGGCCTTTCCGGCACCTTTAACCGGATTGCCCGGAAGGCGGAAGAACGCCAGAAGAAGCTGGCCAGGCTGAGCACAACCAGGACGGCCTGATGGCACTCCAGGGGCACGCAACCCCGGCAGGCACCGCCCGCTTTGTAACGCGGCAGCTTGCTGCCGCCCCGTCCGCCGCGCTCGACGGCCATTTCCGCCCCTTCCGGGGGCTGGCGATCTCTTCGCTCGGCTTTGGTATGTCGGGCGGCGATCCGACCGACGAAGTGGACGCGGCCTATTCTGAAGCCGTCAAGGCTGCGGTGGCGGCCGGATGCAACCATTTCGACGTGGCTATCTCCTTCCGCGGCCAGCGCAGCGAGGTCGTGCTCGGCCGGGCCCTGGCAGAGCTGATCGCGGCCGGTGCGACTCGTCGTGACGAGCTGATCGTGGCCAGCAAGGCCGGGTTCATCCCCTACCGGTCGGCCGCACCCGGCGACGCAGCGCACTACGTGTACGACCAGTTCGTCGCGCCGGGCATCGCCGAGCCCGACGACTTTGCGGGCGGCATCCACTGCATGGCCCCGCGCTTTCTCGGCCAGCAGATCGCCTGGAGCCTCCGCAATATGCAGCTACGGGCGCTGGACATCTTCTACCTGCAGAATCCCGAAGCGCAGCTCGCGTTCGTCGATCGCACCACCTTTCGCCGCCGGTTGCAGCTTGCCTGCGCAAGGCTCGAGGAAGAGGTCGACGCGGGCCGCATCGGGTGTTACGGCCTGGCGACCTGGGACGGCCTTCGCGTGGCGCCCGTTGCAGACAACTACATGAGCCTGGAGGTGCTGCGGCGCCTCGTGACCGAGGTTGCGGGGCCGGATCACCATCTGCGCGTGATCCAGCTGCCGGTCAATCCGGCCATGTCAGAAGCGGTGACTTTGCGTAATCAGCCGGTCAAGAACAGCATCCTGACCGTGCTCTCGGCTGCGGCCGACCTGGGATTCACGGTTGTGGCCAGCGCCGCGCTCGGGCAGGGCCAGATGCCGCCGCGCGCGCGGAAAACGCTGCAGGCGGTGTTCCCCGCGCTCGGCAGCACGGGGCAGCGCAGCTTGCAGTTCGTCCGTTCGCTGCCGGGAGTGGTCTCCGCGCTGTTCGGCAGCACCGACGTGGCGCATGTCCGTGAGAACCTGGCGGTGTTTGCCCGGCCGCCCGATCCTCACGCGGCGCTGCAGCTCGCACATATGAAGGGGAGATAGAGACAGGTGGCGGAACTCAAAGCCGTTTTGTTTGACATGGGCGACACGATCCTCGACCTTGGCGAAGGCCGGGGCAGCTACGAGGCGCGGGTGAGGCTGCGCGCAGGCCGCGTCTATGAAGCACTAGCTGGGTTGGGCGCTGCGTCGGGCGCTGCGTCGGGCGCTGCGCTCGGGGATAAAGAGGCTTTCTGCGAGGCGTTGGCAGTTGACAGCGAGGCGCAGTACCAGGCGGCCCTGGCAGAACAACGCGGGATCGATATTTTCACGGTGATGCGGCAGTTCTTCAGGAAGCAGGGTCTGCCAGCGGAAGACGGCTATGTCGTGGCTGCCGGCGAGGCCTACTGCCGGACGGAATCCGAGCTGGCGACCCCCTTGCGGACAGGTGCGGTCGAGACATTGGCCGCGCTGAAGGCGCGCGGCCTGTTGCTGGGTTTGGTTTCGAACACCATCCAGCCAGGCCGGTTCCTGAGCCACAACACGCAGCGCTGGGGCCTGTCTGAGTTCTTCGGGGTGCGGGTCTATTCGTCGGACGTGGGCGTCGCGAAGCCGCATCCTCAGATCTTTCGGGTCGCGCTCGACCGGCTGGGTGTGCCGGCCGAGAACGCCGTGTACGTGGGCGATCGCCTGGTGCCGGACGTCGCGGGGCCGCACGGGGCCGGCATGAAGGCGGTGCTCATCGAGGTCGGGCATCGCGTGGAAAGCTACGGGGACATCGTTCCCGATGCCCGCGTGAGGGAGTTGCCCGAGCTGCTCCAGGTGCTTCCAACTCTGTTTCGGGGTTAAGGATATGAAGAAGGCCGAACCCAAAAACTATCTGATCGACATGGACGGCGTGCTGGTCACCGGCGGCATCGCGATCCCGGGCGCCAACGAGTTCATCGGCCGCCTGCGCAGTCGCGGCGCGAAATTCCTCATCATGACCAACAACTCCCGCTATACCCCGGGCGATCTGTCGTTTCGACTCGCTGGCAGCGGGCTCGACATTCCACCGGAGTGCATCTTTACGTCCGCGATGGCCACCGCGCGCTTCATTTCCACGCAGCGTCCACAGGGCACGGCCTACGTCATCGGGGAGAGCGGGCTGACCTTCGCCATACACAGCGAAGGCTACGTGATCACGGATCGAGACCCCGACTACGTCGTGCTGGGTGAAGCAGGAAACTACTCGCTCGAACAGCTCACCCAGGCCACGCGGCTGGTGGCCGCGGGTGCACGCTTCATTGCCACCAACCCCGATCCGATGGGGCCGGGCGAGGGCGGCATCGTGCCTGCGTGCGGCGCGGTTGCCGCACTCATCGAGCGCGCCAGCGGGGCCAGCGCCTTCTTCGTCGGCAAACCCAACCCCCTGATGCTGCGCCTCGCGCTCAACTCCATCGCCGCGCATTCTGAAGACACGATCATGGTGGGCGACCGCATGGACACGGACATCATCGGCGGCGTGCAGGCCGGCATGGAGACCGTCCTGGTTCTTTCGGGCGTAACTCGCCGGGAGGATGTCCAGCGCTTCCCTTACCAGCCGAGCTGTATCTTCAATTCCGTCGCGGAGATCATGCCGTAGCAATTAAGGTGCCCGGCACTCCAACGATCCGAAGGATCGCAAGTGCCGGGCGCCTCGCGAAGACCACCGCCACCACTACCCCGCGACGGCCAACTCCCTGACCTCGACCTCAGCCGCGGGTTCGGGCACGGGTTCCGGCTCTTTCGGCGCGAGCGGCGCCTCGACCAGGATCTGTGCGGCGTGTTCCGGCGCGATGGTGTTGATGTAGAACCCCGACCCTTCCTCGAAGCCTGCCGGCCTCGTCAGCCGCGGGATGATCTCCAGGTGCCAGTGGTAATCGAACTGGATGGTGGACCAGTAGCCCGGCCGCGGGCGCCGGAAAGGCGCTGTGTGGATCAGGAAGTTGAACGGCGGATCGTTCAGACCGTGCCGCATCTTGAGCAGCACGGTCTTGAGCGCCTGCGCCAGCCCGCCGAACTCGGCCTCGGTGATGCTCAGGTAATCGCTATTGTGCTGCTTCGGCAGGACCCATGTCTCGAAGGGCGCCCTGGCGGCGAACGGCGACAGCACCACAAAATGATCGTTCTCGAAGACGATCCGCTCGCGCGTCAGCCGCGTCTCCTGTTTGATGATGTCGCAGAAGACGCAGCGCCGCTTGAAATCGTAATAACGTTGGGAGCCCTGTAGCTCTTCCTTTACGCGCTTGGGCGTGACCGGCGTTGCGATGAGCTGCGAGTGCGCGTGCGACATGGTCGCGCCAGCCTGGAAGCCCTGGTTCTTGAAGATCAGGACATACTTGAAGCGGTCATCGCCGCTCAGGTCCTGCATGCGCTCGCGATAGGTGCGCAGGACATCCGTGATCTGGTCTTCGCTCAGGTCCGCCAGCTCCAGCGAGTGGTCGGGTGTCTCCACGATGACCTCGTGTGCGCCCACGCCGCTCATCATGTCGAACATGCCGATTCCCTCGCGAACCAGCTTGCCCTCGATGCGGAGCACCGGGTACTTGTTGGGCAGCACGCGCACCCGCCAGCCCGGCGCGTTACGCGCGGAGCCGTTCCCGCGAATGGCGAAGATCTCGGTGGGGTCCAAGGCCTCCTGGCCGCCGCAGAAGACACACGGCGCAGGCTGGCGGCTGCTCGCAATGGCAGGCACCTGGTCCGGTCGTAGCCCGCGCTCGGGCGCAATAATAACCCAACGGCCCATTACAGGATCACGACGTAGTTCCGACACTTTGGCCTCCCTCGGCCCAGGCGCCTCGCCGTTTTCCCAACAAGCCGCCATAAGCACTGCGTTCTATAATTCACACGTTTTACACATTTCATAAAATCTTAACTGAAGTATACGCAACTAATCTTACGAAACCCATTGCAATTTACGAAGCGAGCGTATTCCGCCAGATCCACGCGACCAGGTGAAATGCCTGGGTCGCGATGATCGCCCATGCTCCTGCCCGAAACGCACTTCTTTCGGCCAAGGCCCGCGGCAGCGCCCAAGCCAGGAGCAGCGCGGCCGGCACAGCCGCAGGCGAAAACAGGTCCCAGTCCTTCTGCCCGCCGTAGTCCGCGTTCCACACGAGGGTGAGCAGCAGGTGGCAGCCTGCCATCACCAACAGGAAGCGGCCGGTTGCGTCCTCCCGCGGCAGGCGCCGGCGGGCCAGCAAGGCGATCAGGATCAACGAGGGCCACACCATGGGCGCCACCAGCAGCTGCTGGTTTACGATGTCGACCAGGTGTCCGACCGAGAACATGGTGTAGTGCTGCCACTTGGTCGTGATCTCGAAGAGCGGGACGAACCAGATCCGGTCGCCCCCGCCCGGAAAATCAACCCCCATCAGCGCGTCCAGCCCATGGTCGCCGGCCGTCATCAGGGCTACCACGCCCGCGAAAACCAACGCATAGGGAACGGCAACGCTCAGCACCGAGCGAGCATCGATCCGCCAGCCTCGCGCCCTTGGGACGCCTCCCGGATGGCGGTCGTTCCCCGGCGCCTGGTCCTCAGGCTGCCGTGCCTGGTCCTCAGGCTGCCGTGCCTGGCCCTCAGGCTGCCGTGCCCGGCCCTCAGGCTCCCGTGCCTGGTCCTCAGGCTGCCGTGCCTGAGCTCCAGCAAGCGGTGCGAAGGCCAGGTAGAGCAGGCTCGGCGCCAGGATGATCGTGGACGGGTGAAGCGCGTGCGTGACGGCCAATGCGATCGCGGGCCAGGCCAAGGCGATCTCGCCGGCCAGGCAGCGCAGCGCAAGGTAGGCGTAGACGAGCACGCCCAGGGTCATGAGGGGATAGTTCTCGACATAACCGAAGAACAACTGCATCGTGCCGAGCGTCAGGACCAGCCCGACGGTTACCGCACGCTCGGCCCGGTTGCGGCCCAGCCGCGCAGCAAGGCCGATGAGGACCCAGACGAACACCACTCCTGCGAGTGTGCTGAGGATGCGATACACCGGGACGGGACTGGTCCAGCCGAACAGGGCATTGCCGAGCTGCCATCCCTTGGCATGGAGGAAGACATCCAGCGGGGCCTGCCACACGTAGGTGAGCCGGTACGGATCGCCGAGCGCCTTGACCAGCAGTTTCGCGTCTCCCCAGCCGAGGTGCTGGATGCGGAAGAGATAGAAGCACACGCCGGCAAGGAGGCTGATCGCCAGCCGCACGGAGGGCGAGGTGAAACGCACCCTTGCGAGCGCCGCATTCGCGGCCGGGAGCGCCTGCCACAGCCGGTCGCCGCCCCAGGCCAGCACCAGCGCAGCCAGGGCGAGCACCGTGCGCACCGGCGCGGGCAGATAGGTGACAGGCCAAAGCCCCCAGGCGATCTCTTCCGGAAAAAGCGGTACTACAAGATGGAGCGCGATCACCAGTGAGGCCACGACACGCAGCGCGAGCAGGAGGCGGCGCGCAGGTTGGGACAATCCAGGCGGCATAAAACCATTTTACCGCATGCCGCGCACCGCGGCAAGAAGCACAACGGAAAGGCGCACGCATTTGGCCGTTCGCCCTCGGAGCATTACAATGACGGGTACTCGCGAACATGATCTTAACGAAACTGTTCCTTCATCCCCTGGGTCCCGCGTTGATCCTGAGCCTCGGCGGCGTCGTGCTGGCAGTGTTGCGGCGAATGGCGCGGCGCAGCGCGGTCACCGCACAGATGATCGCCGGCCGGCCTCTGAAGGCTTTGCCCAAGTCCTGGCCTTTCGATGTGCGGCTGCCCATTGCCCTGCTCGCGGTCCTCGCAGCCACCGCGCTGCTCACCCACCTGCGCACGCTGTCGCCGCGGCCGGTGCTGTCCTGGACATGGCAGCCGCTGACGGTCGCAGGCAGCGTGATGGAATGGCGGGTGGATGCCTGGAACTGGACCGCGTCCGTCCTGATCATCGCCCTCACCGGCATCGCAATCCTCCTGGGCGACGGGCTGCTCGGCCGGCCGAGCCGGACGCGCTTCGATCTCATCGGCGTCGACGAAGAGCGCATCCTGTGGCTGGGCGCGGCCGCGCTGGTCTTTGTCTCATCCGGCAACATCCTGACCCTGGCCAGCAGCTGGCTGATCCTGGACGCGGCGCTGGCCGCGCGGCTCCACCTGAGCCACACCGCGGAGGTGTCCGGCCGCTCCTGGGGTGCGTTAAGCCTCGCAGGCGTCCTGCTGCTCTTCCTCCTGGCGTTGCTGGGAGAAAACGGCATCCGCGCCGGCCTGGCCGAGCCCAGGCTGCCCGGTGGACAAGCGTTGACCGATGGGCAGCTCGTGCTGCTCTGGGTGGCCGCGCTCATCCGCGCGGGGGTCTATCCCCTGCATTTCTGGCTGACCGGGCTGGGCGTTTCCCGGCGCGGTTACTGGCTGCCCATCTACCTGATCGGCCCCACGGCGGGCCTGTGGCTGTTGGGCCGCGTCCATGCACTTGCCGGGGCAGAGTGGCTGCGCCGTCCGGAGTGGATCGCGCTCAGCGCACTGGCGCTGCTGGGCACCGCGCTCGTGGCGTGGGCTGTGGAGGATCGCAACCGGCGGTGGCGCTGGATCGCGCTGAACCGCGCCAGCCTGGCCGTGATCGCAGCTTACACCGCCGCAGCCGCGGGTCCCGAGGCCCTCGTCTGGTCGCTCGCAACCTTCAGTCTCGGCTGCGCACTGTTGGCCGCGGGGCAAGCCTGCCGCGATATGCTCGGCTGGCGCGCCCCCGTGTGGCTGGCGGCGCTGGCGCTTTGGGGCTTGCCGGGCACCGTCGGCTTTTTTGCGCGCAGCGCGCTGGTGTTCCCCACCGATTTTGCGCTCGCCATCCCGTTGTTTGTCGTGGTCCTGCTCGCCGAAGTCCTCCTGGTGGCCAGCCTCTGGGAGGCCGTGCGCGGTGGCCGGGCGCCTAAAGACCCAGGAATACAAAACGGAACCGGGAGCGCAGTCACCCGGGAGGCCAGCATCCTGAGCGGAGCGACCGGAGGGAGCGCAGTCGAAGGACGCTCAGTCCCGGCGACATCCGGAAGTCCTGATCCCGGCCGCCTGGCGCGGCTGCGCGTGGCCGCCGCCGCGTTGGTGCTCATCATCCCATTGATTGCGTTTGGCTTCCTGCCCCGCTACCTGGCGGCACTGGCCGGCTGGCCCGATGCGGAGAACTTCGGGTCGATCTTCGACAACATGCTGGGCGAAACGCGACGCTCCGTCTGGGGAGGCCTGGCCCTGTCCGCGGTGTTGGGCGTTGCGCTCGGCATCTTCCGCGAGCGCATTCTCGGCCAGATGCGCGGCTGGCAGGCCGGCATCGTGGAAATCGCCAGCCTCGAATGGCTCTACAAGGCCGTGACCGCAGGGTTTGCGTTTCTTGCGGGCGTTCTCCGCTATTTTGCAGACCTGGGTGAGGGCGAAGGCTATCTCGGGTGGCTGGCGCTTGCCGGCCTGGTTCTTTGGGTCCTGCTGCGCGGGTAAATGAAGTATGTCGCTTGCTGATTTGTTCCGCCAACTGAGCCTGCTGATCGGTGCGCCCGCAGTGGTGCTGGCCGGCATCGGGGCCGTCCTGATCGTCGTGCCGCGCGATTGGCGCGCCGTTCTCTTCGGCTACGCGCTGGTGACGGTGATGCTGTCGCTCCTCCTCTCGCAGGTGATCCCCGCGGAGTGGGCGCTGCAGCAGGTGATTGCGGGCGGCCTGGTGGCCGTCATGCTCTTCATGTCCGCGCGCCAGCTCCGCACGCCGGCTCACCTGGCGCGCCCGCGCAGCCAGCAATGGCCGCGCATGGCCTCCGTGACCACCTTCCGCCTGCTGGCGGTGGGATTGGCTGCGATCGGCTTCGTCGCAGTGCGCGAAGGCCTCTCCCTGCCGAATATCTCGCCGCTATTCCGGGACGCAATTCTCTGGCTCGGCGTGATGGGCCTGGTGGGCCTGGCCTTGCACGAGGAGCCGCTCCACGCCGGACTCAGCCTGCTCACCTTCCTGGGCGCGACCCAGCTCGTCGTTTTCACCTTGATCCAGCGCCGCATGCTGGTCGGCCTGCTCCAGGGAGGACAGGTTCTGTTGGGTCTGGCGATCGCCTACCTGGTCCTTGCCCATGGCCTGGCCGCACCGCCGGCTGCGCAGGATGAGCCTGAGCTGTCGGTGTTCGGGGGAGAAGCGCCATGATTGCCGGACCCGTGCTCCTGCTGGGCCTGCTGGTCGTTGCGGCTGTGGCGCTCTACATCCTCCGGCGCTTCGAGTCCCTGGCTGCCATCATCGCGTCTGGCCTTTCAGCCGTGATCGCAGTTGCCCTGTGGCGGCTGCCCCTCACCGTGCCCACGATCCTCGTGGGCCGGCCGGTCCATCTCGGCCGGCCGTTCATGTGGGAGGACGTCTCGCTGCAGATCTCGCCGGCGTCGCGCGCGCTGCTGGTCTTTCTCTTCGCCACCGCGGCCGTGACCTTCATCCTGGCGTGGCGCACCTACCAGGGCCGCACATTCTATCCCTTCGGAATGCTCCTGCTGGCGATCTGGGGCGCGGTCGTCATGCTTCAGCCCCTGACCTACACGCCCATGGCTGTCGTCCTGGCCGCGGTGCTCTCCGTGTTCCTGATCCAGGCTGGCAAAGCCGGCGAAACGCACGGCGCGTGGCGCCAGCTTCTCTACCCGACCCTTGCGGTGCCGCTGTTTCTCATTGCATCGTGGTACATCGACCAGGCGCCGCTCAACCCCGATGACCAGGACCCCTACCGGATCGCGGGCTGGCTGCTGATCGCGGGCTTCGTGCTGCTGCTGCAGCCCGCGCCGCTGCACGTCGCGTTCCCAGCCGTGGCGAGCCAGGCGCCGCCCGTGGTGGCTGCCTTCCTGTGGACGGGGGGACAATCCGTCACGCTCTTCCTGCTCCAGCGCTTCCTGGTCACCTACCCCTGGCTCAGCGAGGCGGTGGACAGCGCGAGCTGGCTGCTCTGGTTGGGCGTGTTCACCGCGGTGCTGGCTGGCGCGCTGGCGTCCACGCGGCAGCGGCTCGGACGCATGGTGGGGTATGCCGCGCTCTACGACTACGGGATCCTGATCGTCGCGCTGGGCCTGCGCGGCACGGCCGGACTGCCGACCGCGATCTGGCTGCTCCTCACACGCACGTTTTCGCTGCTCACCATGGCCGCGGGCGCCGCAGCGATCCGCCACTACATGGCTTCGGATCAGTTCGAGCGCATTCGCGGCGCGGCCTCGCGGCTGCCGTGGGCGGTCATTGCCCTGATTGCCGGCGGCTTCGGCATGGCCGGGCTGCCGCTGACCGCGCAGCTGCCGTCGCGCTGGGCGCTGCTGCAGCTCGTCGCTGAGAACGACCGCCGCTGGGCGCTGCTCCTGCTGCTCGGTGCGTTAGGTGTCGTGATCGGCGTCATCCGCGCGGGCCAGGCGTGTTTCGGCGAGCTGAAGTTTTCGCCTGTCGAGCGCGCGCCGCGCGCCCTGACAATCATCGCGTTCCTCCTGGTGGCGGCTGGGGTGCTCCTCGGCCTCTTCCCCCAGCTGTTGACCGGCCCGGTCGCGGCCGTCATCTTGCCGCTTTCTATCCTCGAGCCCTGATTTCGATAGGTTTTGAGAGGCGTCTCCGGTTATAGTTCGGAACTAATGCGGGCTGCGGCCCGTTTTTTGTGGGGAAAGTGACACATGGCGCGATCTTCTCGTATCAGTGGATTTTATACTCTTACGCCCGCGGAACGGCGCCGCGTCGTTGCAGATTGGGCCAGCATGTCGCCCGACCAGGCCGCGGCGACCGATGAACTCCTGCGGTCGCTCGGCG
>Ga0123332_1004459_pt1 | contig 12276 bp, 10 predicted proteins | sample BioC12SIPDNA_4_FD_89958 | JGI IMG/M metagenome (GOLD analysis project Ga0123332, IMG submission 89958) | Anaerobic biogas reactor microbial communites from Washington, USA - Biogas_R2_A C12 SIP DNA | ecosystem: Engineered > Bioreactor > Anaerobic > Unclassified | place: Washington, USA...
CTCTGTGCCCTCTGAGGCCAATCTCTTCCCGAACCGAACGGGGACACGTGATGGACCGTTGCTGCTGCGCGATAGAAGGTCGCGGGGTCAGGGCGCAGCGCCGGCGAGGGCCCCTTCCGCGGGCGCTTCGGCGGCCGCCTGTTGCACGAACCCAATGAGGGCCTCGCCGATCGCCCGGTTGTCGTGGATGCCGCCAAACGCGTCAGCTCCCGGCCCATAGGCGAACACGGGCACCATGATGGCGGTGTGATCGTCGCCGACAAACGCCCCTTTCGTGACGGACTTGTCGGCCAGGGAGCCGTCGAGCGGGGTGTACCCGCCGGTATCGTGGTCGGCGGTCACGACCACGAGCGTGTTGCCGTCGGCTTCGGCAAAATCGAGCGCGGCGCCGATGGCGTCGTCGAAATCGGTCATTTCGCCCAGGAGCCGGGCTTCCTCGTTGGCGTGGGCCGCCCAGTCAATGTGCGAACCCTCGACCATCAGGGCGAATCCGTTGGGGTTTTTCGACAACGCGTTGAGGGCCAGGCTCACCATTTCCCGAAGGGGAGGATTGCGATCCGCCGCCCATCCGAGATAGTCCATCGCGAGAAGCCCGGCGAACGAGTCCACGTCGCCCAGCGCCCGCAATTCGTCGGCCGTGAGCGCCAAAGGCATCCGTTCCCTGAGCGCCGCGATGAGGTCTTTGTCGTCTTTACGTTTGCTGCCTTTCGACGACTGCGGCATGAAAAACTGCTGGCCGCCGCCAAGGACAACGTCGACGTTTCCGGCGGCGATCTGCTCCGCAATTTCGGTCTGCTTGCCGCGGTCGTCCACATGCGCGACAAACGTGGCAGGCGTGGCGTGGGTGACGGCGCAGGTCACCACGATGCCCGTAGATTTTCCCGCGTCTTCGGCATGTTCGAGCAGCGTCTTTGCCGGTGCACCGTCGGGCGTCATGCCGACCATGTGGTTGTTGGTGCGCTGTCCCGTGGCCAGGGCCGTGCCGCCCGCGGCGGAATCGGTCACCAGCCTGTCGGCGGAATGGGTTGCGGAAAAGCCCCCGACCGGACAGCGTTCGAGCTGGAGGCTGCCCTTAACGACCCGCGCCGCGGTGACCTGGCCGACGCTCATGCCGTCGCCGATCATGATGATCACGTTCTTCGGAACGGCGTCAGTTTCGCTCGCGCGGGCGGTCATGGGGATGATCAGAAGGGCCATCAAAACGGCAACCAGCATGCGATAGTTCATTGTGCAGAACCTCCTCGTATCGTTCTGGGCGCTGCGCGCCGTGCCTTTGGGTTTCCGGTATTTCCGCTCCGGCGGCAACCGGGTTGCTTTGTCCTGCTTCCGGGCCGTTGCACGTTCCGGGTTAATAGACCGTTTTGCGCGCCCACTCAAGCGAGCCCGGCACGAGATGCACCAGTTCCTGCGACAGGCCCTCCGGCGAGACGCGCACCACCAGCAGGTGGTAGATGCGGGACGCCTCGGGCAGCCGCTCGCTCAGGGGGGCGCCCGCGCCCGCCGACAGCGTGTAACGCACGCCGTCGATCACCGTCGACGTATAGCCGTGGATGTGCCCCATGAAGACCTCGTTGACCTTATGCCTGGTCAGCAGGGCGCGAAGCGCATCTGCTTTCCAGGTGAATCCGCGCGGGTCATCATCGCCAATGGCCGCATCCTCGAAATAGGCCGGCGGAATGTGGAAAAACACGAACTTATATTGGGCTCCGGGTTTCGCGAGTTCCCGGTCCAGAAACGCCAGGTCGGCCCCGCTGACCCGGACGATCTCGCTGGCGTTGAACCCGACAAAACGGCACGAGCCGTAGTCAAACGAGAACCGGTCGCCCCCGTAGATCGTCTTGTAGGCGGCGAAATCGCGCCGCTCGCCGCGCTCGTGATTGCCCGGCACGCAGAATACCGGCACCGGATCCGTGATCTCCAGAAGCGGCAGAAAGTTCTCCAGGTATTCCGTGACCGTCCCGCCGCGGATCAGGTCGCCCGTGTGAAAAATGAGCGTGGGAGCTTCTTTCGCGGCCTGTTCAAACACCTTGGACGCCACGAAGACGTTGTTGCGGGAGTCCCCGAACACCACAAACGAAAACGTCTCGGGGGCGGGCCCCCCGGACTGCAGCGTGTCGAGCAGCCGGTCATAGGTGTATTTCTCGGCGTACGGAGCCAACGCCTCGAGGTCGCCTGGAGAGGCCGTCGCATACCAGCTTACCGCCGGAACGCAGACCAGCGTCAGCAGAACCAGTCCCGCGAAAAGCAGCTTATGTTTCGCCAATGCCCGAGGCATGGTTGCACCATCCTTTGCTGGCGGCACGGGATCTGTCGGGAACCGTGCCCCCTGCCCAACATCCTGAAGGCAACACCCGGTGCGCCTGTTTTGTTCCAGGAAGGGTATCGTAGCACGTGACGCAGGCCTGAAAAAACGCCCCGGAGGCGCCCGCGTTATCCACACGGACCCCGCCCCGCAATTCCCGCTCGCATCGGCCCTGCGCGGCCGGTATAATCCCGCGCATGTTTTCTCCCTACATCAACGAAGGCGTTCCGGTGGCCGTATTCTGGCTGTTTGTGAGCGCGGCCATTATCATCCAGGGCATCAGCAAATCGGGGTTTGCGGGCGGCGCGGGCATCCTCTCGATGCCGCTGATGTTTTTCGTGATGCCGGTGAATCGAGCCGCGGCCGTCATGCTTCCCCTGTTGATCCTATGCGATATGAACGCCATCTACCACCACCGGCACAACAAGGACTGGAAGACGGTCCTGCGCATCTACCTGCCGTCGCTTTTCGGGATCCTGGCGGGCGCGGCGGTCTGGTGGTGGATCGGCCAGGAAGGCGTGGAACGCTACGGCATCTGGATCAAACGGTTCGTGGGCGTCATCGCCATCGTGTTCGCCCTCTACATCGTCTCGAAAGAGGCCGCGATGTCCTGGGTGGACCGGTTCCGGCCGGGCGCCGGGGTCGGCGTGATCGCAGGACTCGCCGCCGGCTTCAGCTCCACCATCGCCCACGCCGCGGGTCCCATCGTGAGCCTCTACATCTTCGCCCAGGACCTGGGGAAGACCCTCTTTGTCGGCACCGTCGCCTGGACCTTCACCCTCATCAATCTGTCCAAACTGCCCTTCTACATCGGCGCCGGACTGATCGAGAAAGACGTGCTTCTGCTCGGGGCCGTCCTGGTTCCCCTCATTCCGGCCGGTTCCTGGCTCGGCAAGTGGATGCATCAGCGCGTTTCCGAGAGGCTGTTCAACCGCGTTATCCTCGTGCTGGTGTTCATCGCCGGAATCCAGCTGATCTTCGGCATCAACCCCGTCTCGTGGGTCCTCACCCTGTTCCGCCGCGGCGCATGACGCCCGGACCGGGTGCAACAAAGCCCGGTGTAAGATGTATAATAGGACAGGGCGTGCTGAAAGACTGGGGCACGCGGCACGGGTTTGCATGCGCCGCCGGCAACGGTGCGTTCCGGCGTTCCCCAGCGGGAGGGAACGGTCATGCGTATCAAGGCCTGTCTTACCTGCGGAATTCTCGGGTTTTTCATCGTTGCCGCGAACGGGTGTCCGCCGCCGCGGGAGCCCGTGCTGCGCCTCCTGTTCAACCAGGGCACCTACGGCACCACCGCCGGGTATAGCGAGATGGACTGGTCGGACTTTTTCAGCGGCGAACAGCAGCTTGGGGATGATTTTGAGCTCACGGGCGACAACACGACGATCACCCATGTGAGCTGGTGGGGCGTGTATCGCGACAATCTCCCCGTGACCGATGATTTCATGATCACAATCTCCCAGGACAACGGGGCCGGCATGCCGGATGTGGGCGGTTTCTGGGAACACCGGATTGGGGATCTTGCCGAGCGGGAAGCCACCAGTGGACGCGTCGGTCCGGGGGATCCCGGCTGGAGCCTGACCATCTATCACTACAGCTGCGAGATTCCGGACTGGGAAATGGAGCCCGGCGCCACGTACTTTGTCTCGATCGTGAACGACACGGGCAAGTGGATGTGGTGCACGAACGGGTCGGCTGCCGAGGGCAACAACTTCAGCGTGGCGCGCGAAAGCTGGGGCGATGCCTGGGGCGCGAACGGGCTCGACCTGACGTTCCAGCTCTGGGGCAGCGAATAGCGGCCGCCTATGCGCAGAGTTCGAACACGCCGGCGGCGCCCATGCCGCCCCCGATGCACATGGTCACGAGACCGTATGTGACGCCGCGCCGTTTCATTTCGTGCAGGAGCTGGACGGTCAGCTTGGCGCCCGTGCACCCGAGGGGATGGCCCAACGCGATCGCGCCGCCGTTGACGTTGACCTTTTCGGGGTCGAATCCCATTTCCCGAATGACATAGAGGCACTGCGAGGCGAAGGCCTCGTTGTTCTCGATCAAACCGAGCTCGCTCACGGCAATCCCCGCCTGTGCGCAGGCCTTCGGGATGGCCTCGAGCTGGGCGGGACCGAGAAAGCGCGGGTCGCCCGCGGCCACGGCGTATCCGCGGAACCGCGCGAGCGGTTTCAGCCCGAACTCCTCGACCGCCTTCCCGTTCATGAGACAGACGGCCGCGGCGCCGTCGCTCGTCTGACTCGAATTGCCCGCCGTGCAGAACCCGCGGCCGGGCTCGGCGAACGCGGGCTTCAGGCGGGACAGCACTTCAAGCGATGTGTCGCGCCGGGGCCCCTCGTCGGTATCGAAGCGCATCGACCCGGCGGGGGTGGTCACGTCCAGCGGCACGATTTCTTCGGTGAACAGGCCCTGATCAATGGCGTTGACCGCGCGCTGATGGCTGCGGAGCGCCCAGGCGTCGAGTTCTTCGCGGCGGAGCTTGAACTCACGCGCCACATTGTCGCCGCAATGGCCCATGGCGATGTAGACTTCGGGACGTTCGCGCGTCAGCGCCGGGTTGGGCTCGTATTTCAGGCCGCCCATGGGGATGGAACTCATGGATTCGACGCCTCCGGCCACCGCCACGCCGAGCAGGCCTGCTTCGAGTTTTGCCCCCGCAATGGCCTGCGCCTCGAGCCCCGACGAACAGAACCGGTTGATGGTGATTCCCGGAACGCTGTCGGGGATCCCGGCGCGCGCCTGGGCCACGCGCGCAATGTTCATCCCCTGGCTGCCTTCGGGAAACGCGCATCCGAGAACGATGTCTTGGACGCGGCCGGCGGGCACGCCCGCGCGACCGATGGCTTCCTTAATGACGACGGCCGCCATCTCGTCCGGACGGCACTGGACCAGCGAGCCCTTGTTGGCTTTTCCGACGGCCGTGCGCACGGCCGACACGACGTACACATCCTGCATGGCCTCATCCTCCTGACGCTGCAAGGGGCCTGCGTGGGCGCCCGGGCAGGTGACTCAGTGTCTTCGCCGCGGTCTGCATTCGTATGCGCCTAGTTGCGCAAGGGTTTCCCGGTTTGCAGCATGTATTGCATGCGCGCCCGGGTCTTTTCGGTGCCGCACAAGTACAGCATGGCCTCGCGTTCGAGGTCGAGCACGTCCTGTTCGCTCATGACCTGCCCCGGCAGGCGGTCGCCGCCAGTCAGCGTTCTGGCCAGGTATTCGGCAATGAGCGCGTCGTGTTCGGAGGCCCATCCGGCCAGCTGCATCTGGTAGACCGCCGACCGGAACGCCGCGCGGACCGGCTCGCCCAGCACGGCCAGTTTCGCGGGTCTGGGCGGCGCGTACCCGGCGAGCACCAGGCCGCGGCAGACGTCTTTGGCCCGTTTCACCTGGTGCTGGTCGTTAATGCAGACGCAGTCGTGTTCCGTGAGGTAGCCGAGCGGGACCAGTTCGTGGCCGCTCGTGCTCACCTTGGCCATGCCGATGGTCTCGAAGGCCCGGCGCACGTACGGGAACGGGTCGCCCTGGGGAACGCTGTCCGGCACGTAGGCCAGCGCGCGGCGGAGCATTTCCTTGGTGCCGCCGCCCGCGGGGATGATGCCCACGCCCGCTTCGACCAGCCCGCCGTAGGTTTCCGCGGCGGCCACGACCCGGGCGGTATGCTGGCTGATCTCGATGCCGCCGCCGAACGTGTAATGATGCGGCGCCGCCACTACCGGTCCCCGGCAGAAACGCATCGCCATGTTGGCGTTCTGGAACGCCGCGATGATGTTGGACAGGGCGTCCCAGTCGTTCTGCATGGCGTAGCCAAGCACCATGAACAGGTTGGCGCCCGCCGAGAAATGTTCGCCCTGGTTCGCCACGATCATCCCCTCGAACGCGCCCTCGTTGACCAGGTTCGTCCCCGTGTTGAGCAGGTCGAGCAGGTCGGCGTCGATGGTGTTCATCTTGGTGTGGAACTCGGCGCACAGGATCCCGTCGCCGAGGTCAACGAGGCTGCACGCCGCGTTTTCCCGGACGGTCCGGTTGTCGCGCTTGAGGTCGATCAGAAAAAGGGCGTTGGGATTACGCTCGACCTCCTTATACCCCTTCGACGCGAGATCGAAATAGCGTGTGCGGCCGTTTTCGTGCCGGTAAAACGAGGCGCCGCCGGCGTCGCGCAGGGCCCGCGCGATGGCCGGCACCTCGAGCCCTTCGGCGGCCATGCGGTCGCACACGTAGTCGAAGCCGAGCACGTCCCACGTCTCGAAGATGCCGATGTTCCAGGCAAACCCCCATTTCACGGCATGGTCGATGCTCACGATATCGTCGGCGATCTCCGGAATGCGATTGGCGGCGTAGAGCGCGGTATTCGCGAAAAGCTTCCACACGAATTTTGAACCGGCATCCTCGCCGGTATGCATGATCCGGACCTTTTCCTCGAGGCTTTCGACGGCGCGGGCGGCGCCGATGCAGTCGAAGCGGGTCTTGCTCGGAGGCTCGTATTCGAGCGTATTCACGTTGAGGGAGAGAATGACGCGTTTGCCCTTTTCATCGCGTTCGCCGGTCTTTTTATAGAACCCCGCGCCGGTCTTCTCGCCGAGACGGTTCTCCTCGATGAGCTTTTGCAGCCACGGTTCGGCCTGGAACAGCTCGCGCTGTTCGTCGCCGGGGCAGCCGTGGTACACGTTGCCGATCACATGCACGTAGGTGTCCAGTCCCACGAGGTCGCAGGTCCGGAACGTGGCCGAGGAGGCGTGGCCGATGATCGGGCCGGTGAGGCTGTCGACGTCGTCGACCGAGAGGCCGTCTTTGGGAAACTCGCGCATGATGAACTGGCAGGCGTAGGTCAGAATGCGGTTGGCCACGAAGTTCGGCGTGTCTTTGGCGACCACGATGCCTTTGCCCAGCACATCTTCCGCGAACCGCTTCAGGGTGGCGACCACGCCGGGCAGCGTGTCCGGTCCGGGGATGATCTCGAGCAGCTTCAGGTAACGGGGCGGATTAAAGAAGTGGGTGCCCAGGAAATGCCGGCGCATGTCGTCGTCCATCCCATCCGCCATGGACCGGACGAGGATGCCGCTGGTGTTGGTGCTGATGACGGAGCCGGGACGCCGGTGTTTCGCGGCTTCCCCCAGCACCTTCTTCTTGATGGCCAGGTCTTCCTTGACCACCTCGATCACCCAGTCGGCCTCGGCAATCCGGGGAAAATCGTCCTCGAAATTCCCGATTTCGATCAGGTCCGCATTCCCGGGCAGGTACAGGGGCGCCGGTTTGGTTTTCAGCAGCGCCGCTTTGCTGGCGGCCGCGAGCGCGTTGCGTTTTGCCGGGTCCTGCCTGTCTTCCGCGCTGAGACCGGGAGGAACGATGTCGAGCATCAGGGAGGGAATGCCGCAATTGGCGAGATGCGCGGCGATCGCGCCTCCCATCACCCCCGAGCCCAGCACGGCCGCGCGCTTGATGTCGTCCATAGAGCTGTCTCCTTCCACCATACGAACCGAGCCGTCGCCAACGGAAGGTAACACCCGCGCCGGCCGGGCCTGTTCCGCGCGGGAACGCCCCAGCCGGCGTCCGTTGGTAACCGTTGGAACTGCCGGCCTGCAACGTGTTGGGATCGCACCGTTTGAATCTGCTCGAGCCCCACGACCGCTCCATCGTACAACAGAACCCGGACGGGGTCAAGACAAACTGCGAAAACAAAGCAAGGCGTGTCAATTTGTCAATTCACATGTTATACTCATGGTAGACGTGGTAAACTCTTGCCATGTGAGCCGCCCGGCGGGGAGTTGCCGGGGCGGTTCGGAGGCACTGCAGCGGTTCGTCTGCCTGGGGAGCCCAGTGAAGGGTAGTGGAGTGCTTTGTCAGCGACACGTCAGGAGGGAGATTTTTATGAGCCTCGTCAAAAAACCGTACGTCGTTTTCGCCATCGTCCTGGTCCTCGTCATCGGGACGGGCTGCAGCACCTTTACTCCGAAGACCACGGCTCCGGACACCAAGGTGAAAACCCATAAATTCCATGGAATCGAGTTTGTGTGGATCCCGGCCGGCACGTTCGAGATGGGCAGCCCGGACGGCGAGCCCGGCCGCGGCGCGGACTAAGGCCCGGCCCATGCGGTGACGTTCGACGAGGGATTCTGGATCAGCCGCAGCGAAATCCGTCAGAAGGAATATGCGCTTGTCATGAACGAGAACCCCTCGGCGGACAAGCGCGAGGAGATGCCGGTCACGAACGTGAGCTGGCTCGACGCCATGGCCTTCTGCGCAAAACTGTCCGCGGACAGCGGAGCGGCCTACTGCCTGCCGACCGAGGCGCAGTGGGAATATGCCGCCCGCGCGGGCAGCGCCGGGACGTACCACTTCGGCAACGACCCGATCCTGATCGACATGTATGACTGGTATGCCGTGAACGCCCCGGATAAAGCGGTTCAGTATGGGGAACAGAAGGCCCCGAACCGCTGGGGCCTGTACGATGTCCACGGCAATCTCAGCGAATGGTGTTACGACGTGTACGCCGAGGACGCGTACGAACAGTGTTGCGCCAGCGCGCCCGCGGCGCCCGCCGAGGGGGTGGCCCGCGTCGTTCGCGGCGGGTCCGTGAAGTCAAAGGCCGACGAATGCCGTCTTGCCGACCGGTCGCACGCGGCGCCCGAAGCAAACAGCCCGACCCTGGGGTTCCGCATTGTTCGCGACAAGCTGCCCACATGGCCCAAGTACTATCGCACCGCCGGGGCGCAGAAGTAGCTCCCGAACCAGCGCCGCGCCCGTCCCTGGGGAAGAGATTGGCCGCGGAGGGCACTCAGAGTTTGAAAACCTCGGATAAGAACGGGGACATGTTTGAAGCGCCGTCCCCGGCGCGACAACGTGTCCCCGTTCAGACCGGATGGGCAGCCACGGGGGGCTGCCCCTACAAGGTGAAGCGGATGGCTGATCGCGAGTGCGGCGATATTATGCGCCCGTTCTTGCAGCCCTGAAAGGGCGACCGAGAATAGCCCGGGGCAAGTCACGCGGAACGCGTGACGCCGCCCCGGGAAACGCGCCCTCCCATTGGAAACGCCCTGCAAGGGCAGCACGAGCAGAAAGGTCAAGGAGCAATGCCGAGCCGGCGCTCGGCGACCCCGGGCGACCCGCAGACGATGAACAGACCCCGCGAATCCGTTTGAGCCTTTTGAAATCGTTCGGGCAAGGTCGTCCACTCGGTCCACTCGGTCCACTCGGTCCACCCCGTCCACTCGGTCCACAGGGTCTGCATCGCGCCTGTCCGGCGAATGGCGCCGGTCGGGGTTGTTTGCGCCGCGAACCCATCGATTGGTATGCTCGACTTCTGGGTACCATTCCCGAGGTACAGGGCCTCAACCACATTAATGCTTTGAGGGCCGGCTCGCCGACATCAGCTCAGAGCGGAGGACATGACTCATGAAGAAGGATTCGAGAATCACGGTTTCACGCAGAGAGTTCGCGAAGGCTTCGGCCGCGGCCATTTCGACATTCGCCGTCTTGCGCGGCGCCTCGGCTCAGGGCTCATCGGAAGTGCTGAAGGTGGGACTGCTGGGCTGCGGCGGTCGCGGCACCGGCGCCCTCACCCAGATGCTGCAGGGCAACGAGAACGTCAAGGTCATCGCGCTGGCCGACGTGTTCCCCGACAAGGTCGACCGCACCCGCAAGCAGATCGAAAGCAACGACGCGTTCGCCAAGAAACGCGACATCAAAGACGACCATTGTTTCACCGGCCTCGATGCCTACCAGGGCATCCTGAAGACCGACATCGATATCCTGCTCGAAGGCACGCTCCCCTACAGCCGCCCGGGACACCTGGAAGCGGCGGTCGAGGCGAAGAAACACATTTTCACCGAGAAACCCGTCGCGGTGGACCCCGCCGGCATCCACCAGGTCATCCGCGCCGCGAAACGCGCCGATGAGCTGGGCCTCTCGTTCGTCGCGGGCACCCAGCGCCGGCACCAGAAACCCTACCAGGAAACCATCGCCAAGATTCACGAAGGGGCCATCGGCGACATCGTGTCCATGCGCGCCTACTGGTGCGGCGGCCTGCCGTTCGCCCATGACCGCAAGCCCGAATGGACCAGCGACCTCGAATACTGCATCCGCAACTGGTACGCCCACTGCTGGGTCTGCGGCGACAACATCGTCGAACAGCACGTGCACAACCTCGACGTCTGCAACTGGGTCATGGAAGGGTTCGGCGTCGACCACCCGGTCTCGGTATTCGCGTCGGGCGGCCGCCAGTTCAAGCCCGATGAGCCCAAATTCGGCGATCTGTGGGACCATTTCTCCTGCGATTTCGAATATCCCAACGACGTGCACATGACCAGTTTCAGCCGGCACTGGGACGGCCTCGACGGCGACGTGTCCGAAGCGGTCTACGGCACCACGGGCAAGAGCAACTGCCGCGACATGGGGTCCGACGGCCTCGACCCGTATGTCCAGGAGCACATCGACCTCGTGAAGAGCGTCACCGGCGAAGGCCCCCATTACAATGAAGGCGTGCAGGTGGCCTACAGCACCATGATCGCCATCATGGGCCGCATCTCCGCGTACAACGGCCGCCGGGTGACCTGGGAGGATGTGATGGAAGGCAAGCTGAAGGAGTACTCGATCGTGCCGGAGCTCGATTGGGCCAAGCCGTACCCGAACGAGCCGGTTCCGGTGCCCGGAAAGGTCGGCGCGGGCAACCTCCCCGAACTGCAGAGCAAATAGGCGCACCAGCGCAAACCGTGAAGGAACCCAGAACCATGGACATGAAACGCAGATCGTTTCTTGCGTCGTGTGCGGCGGGCGCGGGCGCCATGGCCGCCATGAGCAGCACGGCCATCGCCGCGACCAAGGAATCCAAGCCGTTTGCGAACCTTCCCCTGAAGATCGCCGCGCCGTACAGCTGGTTTGACGGCACCCCGGCCGAGCGCCTGGCGCAGGCCGCCGCGTGGGGCCTCCCCGCCGTCGAATGGCTTGGCCCCGACAAAAGCGCCGAGGAACTGCGCGACGCCTCCGAAAAAACCGGCGTCAAGTGGACCTGCATCGGCGGCGTCGGCGCCATTGCCCCGGGCCAGATGGTCCAGCCCAAGGAACACGACAAGCTCGTGGAGAACTTCCGCGAACGGGTCGCGTTCGGCAAAAGCATCGGCGTCACCACGTTCGTCGGCCTCACGGGCAACGCACGCGACGACATCTCCTACGACCGCCACATGACCTACGTGGTCCAGTGCCTGCGCCGCCTCGCGCCCATCGCCGAGGAGAACGGCGTGACGATCGTGATGGAATCGCTGAACACCCTCGTCGATCACCACGGGTATTTCCTGTCGCGAACCGACCAGGCCATGCTCATCCTCGAGGCCGTGAACAGCCCCAACGTGAAGATGCTCTTCGACATCTACCACCAGCAGATCATGGAAGGCAATGTCATCCGGAATCTCGGGGAGAACATCGAGCGCATCGGCCACATCCACGTGGGCGACAATCCCGGCCGGAAACAGCCCGGCACCGGCGAGCTGAATTACCCCAACATCTTCAAGTCCATTGCCAGCACGAACTACCAGGGCTACGTGGCCCTGGAGTGCGGCTACACCACCGCCACCGGCGACGAAGCCCTGGCGCAGGTTGCCGACTGCTTCAACTGGACCTGAGTGCACCCCTGACAGACCGTGCGCGGGCGGCGTGCCTGATCGAGGCCCCGCCCGCCTTTCTTATTGTCCGGGGACTCAGTAAAATGGCGCCGACGTTAGGGCCGGGGCATTCCCCCGGATGAATGCTTCGGCGAGGAACCGGCGTGTGCGTGATATAACCGTCCTGACACTCATCCCCAATGCGGGAGACCGCCTGGCGCGGTGTCTCGAAAGCGTGCAATGGGCCGACGACCTCTTCTGCGTGGTGGACCCGAAGACCAGCGACGGGTCCGACGCGGTGGCGCGGCAGTATTCCGGCCATGTGGTGGCGCACGACTACGTCAACGCGGCCGCGCAACGCAACTGGGCGCTTCCGCA
>Ga0123332_1004461_pt1 | contig 12272 bp, 12 predicted proteins | sample BioC12SIPDNA_4_FD_89958 | JGI IMG/M metagenome (GOLD analysis project Ga0123332, IMG submission 89958) | Anaerobic biogas reactor microbial communites from Washington, USA - Biogas_R2_A C12 SIP DNA | ecosystem: Engineered > Bioreactor > Anaerobic > Unclassified | place: Washington, USA...
ACCAGCACGGAGATGATCGCCTCCGCGTATTTTTCGGAAATCTCCTGCCGCTCGGCGATCTCCTTCAGCGGGATGTACGCGCCGCTGTCGTGCTCGGCCAGATCGATCATCACGCGCAGCGCATACCTTCCCTTCGTCGATATCTTCAAGTTCCGCACCTCCATGACCCTATTCTACCACACGGAAGGTAGGATTACAACCGTCGCCCGCCCCGCTTCGCGTCGCGGGTACGCGCCGGGTGATTTCGCTCCTTCGCCCTCCTGCATCACGCCCCCTGTCATGTCGCCCAATTCCCGTACCCCTCTTCCCCCCGCTCCCTATCTTTGGAAAATCCTCGCGAATTTTCCAGCAACCCCCTTGACACGGCCCCTCGGCGGTGCTATACTCCCCTATAAACCAATAGGAAAGGTATGTTTCGGCATGCGAGATCGGTTCGAGAACTGTCCGTGCGAACATGAGGAGGGAGCGCAGCGACTAGGGGCGTGCTTTCCGAAGCGAAGCGCAGGACAGCGCCCCGTACCCGCGACGCGAAGCGGGGCGGGCAACGCTTCCGATTCGGCCGAATGCGTCGATGTCGCCGGGCGCCCGCACATTTTTGACGCATGAAAGGGAGTAAGATCATGAGCAACAGGAATTATCGCTTCGAGACCCTGCAGCTGCACGTTGGTCAGGAGCACGCCGACCCCTCGACGGACGCGCGCGCGGTGCCGATCTACGCGACGACCTCCTACGTATTCCGCGACTCTAAGCAGGCGGCGGGCCGCTTCGCGCTTTCGGAGCCGGGCAACATCTACACACGGCTGATGAACCCGACGACCTCGGTGTTCGAGGCGCGCATCGCGGCGCTCGAGGGCGGCGCGGCGGCGCTTGCGACGGCGTCCGGCTCGGCGGCGATCACCTGCGCGGTCCAGAACATCGCAATCGCCGGCGATCACATCGTCTCCTCGAAGAACCTCTACGGCGGCACGCGCAACCTCTTCTCGAACACGCTGCGCGAGCAGGGCCTGTCCGTGACCTACGTCGATCCCGCCGACCCGGAGAATTTCCGCCGGGCGATCCGCGGCAACACGAAGCTGCTGTTCTCCGAGACGCTCGGCAACCCGAACTCCGACGTCGTCGACCTGCGCGCGATCGCGGACATCGCGCACGGAAACGGCATACCGTTCATCGTAGACAGCACATTCGCGACGCCGTTCCTGCTGCGCCCGATCGAGTACGGCGCCGACGTCGTCGTCCACTCGGCGACGAAGTTCCTGGGCGGCCACGGAACCGTCATGGGCGGCGTCATCGTCGACGCGGGCAAGTTCGACTGGGCTTCAAACGACAAGTTCCCCGGCCTCTCCAAGCCGAACCCGTCCTACCACGGCGCGGTGTTTTCGGAGGTCTGCGGGAACCTCGCCTACATCCTCAAGGCGCGCACGACGCTCTTGCGCGATCAGGGCGCGGCGATCTCGCCGTTCAACTCGTTCCTGCTTTTGCAGGGGCTGGAGACGCTGTCGCTGCGCGTCGAGCGCCACGTCGAAAACGCGCTGAAGGTCGTCGAATTCCTGAAAAACCATCCGCAGGTCGAGCGCGTGAACCACCCGTCGCTCGCGGCCGGGCATGCGAAGGTGCTCTACGACGAATACTTCCCGCGGGGCGCCGCGTCGATCTTCACGTTTGAGATCAAGGGCGGCGCCGCGGCCGCGCAGAGATTCTCGGAGAGCCTCAAGCTCTTCTCGCTGCTCGCGAACGTCGCCGACGTGAAGTCGCTCGTGATCCACCCGGCCTCGACGACGCACTCGCAGCTCTCCCCGGAGGAGCTCCTCGAGTCCGGCGTCCGGCCGAACACGGTCCGGCTCTCCGTCGGCACCGAGCACATCGACGACATACTCGCAGACCTTCAGGACGGCTTCGACGCCGTCTCGCGACTTTGAAAGGAGACCCTCCCATGTCCAAAATCTACCGATCCGCGGACGCGTTGATCGGCCGCACGCCGCTTCTGGAGCTCAAAAACATCGAGCGCGAGCTGAATCTCCCGGCGAAGCTCTACGCGAAGCTCGAGTCGTTCAACCCCGCCGGCTCCGTCAAGGACCGCATCGCGAAGTCGATGATCGACGACGCGGAGCAGAAGGGACTGCTCAAGCCCGGCTCGGTCATCATCGAGCCGACGAGCGGCAACACCGGCATCGGCCTCGCGTCCGTCGCCGCCGCGCGCGGCTACCGGATCGTGATCGTCATGCCGGAGACGATGAGCGTCGAGCGCCGGCAGCTGATGAAGGCCTACGGCGCGGAGCTCGTACTGACCGAGGGCGCGAAGGGCATGAAGGGCGCGATCGCGAGGGCCGAAGAGCTCGCGAAGGAGATTCCGAACAGCTTCATCCCCGGCCAGTTCACAAACCCGGCGAACCCCGCCGTGCACTTTTCGACGACCGGCCCCGAGATCTGGGACGACACCGACGGAAACGTCGACATCTTCGTCTCCGGCGTCGGCACCGGCGGCACGATCACCGGCGCGGGCGGATATCTCAAGTCGAAGAACCCGAAAATTGAAGTCGTCGCGGTCGAGCCGACGGACTCCCCGGTGCTCTCCGGCGGCGCGCCCGGCCCGCACAAGCTGCAGGGCATCGGCCCGGGCTTCGTGCCCGACGTGCTCGACACGGGCGTCTACGACGAAATCGTCACCGTCGCTTCCGACGACGCGTTCGCGACCGGCAGGAAGATCGGCAGGTCCGAGGGCATACTCATCGGCATCTCGTCCGGCGCCGCGGCGTGGGCGGCCATCGAGCTCGCGAAGCGTCCGGAGAACAGGGGCAAGTCGATCGTCGTGCTGCTCCCCGACACCGGCGACCGGTACCTGTCGACGCCGCTGTTCGCGGACTGAACATTTCACCGGGGCGGCCGCGCGGCCGCCCCGATTTTTTACGCTGTGCCTTTCAACCCTCGGCCCCACCGAATGCCCGCCGGTGCAGCTCTCCCCGCCGCTGGTTATTTCCAGAAAAATGTGCTATACTGGCACCGAGGGGGGATCGTATGAAGCGGAAGCGCCTGCGCGGCGTGCTCAGCCACCGGCTGTTCGTCGTGTGGCTGCTGCTCATGCAGCTCGTGCTGCTCGTGTATTTGATCCTCAACGGCAGCCGCGAGTCGAAGCTGATCTCGTCGATCCTCTCGGTTTTGAGCCTCTTCGCGGCGATTCACGTGATCAGCCGGCGCGACAAGCCGGACTACAAGCTGACCTGGGTGTTCTCGATCCTGGTGCTGCCGATCTTCGGCGGCCTGTTCTACCTGATGACGCGGCTGCAGCCGAGCGCGCGCCGCTTCCGCAAGCAGGTCGTGCGCTCGCGCGACGCGGTGCTGCGCAGGCTCCCGCCGCGCTCCGGCGCGCTCGAGGCCGCGGAGAAGGCGTGCCCCGCCTGCGGGCGGCTGATCGAGTACCTGCAGCGCGCGGCGGGCTTCCCGGTCTACCCGGAGAAGCGCACCGCGTTCTTCAACAGCGGCGAGTCGTACTTCGAGGCGCTGCTTCGGGAGCTCCAAAAGGCAAAGCGGTACATCTTTATCGAGGCCTTCATCGTCGAGGAGGGCTTCATGTGGGGCGCGGTGCTCGAAATTCTGAAGCAGAAGGCGCGCGCGGGCGTCGAGGTGCGCGTGCTCTTTGACGATTTCGGGTGTTTTTTGCGGCTGCCGCGCGGCTACCGCCACGAAATCCAAAAACTCGGCATACAGTGCGAGGTGTTCAGCCCGCTGCGCCCGGCGCTCTCGGTGCTGCAAAACAACCGCGACCACCGCAAGATCGTGTCGATCGACGGCGAAATCGCGTTCACCGGCGGCGCGAACCTCGCCGACGAGTACATCAACCGCGCGAGCCGCTTCGGGCGCTGGCGCGACGCGTCGCTTCTGGCCGAGGGCGGGGCCGCGTGGAGCCTGACGCTGATGTTTTTGCAGATGTGGGAGCTCGCGACCGGCCGGCCGCCGCTGTACGAGCGGTTCATGCCCGCGCGGCCCGCGGAGGACGCGTCGGCCGCCGTGGCCTTCGTCCAGCCGTACGCCGACAGCCCGCTCGACGAGGAAAACGTCGCCGAAAACGTCTACCGGCAGATCATCTCGGCCGCCCGGCGCTACCTCTACATCTCGACGCCCTATCTGATCGTCGACGACGCGATGATCTCCGCGCTGATCCTCGCGGCGAAGGGCGGCGTCGACGTGCGCATCCTCACGCCGGAAAAGTGGGACAAGCGGCTCGTGCACGTGACGACGCGCTCGTATTATCGGGAGCTGATCGACGGCGGCGTGCACATCTACGAGTACACCGGCGGCTTCAACCACGCCAAGACCTTCGTCTCCGACGACTGCGTCGCGACCGTCGGCACCGTCAACATGGACTACCGCAGCCTCTATCTGCACTTCGAGTGCGGCGCGTGCCTCTACGGCGGCGAGGCCGTGCTCGACATCAAGCGCGATTTCCTCGAGACGCTCTCCGGCTGCCGGCGGATCGGCCCGGACGACCTCAAGGCCGGGTGGCTCAAGCGCCTCGTCCGCGAGGTGCTCCGGATCTTCGCGCCCCTGATGTAGCGGTCGAATCCTCTGTCGCCCGGCGGCCTATTCCTCCGCCGCCCCGCCCCGGATATGCCGGATCAATCCTCCATCATCTCCGCAAAGTCGTATATCAGCCCGTCGGAGAGCGCCGCCGCCTCCTCGAGCCGGTGGGTCGCCGGGTCGTGCACGCAGTATACGCGCATGCCGGCGCGCCGCGCGCCCGAAACGCCTTCGTACACGTCCTCGAACACCGCGCATTCCTCCGGCGGCACGCCCAGCCGTTCGGCCGCGAGCAGGTATATCCTGCCCGTTCGCTTGCCGCCGCCGCCCGCGTCCGAGGTGGACAGAAGCTGGTCGAACAGGTCGAGCACGCCGTTGTTCCTCAGGCACGGCACGAACAACCTCGGCGGCATCGCGGTCGCGGCCGCGAGCTTCACGCCTTCCGACTTCAGTCGGTTCAGATAGCGCGCGGCGTTCGGCTTCAGCTTCACCCTCTCGCGGTACTCGCGCTCGGCGAGCGCCGTCCACTCCTCGACGATCTCCTCCCACGCCTCCGGAAGCCCATACCGCTTCTTCGTGTACAGCGCGCTCTCGCGGTAGCTCATGCCCGCGATCGCCCTCGCGTACCCCTCCGGCGTCCGCTGCCCGCGCGCCTCGAAAAACAGGTCGTCCACCAGCTCCCAGACGTACATACTGTCCAGAAGCGTCCCGTCCAGGTCGAATATCGCCGCGTGAAAAGAAGACCGATTGTGCATGTTGTTTCCCTTTCCGACTTTGGTCTTTTTAGACAATATTGCGACAGAACAGACCGGGGTCTCTATTTCTCCAGCAAAAAGTCCAGCATCTCCGGCAGCCGCTCGCCCCAGAACTCCCAGTTGTGCCGCCCGGGGTACTCCCGGTAGGCGTAGGAAAACGGGTTTCCCGGAAGCGCCTCGAAGAAGTCCCGCGTCAGCCGCGCGTTTCGAATAAGCGAATCCTCGGTGCCGCACGCGTGGTAGATGCGCGGCGCGCGCGCGCTGCCTGCCGCGGCGCCCTTCGCGATGTCCTCGCAGCGCCTAAGCAATTCCGCCTCCGACGGGCCGGGACCCTCCGCCCCGTAGGCCCAAAAGTACCGCTTTTCGCGAAAACTCCCGGGCTCCGGCTCGTGGAAGCGGTAATTCGTATACCCGGCGGACAGGCAGCCGACCGCCGCGTACCGCTCCGGCCGGTGGATCGCGATCTTCAACGCGCCCATGCCGCCCATCGAGAGCCCCGCAATGAAGTTGTCCTCCCGCGCGCGGGACAGCGGCAGAAGCCTCGGCAAAAGCTCCGGCAGCTCGTCCGCAATGTGCGTGAAGAACCGCTGCCCGTGCGCCATGTCCTCATAGAGGCTGAGCCCCGCGCCCGGCGCGACGACCGCGAGCCCGCGCCTGCCGGCCAGCCGCTCGATCGGCGTGTTCCGAAACCAGCCGGTCTGGTCGTCCCCCGCGCCGTGCAGGAGCCACAGCACCGGGTACGCGCGCCTCCCCGTCTCCGGAATCGAGACCGAAGTCTGGAAGCTCATCCCGAGCGCGTCAGAAAAAGACCGAAGTCGGATTATCGCCACGGGTTCCCCTCCTCCCCCGGGACGAGCCAGTCGAGCACGTCCTGTATCCATCGGTCCCAGTAGAGCCACTGGTGATCGCCCGCGGACTCCCCGTACGTCGGCGAATACCCGAGCCTGCGCAGATGGTCGCGCATCCGGATGTTCTGATAATATAGGAAGTCCTCCGTCCCACACCACATATATACGTCCGGCCGGAATTCCGAATCCCGCATCTCCTCCGCGGCGCGGAACAGGTCGTTGCGCGAGCCCGGGATGCCCTCCGCCGGGCCGAACACGTCCTCCCAGAACGCCTGCGGCGCGAGGCCGCGGCCGTTGAGCGCGCAGTCGTATGCGTCGAGCGCGCCCGAGAGCGACGCGACGCGCGAAAACACCTTGCCCGCGCGCAGCCCGCACTTCAGCGCGCCGTAGCCGCCCATCGAGAGCCCCGCCGCGAACGTGTCCTCGCGCCGGTCGGACAGCATCGGGAACAGCGCCCGGCACTTTGCGGGAAGCTCCTCCGTCAGAAACGAAAACCACTTAGGCCCCCTGTGCATGTCCGTATACCAGCCGAGCCCGCCGAACGGCATCACGACCGCGAGCCCCCTCCCCGCGGCGTACCGCTCGATCGACGTGCGCCTGGTCCACGTGCTCTCGTCGTCGGACATGCCGTGCAGGAGGTACAGCGTCCGCGCGCGGGCGCGGGGCAGTTCCTCCGGCAGCAGCACCTGCATACCCGTCGCCATGCCGAGCGCCTCGGAGTAGAAGTTCACGTCCAGATGCGCCATACCCATCCCCCTTCCGCCGGACAATATTGTACCACATTTTTGCAAACTGTGACCGCGATATAGTATTTTTGTGCGGATATTTTGATAACCGCCCAAAGCCCGCGCGTTCATGGTATACTCATTTCGTATAGAAATCACTGGAGGGAGGAGATTCCATGACAAGACAGAACCCGCAGGACTCCGTCCGCAGGCACAGGCGCAGGCGCAGGGGCGTGCCCAAGGCGCTGGCGGCTGTTTTGATCATACTCGCGCTGGCCGGCGGCGGCGTGCTCGGCTATGTCGTCGGCGGCCGCTCGCAGGACGGGAAGCTCGCCGAAAAGGACGCGCTGCTTGCCGAGGCGAACACGCGCGTCCTGAAATACGAAAAGGTGCTCGAGGCCGCGAAGATCGACCCGGACGAGGAATTCTTCGACGCGCTGAACCCGCTGGTGCAGAGCCCCGAGGCCGACGCGCTCGCGGGCAACAACGTGGGCCTTCCCGTCAACGACGCGCTGATCGAGCAGGGCGATCAGCTCGAGGCCCAGCCGGCCGCGACCGAGGCGGCGCCCGTGGTCGTCGCGGAGTTCGGCGACGTGAAGATCATGAGCGACGAGGTGCTCGCCGCCTACAACGCCCGGGTCAATCAGCTCCTGCTGTACGGCCATGACGTCGCGCAGTACGCGGATTCGCTGATGGAGGACACGCTGACCTCGATCGTCACCGAGAAGCTCAAGTACGAAAAGGCGGAGGAACTCGGCCTGACGGCGCTTACCGAGGAGGACAGGGCCGCGATCGACGCGGCGGCGCAGCAGGAGTTTGACGCGCTCGTCGAGTTCTACATCATGGACGACGAGGCGCTGACCCCCGAGCAGGAGCGCGAGGCCGCGATCGCCCGCCTCAAGGAGGAGGACGGCACGACGCTTGAGAGCAAGCGCGCCGAGATCGAAAAGAATTGGTGGGACACGAAGCTCTCCGAATACGTGGCCAAGGACGTCGTCGTGACGGACGCCGCGCTTCAGGAGACCTACGACCGCTACCTCGAGGACCAGCAGGCGCTCTACGCGTCGAACCCCGAGGACTACGAGTTCGCGCGGCGCTACGGCGACGAGACCGTCGTCTACAACCCCGCGGGATACAGGACCGTCAAGCAGGTGCTCCTCGCGTTCGACCCGGAGGACAGCTTCCGCGTCGAGGAAATCCTCTCGGAGCTCGAGGCGCTCGACCCCGCCGCGGACGCGGAGCGGGCGGACGCGCTGAACGGCGAGCTCGACATACTCTACGCGAAGCTCCAGCCCACCGCCGACGAGGTGCTCGACCGCATTGCGCAGGGCGACAGCTTCGACGCGCTGATCGAGGAATACGGGAAGGACCCGGAGCAGGACGAGCCGGCCGTGAAGCGCGAGGGCTACTACGTCTCGGAGAACTCCACCACCTACGCCGCCGAGTTCGTGCGGGCCGCGATGGCGCTTTCGAAGGTGGGCGACGTGTCCGAGCCGGTGCGCACCGCCGCGGGGCTGCACATCCTCCGCTACAATTCGGACGTGCCCGCGGGCCCGGTCGCGCTCGAAACCGTGCGCGAGTCGCTCTCGACGGAGGCGCTCGAGTCGCTGAAGTACGACGCGTACGACGCGCAGCTCGCCCAGTGGGTCGAGGAGGCCAACATCACCTACCACAGGGAGGCTCTGCAGTAGGAACTCCCAAAAATCCGGACAGGGGGCGCTTGCCCCCTGTCCTTTTTGATGCTTTTGAATCAGAACCCCTCGACCGGCTCGTTCGCCGGCCTATCCAGGAGCTCCGGGTTCTGCAGGAGGTGCTTTAAGAGGTGGATCGAGCGGGAGTAGTAGTAGCCGTCGGCGATGCGCTCGTCGAGCGTGATCCCGAGCCTAAGCATCTCGCGCATGCCCTTGAACCCCGTCTCGTCGTACACGGGCGCCTGAAACTTCTCGCCGATGACGACGAACAGCGAGTTCGTGCCCCAGTTGTTCAGGTGGTGGTAGGCGGCGTTGAGCTTGATCGAGCCCAGGTTGCTCAGGAACACCGACGAGTAGTTCGGGTCCGTCTTGACGAGCGAATACGGGACCTTCCCCCGGTAGTCGAGCGCGAACAGTATCTTCATCACGAGCCGGAGGATCGGACGCGGCATGCGCAAGAGCATCGCCATGCCGTCGGTCGAGTTGTCGGTCTTGTCGGCCTTGCGGAACGCGTTGATCTCCGCGTACATCTTCTCGCGCGTCGCCTCCAGCGTGTTGTCCGGCTCGAAGCGCAGGTACGCGAGCGACTCGTCCCCCTCCTCGCTGAACCGCTTCTTGACGACGAACGCCGCGGTCAGCTCGTTGCGCTGGTAGACGCGGTTGCCGGCGACAAAGCGGTTCAGGCGCGGCTTCAGCGTCGCGGTCTTGATGAGCGCCGCGAGGATCCCCTGAAAATAGGTGTACTTGAACTCCGGCCCGGCGGCGTTTTTCGCGTCTATGTACGCGTTAAGGCTCGTCAGGTCGACCTCTTCCTGGATGAACGCCTCGTTGTCCGCGCGGTTGGGGTAGATGTAGGGCGTAAAGGCGTGCATCGGGTCGAGGTCGCGCAGCCATACGCCGTCCCTGCGGTCTCCGCGGCGGCGCTTTGCGGGTTTTTCAGCCATGGATAATCCCCCTTCTGGCAAGCGATGAGTGAAGAATGTCGGAATGGCGCGCGCAAAACCGAAGGCGCAGCGGCCTTTTTCGCGCGCGGAACGGGAGATGCGGCCGCGGGTTCGACGGATTCTCCGCACTCGAGCGCGCCGGGCTTCAACCGCGCCCGCCCGCGGGCCGCGCCGATGCCGCGAACGCACATCCGCGATGCCCCTGCCGGGCCGGTCGCTCCCCCGGCCCGCAGGAATAACCCGCCCGGACTAAGCCTTCCCCTCGCACCCGAAGACCCGCAGCTTCCCAAGCGTCTGCTCGCGGATCGCCTGAATGACGAGCGGGCTTATGTCCGCAATGCCCCTGCCGGGCCGGTAGTTCTCCCACCATGCGCGCGCGCCGGCGAGGTTGATGTCGGTAAAGACGTTGATCTTCGCCGCGCCGCTGGCGACGCAGGCGCGGAAGTCGTCGTCCGACAGCCCCGAGCCGCCGTGCAGCACGAGCGGAATCCCGACGGCGTCCCGAATCTGCCGGAGCCTTCCGATGTCGAGCACGGGCTTCTCGCGGTAGAGGCCGTGCGCGGTGCCGATCGACACGGCGAGCGCGTCGACGCCGGTCTTTTCGACAAAATCCCTCGCGTCCCGCGGGTCTGTGTAGCGGTTCGGCTCCTCCCCCTCGCCCTGGAAGCAGACGTGGCCGAGCTCCGCCTCGATCGTCGCGCCGTGCGCGTGCGCGATGCGCGCCATCTCCCGGGTCTTTCGGACGTTTTCGCCGTACGCGTCGCACGAGCAGTCGTACATCACCGACGTGAACCCCAGCTCGAGCGCCTCCTCGAGCACCGCGGGCGTATACCCGTGGTCGAGGTGCACCGCCACCGGAACGCTCGACCGCTTCGCCATCGAAATGAGCATCGCCGCCGCGTCCGCAAGCGGCGCGTTCGGGATCAGCGCCTCCGCCGTTCCCAATATGATCGGCGCGCGGAGTTTCTCCGCCGCCGACAGCACGCCGCGCGCAATCTCGAATGTGAACGTGTTGACCATCGCGATCCCGTAGCCGCCCTCGCGCGCCGCCGCGAGCATCCCGCGCATGTTTTCCAGCGTAAAAATCCCTCCGCAATGCCGAGAGTCCAAACAGCGTTATTATAGATCAATCGGCTGAATTTGTCAAATGTGTGTCCAACCTGCGGCAAAGCGCGGGCCCGCTGACGCAATTGCAGAATCGCCCGCCCAATCCGGCTGAAGGCGAAGCCTTTCGGCGCCCCATTTACTCCGGAATATCCCAGTCCCGCGCGCCGTCCTCCTCGCGCAGCCGGCTGCGGTTCGTCGGCGGCGGCCCGAGATACCGCTCGCCGAGGCCGTCCGCCTCGCCCGGGGGCAGCGCGTCGCCGAGGTCGCCGCACTCGCGCATGCTGTATACGGCCGAGCGGCCGACGATCATGTGGTCGAGCAGGCGCACGTCGAGCCGGAACAGCGCGCGGGCGTACCGCTCGGTGTGCTCGAGGTCGTACTCCGTGGGCGCCGCGCCGTCCGTGGCGACGTACTGCGCCAGAAGCACGCTGTGCGCGTGCGAGGAGATCGCGTCGTCGAGCGCGCCGCGCAGATACTCCGGCTCCGCCCACGAGGCGTTCCCGGCGATCGGCCACGCGAGCAGCAGCCTTCCCTCCTGCGTCAGGCAGAATTGCCAGGTCTCCTCGCTGTCCGCCCCGACGCGCACGCGGTTGACGAACGCCCGGAACAGCTTCAAATTCCCGAGCATCGGCCGGTCCTCGGAGCGCAGCTCGGCGTACGCGTCCGAGAGCTCGCCGACCGACATCAAAAAATCCGCCGTGCGCGCGCCGATGCCAGGCACGGATGTCAGCGCGGCCCTGTCCGCCCGGAGCGCGCCGCCGACGCTCCCGAATCGATCGATCAGCTGGTGGGCGAGCGCGTTCACGTCGCGGCGCGGGATCGCGTAAAACAGCAGAAGCTCCATCAGCTCGTGCGGCTGCATCGCCTCCACGCCCTCGAGCGCCGCGCGCTCGCGTATGCGCTCCCGGTGCCCGATGTGTATGTTATTCCCCGATGACCTTGATGAGTACGCGCTTTTGCCGCTTCCCGTCGAACTCATAGTAAAAAATCTGCTCCCAGGTGCCGAAGTCGAGCCGGCCGCCCGTCACGGCCACGACGACCTCCCGCCCCATGATCGTGCGCTTCAGGTGCGCGTCCGCGTTGTCCTCGTAGCCGTTGTGGCGGTAGCGGCTGTACGGCTTTTCCGGCGCGAGCCCCTCGAGCCACTGTTCATAATCCGCGTGCAGGCCGCTCTCGTCGTCGTTGATGAACACGCTCGCGGTGATGTTCATCGCGTTCACCAGGCACAGCCCCTCGAGGATACCGCTCTCGTCGATGGCCGCCTGCACGTCGCGCGTGATGTTCCTGAGGGCGCGGCGCGTCGGGAAATTGAAGCTGAGCTCCTTGCGATGGCTCTTCATCGGGCTCCCTCCGTGTCTTTATGCGAGGAAGTAGGATCAATTCTCTATATAGCAAAAGCCGACGCCAAAGACGTCGACTCTGCGGGAAACCGCTCACTTGTTGGCCTTTTTTTCCTCGACCGTGATGACCTGCTGCCCGTCATAATAACCGCAGTTCTTGCAGACGCGGTGGCTGAGCTTCATCTTCGCGCAGCGGGGGCACTTGACAATCCCCGGCGCGGCAAGCTTCCAGTGCGCGCTGCGGCGCGAATGCTTTCTCGCCTTGGATATTTTTCCCTTCGGTGTGGCCATTGTTACACCTCCTCGTCGTTTTCAACCATTGCTTTCAATGCCGAAAAGGGATTTGCAAC
>Ga0123332_1004468_pt1 | contig 12248 bp, 7 predicted proteins | sample BioC12SIPDNA_4_FD_89958 | JGI IMG/M metagenome (GOLD analysis project Ga0123332, IMG submission 89958) | Anaerobic biogas reactor microbial communites from Washington, USA - Biogas_R2_A C12 SIP DNA | ecosystem: Engineered > Bioreactor > Anaerobic > Unclassified | place: Washington, USA...
AGCCGGCATGCTTCTGGACGATGCCGGCCAGCCCATAGCGGGCCAGCGCACCCAGCCCGCCGGCAAAGCCGATGAGGAAGAATTTCTGCAAGTTCGATCCAAGAATCGCCATCAACTTCCCAGTTCAAATTCGCACTGCACGGCTGCCTGGCGGGCGAACCTCGAAACGGCGCGGCATGAACGGCCCGGGGCTTCCGTGGCCGGCAGCAGCGGGGCCCGCGACCACACGATCGAACGAGGGGAAGCAGTGGGACGGGCAAGGCTCGCTCCCATGTGTCCAGGTTCGTAAGGGATGCCGTTTCAACTTTCCTTGACGATATCCGACCACCCGCCCGGGCACAACCGATCGGCATCGCCGCGGTTGGTCGGCTCCGCCCGCTGGGCGCGGGCGAGGTTTTCGGCCTGGGGGCGCCCAGGATCGCCACGGCGCCGGCAAAGCGGATCGATTGGGCTGATTTTTCCGGCCGGCAGATTCCGTCTCGGCCCCTTGGCGAGGACATCCGGGGCTGGGCGGTTGGCCGGCCCCCGCGCCCGCGGGTCTGCCGGGGGGCTGGTCGAAGAGGCGGCGATCTCTCGCCGTCGGTTGCCTGGCGCGCCGGACGCGGCGGCAGATGCCTGCGGTATACTTGTAGGGATGCGCTCGGAGGCTCCAGACGCCGCTGGCGGACCTTGCTGAATCGGTGCCGCTGCGCCATGCTAAATAGTGGCTGGCCAACAGGCACGGCGGGCCCACCGGTTTCCTTGGCGGGCAGTCGGCGTTGCGGCAGCGCGAGAGAGACCGCGGGAGATTGTCGATGGCCTGGCAGTACAGCGAGAAAACCAAGCAGTTGTTCATGGACGCGGTGCACGGCAAGCCGGGCACCCATCTTGGGGAGATCGAGAACCCGGACGGGATCGGCGAACACGGATCGCTCGCCTGCGGCGACGCCCTCCGCTTCACGTTTCGGGTGAAGCGCCACGAGACGGACCCGACCCGCGACGTCATCACCGACGCCCGCTACCTGACGTTCGGGTGCACCTCGGCGATCGCCGCTTCGGAGGCCCTGTGCATGATTATCGAGCAGGGCCGTTACACGCCGATCCAGGCCCTCTCGGTCCGGAACGACGACATCGTCGAGTTTCTCGAGGGCCTGCCCGAGCAGAAGATCCACTGTTCGGTGATGGGGGCCGAGGCGCTCGAGGCGGCGGTGTTCAATTGGGCCCAGCGGCGCGGCGTCGACCTGGCCCGGTTGGGCGTCGACATCCATGCCGCCGAGCAGGAGGAAGGGCGGATCGTCTGCAAGTGCTTCTCTCTCAGCGAGCCGTACATCCGGCGGAAGATCAAGGAGCTCAACCTGCGAACGATCGCCGACATCACCGGGGCGATCAAGGCCGGCGGGGCATGCATGTCGTGCCACCACACGCCGGGCGGATTGCAGGACCTGCTCAATGAGACCTGGAGCAACGAGAAGAAGACGTCCGACCTGCGGATTCTGCCCAACGCGATTCCGCCGGTCGCGCCGCTGGCCGAGCGGCCCGACCCGGCGGCCGCAGGCGGATCGGGGCTGTCGCCCTACCAGTTCGCCAAGCGGGTCGAAAAGGCATTCGACGAATACATCCGCCCGATGATCCAGCGCGACGGCGGCGACGTGGAGATCATCGACATCAAAGACCGCCTGGTCTATTGCCGGCTGGCCGGAGCGTGCGCCGACTGCGCCGGCGCGGGCAAGACGCTCAAGTTCCTGGTCGAGCGGCACCTGAAGGACTCCGTTGACGAACAGATCCGCGTAATCCAAGTCTGAATGCCCGAAACGGCTCCCGCCGCTCGCCGGAGACAGGACCGCCGCTCAGAAGGAGTGGTGCGCGTCAGCCGGCCGGGGCCGCCCGTTCCGGGGCGAGAAGAAACGATGAAGACAATCTACGTCGACAACAATGCCACGACCCAGGTCGCCCCGGAGGTCTACCGGGCGATGGTCCCATTTCTCACCGAGCAGTATTTCAACCCCAGCTCGATGTACGCGCCCGCCCAGAAGACGGCCAACGCCTTGGCGGCGGCCCGAGCGCGGATCGCCCAGCACTTCGGCGGCGTCCGCCCCGACGAAATCGTCTTCACGTCCTGCGCCACCGAAAGCAACAACATGGGCATCCAGGGCGCGGCCAAGGCGAGCCCCAATCGGCGGCACGTCATTACCACGTCGGTCGAGCACCCGGCCGTCCTGGAGGTCTGCAAAGACTTGCAGCGCCGCGGCTACGAGGTGACCTTCCTGCCGGTCGATCGGCAGGGAAATCTCGACCTGGCGGATTTCATCCGCGCGCTGCGCCCGGATACGCTGCTGGTCTCGATCATGCACGCGAACAACGAGACGGGCGTGATCTTCCCGGTCGAGCAGCTCGCCCGGATTGCCAAGGAGACCGACCCGAACATCGTCTTCCACAGCGACGCGACCCAATCGGTGGGCAAGCTGCCGATCGACCTGGCGATCGACATGCAGTACATCGACATGCTGTCTTTTTCGGGCCACAAGCTGCACGCGCCCAAGGGGGTGGGCGGCTTGTTCGTTCGCCGCGGCGCGCCGGTCCGCCCGTTTCTGATCGGCGGCCACCAGGAGTCGGGCCGCCGCGGGGGGACGGAGAACGTGGCGTCGATCGTCGCCCTGGCCGCGGCGATGGACCTGGCCGCCGAGCGCCACGCCGAAGACGAGACGCGGATTCGCGCGATGCGCGATCGGCTCGAAGCGGAGCTCGCCGCGCGGATCCCGGCGATCGAGATCAACGGCGCCGGCGCAGCGCGGATGCCGAACACCTCGAACATCGCCTGCCATTATGTCGAGGGGGAGGGAATGCTCTACCAGCTCGATGCCGAAGGCATCTGCGCGTCGAGTGGTTCGGCGTGCACCTCTGGTTCGCTCGAGCCATCCCACGTACTGACCGCCTTGGGCGTTCCCTTTACCGCGGTCCACGGCTCGATCCGCTTCAGCTTCAGCCGCTACAACACGGAGGAGGAGGTCGACCGGATCATCGAGGTCTTCCCGCGGGTCGTCGCGAACTTGCGGAATCTGTCACCCTACTGGGACCAGGCCGCCAATGCGCCGCGGGGGGACGCCGGGGTGATGATCCAGAAGACCCATTCAGGCTAGCCGGCTCCGGTCGGGCGGTCCAGAGCGGACGATCGGCCATGGAGCCTGGAATTGCCGATCCGTTGGCCACTGCTGGCAACGCCCGAATCGCCCCGGCGTCAGTGGCGGCCCACCGGCCCCGCGTTTGATGGTCCGCGAAGCGTCGCGGTGGGCCGGTTTACGGGCTGGGGGCGGACCGTTCCAGCTTCAGGCCGTCTGCCACGACCTCGGCCAGCACGCTGCCCGGCAGCATCCGCTTTGCGGCTCGCTCGCCGGCAATCGCTTCCCTGCCGTACAGCATCCGCACCAGAAGGTCCCACTCGGCGAGCCCCATCGCCCGCTGCGGCCATCCCTGCCGCCGCCAGACGGCCTTGATCAGTTCCCGCACGACGTATTCCGGCTCGTCCGCCAAACGCAGGCGGAGGAGGAGCACGCCACGGCCTGCGGCGACGGCGCAGGGGGTGAGCTGCTCGACCCTCCGCGCGGCCACCTGCTGGATCTCGCCGGCCAGCCGGGCAAGCCGCAGGAGGGCTTCGCCAACGGCCGGATTGTAGTCTTCGGCCAGGTGGGGCAGGAGGTCGTGACGCAGACGATTCCTGGTGAACCGACGATCGAGGTTCGACCGGTCCTGCCGATAGGGCTGGCCGATCCGATCCAGGTATTCGAGCAACTCGGAGCGGCGCGCGGCGAGCAGCGGCCGGATGAGCGTTACCGCTTCGCTCAACCGCCGCGCGGCGGGAATTCCGGCCAGCCCGGCGATCCCCGTGCCGCGGAGGATCCGATGGAGAACGGTTTCGATCTGATCGTCGGCCGTGTGACCGCACGCGACGTAGCGGGCGCCAAGCCGCTCGGCCGTCGCACGGAGGAATCGGTATCGTGCCTCCCTGGCGGCCGCTTCGAGCCCCCTGCCCGCCTCCGTCAGGCTGGCCGGATCCAGTTGGCCCGCGCAGCACTCCAGCCCGAGCCGACCGCTCAGCTCGGCGACGAACCGCTCGTCGGCGTCGGCATCCTCCCTGAGGCGGTGATTCAGGTGGGCGACCACGAGCCGTCCCTCGCCAGCGGGCTTCAGGGCAACCAGCGCGCGGAGCATCGCCACGCTGTCCGCGCCGCCGGAGACCGCCACAAGCACCGTCACATCCGCCCAATCGCGAGGCGGCCAGGCCGCGGCCAGCAGTTGCGGCATCTTCTGGGGGGTGTGCATCGCGCAGCTTCCGTTCTTCTGGTCGGCGCTGTTCAGGGTTCGGGGTTCGGGAGTGGACCTTGGCTACTTTTTCCGTATCCCCGGCCTTTGCGGGGCAGGAGCGTGGACAGCCCACTTTTCGCTTCTTGTCGGGTCAGGGCTGGACCACCCCGAGGCAATCCGGCGGCGAATCCCCTCGCGCGACCGGACTGATCGTGCCAATCGCCCTAACTCAAAGGTCGGAGAGGATTTATCCCGACAAGGTCTGGATGGCGATGGTTGCAAAACTTCGAAACTCTGATAGGATTACGATGGAAGCATTATGACAAGGGACCGAACGTGGTTCCAGGCGTTGCCCGCGTGCGGCTGTTTGCCGGCCGGCGGTCTGTGTGCTTGGAGACTGATTTTCGGCCCGGTCATGGACTTACGTGATAACGAGAGTGCCCTCGGTGGCCCCGACAAGGGCCGGTGAGGGGACGGTTACGAAGTAGATCACCAGTCGATTTGTAGTTGCCAGTTGACGACCTGTCATCACCCTCGACCCACCTGCCGCAAACGGGCTTGTTGATGGACCTGTTCTTGCTGTGTATCCGCGTGATTCAGCGCGTGTTTGGACTGGCCGACGCGATCGTGGCGCGTCTTGGACCAGTCGCCGTGCGGAGTCGCGATTGTGTGGCGGGCCGGCGCGCCGATTCTTGTCCCGATGGGGAGGAACGGGGCGCGTGGCTGACGATCGGTCATATTTTGGAAAGCTCAGGCGTCCCGCCCGGTCGCCATGAGGCGGTCCCGCCGTGTTTCGGTCCCGCTCTGGAGCCGTTGTTCCAGCCCGGGGATTTCCCAGACAGGCTCCACCTCCCTTCCAACGGCAACAAGCCTCGTCGCTGGGGGTAGGCCCGCTCTGGTCGCGCGCCTGCCGCTCGATTGCCGTTCCCTCTCGCCAACGGCTGGCCCCGCCGGCATTCTTTGAGCCCCGTCGCACGGCTGAAGGCTCGGACAGCAGTCCTGGCCGCTCTCCGCACGCGAAGAACGGCTCGCAAGCAATATGCGAGGGAACCGATCGTGAACTCCGGATCTATCATTCTGGCCGTCGTGCTCAGCCTTGTGGCTTCCGGCATGACGCTGGGGCTGACCAAGCTGCTCGACCACCTCCGCCGGCGGGACGCCGAAAGCGAGGCCCGCCGGATCATCGCCCAGACCAGGCAGGAATTGGAGAATCGCCGCCGGGAGTTCGAACTGGAGCTGAAGGAGATCGAAATCCAGCGGAAGGCGGAGGGCGAACGGGAGCTGGCGCGCCTCCGCGAAGAACTCCACGAGCGCCAGCGCGGCCTCGACAAACGCCAGGACGTCCTCGAACAGCAATCCGAGCACCTCCGCAAGCAGGAGAGAATCGTCGAGGGGACGCAGCGCAAGCTGACCGAGAAGATCCAGGACACCGAGAAGCGCAACCAGGAACTGGCCAAACTGCTCGACCTGCACCGGCAGACCCTCCACGAATTGAGCGGGTTGAGCTGCGAGGAAGCGACCAGCCGGCTGCTGGCGATCCTCGAGCAGCAGTTGCAGCAGGAGGCCGGCGCCGTCATCCTCCGCCACGAGAAGCAGCTCGCCGAGGCCTGCGAGGAGCGCTCCCGCGAAGTGATGCTCACCAGCCTCCAGCGCTATGCCGCGGCGCACACCGCCGAGACCACCACGAGCACCGTCGACATCCCCAACGACGAGATGAAGGGGCGGATCATCGGCCGCGAAGGACGGAACATCCGCGCTTTCGAAAAGGCCACCGGCGTCGACGTGATCATCGACGACACGCCGGGCGTGGTGATCGTCAGCGCGTTCGACATGATCCGGCGGGAGATCGCGCGGCTCGCGCTCAACCGCCTGATCGCCGATGGCCGCATCCACCCGTCGCGAATCGAAGAGATCGTCAGCGACACCCAGAAGGAGCTCGAGCGGCACATCCAGAAGGTCGGCCAGGAAGCCGCCCAGGAAGCCGAGGTCCACAACCTCCACGAGCGGATCATCCACCTGCTTGGCCGCCTCCACTTCCGCACCAGCTACAGCCAGAACGTTCTCCGCCACAGCGTCGAGGTCGCCTTTCTGGCCGGCATGATGGCCGAGGAGATCGGGCTCGACGGCAAGCTGGCCCGCCGCTGCGGCCTGCTGCACGACATCGGCAAGGCGGCCGACCACGAGGTGGAGGGGGGGCACCCCCAAATCGGCGCCGACCTGCTCCGGCGCTACGGCGAAAAGGATGCCGTGCTGCACGCCGCGGCCGGCCACCACGACGACCTCCGGCTCGACAATCCCTACACGGTTCTCGTCGCCGCCGCCGACGCGTGCAGCGCCTCGCGGCCCGGCGCGCGGCGGGAGACGCTCGAACGGTACATCAAGCGGATGGAGGAGCTCGAGAACATCGCCACCGAATTTCCGGGCGTCGACCAGGCCTTCGCCATCCAGGCCGGCCGCGAACTCCGCGTAATTGTCAGCGCCAAGGAAACCACCGACGAGTTGGCGGCCAAAGTCTGCCGCGACATCGCCAAAGCCTTCGAGGAGCGGCTCACCTACCCCGGCGAAATCAAAGTCACCGTCCTCCGCGAAGCCCGCTACACCGAAATCGCCCGCTGACACCCCGCAAACAAGGCCGCTCCTCGTGCGAATCCTCCTCATCGGCGACACGGTCGGAAAACCCGGACGCCAAATCGTGATCCGCGCCCTTGCCGGGCTGCGAATCCGCGAACGCATCGACTTTGTCGTTGTCAACGCGGAAAACGTCGCCGGCGGCTCGGGCATCACCCCGGCGATCTACCACGAACTGATCTCCGCCGGCGTCGACTGCATCACGATGGGCGACCACATCTACCGGCGGCCCGAGGTCTTCTCGATCCTCCAGACGGAGGCCCGAATCGTCAGACCGGCCAACTATCCGCCCCCCGCACCCGGCGCGGAACTGGCCGTCCACACGGCGGCCGACGGCACCCGCGTGGGCGTCTTCAGCCTCCTCGGGCGGGTCTTCATGCACCCGGTCGACTGCCCCTTCCGAGCCGCCGACCGCGTGCTCAAGCGGTTCCCGCACGACATCCGCGTGATCCTGCTCGACTTCCACGCCGAGGCGACCAGCGACATGCAGGTCATGGGGCGCCATCTCGACGGCCGCGTCTCGGCGGTCCTCGGGACCCATACGCACGTGCCCACCGCCGACGAGCAGATTCTCCCCGGCGGCACGGCCTTCCAGTGCGACGTGGGCATGACCGGCCCCTGCGAGAGCATCCTCGGCCGGCGGATCGACCGGGTTCTGGAAACCACGCTCACCTTCCGGCCGACCCATTTCGAGGTCGCCAGCGGCGATGTGCGGATTCACGGCACGCTTGTCGACGTCGACCCGGCCAGCGGCCGCGCCACCGCCATCCGCCGGCTCGTCGTCCAGCAACCGGAGGCCGACCAGCTGGCGATGCGCGCCAGGCGGCGGGATACAGATTGCCCGGCGGAGCGCGGCAAATTATAGTAAAGACACGTCTCTCCGGTCTTCCAGCCCCGCACACGCTCGGCGCGGAAGCGGGCAGCGCTGTCGGCGGCCGATCCGCCCCGGTCGAAGACAATCCTCGGCACCAGTCCGCCAAGCACCATGAAAGGCCTTGCACCGATGACGCTCAAGCACCGCTCTCCCGTCGTACTGCTGGCTGCAATCCTCGCCTGCTTCTCGGCAGGCGCCGCGGCCGCCGAGAAGGCCAAGATCACCTCGCCAAAGGAAGAGTTCGGGTTCCAACTCGGCGACGACTACTGCCTGGCCAACTACCAGCAGCTCTCCGCCTATTGGCGCAAGCTCGCGCGGGAGTCGGACCGGCTCAAGGTCGAGGTGATCGGCGTGTCGGAAGAGGGCCGCGAGATGCTCATGGCGATCCTCACCGCGGCCAGGAACCACAAGCAGCTGGGCCGCTACCGGGAGATTTCCCGCAAGCTGGCGCTGGCCGAGGGTCTGGCCGAGGGGGAAGCCCGCAAGCTCGCCGCGGAAGGCAAGGCCGTGGTCTGGATCGACGGGGGCCTGCACGGCACGGAGATTCTCGGCGCCCAGCAGTTGATGGAGACCGTGTACCAGATGGTCAGCCGCGACGACGAGGAGATGCGGCGTTTTCTCGGCGACGTGGTCGTCCTCTGCTGTTGCCCCAACCCGGACGGCCTCGACCTGGTGGCCGACTGGTACATGCGCGAGCCGGAGCCCAAGAAGCGGTCGCTGAGCAGGCTTCCCCGGCTCTATCAGAAATACATCGGGCACGACAACAACCGCGACTTCATGATGGTCACGCAGAAGGAGAGCGAGGCGGTCTGCCGCGTCTTCTTCCACCAGTGGTTCCCCCAGATCATTTACAACCACCACCAGTCGGGTCCGGCCGGCACGGTGATGTTCGCCCCGCCGTTTCGCGACCCCTTCAACCACAATTTCGATCCCCTCGTCCCCCTGGGGATCGACCTGGTCGGCGCGGCGATGCACAGCCGCTTCGCCGCCGAAGGGAAGCCGGGGGTCACGATGCGCGGCGGGGCGAATTACTCGACATGGTGGAACGGAGGCCTTCGCACGGTGGCTTACTTCCATAACATGGTCGGCCTGCTCACGGAAACGATCGGCCATCCGACGCCGATGCGGATCCCGCTGCACATCGACCGGCAGCTCCCCTCCGGCAACCTGCCGTTTCCCATCGCGCCGCAGGCATGGCACTTCCGCCAGTCCGTGGACTACGCGCTGACGGCCAATTGGGCCGTGATCGACGTGGCCTCGCGGCACCGCGAGCAGTTCCTCATGAATGCCTACCGGATGGGCAGAAACTCGATCGAGCGCGGCAACCGCGACCACTGGACGATGCGCCCGGGCCGGATCGAAGCGGCGCGGCGGGCGCTGGAAGAGCAGAAACAGAAACAGGGCGACTCCGGCGCGCAAGCCAAGCCCGAGGCAGGTGCGTCCCAGGCCAAGGGCGAAGCCGCGGCCAAGAAGCCCGACGTGCTTGCGGACGTCCTCCGCGACCCGGCCGAGCGCGACCCGCGCGGCTACATTCTCCCCGCGGACCAGGCGGATTTCCCCACGGCCACCAAGTTCGTCAACGCCTTGATCAAGACCGGAGTGACCGTCGAGCGGGCGACGGCGGCGTTCGAGGTCGCCGGCAAGACCTATCCGGAAGGCTCGTATGTCGTCCGCACCGCCCAGGCCTTCCGCCCGCACATCCTCGACCTGTTCGAGCCCCAGGACCACCCGAACGACATCCCGTATCCGGGCGGGCCCCCGACGCCTCCCTATGACAACGCCGGTTGGACGCTTGCCTATCAAATGGGCGTCGAGTTCGACCGCCTGCGGGATGGTTTTTCCGGACCGTTTGCGCCGATCGAGGGGCTGGCCAAACCGCCCGCCGGCGCCGTGCCGAAGCCCGAATCGGCCGCCGGGTTCCTGCTCGACCGCGCGGCCAACGATTCGTTCCTGGCCGTCAACCGGCTGCTCGGCAAGCGATTCCGCGTCCAGTGCCTGCGGCAGCCCTGCGAGGCCGAGGGCACAACCCATCCGGCCGGCACGTGGTACATTCCCAACAGTGCGGAGGTCGTCCCCGTGCTCCGGGAATTGGCGGCGGAATTGGGGCTTGATTTCGCCCCGGCCGCCAAGCCGTTCGAGGTCGAACGGGCCGATCTGCGGCGCCCGCGGATCGGACTTTGGGACCGCTACGGCGGTTCGATGGAGTCGGGCTGGACGCGCTGGATTCTGGAGCAATTCGCGTTTGACTTCCGCGTCGTCTACCCGCCCGAGCTGGACAAGGGAGCGTTGAAGGAACGCTACGACGTCTTGGTTTTTGTCAGCGGCGCGGTGCCCGACTCGCTCCGCAGCGGCCTGAAAGCCGCGGATGAGAAGTCCATCCCCGAGGAGTACCGGGGCCGTTCGGGAAGCATTACCGCCGACAAGACGTTGCCGCAATTGAAGGCGTTCCTGGAGGCCGGGGGGACGATCCTGGCGATCGGCAGCTCGACGTCGCTGGCCCGCCACCTGGACATCCCCGTCCGCAATGCGCTGATCGAGATGGGCGCCGACGGCAAGCCCAAGCCGCTCGGCAGCGAGAAGTTCTACGTTCCGGGTTCAATCCTTCGCATGCGGCTCGATGCGGCCAATCCGCTCGCCGCGGGCATGCCCGAGCAGGTGGACGTTTTTTTCCGCAGAAGCCCCGCGTTCCACCTCGGTCCGGAGGCCATACTGCGGGGGGCCCGCCCGGTCGCCTGGTTCGACTCCCCCGCGCCGTTGCGGAGCGGCTGGGCCTGGGGGCAGCACTACTTGAACGACGCGATCGCGATCGCCGAGGCCCCGGTCGGGAAAGGCTGGCTGCTGCTCTGCGGTCCGGAGATCGCCGCCCGCGCGCAGTCGCACGGCACGTTCAAACTCCTGTTCAACGGGATCTACCATGCGCCCGAAGCGGAGCGGTAGCTTGCTTACTTGCGTCTCTGCTGCCTCAAGAACCTTGATATCGGCCTTGGGGTCCTTTCGCAAAGCTTGCTCGCACGCGGCGAAGCAGACGAAGATATCCTGCTTGGCAACGTTCACTTTGATCGGAGTCCCATTCGCTCCAAGCATTTTGCCATCGACCGGGCAGACGGGCTGCGCCAGCGCCGCCGGCCGGTCGCTCTCGGGAACGTCCAACGACTCGGGAGCCGGCTGCTGCGGGGGCGCCACCGCCCCCACAGCCGGAGATGGCCGGCGCCATGACCAAGATCGCCAGAACCGATCGCACCCCAGGACGCTTCAATCCACAAACCGGTCGTGATACAATCCCCGGCAGTCCGTGTCGGGCTGGCCGACGTTGCCCGACGCGCTCTTCGTGGATGCCGCGACGAACGCCCGGCGAATGGGATTTGCCGTGTTCGGCCACTATGTTCTTCAGGAGTCATGCGATGACCTGTTCCAAGATGCCGGCAACCTCGCGCCGTGAATTCCTGCATCACAGCAGCCGGCTCGCCGCAGCCTCGGTGCTCGCCACGGCGGCCGTTCCCCGTGTCCATGCGGGTGAAGACAACACGATTCAGTTGGCCCTGGTGGGTTGCGGCGGACGCGGCACGGGTGCAGCGGCGAACGCACTCTCGACCAAGAGCGGGCCAGTCAAACTGGTAGCGATGGCGGATGTGTTCGAGCAACGATTGGCGAGCAGCTACCGGAACCTGCAAAAGATGTTCGCCGGCCAGGTCGACGTTCCGCAGGAACGGCGGTTCATCGGCTTCGACGCCTATCGGCAGGCGATGGAATGCCTGCGGCCGGGCGACGTCGTGCTGCTGACGACGCCATGCGCGTTCCGTTGGGTGCATTTTGGCTGCGCGATCGAGAATGGCATTCACGTGTTCATGGAGAAACCGACGACCGTCGACGGTCCAAGCACGCGCCGGATGCTGGCCTTGGCGGAGAAATCGGAAGAGAAGAATCTGAAGGTCGGAGTCGGCCTGATGTGCCGGCACTGCCAGGCCCGTTGGGAGCTTCTCGATCGCATCCAGTCGGGGCAGATCGGCGACATCACTTATATGAAGACTTACCGTCTGGTTGCGCCGGCCGGGTTCTGCGGCCCGAGGCCGGATGATCTCAGCGAGCTGCTTTACCAGGTTCGACACTACCTCAGCTTCATGTGGGCCAGCGGCGGCCTGGTGCACGACTATACGAGTCATAACATCGACGAATGCTGCTGGATGAAAGGGGCCTGGCCGGTCGCCGCCCAGGGCTCCGGCGGTCGTTGTTTTCGCGAGGGAATGGTCGACCAGAACTTCGACCACTACTGCGTGGAATACACCTTCGCCGACGGCACCAATCTGTTCATGAGCGCCCGCAACATCAGGGGGTGTTTCGGCAAGTTCGCCAGTTCCGCACATGGGACGAAGGGATCGGCCGTCATTTCCACCTTCATGCACACACCTGCCAAGTGCCGTATCTACAAGGGGCACAACTTCGTCGACAGCGATCTGGTGTGGGCCTTCCC
>Ga0123332_1004469_pt1 | contig 12245 bp, 7 predicted proteins | sample BioC12SIPDNA_4_FD_89958 | JGI IMG/M metagenome (GOLD analysis project Ga0123332, IMG submission 89958) | Anaerobic biogas reactor microbial communites from Washington, USA - Biogas_R2_A C12 SIP DNA | ecosystem: Engineered > Bioreactor > Anaerobic > Unclassified | place: Washington, USA...
AAGGCTCCCTTCGCCTGCTGCGCGGTAACGCCCCTCGCCGGCGTGCGCCGGACACCCGACCGCTTCCCGCACGATGGCAAGTTCACCGCGCCGGTGCGGATCGTGGCGGCACAGGGCGAGTACGAGCCGGGCAGTTTCCAGCTCTTCGCCTTCGAGGATCTGCCATCCGTCGAACTGAAGGCCGGTGACCTGGCGGGCGAGGGCAGGGCACGCCTGCCGGCCTCGGCCATCGACCTGAAGGTCGTCAAGATCTGGTACCAGATGGGAACCGCCTGGAACGGGTTCCATGCCGACCACCTGCGGCGCCTGCCGACCCCCGAGCTGCTTCTGCGCAACGAGAAGCTGATCCGGGTTGACCATGAAAAGCAGGAGAACTACCTCCTCTGCGACTACGGCGGCGGTGTCAGCCGTTACCGCTGGATCAGCTTCACCGGCGCGGCGGTTGACCACACCTATGACGGCTGGATCCGCAACGAATGGATCCACGATGCCGATGTGCTCCAGCCCGTCGCGCTGCAGAAGAACGCCTTCAAGCAGTTCATGGTGACGGTGCATGTGCCCGAGACGGCCAGTCCCGGGGTCTACCGCGGCGAGATCAGCGCCTCGGTCGGCGGAAGCCGCGTGCTTGGAATCCCGCTTGAGGTGCGCGTGCTCCCCTTCCGCCTGCCGCGTCCCGCCACCTTCCGCGATCTCAACCGCGAGTTCTACGGCTCGGCCTTCATCGGCGGGCTGAACATCTCCAGGGCCCACAAGCTGGCACGCAACCTCGTGGCCCACAACGTGCTCAACCCCCTCCTGCCGCAGATCCCCACGGATCTCGCCGCCCGCGAGTTTTTCGAGATGGCCCAGGCCACCGGCATCTCCACCAACCCCCTGCTGGCCATCCTGCCCGGCGCCAGGCTGACGACCTCCTTCCCCCTGAAGGAGACCGACAGGAATTACGACAAGTATCTGGAGCTGCAGCTCCGCGTCTCCAACACGCTTTCACGTATCCGCACCTTCGCCGGGGATGTGCAGGCCTACGGCTACGGCATCGACGAGGCCGGACCCGACACCGTGCGCGCCGAGCGCGCCACCTGGCAGATGTTCCAGCAGCTCGGCGGCAAGGTCATGACCACCACCCGCATGCATCCCTATCTGCTCTTCAACCTCGACTTCGCGCTGCTGCCCGTCCAGCCCTCGGCCGGCCGCAAGCTGCAGGTCGACGCCCTGCACGACGCCAACCCCGACATCCTCGTCGGCTGGTACGCCGACCCCCACAGCGGCCCCGAGAACCCCGCCTACGCGCGGCGCATCTACGGCTGGAACACATGGCGCAACAACTACGACCTCTTCTGCCAGTACATCCTCTTCCGCGACGACTGGACCGAGTTCTGGATCGCCAAGGAATCCAACCTCCGCGGCCTGATGCTCTGCTACCCACAGGACGACGACGTGATCGATACGCTGGCCTGGGAGGGGGTGCGCGAGGCGCTCGACGATATCCGCTACGCCACGCTGCTGCGCCAGCTTTCCGCAAAGGCCATGGCCTCGGAATCCATGGACACCGTCTATCTCGGCCGTGCCGCGACCACGTGGCTGGCACAGGTGGACTACATGCGCTCGGACATGGACACCCTGCGCTACGAGATGATCCGCCGCTGTCTTGACATCCAGACCCGCCTCGCGCAGGAGGAGAAGTAAGATGAACCGCACACGCACCCTCGCCCTCGTGCTGGCCGCCGCGCTACCCATGCTGGCGGTGGCCCAGCAGCCCGCCTTCAAGAATTTCCGCGAAGCCCTCAATGCCGCCGACCAGGCGTTCCGCGGCAAGCAGCCGGAGACCGCCTTGCAGCATGCCAGGGCCGCGCTGACGCTCGCGGGCGAGCATTCAGGCGACCGTGCCCAGGCGCTTGAGCGCATCGCGCGGGCGCATACCGACCTTGGCCAGTGGACCGATCTCATTGCGGCACTGAAGCCGGAGGTCATGGCCTGCACCAACTTCTCGCTGGCGCACCCCTCGCTGCGCAAGGGCTTCGCTTCCCTTGCCCGCGCGGCGATCAAGGCCGGCGACCCGGAGACCTTCAAGGGACTGGACGGCGCGCTGGCACGCGAGGCGGTCACCGACCAGACCTTCGCCCTCTGGCGCGATGTGGCCATGATCCTGGCCCAGGAAGCCCTCGATCTGCGCAAGACCACCGTTGGCAAGGCGGCTGAGCACGGCATCGCGGGCTTCCGCGAGGGCAGTTCCACCTTCGGTCTCTGGCAGCAGCCGCTGGAGGTGGACGGCCAGATCCTCCTCGATGCTACGCGCCTGGCCGAGGCCGGACAACTGCTCACCCGCCAGATGCCCCAGGCCGGTCTGTCGCCGAAATTCCAGTTCCTCCGCGACCGTGCCCTGCTCGACATCCAGATGCTGGCCGGCAACGAGGAAGGGCGCGCCAAGGCCTATGCGGCGCTCGAAAAGCAGGCCTTCGGCTTCAAGCCCGCCGATCAGGAGGGCACCAACGTGCTCGAGCAGGCCTTTGATGCGCTGGTAGCCTACCACGAGAACCGCCTGAACTGGATCGAGGCGGCCAACGCCGTCAAGACCCGCGCGGCCAGACGGCCCGATACCGTCGGCACCCGTCTGCCGACAATGATCGGCCGGGCGGCAGGCTACTATTTCCGCGCCGGAGCCGATACCCTCCACGAGGCCGAGCTGGCCCGGCTTGCGGCGCTGCCCTTCTCCGATGAGGTCTTCAAGGGCTATATGGAGATGGCGGGCATTATCAACCGCCAGCATAATGCCATTCATAATATCCCCCGCCTGCTCAAGCCGCTGAGCGACCGCCGCGCCAGCCTGACGCCGGAGCAGCGCCACGCCCTGGCCGGCTGGCTGCTGGATGCGGCGCTGCGCGGGCGCGATGTCAAGGCTGCCCGCGAGAACATGGCCGAGCTCGTGGCGCTTGATGCCGCCTACCACGCCGGCATGGCGGAAGAGGACCGCAAGAGCGCCGAGGCCCGCGAGCGCAATGAGCCCTACACGCGCCGGAATCCGCCGCGCACGGTGCTGAACAACCACCAGCGCAACCGCTACGGCACCCTGCTGCTCGAGGAACGCGCTCTGCCCGAGGCCATCAAGGCCTACGAGGAGCGCGTCGTCTACGACTCCCGCAACCCGGATGCGTACCTTGGGCTGGCTGTCGCGCGCCTGCTGGACGGCAAGGATCAGGAGGCCCGCGAAGGGCTGGATGTCTTCGTCACCAACACCGCCCTGCGCGCCGAGTCGCGCTTCGCCGGGCGCGTGCTGCAGGAGGTCGTGGCGGCCAGGGATCCGGACGACTTCAGGCGGCGCGTCATGGCCCTGCGCCCGCTCTGCGATGCCGAGGGCGGGGAGGGCGAGAAGCCGGAGGCCGCCGAGGCGCGCTTCTTCAACTGGCTGCGCTCCGCCTCGCGCCAGGTCTTCGCCACCGAGAAGGTCGACTACGTCCTCGCCATGCAGGCGTGTTCCGAATCGCTCAAGCATCCCGAGATCCGCCTGGCCTACACCGCGCGCTACCTCGAGAACGCCCCCTCCAGCGCCGAGAGCTGGATGCGCTCCGGCATCCTGGCGGACGACACGCGCGCCGAGCGGCGCTTCGGACGCTACGCCATGTTCGCCAGCAACAACAAGGCCTCCGAGCTGGCCATGCTCAAGAGCCGGCCCGCACCGGTGCTGGACGACTGCGAGAAGGGGAAGGAGGGCGGCATCATCTTCGCCTACGACGAGCGCGGTATCCATATCTATATCCAGTTCAACGACCCCGCCGCACGGGAGATCCGCGACGGGCTTCGTGGTGGCGCTTCCCTCGAGCTGACCGTCTCGCCGGGCGACGCCTACAGCTACCACCAGACCTTCTACAACACCACCGACGCCACCGACCACTTCGCCTACGAATGGGATACGGCCCACGTCGGCTACAAGCTGACCGCCGACTACGTGCGCAACGACTGCTGCCAGACGGACACGGCGACGGCCGGCTACACCTTCATGCCGTGGCTCATGTTCCACGACAAGCTGCCCGGGCATGGCAGCAAGTGGCGTGTGGTGCTGGCCGCCGGCTGGGCCGGGCAGTTCCGCTCGCTGGGCGGCGGAGCCGTCCACGAGCTGGGCCGTGGTCTCGAGGTCACCTTCGACATGCCCCCGGCCATTGCCGCCAGGATCCGTGCCAGCGTCGTCAGGTCCGCCGTCGGCGAATACCGCCGCATACGGCGGCAGTGGGAGAATGCCGGCTTCTGGTCCGATCCCCACATGGGCGACGAGCCCTTTGCCGAGGCGGTGGTCAAGCCCTTCCTGAAGACGCTGGACGAGGCTGCCGCGGTAGTCGAGGATACCTCGAAGCCGCTTACGCAAGCGCAGGTTGACCAGTTCTTCAAGGAGATGGTGCCGCAGTGGGCCGACTTCCGGCTTAGGCTGGACGCGCTGCGTGCCGACTATCTGGAGGCGCGCTTCTTTAAATAGAGGATCTTGCAAAGCCTATCGTGGCATGGGCGTCCCGCCCATGGACGGATCACGGGCAGGATGCCCGTGCCACGCGGCTGCAAGCCAGAGGTTTTGCAAAAGCCCCAGTAGAAAAAATGGTCAGCATCGTCATCCCCACCCTGAACTCGGAACGTACGCTCGACGAGTGTCTGCGGGCGATCCGCGCCCAGAACCTGCCGCGCGGCAACTACGAGATCGTCATCGCGGACGCCGGCTCGACGGACGGTACCCTGGAGATAGCACGGACACACGGGGTTGAACGGATTGTCGAGAACCCCCTGAAGACCGGCGAGGCCGGCAAGACCGCCGGCATCCGCGCCGCGCGGGGCGACCTGATCGCGCTGGTGGATAGCGACAACATCCTGCCCGACGCGGAGTGGCTGGCCCGCATGACCGCCCCCTTCGCCGATCCGCGGATCGTCGCCAGCGAGCCGCTCGCCTACACCGTGCGGCGCGGGGATCCGGCCCTGACGCGCTACTTCGCCCTGCTGGGCATGAACGATCCGCTCTGCCTCTTCACCCGCAACTACGACCGCTACTCGGCCATCACCGGACGCTGGACGGGCCTGCCCGTGGCGCAGACCGACAAGGGCGACTACCTCGAGGTGGCCCTGACCGAGGAGACGCTGCCGACGATCGGCGCCAACGGCTTCATCTTCCGGCGGTCGCTGCTGGAGCACGTGGAGTGGGAGCCCTACTTCTTCGACATTGATGTGGTGCATCAGGCCGTGCGCGCCGGTTTCCGGCACGTGGCCAAGGTCAAGACTGGGATTGTGCATCTCTACTGCGCCCAACTGGGGGCCTTTGCCGCCAAGCAGCGCCGGCGCATCCGCGACTACCTCTACTTTGCCGGGGAGCGCCAGCGCACCTACCCCTGGGCGCGGCAGCGGCGCATGGGTATTGCGACCTTCGTGCTCTCGACGCTGCTGCTGCTGCCCATCATCGGGCAGGCGGTCATCGGCTGCCTGCGGCGGCCCGATGTCGCCTGGCTCTACCACGTGCCCGTCTGCTGGATCACGCTCTGGACCTACGGTACCGCGACGCTGCGCAAGCTGCTGGGTCTCCGCCAGGCACCCGTCGCCCGCGAACGCTGGCAGGCCGGCAGCAAGTAGCCGGCTAGCGACAGGGGGGGCGCGGAGGGCGCATGGAAGGCGGGCGGGGGCGGCTCCACCACTTTGTCGCGAGCTTTGTCGGTTGCTTTGTCGCCTTCGTCGCCTGCTGCCGGTTTTTTCCTCACAGAGGCACGGAGGCACAGAGGCGCGGAGTTTACAGTGGGTGCTTCGCACTTGCACCTTGTCTCCACACCTTGTCTCCACACCTTGTCTCCACACCTTGTCTCCACACCTTGTCTCCAAACCTTGTCCCCACACCTTGGCGCTCTTGGCGTCTTGGCGGTTCAATCTCCTGCGAGGACGAGGACGAGGACGTTCCATCAGCATACCGCCCGCTCTCCATGCGCTCCCCTTTCACCAGCCGGTTGCCGGTGGCAAGCAGCTAATCGTTGACGCGGCGGCACGGTACCAGTATCATACCCCCATTTGGCGCACCTTGCGGTTCGCCTTGAGGTTGATCCAACCCAGGAGTCCATAACAACTATGTCCCGCGTCTACAATTTCAGTGCCGGTCCCGCCGTCCTGCCCCTTGAGGTGCTGCAGGAGGCCCAGGCCGATCTCGTCAACTACCAGGGTAAGGGCATGTCCGTCATGGAGATGTCGCACCGCGGCAAGGACTACATGGCGATCCAGGATGAGGCCCAGGCCAATATCCGCGAGCTGCTGGGTCTCTCGTCCGATTTCGAGGTGCTCTTCATCCAGGGCGGGGCGAGCCTCCAGTTCGCGATGGTGCCCATGAACTTCCTCGGCAAGGATACGTTCGCCGACTACGTCTGCGCCGGCAACTGGGGTGCCAAGGCCGCCAAGGAAGCGCGCCTCTTCGGGCAGGTCAACCTCGCGGCCAGTTGCGACAAGGAGATACCCACCCGCATGCCAGAGCCGGATGAGCTCGCCTGGACCCCCGGCGCCGCCTATGCCCACATCACCTCCAACGAGACCATCTCCGGCGCGCAGTGGAAGCAGATGCCGGTGACCGGGGCGCCGCTGATCGCGGACATGTCGTCGGACATCCTCTCGCGTCCTATCGACGTCAATGCGTTCTCCATGATCTACGCCGGTGCCCAGAAGAACCTCGGGCCGGCCGGTGTGGCGCTGGTCGTGATCCGCAAGGATTTCGCCGAGAAGGGCAACAAGGCCCTGCCGAACATGCTGCGCTACACCACCTACATCGAGAACGGCTCGATGTACAACACACCGCCCTGCTTCAGCATCTACATGTTGTCGCTCACCACCCGCTGGCTGAAGAACTTCGGGCTCGAGGCGATATACCGCCAGAACGTCGAGAAGGCCGCGCTGATCTATGCCGTGATCGACAGCGGCACCTTCTACCGCGGCACGGCGGCCAAGGCCTACCGCTCCGACATGAACGTCACCTTCCGCCTGCCCACCGAGGAGCTCGAGGCGCGCTTCTGCGAGGAGGCCGCCAAGGCCGGTCTCAAGGGTCTCAAGGGACACCGCTCGGTCGGCGGTATCCGCGCCTCGATCTACAACGCCTTCCCCGTCGCCGGCGTCGAGGCGCTGGTGAGCTTCATGAAGGACTTCGAGAAGCGCTGCGGATGAGCCGGACGCGCCGGCGCGGGCGCCTGCGTGCATGGATACGGATGAGGATGCCATGAGGGATGGGCGTGTCAATTCCTGACGGATAGGCAATGGATCACGTGCTAACCACGGTGGCCCTGACTCTGCCCTTTGGCTGGTCGTCGGTCGGAATCGGCACGCTGGCGCATGTGGTCATCGCCCTGGGCGTCACCTTGCACAGTCTGCGCGAGCCGCGCGAGCCGCGCTCGACCCTGCTGTGGATCTATCTGGCCTGGGCGGTGCCCCTCCTCGGCGCCCTGATCTACCTCGCCTTCGGCATCAACCGCCTCCCCGCCAAGGGGTGGCAGAAGCAGCGCTCCGACCAGACCTTCCTGGCGGCGCGGCGCAGCCGCGAGTCGCAGTCGCAGCCGCTGGCCTACTGGCGCGGTCTCCAGAACGCCATGCTGGCCCATCCGGATGACCCCGCCGATGTGGAGCTCAACGGGGTGCTCAACCGTCTCCACCCGGCCAACCCGCTCCTCGGCGGCAACACCATCACCACCTACACCGATGGCGAGGAGGCCTACCCCGCCATGCTGGAGGCCATCCGCAAGGCCGAGCGCCACATCCACCTCCAGAGCTACATCATCGGCAACGACGGGGTGGGGCGTACGTTCCTTGATACCCTGGCCGAACGCGCCCGCGAGGGTCTGCGGGTGCGGGTGCTCTACGACGAGTTCGGCTCGGCCCAGGCGCGCCTGACCGGCCTCTTCCGCCGCTACCGCAACATTCCCAACCTCCAGCTCGTCGGTTTCTCGCAGGTCAACCCCATCAAGCGCCAGTTCCAGCTCAACCTGCGCAACCACCGCAAGCTGCTGATTGTGGACGGCAAACACGGCTTCACGGGCGGCATGAACCTCTACAATGTGCACTATCCGGAAGACAGGGATGTGCCCGGCATCCGCGACTACCACTTCGCCGTCGAGGGACCCATCGTCCTCGAGCTCCAGTACACCTTCCTGCGCGACTGGTACTACATGACCGACGAGAATGCCGAGACGCTCCTCTCGCCGTTCCATTTTCCCGAGATCGATGCGCAGGGCACGACCACCATGCGTGTGGTCAACGCCGGCCCCACCGACGAGCGCGAGGCGCTCTGCGATGTCAACTTCGCCATGATCGGCTCGGCGCGCTCCCAGATCCTTCTCGGCACGCCCTACTTCGTCCCCCCCGAGGACATGTGCCGCGCCCTGCGCGTCGCCGCCCTGCGCGGGATCGACGTGCGCCTGCTGCTGCCCGCCAGAACCAACCACATCTACACCACATACGCCGCGCGCGCCTACTACGAGCAGCTACTCACCGCCGGCGTGCGCATCTTCCTGCGCCGTCCGCCCTTCATGCACAGCAAGTTCCTGCTGGTCGACGGACGCAACGCCATGGTCGGCACCGCCAACTTCGACAACCGCAGCCTGAAGCTCAACTACGAGACCAACCTGGTCGTCTTCGATGCCGCCTTCGGCGACTCCCTGAAGCACCGCGTGAGCGGCGACTTCGCCCAGTCCGACGAATTGGATCTCGCCGCCTGGAAGCGCCGCCCTGCCCCGCAGAAACTGGTCGAGAACCTCTTCAACCTCGCCAGTCCGGCGCTGTAGGGGTGCGATTCAACTTGGTTGAACCGCAGAATTCCGGCTTCTGAACTCCGGGCGCGCATCCCTTTTGCGGATCGCACCCGCACTGTAGCGCTGGAGCTCGGAACAAACTGGTTGCTTTTTGCGCCGGAGATCACAATACTACCATAATACGAATATACTTCATCCCGGATGATACGGCGGATGGGCCGCCGCGGAACATGTTGGCAGGGCGGCAAAAGCCCCGCTCCGGGCTCTGAAGCATGAAAGCCATGATGTCAGACAGCACACCGTTTGCGGATCCGCGCGCCACCCCCGCCGCCCCGATGCCGGTCTCTCCACCCCAGCGCCGGGTGGCCTCCAAGACCATGCGGCTCGATATTCTGCCCGGTGGCGAGGCCTTCGACCCGGCACCTGCCGCCTTCCCGGCCAGACTGGCCGACCAGGACGGCATCGAACTGCCCCCCGACATGCTCCGCCACCTCTACGAGCATGCCTACGACGCCACCGTGATCACCAACCTGCAGGGCGATATACTCTCGGGAAACCTGCGCGCAGCCGAATACCTGGTCAGCGAGGGCGAGACGGTGGTCGGGCTGAACATGATCGACATCATCTCGGGGGCCGACGAAGGGATACTGGAGCACCTCCGCAAAACCCTGGTCACGGAGCGCTTCGTGCGCATCCACGCCTGGTGCCGCCGTAGCACGGGCGAGTACTTCCCGGCCGAGATCGCCGTACACCTCGCCTCCCTCGGGGCGACCAGGCACCTCTGCTTCTTCATGCACGACATCACGTGGCGCAAGGAGACCGAGGACCGGTTGCAGATGGCCGATGTCGCCATACGCACCTCGCCCTCCGGCATCGCCGTGATAGACCTCGATGGCATGCTGGTATACAACAATCCGGCTCTTTGCCGGCTCTTCGGTCATGACGGCGAGTCGCTCGCCGGCAGCAATCTGGCCGGGTTGTTCTCCGATCCGGAAATCACCCAGAGCCTGCTGGCGGCGATCTCCGAGGGCAAGGACTGGAACGGACGCGTGGAGTGCCTCCGCGATGATGGCAGCCGCGTGGTGGCCGAATGCGATGCCGCCGGCAACTCCAACAGCGATGGCGACCTGATCGGCGCCGTGCTCTCCTTCACCGACATGACCGACCGCCTGCGCGTGGCCAAGGCCGAGCAGACCATCGAGCGCAACCGCGTCATGATGGCCAGCCTGGGCAGCATCTGCCACCATCTGGGACAGCCCTCCACCGTGCTGCTAAACTGCATGGAGCTGCTGCAGCGCATGGACGATGGCGAGAAGGAGCAGCGCAAGGAACTGCTGGATCTCTCGCTCTCGGCGGCGGAATCCATGAGCCGGCTGCTGCGCGAGCTCAACGACCTGCGCACCTACCGCAGCGAGGCCTATCTGGCCCAGAGCCAGCCCGACGGCGACCAGATCGTTGCCATGGCCGGCGGCCCCGACCGCATGCGGGCCGACGACGATGTCATCGACGACGTCATTGACGACGGCGATTGAGCGCCGCGTGACCGGCTTGTGACTGGACGCGCGGAAAGCGCAAGCGCGTCGCACCCGCTCCAAACCCCCACTTAAACCCACTCTTAAACCCACTCTTAATCGGCACACTTCATCCACCCGCTTACTTCATATTCGCGTGGATTCGCGTCCATTCGCGGTTCCGTTTTCCCGTGCCTCCGTGAGAGAAAACCGGCAGCTTCAAGCGCCCGCAGAGCTACGCCCGCGGATGATACCGCCGGTGTACGCCCAGCAGGCGCCCGGCATCAACATGCGTGTAGATCTGCGTGGTGCCGATGTCGGAGTGGCCCAGCATCTCCTGGATGGCGCGCAACTGCGCCCCGTTGGCCAGCAGGTGGCTGGCGAAGCAGTGGCGCATCACGTGCGGATGGACCGGGCCGCTCACCATCGCCGCCCGTCCGTAGCGTCCCACCAGCCGCCAGATCATCTGGCGCGACAGCCGCTTCCCGAACCGCGACAGGAAGAGGTGCTCGTCGTTCCCCTCCCCGGCCAGTGCCGGACGCGCCTCCGCCAGATAGAGGCGGAGCGCCGCCTCCGCCGCGCTGCCCAGCGGCACCACACGCTGCTTGCCGCCCTTGCCCGTGCAGCGGATGAAGCCCTCGTCCAGATGCAGATCCTCGAGCCGCAGATCAGCGGCTTCCGATACGCGCAGTCCGCAGGCGTAGAGCAGCTCCAGCAGCGCCCGGTCACGGCGTGCGAAACGGTCTTCGCCATCCGCGGCGGCAATGAACTGCTCCACGGCGGCCGGCGTCAGCGTGGTCGGCAGCTTCTGCCACGTCTTCGGTGCCGATAGGGCCTCGGTGACATTCTGCGCCAGCACCCCTTCGGCCAGCAGCCAGCCGAAGAAGACCTTCAGCGTTACCAGCCGCCGCGCCAGCGTGGCCGGTGCGAGCCCCCGCTCATGCTCGGCGGCCAGGAAATCGACAATATGATGCCGTTCCACGTCGCGGGCCGAGGTCACGCCCTTTTTGCCCGCAAACCGGAAGAAGGCCGCCAGATCGGTACCGTAGGCGGCGCGGGTGTTGGCGGAGAGGCCCCGCGCATAGGCCAGATGATCCAGAAACTGGTCAACCTCGGTGTTCATGGCCCGTCAGCCGGCGGGGCGTTGGGCGCCGCCACCGGGCCGCGGCACTCGGGGGGCAGGGCGCGCCGTGCCTCGTCCGTGGCCTTCAGCTCGTTGGCGTCGAAACCCACGGCAATGATCGCATGCTCGATGTTCTTGTGCGCCAGGATCATCGACTCGTAGCGCAGGGTCAGCGTGCCCTCGGCATAGTCGAACTCGAGCGAACCCTCCTCGATGCCCTTGAGTGGACGCAGCGCCTGGCGCACGCGGTCCTCGCATGCCTTGTTGGTCACCTGCGGCACCCGGACGACAAGCGTCCGCATGTCGGACAGACGGCAGGCGCCTACCAGACCCAGGACAAGCAAGGCCGCGAAAAGTCGGACGTGTTTCATAAGGAAAGAGTAACATATGCGCCGCCGGCAGGGCAAGCCGCGAAGCACATCGCCCCGCTTACTCCCCGCCCGGCTTCGCTCGCGGCTCCGCCGGGCCATTCTCGTTGCGCCGGACCTCCGTGTCCGGCGACGGAGATAACTACTGACAAAGCGTAGGGACAAAGTGTGGAGACAAAGCGTGGAGACAAGGTGTTGAGACAAGGTGTTGAGTGCGGAGCACCCACTCTAAACCCTCTCTTAAACTCACACTTAAACGGCACGCTTACTCCACCCGCTTACTCCAATGTTTCGCGATTTTCGCGATTTTCGCGGTTCCCCTCCACGCAGCACCATCGAACTCGTTCGCGTGAATTAGCGTCCATTCGCGGTTCCTGTTCTCCGCGCCTCTGTGCCTCCGTGCCTCTGTGAGAAAAAAACGGCAACAGGCGTCGAAGGCGACAAAGTTACCGGCAAAGCTCGCGACAAAGTTGATGAAAGCCCTGAAGGGGCGCGATATACCAGCCCAGGG
>Ga0123332_1004472_pt1 | contig 12232 bp, 10 predicted proteins | sample BioC12SIPDNA_4_FD_89958 | JGI IMG/M metagenome (GOLD analysis project Ga0123332, IMG submission 89958) | Anaerobic biogas reactor microbial communites from Washington, USA - Biogas_R2_A C12 SIP DNA | ecosystem: Engineered > Bioreactor > Anaerobic > Unclassified | place: Washington, USA...
CAAGAAGAAAAGCCTGAAGGTGGGCGTGGGGCTCTACATGCGTTACAGCCAACGGGTGGTGGAGACGATGGCTCGCGTCAGGGACGGCGCCATCGGGTCACCGCTGAAGATGTCGTGCTACTTCAACATGGCGGCCTTGCGCGACACCCCGCCGCGGCCGGACGACATGACGGAAATGATGTACCAACTCCGCAACCCTTACCACTTCGTCTGGCTCAGCGGCGACTACATCGTCGACGCCCTGGTCCACTACTTCGACCTCTGTCTGTGGCTCCACGGCGGCCATCCGGCGACTGCGCAAGGCCAGGGCGGTCGCCAGGTCTATCTGCCCGCGCAGCAAGGCGACACGTTCGACCACCAGGTGGTCGAATATGCGTTTGCCGATGGAATCCGGATGTTCGCCCAAACCCGCCAGATCTCGGGCTGTTGGACGCGGTCGACGGCGGCAGTTCTCGGGGCGAAAGGCACGGCGGATCTCTTCGGCGGGCGGATCGAGGGCGCCAGTCCGTGGCGGATGCGAGGCAGCATGCCCAACCCATACCAAGTGGAACACGACGTGCTTATGGATGCCATCCGTCAAGACAAGCCGCACAACGAGGTGGAACACGCCGCCACGGCAACCCTCGTGGGGATCATGGGCCGCATGGCGAGCTACTCCGGCCAGATGATCACTTGGGAGCAGGTGATGAATTCCACGCTTGAATTGGCGCCCCAGCGATACGCCTTCGACGCGGTTCCGCCCGTGGTGGCCGACGCTCAAGGCCGCTATCCGGTGGCCGTGCCCGGGGTCACGAAAGCTCTCTGAGTCGCATGACTATGTGCTAACTCCCGAATTCCTTGACCATGTGATTCTCGGGTGGACTTTGCAGGCAGTTCGCACGTCAACCACGTTTGTGTCGATCGGTCCGCGGAAGAATACTGCTTGGCGTTGTGGCAGGTTCGAGGAGAATCACCCAGTCGTGCCCATGATCGGGCGGCTGGAAGGTCCATCATGGCAGTTCGGCATGGGATGCGACCACCATCCAAACGACGATTGCGACCAATTGACCATCGCGGTTTCTCACTGAAAAGACCTTTCTTCCAGGCTACGCGGAGGCCAAGGACAGATCCCGTTCGCCCCGCCCGTGAAAGGTCACGGCCGGACGATCCGTGGAGCGCCTTCGATATCCAGAGCGACAACGGTGGCGATCTTGTCGGGCGCTTCGGCCGGCAGCATGATCGTGACGGCGCTGTTGTCGCCCGCCACCTGGAGTCGCTGGTTGCCGGCAAGGAGGAATGCCTCGACGGGCCGGTTCGCAAGTCCGGTGAGAACGAGCCGGCCGCTGCTGGGCCAGTCGAATACGTGGAGATACAGGCGAGTGATGCGATCGCTGGGTTGCTTCCGCGTACAGCGGCCCCAGTCGAGTTTCGCGAACGGGCTGGCCTCGGTCGCATAGATGGCTTCGCCGTTGGTCTTCATCCAGGCGCCGATGGCCTTCAGCGAGTCGACGCTCTGCTGCGGCACGCCGCCGTCGCCTTTGGGGCCGATGTTCAGCAGGTAATTGCCGCCCTTGCTGGCGATGTCGATCAGGTTACGGATAAGTGTCTCGTTGGATTTCCAGGCGTGGTCGTGCTCGCTATATCCCCACGTCGTGTTCATCGTCATGCAGGTTTCCCAATCGATGCCGGGCTTGCGGACTCGCGTTGACGCAAATCGGGTCGAGAACTAGAATGAACGTCGCGTCGTAAATGCTTTGTCCGCCTATCTTTTCGCAGCTATCCGGAGTGTTGCCTATGGGTCGCTCTCGGCAGGTCGATCTGCCGCGGGAGCGGGAGTCGGGCCTGGTCGGTGTTCGTCCGCGAGCGCCCTCCTGGCTCCTTTCGCTACTGCTGCACGTGGCGATCCTCGTCGTGCTGGGATTGACGCTTCAGGTGGCCCCTCGCCAAGGAGCGATGGCGGAGCGAACGGCCGACGTCGGAATCGTTCTCAAACACCAGGGCGGGGGAGAGGAGTTCTTCGAAGGCCCCAGCGGCGGCGAAAGCGCAGAGAAGGCGACCTCGGAGGCCAGCCGTCCCAGCGACCGGAGCCTGGAGGAGATCCTCGACGACCAACCCCCGGTTGACCCCACGGCCGCGCTGCCTGCCGCGATGGCCATCATTGGACCGGCGGTGGCCGAAGGGGGCGGCGTCGGCGACGCCGGGGCCGCGGGCAAGGGGCCGAGGGGACCGGTCAACGGAATCGGCGGCGGGACGAAAGCCACCACCAGCCTCTTCGGAGTACAAGGAGAAGGCAATAAGTTCGTCTACGTCTTCGATCGCTCGGGCAGCATGGGCGGATCCGGTCGCAACGCGCTGGGCATGGCCAAGACGGCACTGGCCTCCAGCCTGGAAAGCCTCGATACGGTCCATCAGTTCCAGATCATTTTCTACAACGAGAAACCGGTGATCTTCAATCCGTCGGGCCAGCCGGGAAAGCTCGCCCTGGCCACCGAGCAGAACAAAGAACGCGCCCGGCGCTTCATCGGGTCGATTACCCCCGATGGCGGAACCCGCCACGAAAACGCGCTGAAGATGGCCATCTCGCTTCAACCGGATGTGATCTTCCTGCTCACCGACGCCGACGAGCCGCGGCTTTCCACCGGCCAATTGGAGCAGGTCCACCGCTGGGCCAACGGCATCTCGATCAACACCATCGAATTCGGCCTGGGGCCCAAAATGGGCGGCGACAATTTCCTCATGCGGCTGGCGCGCGAAAACGGCGGCCGCTACGGATACGTCGATATTTCCCGACCGTTTCCGCAGGAAGGCGGCTAGGCGGCGATGCGCAAGAGTCGAGAGTCGAGAGTCGAGAGTCGAGAGCCAGGCGGAGAGAAAGAGGGCGGGAGTCTCTTTCCGTATCGGCCCCCAACCGCGCTTGGATTGCCGAGCGGCGTCAGTGCCTTTACGGAAAGAGACTTCCGGTCCCTTCTTGATTCGATGGGCGTTCTGTGCGTCGGACTGCTGCTTTGGGGGATCGCATCCCTGTCCTCCGCGCAGGACACCGTGAGGATCGCGAGCGAGGGCGACGACCGCGCGGAGATCCGCCTCTCCGGCCGCGTTGTCGACTACACCGGCCGCCAGTTGCTTCTCGCCCTGCCCAACGGACAGCAGCGGAGCATTCCCGCCGTACAGGTAATCGGCGTGGAGACACCAACCACGCGCGACCACGTCCTGGCCGATCAACTTTTCTCCCAAGGCGACCACCAGCAGGCTTTGCCGCACTACCTTCGCGCCCGCGACGAGGACCAGCGGCCCTGGGTTCGCCGCCAGATCACCGCCCGCATGGTCTGGTGCTATCAGTCCCTTGGGCAAACGGCGGTGGCAGGCGAAGAGTTCCTGCTGCTGATCCGCAGCGATCCGGATACGCTCCACTTCGCCTGCATTCCTCTGGCGTGGTTGCCTTCGCAGCCTTCGCCGGAATTGGAACAAGCGGCACGCCGCTGGGTCGAGCGGCAGGATATGCCGGCCGCCGTGCTGCTGGGGGCAAGCCACCTCATGTCGACGGCTCGCCCCTCGGCACTCGATCAACTTCGGCGACTGGCCGCGTCCACCGACCGCCGCATCGCCCAACTGGCAATCGCCCAGATCTGGCGAGCAGCGACCGCCGACGACGCCGAAACGGCCGGTTGGCAACGGGCCATCGACGAGATGCCGGAGGATCTCCGCGGCGGACCGTACGTTGTTTTGGGAACAACACTGCTAGGACAACAGCGATGGGAGCAGGCAGCGTTAGCCTTGCTTCGTGTGCCGATCCTTTATCCCGAGCACCGGCAGTTGGCCACGCGATCACTGTTGGACGCTGCCGGGGCTTTGGAACGTCTCCAGCGGCCTCGGCAGGCGGCACGGCTCTATCGGGAACTGATCGCGCTGGGCGGCACGTCGCGCGATGCCACGGAGGCCCGCGGCCGCTTGGAAACGCTCGGCGCCGCGCCGGGCAAACCGTAAACGAAGAGGAGAACCACTTGCGTATCAGCGTTTTCGGTTTCGTCGTACTTTCGGCACTGGTTTGGGCATGGTCCGTCGAGGCGCAGCCTCAGATGCCCGCCGCGGAAGCTGCCGAGCAAGTTCCCGCCGCCGCGCCCTCCAGCCCGCCGCCGGCGGCCGGCCGCCCTGCGCCGTCCGACTCCCCGCAGACCTTTTGGGAGATCCTCAAGGCGAGCGGGATCGTCGGGCTGCTGATCATGCTGCTGTCGGTCGGTGCGGTGGCCCTGGCCATCGAACATGCGATGACGATCCGCGGGCCCGTGCTCATGCCGCCGGGGCTGGCCGACGAGGTCCGCCAGTTGCTCGTCGCCGGCAGGATTGCGCAGGCGGACCAGCGCTGCCGAATGGAGCCGAGTGTGCTGGCCTATGTGCTGGGGGCCGGGCTGGCCGAGGTGGACGGCGGCTGGCCGGAAGTCGAGAAAGGGGCCGAAGACGCCGTCGCCGAACAGTCGGCGCGGCTTTTCCGCAAAATCGAGTATCTCAACGTGATCGCCAACATCGCGCCGATGTTGGGCCTATTGGGAACGGTGACCGGCATGATCATGGCCTTCCGCGAAGTGGCGCTGACGCAAGGCGCCGCACGGGCGGCCGACCTGGCTAACGGGATCTATCTGGCGCTGGTCACCACGGTGCAAGGGTTGATCGTGGCGATTCCCTCGCTCGGCGCGTACGCCGTCTTCCGCAGCCGCGTCGACCAGTTGGTGGCGGAAGTGACCTCCACGGCCCAGCACGTGCTCGCGCCGCTGAAACGGCAGCTCAAGGGGACGTCGCCGCAAGCGACCACCTTACAATCGCCCTTGCCGCCGCCGGTGAAAGGGGGCCGCTGATGCGGACGCCGCAGACGCGATCGCGAGCGAGTGTCGGCTTCAACATGACGCCGATGATCGACGTGGTGTTCCTGCTGATCATCTTCTTCCTGGTCTCCAGCCATCTCGCCCAGCAAGAGACCCAACTTGAACTCGACCTGCCCGACGCGGCGAGCGGTGAACGTCCCATCGACGACGACATCCGCCGCGTGGTCGTCAATGTCCTTCCCGACGACGGGCCCGCGCCGCGGATTCAGGTTGGCAGCCGCCTGGTCCCGCCCGAGGATCTCGATCGGCTCATCGGTTTCGAGAGTCAACAAACCGACGGGAAGATCGAGGTCCGCATCCGGGCCGATCGCCATGTACCCTACCGCGTCGTGGAGCCGATCATGATCGCCTGCGCGCGGGCGGGCGTTTGGAAAGTCACCTTTGCCGTTGTGGCGGGAGGTTGACAAACAACCGATGCGACGTCCCGCCTACCATCGTGAAAGCCAAACCCTCGGCGCCACCATGACGCCGATGATCGACGTTATCTTCCAACTCCTGATCTTCTTTGTCTGCACGGCCAGTTTTCAGGCGGCGGAAGAGGTGCTGCCCACCAATCTTTCGCTTCCCGGCAGTATCGACAGCGCGGTTCCCATCGATCCGGATTTGAAGGATCTCGATGAAATCGTGGTGAAGATCCTCAGGGAAGAGGGGGGCGTCCGCTGGGAAATCAACGGGCGTCGTTGCACGCGCCTTGCCGAGGTACGGGCCGTCCTTGCCGGAGTGGCCCAGGTGAAAATCGACCTGCCGGTGATCCTCGACGTCGATGGCGGCGTGCCGCTGGAGAACGTCATCGACGTGTACGACGTCTGCCGGCAACTCGGGCTGGAGCGGATCCAATTTGCCGCGTCCCTGTCATCGTGAGGAATGCGTAGGATGGAGACCGCCTCTGCGCGATTGACCCTTGTCGCAGTTATTCTTGTCGTTGCGTTCGGCATGCCCAGCCTGGCCGACGAAGCCACTGCGGATCAGCGTTTTCTGGCCGGCCTGCGCGAGCGGCAGTTGTTCGAGTTGGCGCGGACCTGGTGTGTCGAGCGGTTGCAGGCTCCTGATCTCTCGGAGCAGCGACAGGCGGAGCTGACGATCGAGTTGTCGCTCTCGCTCGCCGATTGGGCACTGAATTCGCCGCCGGAAGAGCGCGAGGCGCTCTGGCGGGCGTCAGTGCAGGCGGCGGAGGATTTTCTCAAACGTTACCCCGACGAACCCAGAGCGGTTCTCGTGCGGTTTCAAGCCGCGCTGGGGTTTCTCGCCCGCGGCGAGTTGGCTCGCCAGGAAGCCGAGGTGGTGGCCGACCATGCGACCCTGTTGGAAGAGGCACGCACCTGGCTCCGCGAGGCCATCGGCGCCCTCGGTGACTTGGATCAGCGGCTGGCCGCTGAAGTCCGCCGGCGGAGCGGTCCGGGCGGCGCGACGCCGGCAGCCGGTCCGCCCCCAACGTTCAACTCCTATCAATTGGCATCGATCCGGAAGAACGTGCAGTATGAGCTTGCCCGCGCGTTGAGAAACCAGGGACAGAGCTACCCGCCGGAGAGCCCGGACCGGGCGAATTCGCTCACCCAGGCGATCGCCTTGCTCGAACCGCTCGCCACGCTTCCGCCCGATCATCCCCTGGCCTGGAAGAGCCGCGTCGACGAGATCGTCTGCCACCGCCTTTTGGGCGATTTCGCCGCCGCGGGGCGTAACTTGGATGATCTGGTTGCTGCCGATCCTCCGCCCGATGTGCGGCTCCGCGCGAGGGCCGAGCAGATCCGGCTGGCGCTGGCGGAAAACCGCCTTGAGGATGTGATTGCCGCCCTCTCGGCCGGGCGGGAGGCGGACCAGAGCAGTTCGGGCGATCTGGACTACGCCCGGGTGGAGACCTATCTCGCGGCGTGGCGCGCCGCGGTCGCGGCCAACGACACCGCCGCGGCAAAGCAATGGCAGACCCAAGCCTCGGAAATGGTTCGTCGCATCGAACAACAGCACGGGCCCTACTGGACGCGGCGAGCAGAAATGCTCCTGGCCGGATATGTCCGTAGCGCCGGCGACGCCGGCGATCCGGCCATGCAAGAACATGCGGCGGAGAGTTCTTATCGCAGCGGGCGAATCGACGACGCCCTGGCCGCCTACGACCGCGCCGCGGCGAGCGCTCGGGCGGGAGGTGATCCGGCCCGGGCGTTCGACTTAGGCTACGTCGCGGCGACCATCGAACACCAGAGAAACCGGCACTCCGAGGCGCTCCAGCGATACCGCCGGCTGGCGATGGAAATGCCCACTCAGCCGAAAGCCGCGGAAACCCACGCGTTGGCGATTTACCACGCCTCGCAACTGGCGAAAGACTCGCCCGAGGCGCTGGGGCGCTATGTCGAACTCATCGAGGAACACCTCCGCACCTGGCCGCAAGCGGCAAGCGCCGACGGTGTCCGTTGGCGGCTGGGCAATCTCCGCGAACACCAGCAGGATTGGAAGGGCGCGATTGCCGCCTACCGCGATATCTCCCCCGCCGATGCCCGGCACGTCGAAGCGGTCGAGGCGGCAGTCCGCTGCTACGAGGCGTGGCTCGACCAACGCCGCGCGGCGGGCGAACGAACCGAGGAAATCGCTGGCGAAGCGGCCGACTGGCTCGAATCGATCGTGCTCGGTCCCGATCGGCGATTGCCCGAGCGTTACAGCCCCGCGGCCCAAACCGCCGTGCTGGCTGCCGCGCGGCTGTTGTTGAACGAAACGCAGACCGGATTCACCCGCGCCGAGCGACTCCTCTCCGCCGCCACTGCCGGTGCAGCCGACGCTCCGGCGGCATGGCAGACCGCCGCACGGTCCCTGCTGGTTTTCGCTTTGGCCGGGCAAGGAAGGCACCGGGAGGCGAGTGAAACACTCGAGCAGTTGTCCGCCGGCTCACCGCGAGAGTTACTGGCATTAGTGAGGGGATTGTCGCGAGTCGCAGCCACGGCTCGACCCGAGGTCAAGGCCGGCCTGGCAAGTCTCCGGTTGGCGGCGATCGAGCGGTTGCAGGTTCAACGGCAGCAGTTCTCGCCGGACGATCAGCGATCGCTCGATTTTGCCCGCGCCCAGGCGCTGAACGATGCCGGCCGCGGGCGAGAAGCCGCCGAAGCGCTGGCACGACTGGCCGGACAATACCCTCGCGACGGCGAGATCCAGGAAGCCTATGCCCAACAGATGCTCGGCGGCGAGGATCCTGCTTCGTTGGAAAAGGCATTGGCGAAGTGGCGCGAGGTCGAGGCGAAGTCGCCGCCGGCCAGCGAGCGATGGTTCCGGGCCAAGTACGAGGTGGCCGCTCTGCACTACCGCTTGGGCAACCGGGAGCAAGCGGCGAAGATGATCCAATTGCTTGAGATTCTGCACCCCGATCTGGGCGGCCCGGAGTTGAAACGCCGCTTTCTCGATCTGCTTTCCGAGGCAAAAAGATGATCGCGATCGAGGATGTCCGTGATTCCGCTCGGCAAGCGGGATCGACGAAAATCACCGCTTGACGATCTCCACGCAGATGCCGCCGGCGCGGAAGACCTTATGCATACGGGTGAACCACAGTTCGTTCTTCCACTCCAGCCCCAACTGCTCGCACGTGCGTAGCAGTTCCTGACGATTGTACGTGCGGCAGCACCAGAGGCGACTGGTCCAGGCCCCGGAGAAACTGTCCTCCGTCGCCAGCAAGAGCATTCTCGCGCCGGGCATCATCACCCGCGACAGTTCGCTCAATCCCAACCGAGGGTCGGGCACGTGCTCCAGCACGTAGCCGCACGTGACGCAGTCGAAGGAACTGTCGGCAAAAGGCAAACCGGTCAAATCCGCGACGACAAACCGCGGCCGATCGCTCTTCAGTCGCTGGCGGGCGCGGCGGAGCATCTCGTGCGACAGATCGAAGCAGGTGATTTCCGCATCCCGGTCGGCGTACTTCAACAAGTGCTTGGCAATCTGGCCGGCGCCGCTGCCGACATCGAGAATTCGCCGCGCGCCACTAAGGTCGAACTTCCGCTCCTTGAACAGACGGTCGCCCAAGGCCGTGTGCAACGAGAGCATGCTGCAGGTGGCAAGAATCGCCCCCTGCGGCCCGTCGTACACGTCGCGGACCTTCTCGCGATACTGCTCGTAGCTGACCGTCTTGAACAGCCGATTCTCGATCAGCCGGTTGACCACTTTCGCCCGATCCCGTTGGTCGGTTTGGTGCCTTTTACCCTTGGGGCGAGCAGTGCGGAGCTTCGTCATGACTAGAATCCAATAAAAATCCGGTTTTTCACTTACCGCACATCGGTGGCATTCGCGGACGATAGCTACCATGCGACCCGACGGTTATACGTATACCACTCGACGCACAAGACCGCCAGCCCCGCCACCAGCAAGATCCGCCACAACTCGCGGCGCGCGGCCTCCTGGCTTGTTTGAGCGGGAATATCGACATATCCGATCCGCAGGCCGGAAACCGGCCGAATATCGCTCTCCGATGCCTGAAACAGGTTGACGGCGAAATGCCGCGCGACCTTCCCGTCAATACGAACATTGTAGACACCCAGTTGTACGGTTCCGCTGAAATTCGCCTTCCCGCTCGAATCGGCCCTGACTCGGACGGTCTCTCCCGCGGGCGTCTGCACGCTGACCTCCTTGCCCGGCAGCGGGCTATCCAGTGCGACAGGCTGACCGGGGCGAATCGCTTCGCCAGCACCGGAGGTCCGACCTCCGCCAAGGTACTCCAACACATTCAGGGCAAATAGCGGGAAACTCGCCCGGATCGGCCAATTGGTGCCGATATACCCCCCCGGCTCTTTTCCTTCACCCCCTCCCTCTGCGATGAACACAAATCCCAGCGCGGCGTCCTCGTAGCGATCCCTGGGAGCTACCACAAATAGCGGGCCAATATTGGAGTCGATCAGCGTTACGCCCCCCAGTGGACCGGCCAGCGGAGTTCCCTCCGCGATGAGGACATTGCCGAGGTCGAGCCACTGCATCAACGGATGGGCCGAGTCGGTGTCGATAATCTGCGGCGCCACGACTTGCGGCTCGGCTTTCCAATCGCCCGCCGGTGGCAGCGCACCGATAAAGAGGGTGTTGGCTTGCGGCATTTCTTTGGGCCGGCAGCGGTCGTAAATCACCAGGTCATACACGCCGGTGGCAGCCGGTTGCCGATAGGCGGGTTGCTCGAGAAAGGCCGGTGTCTCGACGCTGACGTCGGCCAATTCCAAGGCGGCGCTGGTCGACAGAGCATATTCCAGCGGTTCGACGCCGGGCGTAACCAGCAGAACCCGCGCCCGCCGCGGCGGATTCACAACGGCCCAGGCCACGTCGTCCACGGCCAAGTCGTCGCCCGTCACGGCGGTCAACTGCAGAACCCCGGAGTCCGGCGTCCCCAGATCGAAGCTCACGCCGCGGCTCTCTTCCGCGGCGAGTTCAAAACGGTCGGCGTTGATCAATTCGCCGTCGAGTCGCAACTCCAGAGAGACCTCCGCCGGCTGACGGTCGAAGCTCCGCACCTGGGCAAACGCCTGCAACTGCTGCGGCCTCGCTTCGTTGCGACGGACGGCGAACGTCGTGATACCCAGGTTGACCGACTCCGGGTTGCCGATCGGCTTGTACACCGCGTCGAGGTTGCCCAGCGCGAAGCCGGAGACGTCGGCGAACCTGCCGTCGCTGAAGATCAGCAGGGTCGCCGGCAGCGGCTCGGCGACTTGCACGTCGTAGACGTCGTCGGCCGTGCGGCCCGGATTGGCCAGCCCCGAGGCGACCTTCAGCGCTTCGACCAGCGACGTCGGCCGGTCGGTCGCCCGGATCGCGTCGACGGCCGCGCGGAGCTTGCGGCGGCTGTCGGTGAACATTTGCTCGATCTTGGCGGTGTCGGCGAAGCTGACTACCATTGCCACGTCGCCGGAGTCCATCTGATCGATCAGTAGTCGGGCCTGGCGCTTGGCCTCTTCAAGCCGCGAAGGCTCGACGTCGGTGGCCCTCATGCTGGCCGAATTGTCGATAAGGAAGATGAAGCGATCGCCGCTCAAGGCAACGCCGCGCCAGCCGGGCCGCAGCGCCGCCAGCATCGCCAGGAGCAAGATGAGAATCTGCAGGAAAAGCAACATATTGCGCCGCAGACGTTGCCAGATCGTGTTGACGTGCAGATCTTCGATCGAGCGGCGCCAGAGATACGTGCTGGGAACCTCGACCGGCCGCCGCTTCAGTTTCAGGAAGTACAAAAGCACGATCGCCGGCGGCGCCATCGCCAGGATCGCCCACTGCCACCAGGTGAGCATGTTGATCAGTTGCATCAGCGGAGCAGCCCTCGTTGGTTCAGGTAGCCGGTGATAAGCTGCTCGACCGGCAAGTCGTTGCGGGCCGCGAGGTAGACGATGCCGCGACGCGTGCAGAAGTCCCGAGCGGAGTGAATGAAGGCGGCCAGCGTCTCGCGGTATCGCTTCAAGAGCGGACCGCTGACGCTGATCTCGGCCACGTCGCCGTCTTCGCAGTCGACCAGGCGGAGGTCGCCCTGCAACTGCGGTTCGATCTCCGCTACCGAAAGGAGGTGGATCACGTAGATGTCCATCTCCTGGGCCAACAAATACCGCAGCGCGGCTTCGTAGCCCGACTTGTCCATCAAGTCGCTGATGAGAACCACGATCCCCTTGCCCGAGTTGCGGACACAGAAGCTCTTGACCGCTTGCGCCAGCGGCGCTTCGCCACCGGGCTGGACGTTTTCGAGATACTCGAGCATCCGCCAGAGGCTGCGGCGACCGCGGAGCACCGGCGGCGGATCGCCGCCGCCCGGACCAAGGGTCTCGATCTTCACGCGGTCGCCGCGGACCAGGCCGACGAACCCCAGCGCGGCGGCCAGTTGCTTGGCGTAGGCGAGTTTCGTCGGCTCGCCGAAGTCCATCGACTTGCTCGCGTCGATCAGGGCGTAGAAGTGCAGGTCTTCTTCCTCCAGAAACATTTTGAGGAAGAGCCGGTCGAGGCGGGCGTAGGTGTTCCAGTCGAGAAACCGCAGGTCGTCGCCGTGGACGTAGCTGCGGAAATCGGCGAACTCGACACTCTGCCCTTTGCGGCGACTCCGCCGCTCCCCTTTCATCCGGCCACGAAAGATCTTGCGGCTGACCAACTCCAGCCGTTCCAGCCGGGCGAGCAGTTCCGGAGAGAGAAGCGTCGAGGCGGTGGACATGATGACCTTTCCCTTCCCGCCGTTTCTGCCTTGGTTCACCGCCAGAGGGCTCACTTCTTCTGCGGCCTTGCCGCAAGCCGCTTCTTCAGCGACTTCTGGCTTTCGGCAGACGGCCTACCGGAGAGCAGATTGGCCACGCTAATATCTTCGTCGAGATCCGGCCAGTGAATCCCACGACCGGCGGCGATCAATCGCCAGACCCGGCGCTCGTCGGCCGTCCCGTGAAACAGATGCGGATACCAAGCCA
>Ga0123332_1004473_pt1 | contig 12230 bp, 12 predicted proteins | sample BioC12SIPDNA_4_FD_89958 | JGI IMG/M metagenome (GOLD analysis project Ga0123332, IMG submission 89958) | Anaerobic biogas reactor microbial communites from Washington, USA - Biogas_R2_A C12 SIP DNA | ecosystem: Engineered > Bioreactor > Anaerobic > Unclassified | place: Washington, USA...
AGCTGCGCGCCGCTCAGGCACGTGCCGACGTCGCCGCGAGCGCGCTCGGCGTGCTCGACGACGCGGGCCCGCTCGCGGTCGCAGGGCGCACCACGGTCGAGCTCGAGGCGCTCGCCGAGGCCGACCGTCGGCTCGCGAGCGCGGTCGACGTCGGGGCCCGGTCCGCCGCCCTCGCGCACGCCGCGGGAACCCTCGCGCAGGGGGTCGCGGTGCTCGCGGCGATCGTGCTCGGGGTGCCCGCGCTCGCCGCGGGCGCCCTCGCCCCGGTCGAGCTCGCGGTGATCGTGCTGACCCCGCTCGCGGCCTTCGAGGCCGCCTCGGCGCTGCCCGCTGCCGCAGTCCAGGTCGAGCGCTCGCGCGCCGCGGCCCGCCGCATCCTCGCGCTCCTCGACGACGCCGACGCGCCACCCGCCCCGACCTCAGGCACGGGGCAGAGTGCACGCCCCCACGCTCGCCCAGCCACGACCGGGGAACCCGGCGCAGGCCCGGTCCTGCTCGCACGCTCGCTCGACTGCGGGTGGTCCTCACGCCCGCCCGCGCTCACGGGTCTCGACCTCGAGGTCCGTCCCGGGCGCTCGGTCGCGATCGTCGGTGCGAGCGGGGTCGGCAAGACGACAGCCCTGCTCACGCTCGCGGGACTGCTTCCCCCGCGCGCCGGGTCCGTGACGCTCGACGGGCAGGATCTCGCCGCGATCGACGCGACGCACCGCGCCGCTGCGGTCTCGGTCACGACCGAGGACGCCCACGTGTTCGGCACGACCGTCCTGGAGAACCTGCGCGTCGCACGCGGCGACCTCGATGCGCCGTCGGCGAGGGCCGCTCTCGAACACGCGGGGCTCGGTGCATGGCTCGAGGCTCTCCCCGACGGGCTCGACACCGTGCTCGGCGCGGACGGGCGCACCGTCTCGGGCGGGGAACGCCGTCGTCTGCTGCTCGCGCGCGCCCTCGTGTCCCCCGCGCGGATCCTGCTGCTCGACGAGCCCGCCGAGCACCTCGACGCCGAGCACGCCGACGCGCTCATGACCACGCTGCTGCGCGACCCGCGCGACCTCGCCGGCGCCCCGCGCGGCGTCGTCGTCGCGACGCACCGCCTCGCCCCCCTCGCGGCGGCGCACGAGGTGCTCGTGCTGCGCGAGGGACGCGTCGCGGCGCGCGGCACGCACGCCGAGCTCCTCGCCGATCCCGGCTACCGTGAAGCCGTGGACCGCGAGAGAGCCGACGACGCCCGATGACCGAGGCACCCCGGGCCGGGACCTTCGAGCTGCTGCGCGCCGTGCTCTCGCTCGGCGCCGACCTCGACCTGTCAAGCGTCCTGCAACGCTTCGTCCAGGTCTCCGCGCAGCTGACCAACGCGCGCTACGCCGCGATCAACGTGCTCGACGCCTCGGGCGCCTCGACGACCTTCGTGCAGTACGGCGTGCCCGAGACGGCCGCCGCGCGCCTCGCGAACTCCCCGCACGCGATCGGCGTGCTCGGCGCGATCCCCGACTACGGGGTCCTGCGGCTGCGTGACCTGCGCGAGCACCCCGCGTTCCAGGGCTACCCCGCGGGGCACCCCGACATGGGGCCGTTCCTCGGCACGGCCGTGCGCGTGCACGAGGAGATCTTCGGGTACCTGTACCTCGCCGACAAGCAGCCGGAGTTCGAGGACGCCGACGTCGACGTCGTGCTCGCCCTCGCCGCCGCGGCCGCGGTCGCGATCCAGAACGCCCAGCTCTACGCCGACGCGCGTGCCCGGGAGAACTGGTTGCGCGCGGGCCAGGAGATCACGACGCTCCTGCTCTCGGGCGCGGAGGAGGACGAGGCGCTCGAGCGGATCGCGGTGCACGCGCGCGAGATCGCCGAGGCCGACTCCGCGGTGCTCATCCTGCCCGGGATGGGCGGCGAGCTCGTCATGGAGATCGTCGACGGTGACGGCAAGGACGCGCTGCTCGGCACGGTCATGCCCCGTGACGGGCGCGCGTGGCGCACGATGCGGGGAGGGGCCGGTGAGCTCGTCGAGTCGCTCTACGCCCACCGTCAGGTGCGCCTGCAGCCCATGCGCCAGTTCGGGCCCGCGCTGTACGCGCCCATGACGGCCGAGGGGCACGCGATGGGCGTGCTCGTCCTGCTGCGCAACATCGGGCGCGCACCGTTCGGCCCGCACGACCTGCTCACGGCCCGTTCCTTCGCGGCGCAGGCCGCGCTCGCGCTGCGCCTCGCGGACGCGCGCCACGTGCGCGACGCCGAGGCCCTGCTCGACGAGCGCGAACGCATCGCGCGCGACCTGCACGACCTCGCCGTCCAGCAGCTCTTCGCGACGGGCATGCAGCTCGAGTCCTTGCGCCGCAAGGCCGCGCGCGGCGGCGTCTCACCGGTCGAGCTCGAGGAGATCCTGCACGACGCGCTCGACAACGTCGACGCCTCGGTGCGTCAGATCCGCTCGATCGTGCACGCGCTCAAGGACCCCGACGCGGCCTCGGGCCTCGTCGAGCGGCTGCGCCGTGAGGCCTCGCTGTCCCGTGCGGGTCTCGGCTTCGCCCCGACCTTCGTCGTGACCCTCGACGGCAAGGACGTCGGCGCGCAGATCACCGACGACGACGGCATCGACGCGCGCGTGCGCGGGGGTCTCGCCGACGACGTCGTCGCGGTCGTGCGCGAGGGGCTCGCGAACGCCGCGCGTCACGCCCAGGCGTCCTCGGTCGCGGTGCGGGTGAGCGTCGAGGGCGAACGCTCGGACGTCCCGCTCGAGCCGGGCGAGGAGTGGCCCGGCTCGGTGCTCGTCGAGGTCGAGGACGACGGCGTCGGTCTCGACCCCGAGCGCACGCGCACCTCGGGGACCGACAACCTCGCCGAGCGTGCCCGCCAGCACCGCGGGACGTTCTCGCTCACCGACGCGCCCTCGGGGCGCGGGACGCTCCTGCGCTGGCACGCCCCGCTCGTCTGAGCTGCCGGCCGCGCGGGCCCCTCAGCGGGGCCGCACGGGCCCGTCAGCCGTTGCGCCAGCCGGAGTTCTTGCGCGCCGCGACCCACGCCGCGACCTGCGTGCGGCGCTGGAGGCCCATCTTCGCGAGCAGCGAGGTGATGTGGTTCTTCACGGTCTTCTCCGCGACCCCGAGCCGCTCGCCGATCTCCCGGTTGCTCAGTCCTTCGCCGATGAGCTCGAGGACCTTGTTCTCGCTCGGGGTCAGGCGCTCGGTCGGGTCGTCGCTCGCGGCCTTGTGCCGGGTCACGGTGCGCTCGTCGAGCAGCGTGCGCCCCGCGGCGACCGCGCGCACGACGTCGGCGATCTCGGCCCCCCGCACCGACTTGAGCAGGTACGCGGCCGCACCGACCTCGAGAGCCTCGGCGAGCGCGTCGTCGTCGTCGAAGCTCGTCAGGACGATCGAGCGCGACTCGGGCAGCGACTCGCGCAGTCGCGACATGATGTCGATCCCCGTGCCGTCGGGCAGCTGGAGGTCGACGAGGAGCACCTGGGGGCGCACGAGCTCGGCCCGGCGCACCCCCTCGGCGACGGACGCCGCCTCGGCGACGACCGTCATCCCGTCGGATCTCTCGACCACCTCGGCGATGCCGCGGCGCACGACCTCGTGGTCGTCGATGATCATGACCGAGATGGGCGGTCGGTCCTTCGGGGTCGCAGTCGTGGGGGCCACCCGGTCATGGTAGCCAGCCACGGGGTCAAAGCTGGCCGTGAACCGCCACAATGGGCCGATGGTCACGAAGGTCCTGGTGCCCCGCACCGTGCCCGGAGAGCTCCCCGAGCTGCCCGGGTTCGAGATCGCCCGCTACCCCTCGCGCGGCCCCGTGCCGAGCGAGCACCGGGACGCCGAGGCGCTCCTCGTATGGGGGTCACGCGGCGAGGCCCTGCGCGAGATCGTCGCCTCGCTCGACCGGCTGCGCTGGGTCCAGACGCTCGCCGCGGGGCCCGACGCCGTGCTCGACGCGGGACTTGCCGACGACGTCCTCGTGACCTCGGGGCGGGGCCTGCACGACGGTCCGGTCGCCGAGCACGCCCTCGCGCTCACGCTCGCCGCGGTGCGCCGCCTCGACCGCGCGCTCGAGGCGCAGGCGGCGCGCTCGTGGCAGCCACGGCTCGGCCGCGAGAGCGACCCCGAGAACCCGCGCACCGACCCCTTCACGCTCGACGGTGCCCACGTGCTGATCTGGGGCTTCGGCTCGATCGCGAGCCGCCTCGCGCCGCTCTACGCCGCGCTCGGGGCCGAGGTCACCGGCGTGGCGACCACCGCCGGGGAACGGCACGGGTTCCGCGTCGTCGCCCGCGAGGACATCCAGACCGAGCTGGGGCGCACGGACGTGCTCGTGATGATCCTGCCCTCGCTCCCGGCGACCCACCACGCCCTCGACGCCCGCCTCCTTGCGCTGCTGCCACCGCACGCGTGGCTCGTCAACGTCGGGCGCGGCTCGACGGTCGACGAGGCGGCGCTCGACGACGCGCTGCGGGCTGGGCGGCTCGCCGGCGCAGCGCTCGACGTGGTCGAGACCGAGCCCCTGCCCGCCAGTTCCCCGCTGTGGACCGCGCCGAACGTGATCCTCACCCCGCACGTCGCGGGCAACCGCCCGCTCGGCTGGCAGGCGCTCTTCGTGGAGAACTGCCGCCGCTTCCGCGCGGGCGAGCCGCTGCGCAACCTCGTCGAGCGCTGACCGGCGGGCTCCACGGCGCCCTCGGGCACCCGAGCCCGCGACACGGGCTCGTGTCAGTCGCGTGCGAGCGACTCGAGGTGCTCGCGGAGCTCGACGGCCGCTGCAGGACGCGCCCGCTCGACGGCCGCAAGGATGCGCGCCCGGCGCACGGCCGACAGGTCCGCGAGCGCTCGCGCGAAGGCGGGGATCTCCTTGCGCCTGCGCACGAGCAGCGGGTTGAGCAGGCTCGGCACGTCGCGCCAGCGCGTGCCGTGACCGAGCTCCATGATCGCGAGCACACGCTCGAAGTTGCTCGCGAAGTCCCGTTCGTCGAGCCAGGCCACGTCCACGCGCCCCGTGTCGCGGAAGGCGAGCGCGGCCGCGCGCCAGTCCTCGGGCCAGTCCTCGGGGATCGGGTCGGTGCCCGACGGGGGAAGCCCGCCCCCGAGCGCGACCACGAGCGCCTCGAAGGCCTCGTCCTCGCGCGCCCACTCCTGTGCGGCGGCGCGCACCGTCGCCCGCTGCGCCTCGTCCCAGTGCCCAGCGGCCTCGACGAGGCGCTGCGACCCGCCCTCGGACCACAGGAGCCTTGCGAGGGCCTCGCCCATGCTGTCGTGGACCCCACGCTGGACGAGCCACCGGGGCAGCTCGGTCATGATCGCGCGCACGAGCACCTCGGGCTCGAAGGCCGCGAGGGCCCGGTACGTGGCCTGGTAGATCCCGTAGTCGTCGATCGGGTGCAAGGACCACAGGACGGCGCGCGCAAGAGCCTCGTCGGTCCGCGCGGACTCGTCCAGCTCGATCGCGCCGAGCAGCTCGAGGTAGCGCTCGACGCGGGCCTTCTCGGCCGTCTCGCCCTCGGCGTCGAGCGGCGGGTCGTCGTCCTGGTGGATCGACCCGCCGAGCCGCTCGAGCTCGGCGAGGGTCTCGGCGTCCCACCCGGTCACGACGTCCTCCTGCGGCGCGGGCGGGGCTGGCACACGGGGCACGAGAACGACGAACGGTTCATGAAGGTCTCGCGCACGACGGGCGTCGCGCAGCGCTCGCACGGCTGCCCCTCGCGCCCGTAGACCGCGAGCGAGCGCGAGAAGTACCCCGAGGCGCCGTCGACGTCGACGTAGAGCGCGTCGAAGCTCGTCCCGCCGGCGGCCAGCGCCTCGGTCATGACCTCGGCCGCGGCGTCGAGCACCTCGCGCGCCTGCGCGGCCGTGAGCCGCGGGGTGGGCCGCTCACCGTGCAGACGGGCCCGCCACAGCGCCTCGTCGGCGTAGATGTTGCCGACGCCCGAGACGAGGGTCTGGTCGAGCAGGGCCCGCTTGACCGTCGTGCGACGACGGCGCATCGCGGCGGCGACCGCCGTACGGTCCGTCGCGGGGTCGAGCAGGTCGCGCGCGACGTGCGCGACAGGCCCGGGCACGAGCGGGGCCAGCGCCCCCAGGCCCCCGGGTGCGCCGTCGGGCGTCGGGACCAGCTCGGTGAGCGCGAGGTAGCCGAAGGTGCGCTGGTCGACGAAGTCGAGCACGCCGTCGTCGTCGAGCTCGAGGCGCACGCGCAGGTGCGAGCGCTCGGCTTCGTCGGCCGAGACGGGTCGGGACGGGCGCACGAGGAGCTGGCCCGACATGCCCAGGTGCGCCACGAGCGCCTCGGCGGGCGGGCCGTCGGGCTCGGCGAGCTCGAGCCACAAGAACTTCCCGCGCCGCGCAACAGCGGCGAAGGTTCGTCCACGCAGGCGGGCCGCGAGGTCGACCGGTCCTGCCTCGTGCCGACGCACCGAGTAGGGCCGGAAGACCTCGACGCGGCGCACCGTGCGACCGAGCACGTGCCGCTCGAGGCCGTCGCGGACCGTCTCGACCTCGGGAAGCTCAGGCACGGGACTGCTCGGCCTCGACCTCGCTGAGCGCCTCGAACGCGGCCTGCGCCGCGACCTGCTCGGCGATCTTCTTCGCGGTGCCCGTGCCCGTGCCCCGCTCGACGCCCTCGACGAGGATCCGCGCGGTGAAGGTCCGGTCGTGGTCGGGGCCCACGCCCTCGACCTCGTACACGGGGGTGCCCAGGCCGAGCCGCGAGGTGAGCTCCTGGAGCGAGGTCTTCCAGTCGAGGCCCGCGCCGAGTCGCGCCGCGGACTCGAGCGTCGGTCCCACGAGACGCATGACGAGCTCGCGCGCGACCTCGAGACCGTGCGAGAGGTACACCGCCCCGAACACCGCCTCGAGGGTGTCGGAGAGGATCGAGTCCTTGTCCGCCCCTCCGGTGGTCTGCTCCCCCTTGCCGAGCAGGACGAAGCGCCCCAGGCCCAGCTCGCGCGCGACGGACGCGAGCGCACGCTGCGAGACCGTCGCGGCGCGCATCTTGGCGAGCTCGCCCTCGGCGACGTCGGGGTTCGCGCGGAACAGGTGCTCGGTCACGACGAGCCCGAGCACGGAGTCGCCGAGGAACTCGAGCCGCTCGTTGGTCGGCAGACCGCCGTTCTCGTGCGCGAAGGACCGATGGGTCAGGGCAAGCACGAGCAGCTCGGCGTCCAGGTGGACGCCGAGCGTGTCGAGGAGCTGTTCAGCCGAACCGTGCGTCACGGCCGACCGCGGGTCAGTCCTGGAGCTCGGAGCGGATCGCCTCGGCGTAGAGGCGACCCTTGTACGCGCCACAGCTCGGGCACGCCTGGTGCGGGCGCGTGGGCGCCTTGCAGCGGGGGCACGTCGAGGTGACGGTGGCAGCGGTCTTCCACTGCGACCGACGCGCACGGGTGTTGCTGCGCGACATCTTGCGCTTGGGAACAGCCACGGCTAGCTCTCTTTCGTCTCGTCCATCGTGTCGGCCAGGGCCTGCAGGGCACCCCAGCGCGGGTCAAGGATCTCGTGCTCGTGGCCCGGGTCGTCCGCGAGGCGAGCCCCGCACTCGGAGCACAGCCCCGGGCAGTCCGGCGAGCACACCGGGGTAAACGGTAGCGCAGGGACGACCGAGTCACGCAGCGCGGGCTCGAGGTCGAGCAGGTCGCCCTCGAGCTCGCGCACGTCCTCGTCCTCCGCGCCCTCCTCGCGCGCCGCCTCGGCACGCTCGGGGTAGGCGAACAGCTCGGTGAGGTCGACGACGACGTCCTCGCGGACCTCCTCGAGGCAGCGCACGCACTCCCCGACCGCCTGGCCGCTCACGGTGCCCGAGACGAGCACGCCCTCCATGACGGCCTCGAGCCGCAGGTCGAGCTCGAGCTCGGTCCCCTCGGGCAGGCCGATGACCGTGGTCCCCAGGTCCGCGGGGGCCGGGACCGTCGCACGATGGGTGCGCATCGACCCCGGGCGGCGCCCGAGGTCGTGCACGTCCAGCACGAACGGCGACCTGGGGTCGAGGGGGGTGTGGGAGTCCACGGCTTCGCTTCGATCTCGTCAGAGGGGCTCGGGGTCCTCGCGTTCGCGTCCGGACCAGCGTGCGAGTCTACGTCACGCCCGGTCCGCCCCCCAAACTCACTCGAGGCGCTCGGCCAGCCTCGCGCGGCCCGCCTGGACCTGGGCGAGCACACGGCCCAGGTCGATCTCGAAGTCGGCGAGCCGCCGGTCGCAGTAGTCGTCCGCCTCGCGACGCATGCGCTCGGCGTCCGCGCGCGCCTCGGCGAGGATGCGCTCGGCCTCGGTCTCGGCCTGCCGCGTGACCGACTCGCTCGCGACGAGACGTGCCGCCTCTTCGCGTGCCGCGGCGAGCACACGCTCGGCCTCGGCCGTCGCCTGCTCGCGCAGCGACTCGACCTTCGCGAGCACCTCGTCGGCCTCGACGATCTCGCTCGGGAGGGTCGCGCGGGCACGCTCGACGAGCTCGAGCAGCTCGGCGCGCGAGACGAGCACCGAGGAGCTCATGGGCATCGCCCGCGCGCGGGTCACGGCCTCGGCGATCGCGTCGAGGATCCCCGTGAGCCCGAGCGCCTCGTCGCTGCTCGGTCCAAGGCCCTCGCCCGCGACGCGGTCCTCGAGCGGGTCGCCGTGCGGGCCGCTCGTGGGGGTGGTCCCGCTCACGTCGACCTGCCGAACGCGCCCGCGAGCGCGGGCAGGACGGGCGCGGGCACGAGGTCGCTCACGTCTCCCCCGTAGCGCGCGACATCCTTGACGAGCGAGGAGGCGATGTGCGCGAGCGCGGGGTCGCCCGTGACGAAGATCGTCTCGATCCCCACGAGGTGCCTGTTCATGAGAGCCATGGGTACCTCGGCGTCGTAGTCCGCTCCCCCGCGCAACCCCTTGACGATCGCCGCGGCGCCCACCTCGCGGCAGAAGTCCACGAGCAGCCCCGGGACCGGGGCGACCTCGACGCCGTCGATGTCGGCGAGGGCGGCACGCGCGAGCGCGACGCGGGTGTCGAGGTCGAGCAGCGGGGTCTTGCCCGCGTTGCGCGCGACACCCACGACGACACGGTCGAACATCGACCGCGCACGGCGCACGACGTCGAGGTGGCCGAGGGTGACGGGGTCGAAGGATCCCGGGCACACGGCAGTCGTCATGAGCGCCACGCTACCTGCGCTCGGGCTCGGTCGTCGCGGCGGCCGTCAGTCGTCGCCGGGTGCACGCGTGCGCGCGAACCACACCGCGGTCTCGCCGTAGGTGCGCCCGCCGATCTCGACGAGCCCGGACGGCCACTCGGGCTCGCGGCTGCGCGCCGAGCGTTCGACGACGACGATCGCGGCGGGCGCGAGCGAGGGCACGACGCCCGCGAGCACGGCCGCGAGCTCGGAGTCCTCGAGGTCGTAGGGGGGGTCGAGCAGGACGAGGTCCCACGGCTCGGGCGAGATCGTCTGGACGAAGCGCTCGGCCTTCGCGTGGACGACCGTGACCTGGTCGTCGAGACCGAGGTTGGTCGCGTTGCGCCGGCACACCTCGACCGCGTCGCGCGAGGACTCGACGAGCGTGACGCGCTCGGCGCCGCGGCTCGCAGCCTCGAGACCGACCGCGCCCGAGCCCGCGTACAGGTCGAGGACGTTCGCCCCGACGACGATCCCCTGGTGCTCGAGACGAGAGAACAGCGCCTCACGGACGCGGTCGCTCGTCGGCCGGGTGCCTGCCCCCGGGACCTGGAGCCTCCTGCCACCTGCGGTGCCTGCCACGATCCGAGTCACGCCCGACAGGGTAGCCCTTCACGCTCCTCACGTGCGCTCGAGGTACTGCTCGTGCTCGGGCGAGAGCTCGGCGACCGCGCGGCGCAGGTCGGGGAACTCCGCGAGCGCGGCGCCCGCCGCGACGACCCGTTCGGCCTCCTCGCGGGCCTTCGTGAGGATCTCGACGTCGCGTGTGACACGCAGCAGGCGCAGCGAGGACCGTGCGCCCGACTGCGCCGCGCCGAGCACGTCACCCTCGCGACGCAGCTCGAGGTCGACCTCGGCGAGCTCGAAGCCGTCGCGCGTGCGTGCGAGCGCCTCGAGGCGGGCCGCGGCGGGCGTGTCGGGCGGGGCGTGCGAGACGAGCAGGCACGTGCCCGGGAGGGTCCCGCGTCCGATGCGCCCGCGCAGCTGGTGCAGCTGGGAGATGCCGAAGCGGTCGGCGTCGAGCACGACCATGAGCGTCGCCTCGGGCACGTCGACCCCGACCTCGACGACGGTCGTCGCGACGAGCACGGGAGCCTCGCCGCTCGCGAACCGCGCCATCGCGCGAGCCTTGTCGGCTGCGGACATCTTCCCGTGCAGGGTCTCGACCTCGACGCCCGCGAGGCGCGGCATCGCGCGCAGCTCGGCCGCGACGTCCTCGACCGCGCGCAGGGGTGGGCGCGGGGAGGCGAAGGCGAGCTCGCCGTCGTCGTCGGGAGCGGCGTCGTCCTCGGGGGTGTCGCCCGAGATGCGTGCGCACACGACGTAGGCGCGACCGCCGTCGCGCGCGGCCTGCGCGACCCGTTCCCACGTGCGCTCGACCCACGCCTCCTTGCTCGCGGGCACGACGTGCGTGTCGACCTCGGAGCGGCCCGCGGGCAGCTCGGAGAGCGTCGAGATCGCGAGGTCGCCGAACACGGTCATCGCGACCGTGCGCGGGATCGGGGTCGCGGTCATGACGAGCAGGTGCGGGACTCGCTCGGAACGTTCGCGCAGGGCGTCGCGCTGCTCGACCCCGAACCGGTGCTGCTCGTCGACGACGACGAGCCCGAGGTCGGCGAACTCGACCGACTCCGAGAGCAGCGCGTGCGTGCCCACGACGATCCCCGCGGTCCCGTCGGCGACCTGCGCGAGCGCCTCGCGCCGCGCCGCGCTGCCCTGCGAGCCCGTGAGCAGCACGACCCGGGTCGCGTGCTCGGGGGCGTCGAGCTCGCCCGCGTGGGCGAGCGGCCCGAGGAGCGCCTCGAGCGAGCGCGCGTGCTGCGCGGCGAGCACCTCGGTCGGGGCGAGCAGCGCCGCCTGTCCCCCCGCGTCGACCACCTGGGTCATCGCACGCAGCGCGACGACCGTCTTGCCCGAGCCGACCTCGCCCTGCAGGAGGCGCTGCATGGGCCTCGTGCGCACGAGGTCGGCCGCGATCTCCTGCCCGACGACGCGCTGGCCCGCGGTGAGCTCGAAGGGCAGCCGGGCGTCGAAGGCCGCCCGCAGTCCCGTCTCGTGCGGCTCGCGAGGGGTCGCGACCCAGTCCTCGGCGATCGCGCGCCTGCGCACGAGCGCGGTCTGCAGGACGAAGGCCTCCTCGAAGCGGAAGCGACGCTGGGCGGCCTCGACCTCGTCGAAGGTCATCGGCTGGTGCACCGCGCGCAGCGCCTCGCCGATGCCGAGCAGCCCGTGCCGTTCGCGCACGTCCTCGGGGAGGGGCTCAACAAGCTCCTCGGCGCGTGTCCGGCCGAGGATCGTCTCGATCGCGGTCTGGATCTTCCACGAGGAGATCTTGGCCCCTGCAGGGTAGATCGGGATGGGGCGGGCCGCCTCGTCGAGCACGCTCACGCCGTCGTCGAGGTCCTCGCCGAAGAACTTCGCGTCGGGGTGGGTCAGCTGCATCTCGCCGCGGTACCGGTTGACCGTCCCTGTGAACAGGCCGACCTTGCCGGGCGCGAAGCGTTGCTCGAAGAACCGTGCGAGCCCCTTGCCGCGTCCCCCGCCCGGGGTGAAGAAGGTCAGGACGAGCTCGTGACGCCCGTCGGTGATGACCGCGTTGACGATGTGGCCGCCCGAGCGGGTCGAGCGCACCGACGTGCGGTCGACCCGCGCGAGGACGGTCACGTGCTCGCCGAGCCGCAGCCCGTCGAGCAGGGTGAACCGGCCGGGCTCGGCGTAGCGTCGCGGGAAGTGGCGCAACAGCTCGGCGACCGTGCGCACGCCGACCGTCGCGAGCGCCTTCGCGGTCGCCCGCCCGAGGCGCCGCTCGAGCTCGACCGAGCGTGGGTCGGGGCCGACGTCGTTCACGCGACCCCCGCGCGCAGGTGTGCGTCGGCGCGGCCCGAGTCGAAGGTGACGAACTCCCCCGCACCCGCCGCGAGCGCACGCCGCTCGAGCTCGTCGAGGAGCTCGACCTCGACGAGCGTGCCGTGCAGGACCGCGACGAGCTCGGCGTCGCGCGCCACGCGCTCGAGCTCGTCCGCGCGGTCGAGCTCGACGGTGCGGACCCGTGCGGCCGCGTCGCGCAGCAGGGCGAGCGCCTCGGCGGGTCCGTTCGCCGCGGACCCGTGCG
>Ga0123332_1004474_pt1 | contig 12227 bp, 12 predicted proteins | sample BioC12SIPDNA_4_FD_89958 | JGI IMG/M metagenome (GOLD analysis project Ga0123332, IMG submission 89958) | Anaerobic biogas reactor microbial communites from Washington, USA - Biogas_R2_A C12 SIP DNA | ecosystem: Engineered > Bioreactor > Anaerobic > Unclassified | place: Washington, USA...
CACGCGGCCGAGATCACGGCGATCACCAACCAGACCGTGAACAGCTACAAGCGGCTGGTCCCGGGGTTCGAAGCACCGGTGCACGTGAGCTGGGCACGCAACAACCGCAGCGGGCTGATCCGCATCCCGGTCGCCAAGAAGGGCAACCCGCTGGCCACCCGGATCGAGTACCGCTCGCCCGATCCGGCGTGCAACCCGTACCTGGCGTTCGCCCTGATCCTGGCGGCCGGCATGCGCGGAATCTCCGAGGGTTATGAACTACCCGAGGAAGCCGACGCGAACCTGTTCGAGATGAACGATGCCGACCTCGCCAAGCTCGGCATCCAGCAGCTCCCCCAGTCGCTGGCCGACGCGCTGGCGGTGATGGAGCGCTCGGACCTCGTGCGCGACGTGCTCGGCGAGCACATCTTCGAGTGGTTCCTGCGCAACAAACGCCGCGAGTGGCGCGACTACAAGACCCACGTCAGCGCGTTCGAGCTGCAGCGGTATCTCGGCTCGCTATGACCGCAACGAGCAGCGGCCTGATCGCGGTGTTCGCCGCCCAGGTGCGCCCCGAGTTGGCGCGCTCGCTCGACCTCGCCGGGTATTCATGGAAGGCGGTCGCCTCCACCGACGAAGCCGCCGAAGCGGAACCCTCGAACGGCTGGCACGGCGTGATCGTCGACTGCACCGACGATGCCGAATCGGCGTGGGCGTTCGCCCGCACGATCCGCAAAGCCGAAGCCGGCGTGAAGCTGCTGGTGCTCGTGTCGGGCGCTCAGATCGGCGAGCTGAACCTGCGCGACGACCTGTACGACGACTTCTGTCTGGCCCCATACCACCCGGCCGAGTTCGAGGCCCGCCTGCGGCATCTGCTGTGGTCCACCGGCGACGTCGTGGCGCGTGCCGACCTGGTCGAGTACGGCGAGCTGGTGCTGAACCTCGAGACGTATCAGGCCACGATCGGTCACCGCCCGCTCGACCTGACCTACATGGAGTACGAGCTGCTCAAGTTCCTCGCCCAGAACCCGGGCAAAGTGTTCACCCGCGAGATCCTGCTGTCGCGAGTGTGGGGTTACGAGTACTACGGCGGGGCCCGCACCGTCGACGTGCACATCCGGCGGCTCCGCGCCAAGCTCGGCGAAGAGCATGCCGGGCTGATCCAGACCGTGCGTTCGGTGGGCTACCGCTTCGGCCAGTCGCGCTGGTCGAGCGGCGCCTAGGCCCGGTCAGCCGAAGCGGGTCAGCAGCTCGTTGCCGATCTGCTCGGCAAACTTCGTCGCCCCAGCGTCGGTGAGGTGCACGCCGTCAGATCGGATCATGCCCGGGTCGTCGCCGAACTGGAACCAGTCGACCACCGTCATGCCGTCCCGATCGTCGGCGGCCTCGCGCAGCACCGTGTTGGCACGCTTGGCGTCGTCGATCCGGCGCCCCACCCAGTTGTCGACCCAGATCACGGGTACGTCGGTGGGGATCGCCGCCAGCAGCTCGTCGACGTCGGACCGGAACCCGGCCACCTCGATGCCGGGCACGTCGTTGGTGCCGAGGGCGACGATCCACAGGTCCGGTTCGGCCGTGTCGGCGAGCTCGACGACGGCGTCGACGCCCGAGGTCTGGCCGTTGGCACGGTGGTTGACGCGACGGCCTTCGGCCGCGTCGAACCCGACGATCGAGATGCCGAGTGGCCCCAGCGCGGCTTCGATGTCGGCCTGGGCCTGCACCGTCAGCGAGTCGCCCACCAGCACCGCGGTCTGCGGCCGTGGATCCGGTACGGGGGCGACGGTCGTTGCGGTGGTTGCGCCGATCGCGGTGAGTGACACGAGCGGCACGGTGTCGAGGCCGGACCCGTTGGTCGCCGGATCGGTCGTGTCGGCCTGAGCGCCGGCCCCTCCGCACGCCGCCAGCAGTGCGAGCGCGGTCAGGGGGGCATGCCGGGGGCGCATCCGGGAAACGGTACCGGGGTCGGAAGCCGGCCACCACGCGCCCGATCGGCCACGTCTCATCTCGGCATCAGGGGAGCTGTTGGATGCGGTGGCTGAGGCGGGCGTGGGCTGCCAGCAGCTCGTCGAGGCGGGGCGACACCAGGGCCCCGGCGCGCACGATGGGCGTGCCGTGCACGATCGTGTCGCGGGCGAACGCGGGGCCGCAGCGCAGCCAGGCTTCGATCGGGTCGGCGAGTGCCCCGGCGAACTGCGGGCCGGTGAGCGACCACACGGCCACGTCGCCGACCGCGCCCGGCGTGAGCTGGCCCAGCTCGCCGGTGCGCCCGAGGCACGCAGCCCCGCCGAGCGTGGCCAGTTCCAGTGCCATTCGAGCGGTTCCAGCGGCGGCGCCGTCGCGCAGCTTGGCCAGCAACATCGCCTGGCGAGCCTCGAGCCACAGCGACGCCGAATCGGCCGACGACGACCCGTCGACCCCGAGCCCGACGTGCACGCCAGCCTGCCGCAGGGCGACGACCGGCGAGATGCCCGATGCCAGGATCAGATTGCTCGACGGGCAGTGGGCCGCGCCGATCCCGGCCGCGCCGAGCCGCACGATCTCGTCGGCATTGGGCATCACGCAGTGCGCCACCCACGTGCGCTCGGTGGCCCAGCCGGTGCGCTCGAGGTAGTCGGTCGGGCGGCAGCCGAACGTGGCCACGCTGAACTCGTCGTCTTCGACGTTCTCGGCGAAGTGCGTGTGCAGGCGTACGTCGAGCCGTTCGGCCAGTTCGGCCGTGCGCACCATGAGGTCTTCGGTGACGCTGAACGGCGAGCACGGGGCCAGGGCGACCCGAGTCATGGCGCCGAAGCTGCGGTCGTGGTGGCGGGCCACCGCGGCCTCGCTGTCGGCGAGGATCGAGTCGTCGTCGGCCACGACGTGGTCGGGCGGCAGGCCGCCGTCCTTCTGCGACAGCGACATCGAGCCGCGGGTCGGGTGGAACCGGATGCCCAGGTCGCGGGCCGCTTCGACCTCGGCCGTGAGCAGGTCGCCGGCACCGCGCGGGTGCAGGTACAAGTGGTCGGTCGAGGTGGTGCATCCCGACATCGCCAACTCGGCCAGCCCCACCCACGCCGACACGTACACCGACTCGGTGTCGAGCGCGGCCCACAGCGGGTACAGCGACTGGAGCCATCCGAACAGCGGCTTGTCGGTCATCGGCGGGTAGGCCCGCGTCAGGTTCTGGAAGAGATGGTGGTGGCTGTTGACGAGGCCCGGCGTGACCAGGCAGTCGGTGGCGTCGATCGTGGTGGTGGCCGCCGGCGGCTCGCCGGTGCCGGTGGCTTCGACCAAGCCGTCGGTGATCGCCACCCAACCACCGGCCAGCTCGGTGCGTGCCGCGTCGAGCGTGGCGACGCAGCGCGCGTTGCGGACGACGAGATCGGTCACGTCACCGCCGGGCGCGAGCGGAGTGGGTCATGGGCTCAGTCGCCGAGTTCGAGCAGTTCGCTGCCGGCGTGGCGGGCCTCGCCGTCGCGCTGGAGGAAGAACCCGATGATCGCCGCGCCGATACCGCTGCTGATCAGCAGCAGGGTGGGGAAGATCAGCAGGACGACGACGATCGCGATGGCGCCAGGCACGCTGGCCAGGTTAGCCGCGGCCGCCGCGTCAGCCCAGGCCGCGGCTGTCCTGCTTGAGGGCCGTGTCGATCGACAGGGCGCTGGCGATCACCAGCGACAACAACGGCTCGGGCGGGCGCTGGTGGATCTGCACCACGTAGTTGTCGGCCGTGGTGAACATCGTCTTGGCGAGCCCCTCCCACGTCTTGGTCACCCGGGCGACCTCGTTGCCCGCCGCGTCTTCGATGCGGAAATTCCACGCCCGCCAGTTCTCGGCCTTGATGGCGCCGAGCTCCTGGCCGTTGGCCTGGAGCGCGAACTTGATCTTGCCGAACACGTTCTGCTGGGCGATCTTGCCGATCTCGCGGCCCGAGCCGTCGGACACGATCACGGTCGACTTCATCACCTTGGCCGGGCGCGTGATTCCGAGCAGCACGTTGCCCGCCGGGTCGCTGACCTCGAGCTTGTGGGTCATGAACTGGTCGAGGCTGGTGAGCAGGCGGGCGGCCTTCTTGAGCGTGGACTGCCCCACCTGGTTGACCGCCGCGATCTGGTTGCCGGCCTGATCGAACACGCTGTACTGGTTGTTCAGCTCGATCAGCTTGGCCTTCTGGTTCACGATGAGCACCGGTTCGGTGAACAGCGTGCCGGCCCCACCGGCGATCGGCCCGCCGACCGCGGCCAGCTGCTTGTCGATCGTTTCGGCCTTGCCCTCGTTACCGATCGTGACCGCCGAGTCGAACCGGTCAAGCCGCGTGGCGGGCGCGCCGGATGTGCCGAACGGGTCGGTGGAAGTGACGCCTGCGGTGCTGACGTGGTCGGTCCACGTGGCGCCGTCCCAGTACCGGTGCTCGAAGCGCCCGGTGGGGTCGTCGTACCAGCTGGCGGGGAGCCCCGACGCGTCGCTCATGCCGGGCGGTAGGCGACGGCTTCGATCTCGACCTGACCGCCGGCCGGCAGCTCGCGCACGGCGATCGTGGAGCGCGCCGGGCGGTGCCCGCCGAACCCGGCCGTGTAGGCGGTGTTGAACGTGGCGAAGGCGTCCATATCGATGAGGAAACAGGTGGTCTTGACCACGTCGGTGAGCTCGGCGCCGACGCTGGCCAGCGTGGCCTTGAGGTTCTCGATCGCGACCGCGGTCTGGCCGGCAACGCCGCCCTCGGCGAGGCCGTTGTCGCCGAGGCCGAGCTGCCCCGACACGAAGATGAAGTCGCCGGCGCGAACGGCAGGTGTGTACGGACCGAGTGCTTTCGCCATGCGTCGAACGGTAGCCGGGCTCAGCCGCCGACCGGCCAGCTGTCGACCCAGCCGGCGCGCGCCCAGGCCGCGGTGGCCACGGCTGCCATCACCGACTCGCTCACGGCGACCGCCGGCCCGGTGCCATCGGAGATCGTGACCTGGATCGGCGGGGTGTCGACGGCCCGCAGGATGCCGAAGCTGCGGATGGTGAGGTCGTGGACCTGCCCATCGGCATCGACGCTCAAGCCCTCGCTGGTGACCCACCCGAGCGCCATGTGGGCAGCGCCGATCACATAGCTGCGCAACACCGTCGCGTCGAGCGGATCGCCGGCGTCGACACCGACGTGCACGGTGCCGTCGTCGTCGATGCGGGCGGTGGCGGGGCCGACGGTGTACTCGGGGCCGGGCTGGAGGGCAGCCCGAAGGACCGCTAGTTCGACGGCGACCGCGCCGCGCAGGGCCAGCGAGGTGGGCGGCCCGGCGACGTGGACCGGTTCGATCTGGAAACCGGGCACGTCGAGCTGGTCGAGCCCGGGCGTGGCGGCGACGCGCGCCACGCCGGTGCCGTCGGCGCGGACTCCGGCCGCGAGCGGCGGTCGTTTGGGGCCTCGCCGGACGACGTCTTCGCGGGTGTACAGCACGCGCACGGGACGGTCGTGTTGGTCGGCGAGGCGCCGGGCCACCTGTTCGACCGCGCCTTCCTGCTTGCCTCCGAACGCGCCGCCGTTGCCGTGGCTGCTGACCGGCTGGCCGCCGGGCAGGCACCACGCCGCGTCGGGCTCGAGGTAGCCGGGCTCCACCCACGTAGTGCGCAGCGTGCGCGCCCAATCGCCGGCGGGAAGCTCGACCGGCCACGTCAGCGGTGCGGTGGTGCGGCGACCCTGGACCTTGCCCGACAGCTGGCGGGCTTCGGCCAGGGTCTCGCCGACCACCCACTCGCCGTCGGCACCCAGCACGGCGACGAGCGCGTCGGCCGGTGCCGTGTCGTCGGCGAAGCCGCCCCGGCCGAGGGCCACCTGGGTTCCGGTCGACTGCGGCACGCCGCCTTCGAGCTCGGCCCGCGCTGACGGGCCGGTTGGTGCCGTGGCGGTGGCGTCAGGGCCGCGCTCGGCGGCCTCGACGATGGTCTGCCAGCCGGTGCAGCGGCACATGTGCGCGAGCAACGCCTGGCGCACGTCGCCCGGCCGGGCCGCGCAACGCATGACGATGCCCGGTGTGCAGAAGCCGCACTGGCTGGCGCCGTGGGCGGCGAACGTGGCACCCCACGCCTCGCTTTCGGGAAGCCCTTCGACCGTGGTGACCGCGCGGCCGCGGACGCGCGAGACGGGGGTGACGCAGGCCACCCGGGGTTGGCCGTCGACCCACACGGTGCAGCATCCGCACTGGCCCTGTGGGCTACATCCGTCCTTGGCGGAGCGCACGCCGAGCTGTTCGCGCAGCGCGTCGAGCAGCGAGCCGTCGCGGGGCACCATGACCTCGGCGCCGTTGAGGGCGAACGAGATCACTCGGCCGCCCTGCCCGCCAGCCGCGCAGCTTCGGTCGGCCACTCGTCGGGGACGTGGCCGGCGAGACCCGGGCCGGCGTCGGCCAGCATCGTCTTGAGGAGCGACACCTCGGTGTCGGCCAGGGCGTCGAACGATTGCACGCCGATCCCGCGCAGCAGCTCGACCACCTCGGGGCCCACCCCGTCGATGCGGGTGAGATCGTCGCCCGCTGCTTCGACGACCACCTCATCCACCAAGGCCTGCTCGTCGATCGGCCCGGGTGTCGTGGCGTTCGGCTGGGTTACCGGTTCGGCGGGACGGTGGGTCGCGTGAGTCGTGTGGGCAGCGCGCGCGGCCCGCAGTTGGGCGGTGGCCCGGATGCTGCGCAGCAGCCAGCCGACGATCAGCCCGAGCAGCAGCGCCAGCACGTACCAGAGCAGGCCTTTGGTCAGTGTGTAGGGCATCGCGGGCCTCCGGTGGAAGGGGTGCAGGTCATGGCGTGGCGCTGATCCGGAACTCGACTCGGCGGCTGGCGGTCTTGTCCTCGAGCCCGTTCACGAGCACCGGCCGGGTCGACCCGAACCCGGCGGCCGTCATCGACTCGGCGTCGACCCCGCGGTCGATCATGGCCTGGCGAACGACCGCCGCCCGGCGCTCGCTGAGGGTGAGGTTGGTGGCGGCCTGCCCGTCGGAGTCGGTGTGCCCTTCGATCACCGCGGTGAGCCCGCCGTACTCGCGCAGCCGGGCGGCGAGCCGGTCGAGCACGGCCCGGGCCGACTCGTCGAGGATCGCCGAGCCGGGCTGGAACACGATCGGGTTGGCGACCACGAACTCGTTGAGTTCGGTTTCCAGGGTGAGGGCCCGCTCGGCGTCGAGCGTGGGGCGTTCGGTCACGTCGATGCGCGCCCCGACCGCGTCGGCCGCGGTCTGGGCCCCTTCGGCACCGGCGGTGTCCGGGTAGCGCCCTGCCAAGTACAGGCGGGTGCCGTCGAAACCGGTCGTGCCGTTCACCAGGTGGGTGTCGAGCGCCGTCAGTAGATCGCCGATCGCGGCGATCGTGTCGGGGTCGGTACCGGTGACGGCGTCGACGGCGAGCTCGTCGGTGACGTTGGTGGCACCGACCGCTGCCTCGGCCGCGGCGACCAGTGCCCGGCGGTCGGTCTCGGTGGCGACCGTGCCGGTCAGGGCCACCGCCCCGTCGGCGAGGGAGATGTCGATCGGTGCGCCCGTGCGCAGGCCCGCCGCACCGTCGGGAAGCAGCACCGCACCGAGCGGGTACACCAGGCCGGCGTCGGTCTCGATCGGGTCGCCCACGATCGGGGCACCGCCGACAACGATCGACGCGTCGACCACGGCGACCTCGAGCTGACGGTCGTTGAGCGTGGCGACCGTGCCGCCTGCCCGCTGGCGGAGCTGGTCGACGGTGAGCGGTTCGACGAGCACATGGTCGCGCAGCACCTGCTCGCGCAATTCGGCGTCGCCGGCGAGCGCCCCGTCGGCGTCGGCGGACAGGGCCGCGAACGCGGCGTCGGTAGGCGCCAGCAGGGCGATCGGCGTACCTGCCGGGTCGGACAGGGCGGCGCTGGTGGGCGAGCCGGCGAAGAACCGGGCCAGCGCCGAGAACATCGCGTCGTTGGCCACCACGTCGCCGACGGTGGCGTAGACGGGCACGCTGGCGGCGGTCGTGGTCTCGGGGCTGGCCGGCAGCGACGGCGCGCCGGTCGCCGAGGGCACCGTGGTGGCGGACGCCGCCCCCGGGGCGGTGGTGACTCGGCACGCCCGATCGAGTTCGATCGAATGCACGCCGTGCACGCCGTACGCCACGTCGATCGCGCCTTCGGGGTCGTCGAGCGGTCCGGAGCACGCCAAGGTCGCGTCCTGCCCCGAGAAGCGCACGGTCACGCCGGTGTGCCCGGCTGCGGCCAGTTCGTCGGACACGCGGCGTTCGAGGTCAGCCTCGATCCGGTTGTTCACGATCGGCGCGCCGACCACGAACAAGGTGAACGCGGCCAGGCTGCCCGCACCGAGCACCCGTCGGCGGTAGACCGACTCCGGGCGTGGCATGGGGGCCGGCACGCGGCGGGGTCAGCTCAGCTGAAGCTCTGCCCGCAGCCGCACGAACGGCTGGCGTTGGGGTTGGTGATCGCGAAGCCGCTCTGGTCGAGCCCGTTCTTGTAGTCGAGCGTGGCCCCGTCGAGCAGTTGTGCCGAGGTGGCGTCGACCACGACGCGCACCGCGTCGGTGCCGAAACTGGCCTGCTCGTCGTCGGCGGCGACGTCGCCGTCGAAGTACATCTCGTACGAGAACCCGCTGCAACCACCGGGGCGCACGGCCACCCGCAGAGCGAGATCGGCGGCGCCTTCGGCGTCGAGCAGTTCCTTGACCTTGACGGCGGCAGTGTCGGTGAGCGTGATCATGATGCCCTCCCGGGGTGGTGGCTCTCGTTCGGAGTGGGTGCTCCGTCTTGCGGCATGTCCTAGCAGCATAACGTCGGCTGCCCGGCGGCTGAGGTAGTGGCCAGGCGATCTGCGGCACACCGACGATGCCGATGAAGGCTGCTCCATTCCTGGCCTGACCTGGTTCACGGGCGTCGATTGCACAGGACCCGACCACTACCTCACCCGCCGGGAACCCCCGTCAGGCGTGCCATCAAGCTACCGAGCGCGGTACCCTTCTCCCCCAACCCAGGAGGGGTGCGAGAGCGGCCGAATCGGCACGCTTGGAAAGCGTGTGAGGCGCAAGCCTCCGTGGGTTCGAATCCCACCTCCTCCGCCATGCAGCCTGAGGCGGCCCGCGAGTGGATGCAGCTCGCCCTAGCCGAAGCCCGCGCCGCACTCGCCCACGACGACGTGCCCGTCGGTGCGGTGGTGGTGCGCGACGGCGAGGTGCTGGCAGCCCGTCACAACGAGCGCGAGCTCACCGGCGACCCCACCGCCCACGCCGAGGTGCTGGCCGTGCGCGATGCCGCGGCCGCGCTCGGGCAGTGGCGGCTCGACGAGTGCACGCTGGTGGTCACACTGGAACCGTGCCCGATGTGCGCGGGCGCGCTCGTGAACGCCCGGCTGGGTGAGCTGGTGTACGGCGCCACCGATCCGAAAGCGGGCGCAGCCGGAAGCCGGTTCGATCTCGTCGACAGCGCCCTGTTGAACCACCGGATCCCGCGCGTGACCGGGGTGCTCGCCGACGAGTGCGGTCGCCTGCTGGTCGACTTCTTCGCCGCCCGCCGGCAGCGCTGAGGCTCAGGCGCGGCGCTCGGCCGGCTCGGCCTCGGCGGCCAACCACGCCTCGGCGATCATGTCGAGCACTTCGCCGGAGTGCCCGTTGCCGTTCACGACGGCGCCGTCCGCAGAGCGATGGGCGTGCTCGTCGGGCGCTTCGGCGTCGCCATTGGGCCAGATGACAGCGAACGTCTCTTCAGCCAGTTCGGGTACCTCGGGGGGCGACACCGCCCACCCCACCGCCTCGTCGGCGACCGGCGCCGGCACCGGCTCGGTCGGTGCCGGCTGGGGCGACGGCAACGGCTCGCCCTCGAGGCCCTCGTACACGGCCTCGGGGCCGGCCGGACGGTCCCACACGACCGCCGACCCGTCCGCCGGTTCGGCAACCGGCATGGCATCGCGCGATGGAGCGGCCCAGGGGCGTTCCGGAGGGGCAACCTGGGCGGGCTGATCCCACACGTGGATACCCGAACGGTGGAAGGCATACGGCTCGAGCGTGACGGCTGCCAGCGTCTGGCCGGCCACGTCGCGCACGACCTGCTCGGTGAGTTCGGCGACCGCCACGCGCACCGTGTCGGCGGGGATCGAGCGGGCTCGCTCGAACAGCCGACCGAGGTGATCGTGGCCGTTGACGCGCACGCTGCCGAGCGCCAACTCGTGGGGGGTGACCAGCCCGCGGGCGACGAGCACCGCCGCCAGCGGCGGCGCGTCGTGGGCCTCGGCGAAGTAGATCCGGCCGCGGTCGGCGTACAGGCGCGAGACCGGCGCCCCGACGACGGTGATCTCGCCGGTGAATTGGTACACGCGCACCGCGTCGAGCAACTGCCAGCCAGGGACAGGCACGCGGAGGCCGAGATCTTCGAGCCGTCCGCTCACGCATCCTCCTTCGGCGCTCCCGGAACGCCGCTTCCGGTCGTTCCACCCGTTCCGTCGGTCCGCCAAGTTAGTACAGGATTGCCGCGTTCAATCACGCAACGTGGCCGTTTCTGGCGAGGAATCGGCAAACTTCGGGAAGATCAACCACTCTCTGCGTTCAGCGTGCTACCGAACGCGCAACAGCCCGGGTCGCGAGACCCGGGCTGTCGTCTGGCGGAAGGAGTGGGATTTGAACCCACGGACGATTGCTCGTCGCACGCTTTCGAGGCGTGTCCCTTCGGCCGCTCGGGCATCCTTCCGTCGACCAACGCTATCGGCCGCGGCCCGCCCGGCCACGCCCCGATCAGCACCGGCGCGCGTCAGTCGCAGACGGTGCCGTCGTCGGGGGCTTCGAGGTCGACCAGATAGCGATTGACGAGATCGAGCACACACCCGTTGCCCGACGGGTAGGCCAGGTGCCGATTGCCGGCCACCTCGACCAGCCGGCCGTCCTCGAGCGCGGCGGCCATCGCCACCGTCGATTCGAACGGCGTGGCCGGGTCGCCGCTCGTTCCGATCACGGCGATCGGGCCGGCCCCGGCCCCGGTGATGTCGACCCGCGGGTCGCGGGCCGGGGGGAAGAACGTGCAGAAGTACCCGCCCACGGAATCGTCCGGCACGAGGTGCGGGGCTGCTTCGACGAACAACTCGACGTTGGCGTCGTCGTCGTCGACCGTGGTGCGCTCGGCGATGTCGGCGCAGCTGATCGCCTGAAACGCCTCCAGCAGGTTGCTGTACGTGCCGTCGCGGTCGCGCCGGTAGTAGGCGTCGTACAGCTCCAGCAGGCCGCTGCCGTCGCCGTCGGCGGCGGCCGCCAGCGAGCGGTCGAGGGCCGGCCAATACCGGTCGTCGTACATCGCCATCACCACCGCCTGGGTGGCCACCGCCCGGTTCACCGGCGGGCGCCCCGGTTCGCTCGGCACCGGCGATTCGTCGAGACGCTCCATCAGTTCCAGGAATTCGGTGTCGGGGTCGTCGTTGCCGGCGAACTGGCACCCCTCGTCAGCGCACTGATCGAGGAAGGCCACGATCGACTGCTCGAACCCGGCGGTCTGCTGCAGCGAGGCCTCGAGTTGGTCGGCGCCCGGGTCGCTGGCCCCGTCGATGACGATCGCCCGCACGGTGTCGGGGTACAGGGTGGCCCACGCCGCGCCGAGCTCGCTGCCGTAGCTGAAGCCGAAGAAGCTGATCTGGTCCTCGCCGAGTGCGCGCCGGATCGAGTCGATGTCGCGAGCCGAGTTGTTCGTACCGACAAACTCCAAGATGCCCTGCGAGTTGGCCGCGCATCCCTCTGCGAACGTGCGCGCGGCCTCGATGAGCGCGGTCCGTTCGGCGGCCGTGTCGGGGGTGGAGTCGATCTCGCCGTAGAGCCGGTCGTAGTCGGCATCGTCGATGCAGTCGATCGCCGGCTCGCTCGCCTCCGCCCCGCGCGGGTCCCAGCCGACGATGTCGAAGTGCTCCAACAGCGGCCGGTCGAACTGGTAAGCCGCGAAGCGGGCCAGGTCGGTACCCGCCGCGCCGGGCCCGCCCGGGTTCACCAGCAGCGACCCGATCCGGTCGTTCGGGTCGAGCGCCCGAAAGCGCATCACGTTGAGCGAGATCGTCGCCCCCTCCGGTTCGGCGTAGTCGACGGGCACCACGACCTGGGCGCGGTCGATCCCGTCGTCGAACTCCTCCCAGGCGATCGGGCCCGGGTCGTAGGGCCGCGGGGCCCCGTCGGGACCCGGCTCGCCGACGGTCCGGGGGCCGACGCGTCGCTGTCGGAGGGAGTCGACGAGGAGGCCCCGGGCGTGGCGGGCTGGGCGACGCCGGCTTCGACGCCGACATCGGCTGCCGAGCACCCGGCGAGCAGG
>Ga0123332_1004476_pt1 | contig 12224 bp, 4 predicted proteins | sample BioC12SIPDNA_4_FD_89958 | JGI IMG/M metagenome (GOLD analysis project Ga0123332, IMG submission 89958) | Anaerobic biogas reactor microbial communites from Washington, USA - Biogas_R2_A C12 SIP DNA | ecosystem: Engineered > Bioreactor > Anaerobic > Unclassified | place: Washington, USA...
GTAGGCGCGCAGGCTGGCCAGCTGCTGCCACCGGTCGTTGCCGCCCATCTTGCGCACCAGCGAGCCCTTGCCGTGGACCACCTCGTCGTGGCTGATCGGCAGCACGAACTGCTCGGAGAAGGCATACATCAGCGAGAAGGTCATCTGGTGGTGGTGGTACTGCCGGTGCACCGGCTGCCGCTGGACGTAGTCGAGCGAGTCGTGCATCCAGCCCATGTTCCACTTGAACCCGAAGCCCAGCCCGCCGGCGTTGGTCGAACGGGTCACCCCCGGCCAGGACGTGGACTCCTCGGCGATGATGACGACGCCGGGGGCGCGGCGGTAGGCCGTGGCGTTGGTCTCCTGCAGCAGCGCCACCGCCTCGAGGTGCTCGCGGCCGCCGTACTTGTTGGGCAGCCACTCGCCCTCGTTGCGCGAGTAGTCGAGGTAGAGCATCGAGGCGACCCCGTCGACCCGCAGCCCGTCGGCGTGGAACTCCTCCAGCCAGTAGAGCGCGTTGGCGACCAGGAAGTTGCGCACCTCCGGGCGCCCGAAGTCGAAGATGTAGGAGCCCCAGTCGTTCTGCCAGCCGCGGCGCGGGTCGGGGTGCTCGTAGATCGGCGTGCCGTCGAAGCGGGCCAGGGCCCACGGGTCGGTGGCGAAGTGGCCCGGCACCCAGTCCAGGATGACGCCGACCCCGGCCTGGTGCAGCCGGTCGATGAGGTAGCGCAGGTCGTCGGGGTTGCCGAAGCGCGAGTCCGCCGCGTAGTAGCCGGTCACGTGGTAGCCCCAGGACGGGGCGTAGGGATGCTGCATGACCGGCATCAGCTCGACGTGGGTGAAGCCCATGTGGGTGACGTAGCCGGTGAGCTGGTCGGCCAGGTCGCGGTAGGAGGCGCCCTGCCGCCACGAGCCCAGGTGCACCTCGTAGATGCTCATCGGGCCCTCGTGCGGGTTGCTCCGCGCCCGCCGGGTCATCCACTCGTCGTCGCCCCACTGGTGCCAGCTGTGCGTGACGATGGAGGCCGAGCTGGGCGGCACCTCCGCGGCCCGGGCCATCGGGTCGGCCTTGAGCCGCCGGTGACCGTCGGGTCCGGTGATGTCGAACTTGTAGCGGTTGCCCTCCCACACCCCGGGCAGGAAGATCTCCCAGATCCCGCTCTCGCCGAGCACCCGCATCGGGTGGGCGGTGTTGTCCCACTGGTTGAAGTCGCCGACGACGTGCACGCCGCGGGCGTTCGGCGCCCACACCGCGAAACTGGTGCCGCGCACCTGACCCAGCGGTCCGTCATACGTCCTCAGGTGGGCACCCAGGACGGTCCACAGCTGCTCGTGGCGGCCCTCGCCGATGAGGTGGCGGTCCATCTCGCCGAGGGTGGGCAGGAAGCGATAGGGGTCGTCCTGCTGGTGACCCACACCGTCGCCCCAGGCCACCTCGAGGCGGTAGTCCGGGATGTCGGTGCGCGGGAGCACGACCGTCCAGATGCCGTGCGTCTCGTGGCGCATCGGGTGCCGCTCGCCGCCCTCGAGGAGCACGGTGACCCGCTCGGCCAGCGGCCGCAGCGCCCGGATCGTGATGCCCCCGTCGTGCGGGTGGGCGCCCAGCAGCGAGTGCGGGTCGCGGTGCAACCCCCGCATGAGCAGCTCCACCTCGTGCGCGGCGAGCGGTTTCTCCCCAATTTTGATAGGGGTTTCGTCCGCCTCGCGCACCTTTTCGTAGCGGTCCCGTTCACCGTCGCCGGCCCCCGCTCCGACAGTCGGCGCCGCCTGGTCCGCGTCGACCACCCCGTCGCTGGCCTGGCGAACCGCGCCGGCGGCGACCCCGTCGGTGTCGGCCGTTGCGGCGCCAGTCACCCCCGATGCACTCACTCCGGGGGCGGTGCCGTTCGGGTCCGCGGGCCGCCCCACCAGCGACCGAACCGCGGCGACCGGGATCCCGACCCACGCCGGGCGGTGCCGCGCCTCGTAGACCACCTCGTAGAGCGCCTTGTCCAGCTCCAGCGCGGTGAGCACCGCGGAGGCGGCGGCCGGGTCCTCACCGGACTGCGCGGCATACCCCTCCAGGAAGGCCGCCCGCGCGGCCCGGGCCCAGCCGGCCCGGTCCAGGTCGGTGTCCTGCGCGAGGGACCCGGCGGCGTAGTCGAAGGACCGGAGCATCCCGGCGACGTCGCGCAGCGCCAGGTCGGGCAGCGTGCGCTCCTCCAGCGGGCGCAGCGGCTCGCCCTCGAAGTCGACCAGCACCCAGCCCCGGTCGGGCACGTCGAGCACCTGGCCGAGATGGTAGTCGCCGTGGATGCGCTGCAGCGGCGGCCAGTCGGCCTCCGCCGCGGCGGCGAAGACCGAGGTGACCTGCTCGTCATACTCCGACAGTGCGGGCACCTCGGTGACGGCGTCAGTATGCCGTGCGCGCAGCCTGTCGAGGATGGTCGCCCGACGCTCAGGCGTGAGTTCCTCGGTGCCGAAGGACCCGCGCAGGGTGGCGTGGACCTCGGCGGTCGCCACCCCCAGCTCCCGGGCGCGGTCGGTGAAGTCGCGGTCCTCGCGGGCCGCGACGAGGGCGGTGCGCCAGGCGTCCTGGACGCCGGGCAGGAACTCCTGGGCGAAGGCCAGGTGGCCGTGGGCGGTGCCGCCGTCGGGGTGCGGCCAGTCGCCGGTGACCCAGCCGACCGGGCGGGGGACCCGGGTGCTGCCGGCCTCGGCGAGGGCGCTCTGCACGGCGACGTCGGGGTTGTCGCCGGACTGCAGCACCCGGAAGACCTTGATGATCACCGGCGCGGACTCCCCGGGTTCGCCGGTCTCCACGATGATCGAGGTGTTGGACTGCTCGCCGACCAGCACCGCGGAGCGGCGCACCACCGGCCGGGGGCCCGCGGCCGCCGTCGTCGTCGCGCAGCCGGTCAGCCGTGAGTCCTCGCCCTCCCCGGTGACGGTGCCGCCGGAGTGCATCAGGTCGGCCAGCGCCTGGACGTAGACCGGGTCGTGGCAGCCGTCGTAGATCCAGCGCGGACCGAGCTCGGAGTGCTCCGCGGTGGCGACGAGCGCCTGGTGCAGCTCCGGCGCGGGCTCGCCGCGGTAGGTGAGCGGCACGTGGTATGTGACCGGCGTCGGGCCGGACTCGTCGACCACCAGGTGGACCTCGACGCCGACCTCGCCGGCGGGGTCCTCCAGCCGGTAGCCGCCGATCCGCCGCAGCACCGGCGTGCGCCCGCTGCCGGTGAACCACCGCTGGGCGGCCAGCCAGCCGGGGAGGAACTCGGCGAAGGGCGGGGTCAGCGTTGCCATGTCAGGCTCCTTGGGGAGAGAGGCCGAGCCAGAAGAAGTCCTGGGCCCCCAGGGTCAGGTGGATCCGACCGTCGTCGTCGACGTCGGGGAAGCCGGTGCCGCCGAAGAGGTCGGCGGTGTCTGCGCCCTTCAGCGACTCGGGCAGGGCGATCCGCGCGGCCTGGGGCCGGGAGGACAGGTTGTTGACGCAGAGCACCGCGCGCACGCCCTGGACCTCGGGCTCGGCGCGGCCCGCGGCCTCCGCCTCCGGCACCGCCGCGCCCGTGGGCACGATGCGGGTGTAGGCCAGCACGGCCGGGTTGTCCGCCTCGCACAGGCTGAACTCCCCGATGCCGAAGACCTCGTGCCGGCTCCGGATGGACAGCATCCCGCGGGTCCAGTGCAGGAGCGAGGAGCCGGAGGCCATCTGCGCCTCCACGTTGACCGCGCCGTGGTGGTAGACCAGGCTCGAGATCACCGGCAGGTAGAGCTTGCCCGGGTCGGCGGTCGAGAACCCGGCGTTGCGGTCCGGGGTCCACTGCATCGGGGTGCGCACCGCGTCGCGGTCCTGCAGCCAGATGTTGTCGCCCATCCCGATCTCGTCGCCGTAGTAGAGGCACGGAGAGCCGGGCAGGCTCAGCAGCAGCGCGTTGATCAGCTCCAGCTCGCTGCGCGAGTTGTCCAGCAGCGGCGCCAGGCGGCGGCGGATCCCGATGTTGGCGCGCATCCGCGGGTCGGGGGCGTACCAGCCGTACATCGCCGAGCGCTCCTCGGCCGAGACCATCTCCAGGGTCAGCTCGTCGTGGTTGCGCAGGAAGGTGCCCCACTGGGTGCCGGGCGGGATCGCCGGGGTTTCGTTCATCACCCGGATGATCGACTCCGCCGTCTCCTCCCGCAGCGCGTAGTAGAGCCGCGGCATGACCGGGAAGTGGAAGCACATGTGGCACTCCGGCGCCTCGGGGGTGCCGAAGTAGTCGACGACCTCCGCCGGCAGCTGGTTGGCCTCGGCCAGCAGCACCCGCCCGGGGTACTCCTCGTCCACCATCGCCCGCAGGCTCGCCAGGAACTCATGCGTCTTGGGGAGGTTCTCGCAGTTGGTGCCCTCCTCCTCGAACAGGTAGGGCACCGCGTCCAGCCGGAAGCCGTCGATGCCCATGTCCATCCAGAACCGGACCACGTCGAACATGGCCTCCTGGACGGCGGGGTTCTCGAAGTTCAGGTCCGGCTGGTGGCTGAAGAACCGGTGCCAGTAGAACTGCCGCCGCACGCTGTCAAAACTCCAGTTGGAGACCTCGGTGTCGACGAAGATGATCCGGGCGTCGGCATACCTGTCGTCGGTGTCGGACCACACGTAGAAGTCGCCGTAGGGCCCGTCCGGCTCGGCTCGTGAGGCCTGGAACCAGGCGTGCTGGTCGCTGGTGTGGTTCATCACCAGGTCGGTGATGATCCGTATGCCGCGCGCGTGCGCCTGCGAGATCAGCTCGTGGAACTCCGGCAGGGTCCCGAACTCGGGCAGGACCGCGGTGTAGTCCGCCACGTCATACCCCCCGTCCCGCAGGGGCGAGGCGTAGAACGGCGGAAGCCACAGGCAGTCCACGCCCAGCCACTGCAGGTAGTCCAGCCGGCCGATCAGCCCGCTGAAGTCACCCGACCCCGACCCGGTCGAGTCGTCGAAGGCCCGCACCAGCACCTCGTAGAAGACGGCCTTGCGGAACCAGTCCGGGTCGTACTTGAGCCCCGGTTGCTGCAGGTTCAGGCCGCGCATCAGAACTTCCTGACGTGGATGATGTGGACCGGCAGCCCGCCCTGGCCGAGCTGGACGAAGTTGGCCTCCCCCCAGTGCCACTGCTGACCGGTGAGCAGGTCGTGGGCGACGAACCCGTCGTTCCAGCCCAGGCCGAGCGAGGGCATGTTCAGGTGGACCGTGGTGCCGCGGTTGGAGTGCGGGTCCAGGTTGGCCACGACGACGATCTCGTCCCCGTCCGATCCGTCGTGGGCGCCGCCGCCGCGCTTGGAGAAGACCAGGAAGTTCTCGTCCTCGGCGCTGTGGAAGGTGATGTTGCGGATCCAGTGCAGCGCGGGGTGCTCCCGCCGGATCTCGTTGAGCCGCTTCAGGAAGGGCGCCAGGTTGGGCCTTCCCTGCGCCTCGCCGGTGCCGCCGTGCTCGCCGTCCAGGTCCCACCGGCGGTTCTTGTACTCGTACTTCTCGTTGTCGATGTGCTCCTCGGCCCCCGGCCGCGCCACGCTCTCGCAGTGCTCGTAGCCGGCGTAGATCCCGTAGGTCGGGACGAGAGTTGCCGCCAGCGCCGCGCGCAGCAGGAAGGCGGTTGGCCCGCCATACTGCATATAGGGAGTCAGGATGTCGTGGGTGGTCGGCCAGAAGGACGGCCGCATGTACGCCGCGGCCGCGCCGGACAGCTCCTGGACGTACTCCCGCAGCTCACCGGCCCCGTTGCGCCAGGCATAGTAGGTGTAGGACTGCTGGAAGCCGACCTTGGCCAGGGTGTGCATCATCGCGGGCTTGGTGAACGCCTCGGCCAGCCAGATGACCTCCGGGTGGTCCACCGCCACGTCCGCGATGAGCCACTGCCAGAACTCGACCGGCTTGGTGTGCGGGTTGTCGACCCGGAAGATCTTGATGCCGTGGTCGATCCAGACCTGTATGACGCGGCGCACCTCCGCGTAGATCGTCTCGGGGGCGTTGTCGAAGTTGACCGGGTAGATGTCCTGGTACTTCTTCGGCGGGTTCTCGGCGTAGGCGATGGTCCCGTCCGCGCGGGTGGTGAAGAACTCGGGGTGCTCGGTGGCCCACGGGTGGTCCGGCGCGGCCTGCAGGGCGAGGTCCATGGCGACCTCCAGCCCGAGCTCCTCCGCGCGCGCCACGAAGGCGTCGAAGTCGTCGAAGTCGCCCAGGTCGGGGTGCAGGGCGTCGTGCCCGCCCTCCTTCGCGCCGATCGCGTAGGGCGAGCCGGGGTCGTGCTCGCCGGCGACGAGGGTGTTGTTGGGGCCCTTGCGGTTGACCCGGCCGATCGGGTGCACCGGGGTGAGGTAGACGACGTCGAAGCCCATGTCGGCGATCGCGGGCAGCCGCCCCTGGGCGGTCTCGAAGGTGCCGGAGGTCCACAGCCCGGTCTTCGGGTCCTTGGTGGCGCCCTCGGAGCGGGGGAAGATCTCATACCACGCCCCGTGCAGCGCCAGCTTCCGCTCCACCCACCAGGTGAAGTCGCGGCTCGGGCTGACCAGGTCGCGCAGCGGCGCGTTGGTGAGCAGCTCCCTGAGGTTGGTGCCGGCCGCCAGTCGCTCACCGGTGGGGCGGGCGGTGTCCCGCAGTATGTCGATCGCCTGGGTCAGGCGCTCGCCGTCACCTGCGGGACGGGTCACCTCGTCGCGGGCCCGTTCCAGCACGCGGGCGCCCTCCTCGAGCATCAGCTCGACGTCGACGCCGGCCTCGACCTTGATCGTGGCGTCGTGGTGCCACGTGGCGTAGGGGTCGGACCAGCCCTCGACGCGGTAGCTCCAGAAGCCCTCGCGGTCGGCGAAGACCGTGGTGCCCCAGTGGTCCAGGCCGGGGTTGAGCAGGTGCATCCGGACGTGGTGCTCGGTGCCGTCGGGGTCGGTCAGCACGACGGTGGCGTTGACCTTGTCGTGGCCCTCCCGGAAGACGGTCGCGGTGATCGCGAACAGCTCGTTGACCACGGATTTGGTGGGCCGCAGGCCCCCGTCCACGGCGGGGCGGACGTCCTGGACGGGGATCCGCCCGATGGGGTGCTGACCCACGAGGTCGAGGACGGACTGTCGGGTCGGGTCCTTGCCGGGTGTCTGGCTCACGTGGCCGACGCTACCGGTCCTGCGAGGGGTCTGCACGGGGCGTGGTCCGGGGCCGCGTGCCGACCGCCTACCCTTGTGCCTCGTGAAGGCCATCCGCAGACTCCACGTGCGCACCGTTCTCCCTGACGCACTGTCCCCGTTGCACGACCTGGCGCTCAATCTGCGCTGGTCGTGGCACCAGCCGACGCTCGACCTGTTCGAGAGCATCGACCCCGCGAAGTGGGAGTCGGTCCGCCGCGAGCCGCTCGCCATGCTCAGCGCGCTGACCCCCGACGACCTCGCCGCCCTGGCGGGCGACGCGGGCTTCGTCCAGCGGGTCCGTGAGGCCGGTGAGGGCCTGCAGCGCTACCTGACCGAGCCGCGCTGGTACCAGCGCGAGGCCGAGGCGGGCGCCGCCGCCGGCGGCTTCGGGCAGGCCTACGCCTACTTCTCGCCCGAGTTCGGGATCACGGCGGCGCTGCCGCAGTACTCAGGAGGCCTCGGCATACTCGCCGGTGACCACCTCAAGAGCGCCTCGGACCTCGGCGTCCCGATCGTCGGCATCGGCCTGTTCTACAAGAGCGGCTACTTCCGCCAGCGGCTCAACGCCGAGGGGTGGCAGCAGGAGTCCTACCCGGTCCTGGACCCCGACGACCAGCCGCTGTCGCTGCTGCGCGAGGAGGACGGGACCCCCGCCGTCATCTCCCTGGCGATGCCCGGCGGCGGGCACCTGCACGCCCACGTGTGGCGGGCCCAGGTCGGCCGCGTGCCGCTGCTGCTGCTGGACTCCGACGTGGAGACCAACGAGCCCAGCAAGCGTGACCTGACCGACCGGCTCTACGGCGGCGGCGGCGACATGCGCCTGCAGCAGGAGATGCTGCTCGGCATCGGCGGGGTCCGCGCGCTGCGGCTGTGGTCGCGGCTCACCGGTGCCCCCGCGCCGGACGTCTACCACATGAACGAGGGCCACGCGGGCTTCCAGGGGCTGGAGCGGATCAGCGAGCTCACCACGGGTGCCGGCCTCTCCTTCGAGGAGGCGCTGCGCGCGGTGCGGGCCTCCACCGTGTTCACCACCCACACCCCGGTCCCGGCCGGCATCGACCGGTTCGGCGTCAACCAGATCAGCCAGCACTTCGGCGGCGCCCTCGCGCTGCCCGGCGTCCAGCTGTCCAAGCTGCTCCCGCTCGGCGCGGAGACGTACGAGGGCGGCGACGACGCGGTCTTCAACATGGCGGTCATGGGCCTGCGGCTCGGGCAGCGCGCCAACGGCGTCTCCGTGCTGCACGGCGCCGTGAGCCGCGGCATGTTCAAGGGGCTGTGGCCGGGCTTCGACGAGGACGAGGTGCCGATCGGCTCGATCACCAACGGCGTCCACGCCGGCACCTGGGTGGACCGCAAGGTCTTCGACCTGGCCACGGAGTTCCTCGGGCCGCAGGCCGTCGCGGACGGCACCGCCTTCTCCCACGTCGAGCAGGTGCCGGTCGACCGGATCTGGGCGACCAAGCGCGAGATGCGCGAGCAGCTCGTGGAGGAGACCCGCGCCCGGCTGCGCAAGTCGATGCGCACCCGCGGCTCGACCTCCGCCGAGCTGGGCTGGATCGATGACGTCCTCGACCCGGATGTCCTGACGATCGGCTTCGCAAGGCGAGTCCCGACATACAAGCGACTCACCCTGATGCTCCGCGACCCGGAGCGGCTCGCGAAGATCCTGCTCGACGAGGACCGCCCGGTGCAGCTGGTCATCGCCGGCAAGGCGCACCCGGCCGACGACACCGGCAAGCGGCTGATCCAGGAGATGGTGAAGTTCACCGACGACCCGGCGCTGCGGCACCGGATCGTCTTCCTGCCCAACTACGATATCGCGATGGCGCAGCGGCTCTACCCGGGCTGCGACGTCTGGCTGAACAACCCGCTGCGGCCGTTCGAGGCGTGCGGCACCTCCGGCATGAAGGCCGCGCTCAACGGCGCCCTCAACCTGTCCATCCTGGACGGCTGGTGGGACGAGTGGTTCGACGGCGAGAACGGCTGGGCGATCCCGACGGCCGACGGCGTCGAGGACGCCGACCGGCGGGACGAGCTGGAGGCGGCGGCGCTGTACGACCTGCTGGAGAACAGCGTCGTGCCGACCTTCTACAACCGTGACGACGCGGGTCTGCCGACCCGGTGGCTGGAGATGTTGCAGCACACGCTGGGCACGCTCGGGCCGAAGGTGATGGCCGACCGGATGGTGCGCGACTACACCCAGGCGCTCTACCTCCCGGCCGCACGGGCGGGCTGGGCCGTCTCGGACAACGACTACGCGGGCGCGCGCGACCTGGCCGCCCGGGTCGACCGGATCCGCTCGGCGTGGCCGTCGGTGCGGGTGGACCACGTGGAGGCCGAGGGCGTCAGCGACAGCCCCCAGATCGGCGAGTCCGTGCGGGTGCATGCCTACCTCTCGCTCGGTGACCTGTCGCCGGAGGAGGTCAAGGTGCAGGTGGCCTTCGGGCGCGCGTCCGAGGCGGACGAGCTGACCGAGGTGGAGACCAGCGTGCTGCGGCACGTGGAGTCCTACGACGGCGGCCGGCACCGCTTCGACGGCGAGCTCGAGCTGACCCGCACGGGGTCGTTGGGCTGGACCGTCCGGGTCCTCCCGGCGCACCCGCTGCTGGCCTCGGACGCCGAGCTGGGCCTCGTCACCAACCCAAAAATGTAGGGGTTCCGTTCACCCTCCGCACAAGTTGGTAGGGCTTCGGTTCACCACTCGCACTGGTCGTCACGCGGCGACGGCCTGGGTGTGCGCTGTCGCACGCCCAGGCCGCGCGTGCCCGACTGCGTGACCCTGCTGTCCACAGGCTCGGGTCTCCACCCGCGCTCGTCCACCGATCTACGCAACTTGGCTCTCGGCATACTGCCCACGTCCATGCTGGCGGGGGAGGTGGCATCGATGACGTTCCAGATCGAGAAGACGGCTGACCTGCTTGCCCAAGGTATGCCGAAGCGCCAGGTGGATCGGCTCGCGCGGGTCGACGGGATGCTCGGGTTGAGGGTGGTCGGTCAGGAACCGGACGACCGGCGCCTGGTGCGGATCCACGCGGCCTGGGCCAAGGCTCCCGCCGGGTCGGTGCTCGCCGGGTGGGCGGCGGCCGTGGTGCACGGGGTGCCCGCGGACTTCCTCGACGGCATGGCCGGTGACGCGCCGCGGCCGGTGGACCTCTGTGTGCCCGCGACGGCCGGCTCGTATGACACCCGTGGGCTGCGGCCTCGACGCACGAGGGTGCCCGAGAGCCAGCGCGCCCAGGAGGGGGACCTTGTCGTCACAAGTCCGCAGCGAACGGCACTAGACCTGGCGCGCTGGGCGCGCTCGGAACCTCGGCGCTTGGCCATGCTGGATCTGTCCGCGCGTTTCGGGCTGATCGACAAGGACGAGTTTGCGCAGTTCATCGCCCCGCTGGGCGGGCTGCACCGGCTGAACAACGTCCGTGAGCTGGCGCCGCTGATCAGCGCCCGCGCCGAGTCCGTGCCTGAGAGCGAGATGCGCTTCCGGTGGATTAACGCTGAGCTGCCGGCGCCCGTGGCGAACCAGCCCGTGCACGACCGCTTCGGCAACTTCGTCGCACGGGTCGACCTGTTCGATCCGGAGAGCGGCCTGGCTGCGGAGTACCAGGGCTTCTGGCACGACCTGGACCTGGCTCCTGAGCTGGATGAGGCCCGTCTGACGCGCCTGCGTGGGATGAACCTGACCGTCGTGGAGATCCGCAAGGAGGATCGCGACCGTGTGGAGGACCTGCTGCTGGAGGGCTACTCCCGAGCCCGTGCGCGGGACCAGCGGATGGATGCGTGGACCTGCCCGCGTGTGGAGGACGCCTGAGGGATGCCTGGTCTCCGGGTGCAGGACGGGCGGGGGCACTCCTTCAAGAGGGCGCGAGCCCGCTATGAACTTGTGCCGGGGACCGTACGAGACCGCTATGAACTTGTGCGGAGGGCGTACGGGACCCCTACAAACTTTGGGGGGAGGTGGACAGGACGGCCACCGACGTGGCGGCGACCTCGAGGTCCGCGCCCACCGACTCGGGCTCCTGCGGGCTCTCCCAGGCGCTGGTCCACTCCAGCCGCCACGGGTGGGATGCGTCCGACGCGGGCAGCCGCACCGTCACCGGCCCGACCGCGCCGTTCAGCACCACCAGCACGAAGTCGGCCTCATCGCCCGCGGCCTCGCTGACCGCCCGGTCGTCCAGCAGCGCCACCAGGGTCCGCAGGCCCGGGTCGGTCCACTGCCGCTCCCCGAGGATCTCCCCGGCGACGTCGAACCAGCGCAGTCGCACCCGGCCCGGCACCGCGTCGAAGGTCTGGAAGTCGGGCGGGCTCAGTACACGGTGCCGGCGCCGCAGCTCCAGCAGCCGCGCCACCGTCGCCGTCATCTCGCCGTCGGCCGACTCCCAGTCCAGCCAGCTGATCTCGTTGTCCTGGCAGTAGGCGTTGTTGTTGCCACCCTGCGTCCGCCCGATCTCGTCACCGGCCGTGATCATCGGCACGCCCGCGGCCAGCAGCGTGGTTGCCATCAGGTTCCGTGCCGAACGCCGCCGCGCCGCGAGGATCCCCGGGTCGTCCGTCGGCCCCTCCACGCCGTGGTTCCAGCTGCGGTTGTCGCCGTGCCCGTCCCCGTTGCTCTCCAGGTTGGCCTCGTTGTGCTTCTGTTCGTATGCCGTGGTGTCAGCCAGCGTGAACCCGTCGTGGGCCGTCACGAAGTTCACCGAGGCGATCGGGCCCCGCGCGTGCGCGCGGTAGAGGTCCGCCGAGCCGGCGAACCGGGTCGCCAGCTCGCGCACCCCGTGCCCCTGCTGGCCGTGCAGCGCCCGCGCGGTGTCCGGCAGCCAGAAGGTGCGCACGGTGTCGCGGAACCGGTCGTTCCACTCGGCGAAGGGCGGCGGGAACTGCCCCGTGCGCCACCCGTGCACCCCGACGTCCCACGGTTCGGCGATGAGCATGACCCGGGAGAGCACCGGGTCGGTCCGCAGCGCCACGTGGAAGGCGTGGTCGGGGTCGTAGGCGTCGTCCCGTCCGCGCGCCAGCGCCGGTGCGAGGTCGAACCGGAAGCCGTCCACGTGATACTCGGTCACCCAGTGCCGCAGCGAGTCCAGCACCATCTTGGCCACCTGCGGCTGCCGCAGGTCGACCGTGTTGCCGCAGCCGGTGAC
>Ga0123332_1004480_pt1 | contig 12218 bp, 11 predicted proteins | sample BioC12SIPDNA_4_FD_89958 | JGI IMG/M metagenome (GOLD analysis project Ga0123332, IMG submission 89958) | Anaerobic biogas reactor microbial communites from Washington, USA - Biogas_R2_A C12 SIP DNA | ecosystem: Engineered > Bioreactor > Anaerobic > Unclassified | place: Washington, USA...
AGGAGGCCGAGCCGACAGGCGAGGCCGACCCAGCAAGCACGGCACCGCAAGTTCCGAGCGCAGCGAGGAATCCGTCTAGCGACGACGCTCGCTTTCCGCTAACGCTCCAGGCACCTCGTGTGGTTCATGCGCCGGTGACGACGATCAGGACGGTGCCGGGGCCGTGCACGCGGCGGGTGAGGATCTGCTCGATGTCGCCGGTCCGGCTCGTCCCGGTGATCAGCACGAGACCGGGCGGGACGTCGTCGGCGCCGAGGGCCCGCAGCACCGCACCGGGGGTCGGGACCAGGCGGGTCGCGGGCGCGACGCACAGGTGCACCGGCGGGAGCAGGCTGGCGAGGCGGCCGTCGACGTCGCTGCGCAGAGCCAGCGACCCGGTCGAGGCGACCAGCGCGGAGGCCGAGGTGATCCCCAGGTCCGCGGCCGCCGCGGCCTCGATCGACGGCGGCGCGACCGCGACCCCGGCGGCGGCGAACGCCTCGGCGACGGGGCGAACCTCCGGCGCCGCCGTGGCCACCGCCCGGCGGACGTCGTGCTCGCGGATCCAGCGCTCGACGATGCCGTCCGGGACCGCGTCGCCCGCCGTCGTCGTGACGGTCGCCCCCGCGGCCCGGGCCGCGGTCACGAACCGTGCCAGCAGTGGTTCGCCCGCCGGTACCGGATCGACCTCGGGCACCGGGTCGGGCGCGGCCACCGGGTCGATTCCCGCCGCCCGGCGTCGCAGCGGAGCGAGGAACCGGAGGCGGTCGCCGTGCTCGGTGCCGCGCTCGCCGTGCACCGCGCCGCGGTCGCCGTCGGGGGCCACGGTCAGATCTCGCCGGCCTTCCACCGGGCGCGGAACGAGCGGGCCGCGGGACGGGGGACGGCGCGGCCCGGCGCCCAGCGGTCGCCCGGCGGCACCAGGGCGGCCAGCCCGGACGCGTCGCGGGCCGTCGTCGCCGCGGTGATCGAGGCCCGGTACCGGACCGGGCTCGACCAGGCGGCCGACCACGCCCGCCAGGCGGCGCGGCTGGTCCACGGCGCATCGACGGCCGCGGCGCGCCTCTGCACCAGCAGGAGGTCGGTCAACGGGATGCCGACCGGGCACACCTCGTTGCACGCCCCGCACAGGGTCGACGCATCGGCCACCTCGCCCGCGCCCGGCACCGCCGCGTCGAGGGTCGGCGTGAGCACCGAGCCCATCGGCCCCGGGTAGGTCGATCCGTACGCGTGGCCGCCGATCTGGCGGAACACCGGGCACACGTTGAGGCACGCCCCGCAGCGGATGCAGGCGAGCATGTCGTGCAGCTCGGTGCCGAGCATCGCCGAGCGCCCGTTGTCGACGATCACGACGTGCAGCTCGGCGGGTCCGGCGTCGTCGTCGATCGCTCGGGGTCCGCCGGTGACCGACACGTACGACGTCAGCGACTGCCCGGTCGCCGCCCGGGTCAGCATCCCGAGCAGCAGATCGACCTGCTGCCAGTCGGCGGTGAGGCGCTCCATGCCCATGACGACGACGTGCACCGGTGGGAGGGACGTCACCAGGCGGCCGTTGCCCTCGTTGGTCACCAGCACCACCGCCCCCGCCTCGGCGACCCCGAAGTTGGCCCCGGTGATGCCCACGTCGGCGGCGAGGAAGCGCTCCCGCAGGCGCTCCCGGGCCAGCGCGGCGAGGGCGGTCGGCTCCCGGTCGACGCCGCCGCCGTCGGCCTCACGGTCGAAGAGCTCGCCGATCGTGTCGCGGTCGTGGTGGAGGGCGGGGGCGATGATGTGGCTGGGCGGCTCACCGGCGAGCTGCACGATCCACTCGCCGAGGTCGGTCTCGACGACGTCGCACCCGGCGTGCTCCAGGGCGGGGCCGAGGCCGATCTCCTCGCTCACCATCGACTTCGACTTCACGACCCGACCGCCGCGGGCGATGCCGGTGACCGCGGCGTTGGCCTCGGTCGCGTCGTGCGCCCAGTGGACGTGGGCCCCGTGGGCGAGCAGCCGGTCGGCGAACCGCTCCAGCAGCGCCGGCAGGTCCGACAGCACCGACGCCCGGACCCGACGGGCGGCGTCGCGCAGGGCCCCCGGGTCGTCGAGCCGGGCGAGCGACTCGACCCGGTGTGACGCGAACCGGTCGACCGCCCGGGCGGTGCGCGGCCGCAGCACCGGATCGGCCAGGGCGACCCTCGTACGGTCCCTTAGGGACGCTTCGCCCAGCCGCGGCGGGATCACCGCGCCACCCTACGACCGCCGCACCCTCGCGGCTCCGCCTGCCATCCGCCGGGTCGGCCCGCGGTCGAGGGTTCCGGTCCCGCCCGGGGGTGGGGCGGTTCTGCGCGCTGAGGGGGACGTGGGTGTCCCGGTGAGCGCGTAGAACCGATCGGGGCCGGACCGGGCGATCAGGCGGGAGGGGGCAGCGCGGCGGCGGCGACCTCGGCGACGTGACGGACCCGCACCGGCACGCCGGTGGCCTCGGCGCGGGCCCGCAGGTGGAGCAGGCAGGACGCGTCGGTCGACACGATCTCGACCGGGGTGCCGTCGTCGGAACGCGGGAGCGAGGCCAGCTTCTGGTCGGCCATCGCCTCGGCCACCTCGGGCAGCTTCACGCTGAACGACCCGCCGAAACCGCAGCAACGCTCCTCGTCGGGCCAGTCGACGACCCGGCACCCGGGAACCGAGGCGAGTAGATCGCCCGGTGCGTCGGTGACGCCCAGCTCCCGGTGCAGGTGGCAGCCCCGGTGCCACGCGACCGACGTCGGCTCGCCGCCGCGGCCGCCGTCGGGGTCGGAGCTTCGGCCGCCCTGGTCCCCGCTCCCGTCATGGACGTCGCGCCGGGAGCCGTCGCCGGTGGCGGCCGGGTCCGGGGGCCGGGGCTCGCGGCGCGGGTCGACCGGTGGGTGGACGAGGGCCGGGAGGGCCCCGGCGGCGGGACCGGCCAGCCACTCCGTCAGCTCGAACGTGTGGGCCGCGACGGCCAGGGCCCGCTCGGCGCGTTCGGAGTCGCCGACCTGGCGGAACAGGTCGGCCCAGAACCGTCGGATCATCGTGGTGCACGACCCCGAGGGCACGACGACCGCCTCCGCCCCGGCGACCAGGGCGCCGTCCAGCGCCTCGAGCGTGGTGGCCGCGACCCGGGCCGCGTCGGCGGCGAACCCGGCGTTGGCGGCGGGCTGCCCGCAGCAGGTCTGGCCGTCGGGAACCTCGACGGTGCGACCGGCGGCGCGCAGCAGCTTCACCGTGGCCACGCCGGCGTCGGGCGCGAACGCGTCCACCACACACGTCACGAACAGGGCGACCCGCGGCACGACCTAGCCCTCCGCGTCGGCCGAGGGGGCGTCCGCGAGGGCGGCGACGATGCGGGCGGCGGCGTCGGCCATGGCGGCGTCGTCGGCGTAGCGGGTCCGGGGCCAGAAGAAGCCCCGCAGCCCGTCCCCCCTGGTGCGGGGCACCACGTGGACGTGGAGGTGCGGGACGCTCTGGCTCACCTTGTTGTTCATCGCGACGAACGTGCCCCGGGCGTCCATCGCCGTCTCGACCGCGCCGGCGACGGCCCGCACCCGGGTGAAGAACGGCCCGACGAGGGCGGGCGGCAGGTCGGTCAGCGTCTCGCGGTGGACGACCGGGACGACCAGGACGTGACCGGGGAAGAGCGGGGTGCGGTCGAGGAAGGCGACGACCTCGTCGTCGCGGTGCACCTCGTGGGCCGGGGCCTCACCGGCGACGATGGCGCAGAAGGCGCACTCACCGTCGCCGCGTCCGTCGTGCCCGCGCGACGCCACCGGGTCAGCGGCCGACGGCGCGGGCGAGGGAGGCGAGCAGGCGCTCGACGTCGCCGTCGTCGTTGAACCGGTGGGCCGACACCCGCACCGACGTGCCCCGGACGCTCACGTGCACCCGGTCGTCGGCGAGGTGGGCGGCCAGGGCGGCTGGTTCGAGGCCGGTGTCGGCCAGGCCGAGCCCGATCAGGTGGGGCGACCGCGCGGCGGTCGGGGCGATGGCGAAGCCGAGGTCGGCGGCCCCGGCGGCGATGCGGTCGGTGAGGCTCCGGGAGTGCACGGCGGTGCGGGCCGGGTCCCACTCGGTGACGAGGCGCAGCGAGGCCAGCGCCACCGGCATCTGCCCCAGGTGGCCGGACTGGCCGGCGTCGAAGCGGCGGGCGCCGTCGCGGTACCGATCGGACGGGGCGGTGAGGCCGGCGAAGTCGTCGGCACCGGCGCGGCCCATCCAGCTCTGCTCGAGCGGCTCGCCGTCGCGCCACGCCGGAGCGAACCAGGCGAAGGCCATGGACGGCGGGCCGAGCAGCCACTTGTAGAGCACGCCGACGACGAGGTCGGGCTGCACCTCGGCGACCGAGAACGGCTCGGCCCCGAGGGCCTGGGACACGTCGACGACGAGCGCCGCGCCCACCCGGCGGGCCGCGGTGCCGAGGGCGACGAGGTCGAAGCGGGTGCCGTCGGTCCAGTGGCCCGGCGGGGCGGACACCAGCGCCACCCGGTCGCCGAGGCGGTCGATGGCGGCGAGCATCGGCCCGGTGCGGTCGAAGCCGTCGGGCCCGACCTCGATCACCTCGGCGCCGGCGTGGGCGGCGCGGGCCCGCCACGGGAGCAACCCGGAGGGGAACTCGTCGCCGGGGACGAGCACGACCGAACCGGGGGCGAGGCCGACGTTGGCGGCGAAGCTCGACACGCCGTAGCTGACGGCGGGCGTGACGGCCACGCCGTCGGCGTCGGCGACGAGGAGGTCGGCCACCGCGCTGCGGAACTGCTCGGTCGGGAGGAAGAAGTCGTCGACGACCGTCAGCCACGGTTGGGCCTTGCGGTCGAGGGCGCACCAGCCGGCCTCGACCGCGGTGCGGGGCAGCGGCCCGAGGTACGCGGTGTTCAGGTAGGCCACGCCCTCGGGAATCGAGAGGGCGGAACGGGGTTCACCGGCGACCTCGGTCACCGACCGATCATCGCGCGGCCCCGGGACGGGCGCGGTCGTGCGGCGTCGCCCGGCGGCGCGGTCGTCAGCCCGCGCGGCCGGTCGTCAGCCGTCGGCCAGGACCGCCGCCTCCTTCTGGGCGCTGACGCTGCGCACCAGCTCGAGGACGTCGGCGGGGGCCTTCGAGGGGGAGCCGGCGTCGAAGGGCGGCTGCGGGTCGTACTCGATGCCGAGCTGGATCGCCTGGGCGTAGGCCGCGCCGTGGGCCTCGCCGACCAGGGTGAGCGCCAGGTCGATGCCGGCCGACACCCCCGCCGCGGTCCACACCTTGCCGGCGCGGACGACCCGCTGTTCCGTGGGCCGGGCGCCGTAGGAGGCCAGTTCGTCGTACGCGAACCAGTGGGTGGTGGCGTCGAGCCCGTCGAGGAGGCCCGCCGCGCCGAGCAGGAGGGCACCGGTGCAGACCGACGTCGTCCACGTGGTGTGCTCGTGGGCGGCCTCGATCCACTCGACGATCGGCGCCCGGTCCCGGGCGAGTCGACGGGTGACGAAGCCGCCGGGCACGAGCAGCCAGTCGGGCCGGGGGACGTCGTCGAACGTGTGCTCGACGTCGAGGTGGAGCAGCTCGTTGTCGTCGGACAGGCGACCCCGCTCGGCGGCGCACAGCACGACCTCGGTGTCGAGGAGCTGGGTCAGCACCTGGTAGGGGCCGATGGCGTCGAGGGCGGTGAAGCCGGGGTAGAGGCCGATGGCGATCTGCACGGTGGGGTCCTCCTCGGGACGGGCTGGGTCGGTGGTGGTCGGTCGAGCGGGTGGGTTGGTGGGTGGCCGGGGCTGGTGGGTCGGGACCCGACGGTCAGGGGTGGTGGGAGAAGTGCTGGCGGTAGCGGGCGGGGGTGGTACCGACCCGGCGGGCGAAGGCGCGGTGCAGCGTCTCGGGCCGGCCGAACCCGACCCGCGTGGCGACGGCGGCGACGCCGAGGTCGGTGGTCGCGAGGAGCCGGCGGGCGGCCTCGATGCGGAGCGCCTCGACGTGGGCGGCCGGGGTGGTCCCGACCTCGGCCCGGAAGGTCCGGGCGAACGTGCGCGGGCTCATCGCCGTCCGACGAGCGAGCGCCTCGACGGTGCAGTCCTCGTCGAGGTGGTCCGGCAGCCACGCCTGGAGATCGGCGAGCGCCGGGCTGGTGGCCGTCTGGCCCACGAGGGCGGCGGAGAACTGGGCCTGGCCGCCGGGGCGCCGGGCGAACACGACGAGGTGGCCGGCGACCTCGTGGGCGACCGGCGCGCCGAGGTCGACCTCGACCATCGCCAGCGTCAGGTCGATGCCGGCGGTGACCCCGGCGGAGGTCCAGCGGTCGCCGTCGCGCACGTAGATGGCGTCGGGTTCGACCTCGACCGACGGTCCGAGGGCGGCGAGGTGGTCGGACCACGCCCAGTGGGTGGTGGCCCGGTGGCCGTCGAGGAGTCCGGCGGCGGCGAGCACCAGGGCGCCGGTGCACACCGACGCCACCCGGTCGGCCCGGGCGGCGAGGTCGCGCACCGTCGCGAGGAAGCGCTCGTCGTCGAGGTGCTCGCGGGTACCGCGGCCACCGACGACGAGGAACGTGTCGAGCCGCCGGGGGAGGTCGGCCCGGGCGGTCGTCGGGGTGATCGCGAGGCCGCTGCTGGTGCGAACCGGCCGGTCGTCGGGGCTCACGACGTGCAGGGCGTAGGCGCCGCCGCCCGCGACCTGGTCGGCGGTGTCGAGCACCTCCATCGGGCCGGCCAGGTCGAGGTGCTGGAGCCGGTCGAAGACGAGGAGGGCGATGGCGCGGGGCCGGGTCACGCCGTCATCGTGCGCCTCCGTCGCGCTGGCAGCAAGGACAAGCGACTGACGATCCCTGCCAACGGCGCGGTCAGGTCGCGGAGATCGCGCGGCCGCGGATCATGGTGCGCACCAGGGGGAAGGCCTTGCGGGCGCTCTCGCGGGTGAGGTCGTCGACCTCGAACCCGGCGGCGGCGATGTCGTCTCCGGTGCGGCGGGTGAGGCGGCAGCCGCCGGCGACGTGCGGCCACACGTGATCGGCCCGCCGCTGCCAGCGCAGCCGGTCGGGCTTGTCGTCGGCGGCGACGTGCTCGATGAAGGCGAACGTGCCGCCGGGCTTGAGCACCCGCCGCACCTCGGCGAGCACCGCCTGGACGTCGGGCACCGAGCACAGGACGAGCATCGAGGTCACCGCGTCGGCCTCGCCGTCGCCGAGCGGGAGCGACGTGGCCGGGGCCCGGACGACCTCGACGTCGACGCCGTCGGGCACCTCGTCGAGGCGGGCGCGGAGGTGTTCGAGCATCGGCGCGGACGGGTCGGTGAGGATCAGCCGGTCGACGGTCGGCGGGACGTGGGCGAGGTTGGCCCCGGTGCCCGAGCCGATGTCGACCACGGTGCCGGCGAGGTCCGCCATCACCTCGGCCCGCCACGCGGCGAGCCCGGCCTCCTCCATCGGGGCCATCACCTTGTCGAACACGGCGGCGAACAGCCGGTCGCGGATGCTCATCCGATCACCCCCTCGCGGCGCAGGGCGGCGAGGGCGTCGTCGTCGAGGCCGAGCTCGGCGCGCAGCACCTCGTCGGTGTGCTCGCCCAACCAGGGGATTCGGGTCTCGGGGCCCTCGGCCACGCCGCTCATCTTGACCGGGTTGCCCGGCACGAGCACGGGCTGCTCGACGCCGTCGGTGCGCGGCACCTCGACCAGCATGTGGCGGGCGGCGACGTGGGGATCGGCGACCACCTGCTCGTCGCGCAGGCAGGGTCCGGCCGCCACCCCCGCGGCGCCCAGCTCGCGGCTGGCCTCGAGCGAGGTGCGGGTCGATGCCCAGGTCTCGATCGCGGGGCGCAGCACGCCGTCGAGGTGGTCGATCCACCCCTGGCGGTCGGCGAAGCGGGCGTCGTCGACCCACTCCGGGTGGCCGATCACCTCGACCAGGCGGGCGAACTGGTGCTCGCGGCCGACCTGCACGATGAACCACCCGTCGGCGGCGCGGAAGCCGTGCATGATCAACGGGCCGAGGTTGCCGTCGCGCAGGCCGAGCGACCAGAAGTTCGTGACGATGTCGGTCATCGCGACCATCGAGTCGAGCATCGCCACGTCGACGTGGGTGCCGCGCCCGGTGCGGTCGCGCTGGCGGAGGGCGGCGAGGACGCCGATGACGCCGAACAGGGCGGTGCCGATGTCGCCCAGGGCGCCGACCGGGGCCACCGCGGGCGGGTCGTCGCCGGTGCGCTTCATCTCGTAGATGCCCGACATGGCCTCGACGATCGGGGCGAAGGCGGGCAGGTCGCCGTAGGGCGAGCCGGAGTGCCCGAACCCGCTGACCGACAGGTAGATCGTCGGCGGGTGCACGGCGGCGACCGCGTCGTAGTCGAGCCCGAGGCGGCCGAGCGCGCCGGCCCGGAAGTTCTCGGCGACGACGTCGAAGCGCGGCACCAGGTCGAGGACGAGCCGCCGTCCCGCGTCGGACTTGAGGTCGACGCAGATGCTCCGCTTGCCCAGGTTGGTGCGGAGGAAGGTCGCCCCGACCCGGCGGCCCTCGGGGTCGGTGATCGCCGGGAGCGACCCCCGCCCCTGGTCGCCGGACCCGATCGCCTCGACCTTGACCACGTCCGCGCCGAGGCGGGCGAGGAGCTGGGTGGCCCACGGGAGGGCCTGCATCTGCTCGAGGGCCAGGATCCGCACGCCGTCGAGCGGCTTGCCGTTGGCCAGGTCGTCGGGGTTCACCACGTCGCCGAGTTGCACGGGCCCGATCGTAGGAGCCGGACCTGACGCCCCGTCAGGTCACGACGGCCGGACCGACGCCGTACCGTGGCCCGTCGTGGCCGATGCCCCGCCGCCCGCCTCCGACGACGAGGCCCCCGACCCCGAGCCGCAGCAGGGACGGGAGCCCGACCCGGACCCGGACCCGGATCCCGCGACGGGCCAGGACCAAGAGGCGGACCCCGACCCGGGGATCGCTCCCGCCCAGGAGCCGGAGTCCGGCCCGGACGGGGAGCCCGAGCCGGTGGTGGTGCGGCGGGTGGAGCGCTACCGCCACGCCTTCGTCGCCCCGTGGTCGCGGCGGCGGGCCCGGCGGGTCGGGCTGGTCGCCGCGGTGCTCGTGGTGCTCGGCCCCGTGCTCGGCACGGCGGTCGCCCTGCTGCTGATCCCGTCCGAGCCGGGCGACGTGCTCGACGTCGACCAGGACCGACCGGCGGTGCTCGACGTGCGGGGCACGATCCGCTCGATCGACCCCGTGCGCGGCGAGATGAACCTCCAGCTCGTCGTGGTGCGCAGCGAGCGCCACGACCCCGATGCCGACACGGCCGCGGTGGTCGACGAGACGGGTCTGCTCACCGAGGACCTCACCCTCGTGGTCAACGACGCCGATGGTCGCACCGCGCGCACCCTGGCCGAGGGCGGACCGCCGGGGACGGTGACCGCGACGCTCGCCCTCACCGGGTCACGGGCCAACCGCTACCCGGTCGACCGGTACAAGGCGACCCTGCTGGTCGCGGCCCGCACCGAGGACGGCGACGCGGTGCCGGTCCGGCTGTCGCTGCGGTCGAGCGAGCCGGAGTTCACGATCGACGTCGCCGACGCCACCGCCACCGACGAGGCGGCGGTCGCCGACCTGCGCGTCGGTCGCAGGGGAGCGGTGATCGGCTGGGCCGCGTTCTTCGTGGTCGTGTGCTGGATGCTGGCGATCGGCGCCGCGTCGATCGGGTGGACCACCGTCGTGCACGGGATCACCTCGCCCGCGTGGGGGTGGGGCTTCCTGATCGGCATCCTGTTCGCCCTGCCGCCGCTGCGCTCGGCGCTGCCGGGTTCGCCACCGTCGGGGTCGCTGGTGGACCTCGCCGCCTTCTACTGGGCGGTCGGCATCGTCGCCCTGACCGTCGTCGCCATGATCGGGTCGTGGAACGTCCGGGTCCGCCGGGCGCCGGGCGAGCCCGACTCGCCCGCCCCCCGGGCCTGAGCCCCGTGGCGGCCATCGATCTGACGGTGCGTCAGATCCGCTCGTAGGCTGGACCGATGCGCGGCATCCTCGCCCTCGGCGCCCACCTGCCCCACCGACGCCTCGACCGCACGACCATCGCCGCGGTCGCGGGCGGGGGCGGGGGCAAGGGCACCCGCACCGTCGCCGGCTACGACGAGGACGCCACCACCCTCGCGGTCGAGGCCGGCCGGACCACCCTCCGGGACCACGCGGGGCCGGCGCCCGACGCCCTGTGGTTCTGCACGGCGACGCCGACCTACCTCGACAAGACCAACGCGGCCGCCGTCCACGCCGCCCTGCGCCTGCCCGACGAGGCGGTCGCCGCCGACTTCGGCGGCGCCGCCCGCTCGACCGTCGCCGCCCTGCGCGCCGCCCTGGGCGGGGCCGGCACGACGATGGTGGTCGCGGCGGACGTCCGCCCCGGGCTCCCCGGGAGCCCCGACGAGTCGGCGGGGAGCGACGCGGCCGCGGCGGTGGTCGTGGGCGAGGGCGGCGACGACGCCCCGGTCCTCGCCGAGCTGATCGGGGCCGCGTCGCGCACCGAGGAGTTCCTCGACCGTTGGCGCACCCCCGGCGACGCCCGCACCCGCCAGTGGGAGGAGCGCTTCGGCGAGACCCGCTACGTCCCCCTCGGCCGGGCCGCCTTCGCCGCCGCCCTCGACGCGGCGGGCCTCGACGCCGACGCGGTCGACACGGTCGTGATCGCATCGCCCCACGCCCGCGCCGCCCGCTCGACCGCCCGGGCCCTGAAGCTCGCCGACGGCGTGCTCGCCGACGACCTGGGCGCGACCGTCGGCAACCCCGGGGCGGCCCAGGCGCTCCTCCTGCTGACCGCCGCGGTCGAGGCCGCCGCGCCCGGCCGGGTCATCGTCCTGCTCTCGCTGGCCGACGGCGCCGACGCCCTCGTGTTCCGCACCACCGACGCCGCCGCGGGGCGCGAGCCGGTCCGCCCCGTCGCCGCCCAGGTCGCGGCGGGCGCCCCGATCCCGTACCCGACCTACCTCCGCTGGCGGGGCCTGCTCGCCACCGAGCCGCCCCGACGCCCCGAGCCCGCCCGGCCCAGCGCATCGGCCGCCGGGCGCAGCGAGGACTGGAAGTTCGGGTTCGTCGCGTCGGCCGACCGCTCGAGCGGCGTGGTGCACATGCCGCCCGCCCGGGCGCCGATGGGCGGCGGCCCGATCGACGACATGGAGGCCCGTCCGATGGCCGACGCGGTCGGCACGGTCGTCACGTCGACGATCGACCGGCTCGCGTACTCGCCGAGCCCGCCGATCGTCTTCGCGGTCGTCGACTTCGACGGTGGCGGGCGACTGCCGGTCGAGCTCACCGACTGCGACGCCGGCGAGATCGGCATCGGCACCCGCGTCGAGATGACGTTCCGCCGCCTGTTCACCGCCGACGGCATCGCCAACTACTTCTGGAAGGCCCGGCCGCAGCGCGACGCCGCCGGAGCCGTGGTCACCACGGCGGCCGAGGCCGCGGGCTGAGGGAGAGGAGACGACCATGGGATCCCACGGCATCCGCGACCGCGTCGCCGTCGTCGGCATGGGCTGCACGCCCTTCGCCGAGCACTTCGACAAGGGCCTCGACGACCTGATCGTCGAGGCGACCACCGACGCGCTCGGTGCGGCGGGCATCGAGCGGTCCGACGCCGACGCCTGGTGGCTCGGCACCGCCCAGTCCGGCATGAGCGGCATCGTGCTGGCCAAGGCCCTCCAGCTCGACGGCGTCCCGGTCACCCGAGTCGAGAACATGTGCGCCACCGGCTCCGAGGCGCTCCGCCAGGCGGCCTACGCGGTCGCGTCGGGCGCCTATGACCTGGCGGTGGCGGTCGGCGTCGAGAAGGTCAAGGACTCCGGCTACCAGGGCCTCAACGCCTTCCCGATCCCCACCGACGGCACCAACCGCACGCTGACCGCGGCGGCGATGTTCTCGATGGTGCTGCCCGCCTACGCCGAGCGCTACGGCGTCGAGCCCGACGTGCTGCGCCGGGTCGCCGCCCGGATCGCCAGCAAGAACCACGCCAACGGGGCGCGGAACCCCAAGGCCCAGTTCCGCAAGGAGATGTCGGTCGACGCCATCTGCGCCATGCCCGCGGTGGCCGGTGAGCTCGGCGTGTTCGACTGCGCCGGCGTGGCCGACGGTGCCGCCGCCGCCGTCGTGTGCCGGGCCGAGGACGCCCACCGGTACACCGATGCCCCGCTGTACGTGAAGGCGCTGTCGCTCGTCGCCGGCAACGGCTCGGGGCTGATCGACCCGGACTACGACTACACGACGTTCCCCGAGATCGCGGCGGCCGCGTCCGACGCCTACACCCAGGCC